>Ga0075425_100008396_pt1 | contig 10947 bp, 13 predicted proteins | sample SoiMethybrSBSTD4_FD_75300 | JGI IMG/M metagenome (GOLD analysis project Ga0075425, IMG submission 75300) | Bulk soil microbial communities from a Populus tree surrounding site in Tennessee, USA - Soil MetaG P. TD hybrid SBSTD4 | ecosystem: Environmental > Terrestrial > Soil > Tree plantation...
ATCTGCCTCGGCAAGTCGACCTACGCGCGCTGCGGCATCATCGTCAACGTCACGCCGCTCGAGCCCGAATGGGAAGGCCACGTGACGCTGGAGTTCTCCAACACCACGCCGCTGCCGGCGCGCGTCTACGCCAACGAAGGCGTGGCGCAGGTGATCTTTCTCGAATCCGACGAGGTCTGCGCGACCTCCTACAAGGACCGCGGCGGCAAGTACCAGGGACAGAAGGGCGTAACTCTCCCCCGTATCTAGTACTTAGCGCGGTTTCTTAAACTACCAGTTGTGGTTTGGCCGCACCCGCCGCCTGACGCGCGGCCACGACAAATCACAAAAAAACTCTTGACATGAAAAGTCGTAACCCTATACTTCGCTCAAGTTTTTTTCCTTTTGGATTCAGTGGGGGAGAGCAGGTGTTCCAGAGCAGCAGCAGTCCGATTTACGACGTTTGCGTTCGTGATATTCCTGAGACCTAGGTCATTTCGGGGAGAGAGAAGATATGGGCGATCGCCCTCCTAGTAGTATCTCCAGAACAAGACAGTCCGCAGTCGCAAGGCAGCAGCCGCAAGAGCAGCTCTTCGATACGCACCCCGAAGTCAGCCTCGACTTCGAGCTGGTGCGCCAGGCCGCCCGCCAGAAGTACACCCGTCCGTTCCTGCTCATCGACACCGCCATCGTGCGCGGCAAGGTGCAGCGCTTCCGCGCCGCCATGCCGCGCGTGCGGCCGCACTACGCGGTCAAGGCCAACCCCGACCGGCGCGTGCTGAAGGCGCTGGCGCAGGAGGGCTGCGGCTTCGAGATCGCCTCGGTGGCCGAGCTCGACGTGCTGCTGGCGCTGGGCGTGCCGGCGGCGGAGGTGTTCTTCTCCAACCCGATCAAGTCGCGCGAGTCGATCGCCTACGCCGCCGCCAAGGGCGTCGAATGGTTCGTGGTCGACAGCCCCGACGAGCTGCGCCGGGTGGCCGAAACCAAGGCCGACGCCAGGATCTACCTGCGCATTGCCGCGCCCAACATCGGCAGCGATTGGCCGCTCTCCGGCAAGTTCGGCGCCGGCGCCGCGGATGCGCGCGAGATCGTGGCGCTCGCCGCCAAGCTCGGCGCCGACCTGGCGGGGATCACCTTCCACGTCGGCTCGCAGTGCCGCAACCCGGAGAACTGGCGCGTGGCGCTGGAGAAGTCGCGCACGCTGTTCGACGTCATGACCAAGGCCGGGCTCAGGCCGCGCCTGATCAACATCGGCGGCGGCTTCCCCGTGCGCCACGTCAAGCCGATCCCTTCGATCGAGGTCATCGGCCAGGTGGTGAACGAGGGCCTCAAGGCTTTCCCCGAGGACGTGCAGGTGATCGCCGAGCCCGGGCGGTACCTCGTGTCCGACGCCGGCTACTTCGTCTGCCGCGTCCTCGGCACCGCGACGCGCGCCGGCAAGCGCTGGATGCACTGGGACGCGGGCCTGTTCGGCGGCGTGATCGAGGCGAGCGAGGGCCTGCGCTACCGCATCCGCACCGACCGCTCCGGCCACGACATCAGCTGGACGGTGGGCGGCCCGACCTGCGACTCGGTGGACATCGTGATGCGCGACGAGCCGCTGCCTTCGGACCTGCAGGAAGGCGATTTCATCTACATCCGCAACGCCGGCGCCTACACCACGGCCTACGCCAGCCAGTTCAACGGCTTTCCGCTGCCCGAAGTGAGGGTGTTCGAGACTACGTAGGTTCGTACAGGACGAAGTCGAACTTCGTCCCATCCGCCGCCACATGCCGCTCGCGCTGGGTTTCCTTCCAGCGCGAGTGGTCGTATTGCGGAAAGCGCGCGTCGCCCTCGTAGTCGCGCTGGATCTCCGTGATCACCAGCCCTGCTGCGAGTGGCAGCGCCGCGGCGTACAACTCGCCGCCGCCGATGACAAACGCCGTGGACTCGCCGGCGCACAGCGCCAGCGCCGCATCGAGCGAGCTCGCCACCGCCGCACCGGGCGCCTCGTAACCCGGCTGGCGCGTGACCACGATGTTCTCGCGGCCCGGCAGCGCCTTCCCCAGCGATTGCCAGGTCTTGCGGCCCATGATCACCGGGTGGCCGAGGGTCAGATTCTTGAAGTGCTTCAGGTCCTCCGGCAGCCGCCACGGCATGCCGCCGTCCTTGCCGATGACGCCGTTGGAGGCAACGGCAGCGACGAGATAGAGACGGGTCATTTCTGCGCGAACGCCCACTGGCGCATGAAGGCTAGCGCAATTGCGGTGGCCAGCGCGAGGCCGCCGAGGACGTAGAAGCCCTGCACCAGACCGAAGCGGTCGGCGAGAAAGCCCATGATCAGCGGGGTGCTGAGGTGCGAGACGCTCCAGCCGAGGCCGCCCAGGGCGAGGGCCGAGCCGCGCAGCTCCGGGCCGCTCACCTCCGAGATCGTGATCTGGAAATAGAGGGTCATCGCCGCGGAGCCGGCACCCAATAGCAGCATCCAGATGCCGATCGGCAGAGCGTGGTTGATCGTCGGCATCAGGCCGACGGCGGCGGCGACGGCGACGCCGCAGGTGACCGGCCACAGGGTCTGCGGCCCGGTGCGCACGAACCTCGAGCCGAACAGGCTCGCCGCGATCGAGCCGACGGCGCGCAGGGCCATCAGGATGCCCGAAGTCTCCTCGCCGTAGCCGTAGGCGGCGAGAAACAGCGGGTAGAACGACACCGTGAGCGAGAAGGGCAGCGCCGAGAGGTAGGCGCACAGCACGCAGTAGAGGATGATCGGCCGCCCGAGGAGGGGGCGGTAGCCGGCGAGGATCGAGCGCGGCGCGGCGTGCGGCTTGTGCGGCGCGTGCTCGGCGGCGAGCCCGGCGACGAATGAGGCGAGGCCGATCGCCGAGAGGGCGAGGAACGAGGCGTTGAAGCCCGCGAGCCCCAGCAGGAAGCCCGAGGCCACGGTGCCCAGGATCTGGCCGAAATTGGTGACCGCGTTGAGCTGCCCGAGCTGCCGGCCGCGTCCCCCGGGCAGCTCGCTCGCCATGGCCCACGTGGCCGGCCAGAACGCCGCGCGCGACACCACCAGGGCGAGCTGCCCGGCCATCAGCATCCAGAAGCCCTGCGCGGCGAGGAACCAGAAACCCGAGGCGACGGTGATCAGGCAGGAGCCCAGCATGATCCGCCGGCCGCCGATGCGGTCGGTGTAGGCGCCGCCGAGCAGGTTGAGGACCGCCTGGGCCAGCACCGGCGTTGCAAACAGCAGGCCGATATCGGCGTTGGAGAGGCCCTGGGCATGGGCGTAGAGCGGTACGACCAGCCAGGTCATGCCGAGGCCGAAGTTCCAGACCGCGGAAGCCAGGAAGAAAAACGGGTGGGCCATCGGCGATTATGGTTCGAGGGGGCGTAATCTGGACGCCTTCATTTCGACCAATCTGCGTGCGCCTGCTCATTGCCTTTCTGGGGTGTCTTTTCGTGAACCCGGCTTTCGCCGCCAAGTGCGTCGCCGAATCCGGTCCGCGGACGGCGGCGCTGGTTGAGCTCTACACCTCGGAGGGCTGCAGCAGCTGCCCGCCGGCCGACCGCTGGCTCTCCAGCCTCGGACCCGCGGGCTATGCCCCCGACCGGGTTGTGCCGCTCTCGCTTCACGTGGACTACTGGGACTACATCGGCTGGAAGGATCCCTACGCCAGGCGCGAGTTTTCCCTGCGCCAGCGCAAGCTCTCCCAGCTGCAGAAGCTGGCCCTCGTCTATACGCCGCAGGTGGTGCTGCAGGGGCGCGATTTCCGCGACTGGGGCGGCCGCAGCTTCGATGACGCGGTGACGAAGATCAACGCCCGGCCGGCGCGTGCCCGCATCCGCCTGGAAATCCAGTCCGCCACCGGCACGCGGCTCGACGTGACGGCGGCGGCGGAGCTCCTGGGGCCGGCCGACGAGCCCGCCCTGTACCTCGCGGCCTACCAGAACCGCCTGGAGAGCCGGGTGGCCGCCGGCGAAAACAGCGGACGGACCCTGGCGCACGACTACGTGGTGCTCGAATGGCAGGGTCCCTTCGCCTTCGGCGCCGGAAACCGCGTCGCCGAGCGCCGCGCGCTGCCGCTGCTGCCCAAGGCCCTCACCGCGCATTCCGGAGTGGTCGGTTTCGTGCAGGACCGGCGCACGGCCGAGGTGCTGCAGGCCCTGATGCTTCCTGCCTGCTCGCTCTAGGCCTTTCCGGTATAGTCCGCGGTTCGGCGGGCCAAGGGGCCCGTCCGGACCGGGCCAGAGAGGCCGGTAGAACACCCGGATAGGGCCGGGTCCTGAAGGGGAGCACTAACTAATGCAAGCTACGCAGATCCGGCAGAAAGACGGGGTTTTTTACTTCGTCAGCTACCGTGCCAAGGACCTGCTGGCGAAGGTGCGCTTCATCAGCCGCTTCTACGGCGAGGGGGAGGAAATCAACCCCGGCCGGGTCTCCCAGGATGACGACATCGCCCAGTTCATCTCCAGGATCGAGCGCACCGACAAGGCGTTCCAGCGCGCCCTGTCGCGCTCCAAGGTGCGCCAGCTGAAGAACTTCTACGAGACCGCCGTGACGCAGCCGCCGATCCCCGGGACGGTGCTGCTGTTCACCTCCGAGCGGCTCAATTTCCGCGGCGACGGGCAAGGCGGCACCGGCAGCATCGCCGAGCCGGCGTCGAAGTACCTGATCATCGACGGACAGCACCGCCTGGCGGCGCTGCAGTTCTACCTGCACGAGCGGCCCGACGACGCCTCCACCATCAACGTGCCCTGCATCATCTTCGACGGGCGCAGCGAGGACTTCGCCACCGAGATGTTCGTCATCATCAATTCGACGCCGACGCGCATCAACAAGAGCCACCTGGTGGACCTGTACGAGCACGTGTCCTTCGCCGCGCCCGACCGCAAGTTCGCCGCGCGCCTGGTCGAGCGGCTCTACGTCGAGGGCGACAGCCCGCTGCGCTACCGCATCAACCGCCTCGGCGGCCGCAGCCAGCGCGACAAGTGGGTGCTGCAGGCCGAGCTGTTCAACGAGCTGCACCGCTGGGTGCGCGGGCGCTGGCGCTCGATCCAGCTCGCCGGCGGCAGCTCCAAGGAAGTGCCGCGCTATTACGCCGTGGTGCGCGACTTCTTCAAGGCGGCGCGCGCGGTATTCGGCGACGCGGTGTGGGGCAAGGAGAACTACATGGTCACCAAGCCCGTCACCATCAAGGCGATGGTGCGGGTGTGCGCGGACCTCGCGCGCGACGACGCCGAGCCGGAATCCGGCCGCCTGGCGCGCTGGGAATCGCGGCTCGCGCCCTGGGCCGAGATGGCGAAGCAATTCCGCGACGAAGGCTTCTACGAGCGCTTTCCGGCCAAGGGCGAAGTGGAGCGCGTCGCGCGCATCCATCGCGACCTGGCGCGTGCCGCCGGCATCGAGACCAGCCGCCCCAAGACCGCGTAGCGCACGGGGAATACCCGTGGTCCCGCGCCTGTTCTCGCAGGCATGAAATCCCTGCTTACTGCGGCTTTCGCCATGCTGACGCTCGCCGGCTGCGCCGGCATGGAGGCCGCAGATTGTCGTGCCGCCAACTGGTACGACCTGGCATTCCGCGACGCGATCCTCGGGCTGCAGCCGCAGGATGATCTCTACGCCCGCTGGTGCAGCCCGCACGGCGTGCAGCCGGACCGCGCGCGCTACCGCGAGGGATGGATCCATGGCTATTACGAGCAACAGCAGCGCCAGACGCAGTCGGTGGATTAGCGCGGCGTGGATCGCCGCGGCCGCGCTTGCCGCGGGCTGCGTGTCGATGACCGAGCCGGATTGCCACAGCGCCAACTGGTATGACTATGGCTGGCGCGACGCGCTCGGCGGCCTGCGGCCGATGCTCGAGGTGTACGCCGAGCAGTGCCAGGCCTTCAAGGTCAAAGCGGACGAGGCGAACTACATGAAGGGCTGGCACGAGGGTAAGTGGGAATACGACCACCGCGTGCACACCTCGGACTGCTGCGGTCCCTAGATCGCGCCCTGCGCCGCCAGGGCGTCGATCTCGCCCTTCCCGTAGCCCAGTTCCGACAGGATCGCCCTGGTGTGCTCGCCGAGCGCGGGCACCGGGTCCATGCGCGGCTCGAACGCCGACAGGTTGAACGGCGGCTTGAGGAGATCGAGCTCGCCGCCGGGCGAGCCGACTTTCGCCCAGCGGCCACGCGCGGCGAGCTGGGGATGACGCCAGAAGCCCTGCATGTCGTTCAGGTTCGCGTGGGCGATGTCGGCGGCTTCCAGCCGCGCGATGATCTCGCTTGCCGTGAGCTTGGCGAACACCGCGTCGATCTCGGCATGCATTGCCTCGCGGTTTTGAAACCGCGCCGGGCTGGTCGCAAAGCGCGCGTCGGTTTTCAGCGCGCCCTTGCGCAGCACGCGGTCGCAGAACGCCGTGAATTCGCGCTCGTTCTGCACGCTGAGAAAGACGGATTTGCCGTCGCCCGCCTTGAACGGACCGTAGGGCACGATGGTGGCGTGGTGAGCGCCGGAGCGCGGCGGCGCCGTTCCGCCATAGGCAGCGAACAGCGCGGGGAACCCCATCCACTCGCCCAGGGCTTCGAGCATCGTCACTTCGATAGTCGCGCCTTCCCCGCTGCGCTCGCGGCGCAGCAGCGCGGCGAGGATCGAGGACAAGGCGTACATGCCGGCGGCAATGTCGGCCGCGGGAATGCCCGCCTTGGCCGGGGCCTCGGCGCTCCCGGTCACGGAAAGCAGGCCGGCTTCGCATTGCACCAGCAGGTCGTAGGCCTTCTTGGACGCGTAGGGACCCTCCGGCCCATAGCCTGAAATGCCGCACCACACCAGCCTTGGAAATTGTTTCCGGATGGAGGGACCGAGCCCGATGCGGTCGGCGGCGCCCGGGGCGAGGTTCTGCAGGAAGACATCCGCTTTTTCAATCAGGCGATGCAATACCTGCTTCGCGCCGGGTTGCTTCACGTCGAGCGTCAGGCTTTCCTTGGAGCGGTTCACCCACACGAAGTGCGACGACAGCCCCTTGACCGTGGTGTCGTAGGCGCGGGCCGAGTCGCCGTTCCCGGGCCGCTCGATCTTGATGACGCGCGCGCCGAGCTCGGCGAGCTGGCGCGTGGCGAACGGCCCAGCGATGACCTGCTCGAGCGCGACGACCGTGATGCCCTCGAGCGGCCTCATGTGAACCGCAGTTCGAGCCCTTCGAGCGCGAGGCCGGCAATTTCGGTGTGCCAGGTCTCGCCGGCCGCCACCGGATGCGCGTCGGTCATGGTGCCGGTGCTGACGACTTCGCCCGCGACGAGAGCCGGCGCGCCGGGCTCGGCGGCCAATGCGCGCACCAGGTGCGCCAGTGCGAGCAGCGGGCTGTCGAGAACGTTGGCGCCACGGCCGTGGTCGACTTGCCGGTCATCATGAAATAGAAAGCATTGCAGTTTCGGCAGCAGATCTGGCAGGCCGGAAATCCCGGCGACCGGAACGGGCGAACCCAGAATCAGGTGGCCATGAAACGCGTTTTGTGCGGCCGCGTCGGCCAGCGTCAGTTTCCAGTCCGCGTTGCGGCACTGCACGATCTCGATCGAATGCGCCACCCATTCGATGGCGCCGAGCAGCCGCGCCGGATCATCGGAGAGCGGAGGGGGAGCGGAGAGCTTGAAGCAGATTTCGGGCTCGATGCGCGGGTGCGCGAGACCACGCAGCGCGACGCTCGCCTTGCCGTCGCGCGCCACGGTCAGCGTATCGTCATAGACCGTGCCCCAGATCGGCTGGTGGACGCCGTATTTCGGCCAGATGCCGCGATTGGTGAGACCGATCTTGCGGCCGACGCGCTTCCGCATCAAACGATTCTAGCGTGCTAAATTAGCCGCCCCATGGACCCTGCTCTCGCCTGGGCCATCCTCGGTCTTGCGCTGGTGATCACCGAGCTGGTGACCGGCACCTTCTATCTCCTGATGCTGGCGCTGGCCGCGTTTGGCGCGGGCGCGGTGGCTTACTTCGGGCACGCTTTCCCGGCGCAATCCGTCGTCGCGGCGGTCGTCGCGGCCGCCGGCTGCTACGGCGTGCACTTATACCGCGCGAAGACCGGCGGGCAAAAGATGGCGCCGATCGACGCCGGCATGCCGGCAAGCTTCGAGAGTTGGATCGACGCCGGCGCGCGCCGCGCGCGCGTGCGCTACCGTGGCGCGAGCTGGGACGCGCTGGTCGAGGGCGCCGAGGCGCTCGAGCCTGGCGCAAATCTTTACGTCGTTGCGACCGAGGGCAATACGCTCAAGGTTGCAAGCAGGCACCCTTAGGGGAGGGAAGAACATGCTCTGGAAACTGGCAATCGCTATCGGCGCCGCGTTCGTGTCGGCGATGGTGCCCGCGCTGTCGGGCTACTGGGGGTGGGTGCTGGTCATCGGCGTGGTGGTCGCCTTCGTCATCGAGGGCGTGCGCATCGTGCCGCAGCAGAGCGCCTGGGTGGTGGAGCGCCTCGGCCGCTTCCAGGGCGTGCTCGAGCCGGGCCTCAACCTGATCATCCCGTTCCTCGATCGCGTGGCCTACGTACACTCGCTCAAGGAAGTGCCGCTCGACGTGCCCGAGCAGGTGTGCATCACCAAGGACAACACGCAGCTCGCGGTGGACGGCATCCTCTACTACCAGGTGACCGACCCGCGCATGGCCTCCTACGGCTCGGCCAACTACATCGCCGCCATCAGCCAGCTCGCCCAGACCACGCTGCGCAGCGTGATCGGCAAGATGGAGCTCGACAAGAGCTTCGAGTCGCGCGAGGAAATCAACCGCCACATCGTCCAGGAACTCGACGAGGCGGGGCGCAACTGGGGCATCAAGGTGCTGCGCTACGAGATCAAGAGCATCACGCCGCCGGAATCGATCCTGCGCGCGATGCAGGCGCAGATCACTGCCGAGCGCGAGAAGCGCGCGCTGATCGCCAAGTCCGAGGGCCAGCGCCAGCAGGAGATCAATCTCGCCGACGGCGAGAAGCAGGCCAAGGTGCTGCGCTCGGAGGGCGACAAGCAGGCGGCGATCAACAAGGCGCAGGGCGAGGCGACCGCGATCCGCGTCATCGCCGAGGCGAACGCGGCGGGCGTGCGCGCGGTGGCCGAGGCGATCGGCGACAAGGGTGGCATGGAAGCGGCCAACCTCAAGGTGGCGACGCAGTACGTCGAGGCCTTCGGCAACCTTGCCAAGGCATCCAACACGCTGATCGTGCCGGCGAGCGCCAGCGACGTCGCCGGATTCATCGCCACCGCGATGACGGTGCTCGACAAGACCCGCCAGGCCCAGGCCGCGGCGAAGGCCTAGCGCCGGGCGCTCTAAGCGCGCAGGAAGCGGTGCGCGGCGAAAACGGCGCAAACCGCCACGCCGGCGCCAATGTGGAGCCAGATGCTCCAGTCGCGTAGCGCATCGCTGCCGGCGTAATAGAGCAGATAGCCGGTCGCGGCCAGCACGCAAGTCGCGATCACCAGGCCCAGGCCGGAGGAGCGCCGCGCGCCGGCGACCCAGCCCTCAGGCACGTGGAGCGCGAGCGCCGAGCCGAACGCCGCCAGCGCCAGCATCGAGAACGCGCCATGCGTCCGGCCGAGCCAGGCCTTCGCCGCCTGCACCGCGGTATCCGCGCTGGGGCCGAGACCGTACGCGAGGTCGATCCCGGTCCAGGCGAGGCCGCTCAGGGCGAGGCCGGCGAAGGCCAGGTCCATCATCCAGCGATGCAGCGTGGCGAAGCGCACGGTTAGCCCGACGCCGTGCCCCAGCGCCGCCAGCGGCCCGCCGGATCGAGGCACAGCGCTTGCGCGCCGTAGTGGACAAGCAGCGGAGCGCAGTGTGCCCCGAGCGCCGCCACGGCCTTGGTCAGCCCGTCGGCGAGCGCGCAGGAGGCGGCGAACACGCTCGCCACGCGCGCGCCGCGCGGTGCGCCGCCGCGACCGTCGAGCAGCGGCAGGCCCAGCGCAGGATGTTCCTCGTTGATGGACGTGGCGAGCGCGCCTTCGGCGAGCGTGCCGATGTCCAGCAGCCCGCCTTGCGGCAGGCGAACGTGCACGGGCTCGTGCTTGCCGCCGAATACGCGCAGGTCTCCGCCGGCGTTGACCACGCCCGATGGAACGCCCGCCTGCAGCAGGACGTCGACCGCGCGGTCCACCGCGTAGCCTTTCGCGATGCCGCCGAAATCGACTTGCAGGGGCCGGCGGAAAAAAATGCGGTTCGTCGCGCACAGCTCGATGTCGGCGCTCGAGGCGCCGGCGGTGAGCGGCGCCACGCAGTCGAAGGCGCCGGCGGAGCGGCGCCACAGCTCGAGGGCCAGCCGGAACACGTCGAAGGTCCAGCCGTCCACCGCCATCGGCGCGCGATGGGCGGCGCGATTGACCGCGCTCAACTCGCTCCGCGAATCGTGGATGCTCATCAGTCGCCCGACGCGCGCCACGGCGTCGAAGGCGCGCTCGACGGCATGCGGCTCGCCGCCCGGGGCGACGCGGATCTCGACCAGCGTGCCCAGCAGCGGGCGGGCGCGGGCGCTAGCGCTAGCGCAGGGCGAACGCATGCAGGGCGAGCAGGCGCTTCACGCCGTCGGCGACATTGCGGCAGGAGAGCGTCGCGCCGCTGATGTTGCGGATGTCGGCATCGAGCTTCAGCGCGGCGCCGTTCTTCTTTCCCGCGAATTGCTGGCGCCAGCGCGGATCGCGAATCTGCCCGCCGTAGGATTCACGGTAGTCCAGGATCTCGATGCCGCGCACGCTGCCGTCGGGGTCGAGGCCGATGGCGTAGGTGATGAACTCGTGCTTGCCGACCACCTCGTCGAGGATGAACCAGCCGAGCGGCGCGCCGGCACGCTCGCCGCGCCAGACGCGCTGCACGTCGTTGCGCACGCGAACGCCGCTTGCCGCTTCCACGCGGCGCTTCAGCTCGGGCGTCAGGGCAATGTCGGCCTGCACCATGCGCTCGGCCTCCGGCAGCAGGATCTTCTGCGCCTGCTCCACGGTCAGGTACTGGACCGCGTAGGCCGGCGTACAGATCGCCGCCGG
>Ga0075425_100008397_pt1 | contig 10946 bp, 12 predicted proteins | sample SoiMethybrSBSTD4_FD_75300 | JGI IMG/M metagenome (GOLD analysis project Ga0075425, IMG submission 75300) | Bulk soil microbial communities from a Populus tree surrounding site in Tennessee, USA - Soil MetaG P. TD hybrid SBSTD4 | ecosystem: Environmental > Terrestrial > Soil > Tree plantation...
TAGCTGGCCAGCGTCCCCGCCACCAGCTCGTACACGAGCCCGCAGGTGGCGACGACGAGGACGGTGAGGTAGACGAGCGGTGACCGCACGGCGGCCGGCTAGCCCCGGATCGCCGAGGAGATGATCAGCGACACCCCCAGGATGAACGCGCCCAGGATGATCCCCAGGGCGACGTTCTGGTCCTCCGCCACCTCCTTGCGCAGCGAGAAGGGGAGCACCCTCTCGATGAACGCGAAGGCGCCCAGGAGCACGACGGTGCCGAGGACCGAATACAGGAGCGAATCCACGATCGGACGCGCGTGCTGCGAAAGCCAGTCCATCACTTTCCTCCTCTCCAGAAGTTGAAGGAGCGATACCCGCCCGGCGATTGGCGCACGCTCTGCGGGATGAACCCGCGCCGGGACGAGCGCATCTCCCAGCCCTTGCTCGAAGCCACCGCGTAGAAGGCGAGCACCAGCAGGGCGTACACGGTGAAGGGACGTTTCATCTCATTCCTCGCTCGAAGAGATCCACGGGTGGTCGCTCTCGCTCCAGCGGCTGACCTCGAAGCGGAACCACCGCCACGAGAGCAGCACGGGCCACACGAGCACGGCCAGCATGGCCAGGACGGCGTACGAGAATCGGGGCACCCGGCTACGCACGGTGAGCTGGTACCCCGGAGGCGTGCGTCCCGCCTCCCACTGCGGCTCCAGGCGGAGGAGGTAACGGCCGGGCGGCACGCCCGGAATGTACTCCGTCGCCGACGTCGAGCCCTCCGACCAGGAGCCGTCGCTGTCGCTTCCGGAGTAATACGACACCTCGACGTCGAACTCGTCCACCGCTCCCGTCTCCTCGTTGATGAGGGCGCCGTCCAGATAGAGCCAGGAGTTGCTCACGGGCGCCACGACCTTCACCTGCACGTTCCCTTCGCTCGTCACGAAGATGGGGCCGGCGAAGGTGGCCGCTTCCGGCGATCCGGGCGCGACGACGGGCGGGATGCTCACGGACTCGCGGTGCAGGGTCTTGCCCCCCGTGATGCTCAGGAACACGAAGACGAGGAAGATCGCGGCCACGGCGAGCGCCGCGCTCTTCCAGACGGGACCGATGGACTCCGCGAACGGCGAGGGCTGGTGCGGGGCGACGCCTTCCGCCTCCGGAGGATCTCCCTTCTGTCCGAAGGCCTTCCACAGCTCGTCCGCGGGCAGGTAGGTCCCGAGGCTCCAGTTGACCTCGCCCCGCTTGCTCTTGCCCTTCTCGCGCGTCGTCTCCTTCGACAGCATCCGCGGCGGCTTGACGTAGTCGTCCGTCTCCGTGGTCTCTCCTCGCGCGACCGTCCAGTAGAACTCGCCCAGCACGTGGTCGACGCGGGCCTCGCCGGACTGGAAATGCGAGAAGCGTTCGCCGCCATAGATCGCGGGGTTCGGATCCACGTCGCCGGGATTGAGGGGCTCGACGAACGACCAATGGCGCTTGGCCTCCACCAGCCATCGGAATCCGTGGCGCGCTTCGTAGAGCAGGTATTCCGTCCAGGGATAGCGCACGCCCTCGACGGTCACGCTGCGTTCCATGACGCCGATGACCGTCCACGGCACGCCGCGCAGGCGGCCCTGCGCCCCGAGGGGAAGGAGCGGACGGAAGGGCGGCTTCGAGAGCGCTTCCAGGACGGCGAGGTCGCGAGTGGCGTCGAGGAGCGACCCGCACCACGGGCAGGCGATGCGCTGGGTCTGGTCCGGCGCGCGCACCTCCAGGGGCCCGGCGCACTGCGGGCACTTGAGGCCTTCGCCCCCCACGGCCTTGCGGCGCTCCTCGTCCTCGCGCGGGCGCAGGCCGAGGTCGGCGGGCGTCACCTCGCGCCCGACGTACAGCGATTCCGCGGCGTTCCCCGTCCCGTAGTCCAGCGTCGCGAACTGTCCGCCCGGCCCCGACAGGTCGGCGTAGTGCAGCTCGCTGCCGGGCTTGACCGCGAAGGGCAACTCGCCCTGCGCAGTGGCGAACCGCGCGGAGCGGACTTCGGCCACGACGAACGTCCCCGCCTTTCCGAGGTCCAGCGTGTGTCCCACCTCGAGGTCGTCGAAGGCGGGCACGGGCGGCACCGGCGCGTGGCCCATGTAGTGGAATCGTCCCTGCGCCTCCGAGAGCCAGGCCCAGGAGCCGTCCGCGAAGCCGAGCATCCATTCGTCCCAGGTGCCCTGTCCCCAGTCGAGCTGCAGGCGGCCGACGAGGCGGAAAGGGGGAGCGCCCTCGTAGTCGCCGTCCATGCCGAGGGCCAGCACGGACGGAGTGGGGATCAGGTCCGCCACCTTCCCGTAGTTCGCGAGGTTCGCGCCCTTGCGGGCCACGGCCACGCCGCAGTGCTCGCACACGCGCAGCAGCGACGAGCCGAGCGCGAACACGATCGTCGCCCCGCAAGCGGGGCAGGAGGCCTGGTAACCGCTCACGGCTCGCCCCGCGCCAACCGCCGCACCGACACCTGCTGGGCGCGGAGCGCGTCCCGCAGTCGATCCGCCCACGGCCACTCCTCGCGCGGCCGGCAGCAATACAGGTTGAAGGCGGCGAAGCCGCGCTCCGGGAACGTGTGGCAGGCCAGGTGCGACTCGGTCAGCAGGAGCAGCCCCGTGATGCCGCCCTCGCCCGGGAACTCGCGCCACACCGCGTCACCGGCGGGGCACAGGCCCAGCTCCTCGACCACCTGGCGGAACAGCGCGTCGAGGACCGCGCGCGTCCGCAGGGCCTGCGGATCGCAGCCGTGAGCGTCGACCACCCACTCGGTTCCTGGGGGGACGGGGCTCACGGGGCGTGAGTAGACCTTGGCCCGACGGGCGGGTCAAGCCGTTCAGGCCCGGCGCAGTCCTTCGAGGCGGCTCGCCCACGCCCGTGCCTGGCCGTCCGGGTCCTCCGCCGCGAACGTGATGCCGCTGGTAAGGTGCGCCTTCTCGCCGGCGGCGGGCGCGTCCACGAGGACGTCTTCCACATGGGCCTCGAAGGCGATCAACCCTTGCGCCTCGAGGGAAGGCTCCGCGAGAAGGGGCCGGGCGGTGGCCTTGACGTAGGTCACGCCATCCGCGTCGATCAGGCACAGCGTCAGCGCGCCACGGGACGCGAGGTTGCTCGCGGTCGTGCTCCTCGCGCCCACCGCGATGCGGAGGAGGCGCGGCGACACGGCCAGGACCTCGCCGTAGGACAAAAGCGCGGGGTGGGAGCGACCGTGCTCATCGGTGGTGGCGATCAGGATCGCTTCCGTGGCGCGGGGTGCGGGATCCCCGCCGGAGAGCCGCCGGAAGAGAGCCTCGTCGAGCCGGTCGCCCGCGTGCCTGGACACCGCTGGGGATCGTATCCCAGAGGCATTCGCGCCGTTCCGCCACGTACAATCGCGCTGGCGCCCGGGGCGCAGGCGCTGGGCAGGAGGCAGTGGATGGGACGGTGGCGCGAATCGATGCTGTTGGCGGGCCTCGCCCTCGTTTGCGCGGGGACCGCGGCCGCGCAGGAGCCGTCCACTCCTCCGCCCCCCGCGGGCGGCCGCGGACACGAGGGCACGCGCTACCACGAGCTGCTGCCGGACATCGGGCGCATCGGGGCCCAGGTGGGGGCGGCGATCGGCCCCTCCTGGAACCCGTACGAGGTGGGCGAAGGGTGGCAGGTGGCCGCCTTCATCGACCTGCCCCTCGCCCGCAACCGCGCGGGCCGCCTCTCGTACGAGATCCTGCTCGGTCTCAGCGGGGGCACGAGCGATGCGTTCACCATCACCGACCCCCTGGCCTACGTGGCCAACCTGGCCCGCGGAGCGAGCCCCGCGGACGCTCTGGCCGGACCGCCGCGCGCGCCCTACCGTGTCCGCCGTCAGGTGAGCACGCGCCTGCGCCTGCTCGACGTCTCGCCCTTCGCGCTCAAGTACACGCTCACCGGCCTCGACCGCGCCCGGCTGCGCCCCTACGTCACCGCCGGCCTCGACGTCTCACTCGTGACGACGCAGGAGGAGTCCCTGGACGAGACGCCCGCTCTCGACGCCGTGGACGCGGCCCTCTCCTCGGGTGGCCGCGCGCCGGAGCTGGACGCGCGGGGGATTCCCGCCGGCGAAGGCAGCCTCGCCCTGGGCGGCCACGCCGGCGCCGGCCTGGAGGTCCGTGTGTCGCGCGGCCTCTCCCTGAACCTCGACTACCGCTACACGCGGGTGGACGCGGACAACGGGCTGCACGCGGCCAGCGCGGTCGTGGGGTTCCACTGGTGATCGCGCGCCGCGCCGCCCTCAAGGCGGTGCTGGCCGCCCCCCTGGTCGCGCTCGTCCCGCGCGCGGACGCGCGCGACTACACGTCGGCGGGCGAGGTGCTCGCGGAGATCGACCGGCTCGAGAGCGACCTCGACGCACGCCTCGGCGGTGTCGCCGCCACCTTTCCCGCGGCCGCTGCTTTTGCCGCCAGCGTCCGCGCCGACCACGAGCGGCATCGGCGGGCGCGTGCGACGCTGCGGCGCCGGCTGCGCCTGACGGACGCGGCGCCCCTCTCGGGGCCGGGGCCGGCCGGCCGCGCCACCGTCGATGCCTTGCGCGCGCTCACGCAAGACCTGGTCTACGTGTACGCCGAGGGGCTGCCCGCGATCAAGGACGCGCAGGCGGTGGACATCCTCGCGCGGCACATGGTGGACGACGCGCGGCACCTGGCCGTGCTCCAGATGTGGATGGAGACGGAGCAGCCCGGTGGCTGAGTCGCGGCGGGCGTTCATGCTGGCCACGGCCCGCGCGGCCGGAGTGACGGGGCCCGCCCTGGGCCTCCTCGCGGGCACGGAGGCGCTCGCACGCACGGAAGGGAACGATCTCGAGATCCTCTCCGCCGCCCTCCTCCTCGAGCACCACGCGATCGCGCTCTACGGCTTCGGCCTGAAGCGCGCGCTCTTCCCGCCCGGGTTGCGCGCGTACGCGACCGAGTTCCGTGGCGACCACCAGGGGCACCGCGACACCCAGATCGCGATCATCGAGGAGCGCGGCGTGGCCGCGCCCCCCGCGCGGGACGACTACGACTTCGAGCACGCCCCCGCCGGGGACGAATTCGTCCGCCTCGCCCTCGAGATCGAGATCGCGGCCCAGCGCGCCTACACCGGGCTCATCAGCCGCATCCGCACCGACGACTACCTCCTGTCCGCCGCCTTCATCCTCGTCGACGAGGTGCGCCACATGACGGTGTGGCAGCGCGTGCTCGGCCTGAAGATCTACTGACCGTAGTTGTGGGCGGCGAGGCTGCCGCTACCGGCCGCCAACCTCCGAGCAGACTAAAATCACGCGGGAGGCATCATGGACCCACGATTCGCGGAAGCGGCGGCCGGCGAGCTCCAGAAGATGCGCGAGCAGGGGCTGCTGCGCGAAGAGTGGCCGATCGCCGGCCCGCAGGGCCCCGAGATCCGGGTGGAGGGGCGCGCGGAGAAGGTCCTGAACTTCTGCGCCAACAACTACCTCGGCCTGTCCGGCCATCCGGAGCTGGTGGCGGCCGCGCACCGCACCCTGGACACCTGGGGCTACGGCATGTCGAGCGTGCGCTTCATCTGCGGCACCCAGCGCCTGCACCTGGACCTCGAGCGGAGGATCGCGGACTTCCTGGGCCTGGACGACGCGATCACCTATGCCGCCTGCTTCGATGCCAACGGCGGGGTTTTCGAGCCGCTGCTGGCCGCGGAGGACGCGATCCTCACCGACCGCCTCAACCACGCGTCCATCATCGACGGCGTCCGTCTCTGCAAGGCGAAGCGCTTCGTCTACGAGCACGCGGACATGGGCGACCTCGAGAGCAAGCTCAGGGAGGCCGCGTCCGCGCGCTTCCGCCTCATCGTGACGGACGGCGTGTTCTCGATGGACGGCGACGTCGCCCCCCTGGACCGCATCTGCGACCTGGCCGACCGTCACCAGGCGCTGGTGATGGTGGACGACTCGCACGCCACCGGCTTCATGGGCAAGACCGGACGCGGCACGCCCGAGCACTGCGGGGTCATGGGCCGGGTGGACATCCTGACCACCACGTTCGGCAAGGCCCTGGGCGGAGCGATGGGCGGCTGCATCGCGGCCAGCAAGGACGTCGTCGGCCTCCTCCGCCAGCGCAGCCGGCCCTACCTCTTCTCGAACAGCCTGGCCCCGGCGGTGGCGGGCGCCACCCTCCGCGCCCTCGAGCTGCTCGGGCAGACGACCGAGCTGCGCGACCGCCTGGAGTCGAACACGCGCGTGTTCCGCGAGCGTATGACCGCGGCCGGGTTCGAGATCCGCCCCGGCGTGCATCCGATCGTCCCCATCATGTTCTCGCGCTTCACGCCCGACGACGCCACCCTGGCCCAGCGGTTCGCGCGCGCCCTCCTCGACGAGGGGATCTACGTTAAGGGGTTCTTCTTCCCGGTGGTGCCGCGCGGGCTCTCGCGCATCCGCGTGCAGGTGTCCGCCGCCCACACACCCGCGCACATCGAGCACGCGGTTGCGGCCTTCACGAAAGTCGGCCGGTCCCTGGGCGTCCTGTAGCCCGTCTCCGTCTCCGTTCCCGTCCCTTCAGCCGACCGAGCTTGCATTTCGCTTGGGATCGCCTTGGGGCGCGCTGAGAGCGGCCGGCGCCGCCGATCGCTAGTCTCTTCTGGCGGGCATCGTCCCGCGGAAAGGACTCTCATGACCTCCGCCGTCCTGACCCAGCCGCGCCGGGAGCTCACGAGCCTCACCGCCGAGCCCGAGCGCCGCCTGCTCTTGTTCCTGGCCGCCCGCGTGCCCGCGGGCATCGGCCCCGATCACCTGACCGCGTTCGGCCTCGTGGCCATGCTCGCGGCCGGCGCCGCCTATGCGCTGTCCGCGCGCTGGCCGGTGCTGCTCCTGGCCGTGAACGCCGCCCTCGTGGCCAATTGGCTCGGCGACAGCCTGGACGGGACCCTGGCCCGCTACCGGCAGCGCACGCGCCCGCGCTACGGCTTCTACGTCGATCACATGGTGGACGCGTTCGGCGCGCTCGGCCTCCTCCTCGGTCTGGCCGCCTCCGGCTGGATGGCGTCCGGGCTGGCGGTTGCGCTGCTGCTGGCCTACCTGCTCCTCTCCGTCAACATCGCCCTGGCCGCTTGCAGCCGCGGGACGTTCAAGATCTCGTACGGTCCCTTCGGCGGGACGGAACTGCGGCTCCTGCTCGCTCTGGGCAACACCGCGGTCTGGCTGTGGCCCCAGGTCGTGCTCGCCGGGCGGGTGGTGATGCTGTTCGACGTCATGGGCGGGATCGCGCTCCTCGGCGTGGTGGTCGCTCTCCTGCGCTCGACCGTGCAGAACACGTGTGCGCTCTATGCGCTGGAGCGGCTCTGAGCCGGCCGCGGTACAATTCCCGATCCCTCCGGGCACAGGTTTTTTGCTCGAACTCGTTCGCGCCCTGGCGATCGCCTGGAAGAACCTCTCGGCCTACCCGCCTGGGCATCCGGCGCTGGTCGCTTCGCTCACCCTCGCCCACCAGCGCCTCCAGGACCTGTTCACGGCCAGCGGACCCGTCACCTTCGGCATCTCCAGTGACGGCCTCGTCGCGGCCCAGGAGAAGCTGACCTCGTCGCACGCGCGCGATCTGGCCCGCGCGCTCTACCTGCGCGAGGTCGCGCTGTTGCGGATGGAGCCGGGCCTCCAGGCCGCCGAGCTCGAAACGCTGCTCAGGGCGATGAGCGCCAGCGCTGCGCGCGACGACCCGCGCCCCCTGGCCGAGGAGCTCTCGGCCAACGGTGTCACCCACGTCCGTGTGGAATCAGTGGACTTCTCGCAGGTGCGGCTCACCGACGAGACCAGAAGCGGCCCGGCGCCGCGCTCGCTGTGGGATGACCTTCTCCGGACCATCCTGGCCGGTCACGTGCTCTCGTCCGAGGGCCGCCGCCTCGTGGAGTCGGGCGAGGCCGCGAACGCGCTGGGGATCGCCTCCGTGCTGGGGGAAGTGCTCACGGGGGCCGGGACGGCGGGAGCGGGCGTGCCTGATGGTCCCGGTACCGGGGGCACGGTGGGCACCGGGGGCAGCGGCGGCACCGGGGCCGGCGCGGGCACCACGGGCACCGCGGGTCGGACGCCGGCGACGGGTGAGGCCCAGCGCGCGCGGCTGGGCGCGCGCGTGGCCCAGGCGGCGGGCCGCGCCTTCCAGGGGTCGCCGGCGGAGCGCGTCCTCGCCGCCAACCAGGTGGCGGAGCTCGTCCGCGCGCTGCCCGCGGACCTGCGCGAGATGCTCATCGCGACCGCCCTCAAGACCCTCGCCTCCGACGAGACGGCGGCCGAGGCCCTGGCCGCCCTGGCCGGCGGCCTCACCCCCGACACCGTCCTGCAGGCCCTGCAGCGCATCAAGAACGAAGTCCCGCTCTCCAGCCATGCCCTGCGCCTCATGCACGCCCTCTCCGCGGCCGCGCCGTCCCCGCGCCTGCGCCAGGTCCAGCCCCCCGACCCGGCCCTGCTGGCCGAGCTGTCGGTGCTGTTCCGCGAAGACGACATCGACCGCTACAACCCGGAGGAGCATCAGTCCCTGCTCGAAGCCGCCGCCATCGACGTGCCCGTGCTGGTCACGGCCCAGGAGATCCCGGAGCTGGGGGACCGGCTGGAGACGGTCACGGACGAAGCGCTGGCCGAGCGGATGGCGCAGACGTCGGTGGAGCTGCTCATCCGGTTCAAGGGACAAGAGGGCACCGAGACGCTGCTCGCGCGGATCGACGGCCTCTTCCGCAGCCTGCTCTCGTCGGGCCGCTTCGAGCTGGCCACGGCCCTCGCCGAGGACCTGCGGCGGATCTCCGACGAGAGCGCGGCCCGCCCCGCCTTTCGCGCGCAGGTCGACGAGACGCTGGCGCGCATGGCCACGTCGGAGTCGGTGGCGACGATGCTGGACGCGTTCACGCGCGGCGGGTCCACCTCGGCCGCGGTGGCGCGGCGGCTCCTGGACGCGCTCGGGCACGCGGGCGCGCAGGGCTTCCTCCTGGCCCTGGCGGGGGAGAAGGACAAGTCGCGGCGGCGCCGCATCCTCGATCTCCTCGTCTCCCTCGGCCCCGTGATCGCGGCGCCGGCCATGGAGCTGCTGGACGACGAGCGCTGGTACGTGGTCCGCAACATGATCGTGCTGCTGCAGAGGGTGGGGGAGCGCTCCGCCCTGGCCAGCATCCGCCGCGCCGCCGACCACCACGACCTGCGCGTGCGCCTGGAGGCCATCAAGTGGCTCCTGGCCTACGATCCCGAGGTCCCGGGCGATCTCCTGGAGAAGGCGATCAACGATCCGGACCTCAAGCTGGCGGAGGCGGCCATCGTCCTCGCCGGCAGCTACGGGATCAAGGAGGCGACGGATCCGCTGCTGGCGGTCGTGGACGGGTACGACCTTCTCGGAAAGCGCCGTACCCTGCGCATCAAGGCCCTGAAGGCGCTGGGCGACCTCGGCGATCCCGCGGTGCTGCCGCGGCTCGACCGCTACTTCCGCAGCCCGCTGCTGACGATGGCGTCGCGGGAGGAGCGGCGCGCGGCCTTCCGTTCCCTGCCCCTCTATCCGCCGGAAGCGCGGCGGCCCTACGTCGAGCGCGGGCTGCGCGCGCGCGATCCCGAGATCCGGCGGATCTGCGAGCGCCTGGAGCGCGAGCACCCGCCCGTCGAGCGCGAAGGAGACGCCTGATGCCGACGGATGTGCCCAACCGCGATCGTCAGGCCCTGGAGCGCCTGATCGTCCACATCGCGGCCGCCATCAACGTGCGCGCCCTCTACTCGGGCGCGCACCCGCGCGTCGCCCAGGCCGTGCAGGCGATCCTCGACGACCTCACCGCGGCCCTGGCCGGCCGCGAGGCGGTCACCCTGTTCATCGTGGGCGACGACCTCATCGCCGACGACCGTCCCCTCCGCCGCTCGGGGATCTACCAGCTCAGCTTCGTGCAGGCCCTGCGCCGGCGGCGGGTGGAGCGGCTGACCCTGGTGCGGGGCCTCGACGCCGCGCAGTGCCTCCAGTTCGTCTCGGTGATGGCCGCGGGTGCCACGCCCGGGAGCACGGCGAACGTGATCGTGGGGGGCGTGGAGTTCGCGGTCGCGGAGGGCGGCGCGGGCGGCGGCGGCGGCGAGGCGCGGCCTTCGGAGCCGATCTCCACCCAGCAGGTCGCGGAGGGCCAGGAGGCCTTCGCGCGCTTCCGGACCGATCGCAAGGGCAGCCTGCACAAGATGGAGGAAGTCGTCTGGAGCCTGATGGAGACGCTGGCCCGCTCCGCGCACGACGTCATCCCGCTGGCCCCGCTGAAGAGCCACGACGAGTACACCTTCGTCCACTCCGTCAACGTGTCGCTGCTGGTGCTGGCCCAGGCGCGCTCGTTCGGGATCCAGGGCTCGGTGTTGCATGCGCTCGGCCTGGCCGCCCTCTGCCACGACGTGGGCAAGCTGAGCGTTCCCCTGGACGTGCTGAACCGGCCGGGCAAGCTCGAAGGCGAGGACTGGAAGGTGATGCAGAGCCACGCGGAGGTGGGTGCCTGGCAGCTCGCCGCCCTCGACGAGGCGCCGCCGCTCTCCGTCGTCGTCGCCTACGAGCACCACCTGCGCTACGACGGGCAGCCGACCTATCCGGTGCTGCGCCGGCCGCGACGTCCGGCCCTGGCCTCCCAGCTCACCGCGCTCGCCGACACCTTCGACGCCATCTCGACCCTGAGACCCTACCAGGCGCCCCACGCGCGTCCGGTCGCGCTCGACATCCTGAAGAAGCGGGCGGGCACGTTCCTCGATCCGCTGCTGGTGGGGAACTTCCACCGCCTGGCGGCGGCGCAGACGGGATCACAACAACAGAAAACGGAAATCGATCGGCTAGATTAGCAAGAAGAGGTTGTGGCCAGGTCGGTCTGCCATCTACGAACGCGCCAACGACGTGTTCCTAGAGTCCCGCCAGTCGCGCGATCAATCCCGCCGCCAGCGCTGCTCTTTCCGGCAACGAGCTCAGCAGCACGTTCTCGTCCTCCGCGTGCGCCCCGTCGCCGTCCCCGCCGAGGCCGTCGAGCGTGGGACG
>Ga0075425_100008398_pt1 | contig 10945 bp, 5 predicted proteins | sample SoiMethybrSBSTD4_FD_75300 | JGI IMG/M metagenome (GOLD analysis project Ga0075425, IMG submission 75300) | Bulk soil microbial communities from a Populus tree surrounding site in Tennessee, USA - Soil MetaG P. TD hybrid SBSTD4 | ecosystem: Environmental > Terrestrial > Soil > Tree plantation...
CGCCGCCGCCGCCGCCACCACCACCACCACCGCCGCCGTGGGCGGCGCGGGGCGGCGCCGTGCGGTAGGCGGGGGCGCCGCAAGACGTCGCCAGCGTCACCGCCAGCGCGCCGGCCAGGATCCTGTTCAGGCGTTTCATTCGAACAGCTCCTCTGCGAGGTCGTCGCGGGTTCCGCGCTCGCCGTCCGGTCCGACCGAGACCAGGCGATACTTCACGGTGAGTAGCCCGTGCCCCTCGATGCGGTAGCCGCGTCCCCACACGTCCACCGCGGAATCCTTCGCCAGCCCGCCGTGCTTGACGAGCCAGTCGATCGGGCGGCCGATCTTGCCCTCGTAGAAGTAGTAGGGGCGCGCGGTGCGCAGCGCGTCCGCCAGCTTGTGCAGCTCGTCGCTCGCGCGCGCCTTCGACTGCGCGTCCGAGTCTGCGGCGAAGAGGTCGCCGGCGGCGCCGGCACCGCCGAAGCGCGCCAGCAGCACGCCGGCGGCCAGGTCGCGCGCCGCGGCTTCCGCCTTCGCCGCCTTCTCCGCCTCTTCCTTGGTCAGCGACGCGCCGAAGCCGACCCGCGCCGCCTCGGCGAGCACCGGATCGTCCGGCTTGCGCAGCGCCTCGGCGAGCGTGAAGTACATCAGCAGGCGCTCGCGTGCGGCGTCCTCCAGCGCGTAGAGCCGTTCGTCGACGATCTTCACCATGATCGCCGCGGGCACGCCGGCGCCCGCCTCGTCCTTCACGTCGAGCGCGAGCGTGGCGTCGGCGCCGGGAAGGTAGGTCGCCGGGCCGGCGCCCATCGAGACGGTGAGGGCGCGCGCGGGGAGCACGTACACGGCGCCGGTGCCGGACCAGAGCTCCTTGCCGACCTGCACGTGGGCGGTGGCGACGAGCGTGCCCCAGCCGTCGTCGCGCGGCGCCATCGTGACGTGCGCGCGCCCGCCCGCGACCGGGGCGATGAACGAGTCCACCAGCAGCCCGCGCCGCGCCACCTCGAGGTGCACGAAGCCGCTGCCGCGCGCCGCCTCGGGGACCAGCACGTCGAACGCGATCTCGTCCTTCGCGCCGTACAGGGAGCGCTCGGCGCGGACCACCAGGCCGGCGCGCTCGGCGCGCAGGGAGGCGCTCGTGGAGGCGCGGTTGCCGTAGGCGTCGGCGAGCTCGAGCGAGACGCTGGTCTCGCCCGGCTTGGGCGTGATGTCGAAGCGGGCGATGCCGGCGGCGCCGGTGATGGCCTCGCCGTACGCGCCGGCGCGCACCGCGCAGTCGGCGGCGGGCTTGCCGTCGGGGTAATGGACGATCACGTAGACCGGATTCGCCACACCGGCGACCAGCGGGTCGCGGCCGGGCACGACCTTCGTCATCAGGACGTCCTCGGCGATCGTGGAGGCCTCGCTGGCGACGATGGTCTCGCCGCCGCGGTCGGTCGCGACCACGTCGATGGAAAGCGGCGCGCGGGCGAATCCCTTGCCGAGCGCGTAGTGCTCGGTGGGCAGGCGGTAGTCGAAGGTGAAGCGGCCGTCGGCGTCGGTGGTGGCATAGGTGCGGAAGAGCGAGATGGGCGTTCCGTACGGCGAGGCGGACAGGTTGATGTCGAGCGACGCGCCGGCCACGGGCTTGCCGAAGCTGTACGTCGCCTTGATCTTCGCGACGACGCGATCGCCGAGCCGGTAGTAAGGGCGGTCGAGGTCCACCTCGACCTTCGAGGCGGCGAGCTCGTACTTCGAGACCGTCACGGTGCGCGCGACCTTCGTGCTGCCGGACGTGGCGGAGACCTCGTAGGCGCCGAGCGGAACCTCCGGGCCGAGCGCGATCTCGGAGGAGGCGACGCCGAGCGGCGAGGCGGGAACCTCGGCACGGTGCACGAGCACGCCGCCGGGCGCGCGCACCTCGAAGACCACGCCCACGCCGGCGAGCGCGTGGAGATCGGTGGCGCGCACCAGGAGGGCGCGCAGGTGGATCGTCTGGGTCGGCTGGTACATCGGCTTGTCGGTGGCGAGGTGGAGGAGGCGCTCGTCCGAGGGCGCGCGGACGTCCACGTCGACCAGGAGCGACTGCTCGCCGTCGGCGTGCGCGGAGACGACCCGGAGGCGGTGCGCGCCGGTGACGCCGTCGGGGACGGTGAAGCGCGCGACCAGCGCACCGGTCGCGTCGGTCTTGCCGGTGAAGAGCGTGGCGCCGGAGTCGAGGAGCACCGTGACCGTCGCGCCGGGGACGGGGCGCTCGGGGGCGTCCTTCTCGCCGGGGTCGCGCTCGACGAGCGCCACCGAGAGCGAGCCGGGACCGCCGGCGTACAGGGAGGTGAGGCCGGAGGCGCGCAGCAGGTGGCGCGGGGCGAGCGTCCCTGCGGCGGCGGGCGCGCCGGCGCCCGCGAGCGCGATGCAGAGCGACACGACCATCGCGATGCCGTGCGGAGCCGCGGCCCGCAGGCAGCGCGCGGTCGCCGAGCTGGAGGTTCTCACGAAGACTTCCCCTTCGCGGCGCGTGCCCGCAGCCGCTCGAGCGCGCGCTTCGCCTCGACGCGCACCGCGAAGTCGCCGTCCTTCTCGGAGACCTCGCGCAGGACCGGCTCGTGCTCCGCGCCGCCGGCCGCGCCGAGGACGCGTACCGACTCGCGGCGCACGTCGGCGTTGGCGTCGCGGGCGAGACGCGCGGCCACGCCGACGAGCGCGGCGGCGCGCGCCAGGTCCAGCGCGACGGTCGGATCGGCGGTGTCGAGGCCGCTGCGCTCCACCAGCGCGCGCAATGCGGCCATCCGCACCTCGACCTCCTTGTCGAACGTGGCGGCGACGAGCCCGGCTTCGGCTTCCGGGCCGCTGAGCGCGGCGAGCGCGTCCACAGCGGCCAGACGGTTCGCCGCGTCGGCGTCACCGCGGGCGGCCTTCTCCAGCGCGGCGCGCGCGTCGGCGCCGCCGAGCCCGCCGAGGATCTTGATGACGCGGCGGCGCACGCCGGCGTCCGGTGCGCCCAGCAGGCCGAGCAGCGGCGCGACCGCGGCGGGATCGCGCAGGCGGAAGATCGCTTCGGTCACGAGCTCGCGGACGCCCGCATCCGAGTCGCCGATGCGGGCGAGGAAGTCCGGTACGGCCTCGCGACCGGCGGCACCCTCGAGCACGCGGACGGCCTTGCGGCGCACCTCGGCGTCGCGCTTCTCGTCGGCGAGCACCTTGCGCATGAGCGCGGCCACCGCCGGGCGCGCGGCCGCGCTGGCGATGGCGAGCTTGTCGAGCTCGTCCACCGCGAACGCCGCGACCTTGGGATCGCCGCGGTCGAGCGCCTCGCCGAGGGGGGCGACCGCCGCGACCGGATCGGCGCCGGCCGTCCCGCGGAGCGCGAGCGACGCGGAGAACGCCGCGGCGCGCACGCGATCGGGAACCGATTCGCCCGCCAGCGCGAGCAGCTCGGTGGTGGCGGCGACGTCGCCGCTCGCGCCGATCGCCTCCACCGCGGCGACACGCACGTCCTCGTCGCCGCCGCCGCGCGCCACCCGCAGGAGCTCGTGCGTGGCGGCCGTGCCGCCGGCGCGGCCGAGGAGCCGCACCGCCAGGAAGCGCGACTCGGACGGCTTGCCCTTGCGCGCGTGCCAGGAGAGGAGCGTGACCGCGTCGTCGCGTCCGGCCAGCGCGCGGCGGAACGGCTCGTCGGCCGCGGCGGTGTCGAGGCGGCGCAAGACGAGGATCGCCGGCTCGCCGCGGAGGTGCTCGAGCGCCGCGGCGTAGGCGGCGGCGAGCGACGCGGGGGCGAGCGTCTTGGCGAGCCGCTCGGCGAGCGCGGCAAACGCGCCCGACAGGACGGCGCGCCGGTCGGGCGCGGTGGCGGGCGCGTCGTCGAGCGTCGCCGTGAGGAGCGCGAGGTCGGCGCCGTCGCCGAGCGCGGCGACCAGGCCCGCCGCGCCGGCCGCGACCCCGCCCTCGGAGTCGTCGAGGCGCGCGCGCGCGACGCCCAGCACGTCCGTGCCGGCGCCGAGCAGCGGCAGCCGCGCGAACGCGGCGCGCCGGACGTCGGGCTTGCCGTCGCCCGCGGCGTCGAGCAGGAGCGTGCGCGCGCCCGCGTCGGACAGCGGCCCGACGCGCTCGGCGACGAGCACGCGCAGCGCGGGCGCCCCGCGGTCGTAGAGCGTGCGCGCGGCGGTCACTCCGCCCGGGCCGGCGCCGCTGCCCCCCGCCGGGCCGAGAAGCCGCTCCAGCGCCGCCAGCGTGGCGGCATGCGCCTCGGCGCGCACGGCGCCGGTGTCCCCCTTGCGCTCGGCGCGCTCGAGCAGGAGGAGATCGTCGAGCCCCCCGAAGCGCCCGAGGAGCCGCGCCGACGAGACGGCCACCTCCTCGCGATCGTCCCGCAGGCCGTGGCGCGCCAGATCCGCCGCCGGCCCGGGGCCGCCCGCCAGCGCCGGATCCGCCTCCATCAGATGATAGGCCAGCCCCCGGACGAGCGGGTCCTTGTCGGCGGCACGCAGCGCGACCAGCCCGGAGCCGGCGCCGCCCGGAGCGAGCGCGGCGGGCGGAAGCCATTTCAGCGCCTCGTAGCGGAGGAGCCGCGGCGCGCCGTCCTCGCGCGCCCAGGCGGCGAGCTTGGCCGGATCGGGGGCGAGCCGGCCCCAGATCGCGGCGCGCGCGGCGTCGAGCGCGGCGGCGTGCGGCGCCAGGTCCTCGTCGGCGAGCTTCTCGAAGAGCGCGCGGAGCGCGCGCTCGCCGCCGACCGTGGCCAGCATGGCGGCGCCGGTGTCGATCGTGTCGTCGTCGTCGAGCGCCTCGATCGCGAGCCGCTCCGCCTCCGGGTGCCGGGCCGCGAGGAGCGCGTCGAGCGCGGCGCGGCGCACCACCGCCGCGCCGTCGCGATCGGCGGCCCGCACCAGCGCACCGGCGTGCTTGGCCGCGCCGTCCTTCACCAGGCGGTCGAGCGCGAGCAGGCGCACGCCCTCGGCTTTCGCGTCGGCGAGCACGCCTTCCCAGCCGCCGGCGCGGCGCGTCCCGACCCGCTCGGCCACGGCGTCGCGGTGCGCGGCGACGTCCTCGAGCCCGGGCGGCGCCGACCAGCCCGGCGCGGGGGCCAGCACTGCCAGCGCCTCCAGCTCCTCGAGCGTGTCCCCGAGTCGCCCGAGCACCGCGGCAGCCGCACCGCGCGCCGGGGGCGGCGTGGTGGCCTTCGCCACGAGCTTCAGGGCCACGCCGCGCGCACGGGCGGCATCGAGCTTCTCCAGCAGCGCCAGGGCCGCCACGCGCACGCGGGCGTCTTCGTCCTTGCGCGCCAGGCGGTCGAGCAGCGCCGCCACGTCCCCGGGCTTCTTCGCGCCGCCGCCCGGCGCTCCGGGCCCGGCCGCGGCGTCGAGCGCGCCGAGCGCGGCGAGCCGCAGGCCGGCGTCGTCCGCCGCGCGCGCGACGGCCGCCAGCGCATCGGCATCGCCGCCGCCGCCGGCGCCGGAGCCGGACAGCCGCGCCAGCACCGCGCGCGACGCCTCGTCGAGCGCTGCGCGCACGTACGCATCCGGCTCGTCGGCCAGCGCGCCGGCGAGGGCCAGCACGTCCTTCGCGCCCGCGCCGCGGTCGCGCAGCACCTCGGCGGCGCCGCGCCGCAGGTCGCGCGCGTCGTCGTCGAGGAAGTCGCGCGCGACGTCCGCCAGGTCGGGCTCCCCCGCCTCGCGCAGGCGCGCGAACGCCACCAGGCGCACCGCGGCGTCACGATCGCCGAGCCGATCGTGCGCGACCTCCGGCGAGATGCCGCCGCCGTCGCGCAGGAGCTCCAGCGCCGCCAGCCGCACGCTCACGTCGCGATCCGAGACGAGCCCGGTCGCGAGCGCGCGCACCGCGGGGTCGGCAGCGAGCTTCTCCGCCCCCAGCCGGCGCAGCGCCTCGCTCCGAGTGGCGCGCACGTCGGCGGCCGCCACCCCCAGCGCCGCGCGCGCCTTCGGCTCGGCGCCTTCCCAGGCGGTCGCGAAGATGCCCACCGCCAGCGGCGGCGTGAGATCGTCGAGCAGCGGCGCCGCGGCCCCGGCGCCGTCGGCCTTCAGGACGCGCAGCCAGACCTTCGACGTCGTGGCCTCGGCGCCCGAGACCGAGCGACGCAGCGCCGTGCGCACGAACGACCAGTCGCCGCGCCCGCCGTTCTCGCCGAGGCAGTCCACCGCCTCGCCGGCCACTGTGTCGCGCCGCCCCACGGAGGCGTAGACGTCGTCCAGGTGCACCTTGCGGGTGCACAGAAGCTTCGCTTCGCGCGCCGCCACGCCCGTGTCGCGCTCGCCGCGGAACGCGCCCGCCAGGGCGTCGAGCGCGCCGGCGCCGAGCGTGTCGCGCCGCAGCTCGAGAAGGTCGAGCGCGCGCACCCGCACCCAGGCCGCGTCGCGCGACTCCAGGGCAGCGACCAGCGCCTCGTCCTGCGCCGGCGAGGGGAAGCTCGCGCAGAGCCTCAGCGCTCCGTCCAGCAGCGCCGGATCGTGCCGCGCCAGGGCGACCGCCAGCGCCCCCGCCTTGGCGAGGACGTCCGGCGGCTCCTTCAGCCCGACGAGAAGCGCCAGCGCCTGGCCGCGCTCCTCCGCCTTGCCCTTCTCGAGGAGCGCATACAGCTCGTCGGCGTGATCAGGCGCGAGGAACGGCCGGAGCCGCACCAGCGCCCACACGCGCACGAGCCGGTCCTCGTCGGTGAGCCGTCCGGCGATGAGCGCCGGCCGCGCCGCGTCCTTCGAGAGATCCGCGTGCACCAGCGCGAACAGCCGCCGCGTCGGGTCGGGGTCGGCGAGCCACTTCGCCCAGTCGCCGGGCGCGGCGGCGAGGTGCCGGTCCACCGCCCGCCAGGTGAGGGGCCGCGCGTCGGCGCCGAGCTTCTGGAACACGTACCAGAGATCGTCGACGGAGCCGGTGGCGGCCAGCGTGACGCCCGCGACCGGATGGAGCGCAACCGCCTCGTCGCGCAGCACGGCGGCGACTGCGGCACGCGTCGGCGCGCCGCCCGGCAGCTCCTTCGCCTCGAGCGCGAGGCGGATGCGGTCGTCGAGCACGCTCCCGATCCGGTCGAGCCGTTCGGCGAGCGCGGGCCAGGTGGCGGGCACCTTCGCGGCGAGGAGCGCGTCGAGCACGCGGTTCTGCGCGTCGGCCTCGTCGCCCGCGAACGCGCGGTCGAGCCCGCGCAGGAGCGCCTCCTGCACCGGTGCCGCGGCGGCGGTCGCGGGTGCCGCCGCCAGCAGCGACGCCGCCATCGCGCGGCTCATCCCGTCGCGCGCGCGGAGCGCGTCGAGCAGCCACGGCAGCGCCAGCGCGACCGCCGCGTCGTCCGCGCCGGCCATCGCCGCCAGCGCCGCCTGGCGGGCCTCGTCGCCGGAGAGCTCCGCGCCGGCGCGCGCGGCCGCGAGGCGGACCTCGGGCGCCTTGTAGTGACCCAGTAGATACAACGTAGAGCGCGCGGCCCGCTCTCGCTCGTCGCCGGGCGCGCCGATGCGCAGGGCGCGCTCGAGCACTTCCAGCAGCGGCGGCACCGCCGCCGGGTCGGAGTACCGCGCCAGGACCGCCGCGGCGCCCGCGCGGGTCGCGGGGTCGGCGACCAGCGCCAGCACCGCCGGCTGCCCGGCGGCGCCGGGGAAGCCGGCGTCGAGGAGCCACTCCACGCGCTCGTAGGAGCCGAGGAATGCCGCGAGGTCGCCGGTCATCGCGCAGGCGGCGCGCAGCGCGGCGGCCGGCGGGACCAGCTCGAGCAGCCGCAGCGCGTCCGAGCGGGTCAAGAGCGCGTGCGCGCGCGCCGCGTCGCGCACCGGCGCGGCGAAGTCCGCGGTCACCACGTCCACCACCACCGGATCGCGGAAGTACGTCAGCTCGCGCAGCGCGGCGGTGCGGAGCCAGCGGTCCTCGTCGCCGTCGCGCGCCCAGGCGGCGAGGCGCGCCCGGTGCGCGGCCTTGCGCGCGTCCGCCGCCGGCGGCGCCAGGAGCTCCGCGTAGGCGGCAGCCGCCTCGGCGCGCGCGCGCTTCGACGGCCCGTGCACCGAGACGAGGTGCACGAGCATGGCGAGCCGGTCGCTGGCCGCGCCGCGCGCCGCCTCGACGAGATAGCGGCGCACCGCGTCGCGCGGCAGCGCCGGATCGACCCACCCGGTTCCGGACAGCGCCGCCGCGAGGTCCGCCTCGGCAGCCGCCGGGCCGGCGCCCTCGGCGAGAAGCCAGCCGATGCGCTCCACCTCGCCCGGCATGAGCGTGGCCGACGCCGTCAGGTCGAGGAGGTCGGGGCGCGCGGCGCCGGGTGCGGGCGCGGGCGGAGGCGCAGCCGCGCCCGCCGCGGAAAACACCGCTACGGTCGCGGCGATCCACACCACGGCCCCAGCCGCGGGCCGCCAAACGCCGTCGGGTCTTCTGTGCATGCCGTCGGAACGTCCGCCGCCTCTAGACGCTTACAGGGCCGCGGCGTTTTGACCATCCTACGGCAAAACGTCCGCGGACCTTCCGCCATTCACCCCGTCCGGTCGGACTGCGCGGCCGCGCCCGGCACGCCCAGCGCCACGTTGCCCTGCCCCATGCCCGGGAACGACTCGTGCCAGAGGACGGCCCCGTCCTCACCGACGCGGCACGCCTCGCCGCTCCCCGCGGCGAAGAGGAGCTCCCCTTCGAGGAGAAGCGTGTCGGCGAAGAGCGGCAGGGCCGTGCTCCACAGCGCGCGCCCGGTGGCATAGTCCAGACAGGACAGCTCGCCGGCGCGGAGCGCGTACACGCGCGACCGGCTGATCGCCAGGCGGACGTGCCCGGCGCCGACGCGGTGCTCGCTCTGCCACAGGCGCGCGCCGGTCGCGACGTCCAGGCCGAAGAGGTGGCCTCCGAACGCCACGACCAGAATGGGTGCCGCCGCCGGCGGCTCGCTGCGGTAGGACATCGGCCGAACGTATCATCTCGGCCCCGGGCACGGCGGCACGAGGTCCACGCCGGCGAAGAACTCGTCGACGAGCGCGCGCCAGGCGAGCACGTTCGCGGGCGGGCCGCACTTGAACGCCCGGCCCTTCCGCGGCGCGCCCGCCAGGATGGCGCGGTGGTCCGCGTACCAGCGCACGGCGAGCTCGGCGGCGTACTCCTGCACGCCGCCGCCCGGCTGGAACGCGTAGTACGTGCCGCCGATCACCTTGGTACTGAAAGGAGCGTAGGGCGCGTAGCAGGCGTCCACGGCCGCGTGCGTGGGCAGCGCCGCGCAGCGCGCCACGATGGCGTCGAAGGTCGCCGCCAGCGCCGCCGACGCGAAGTGGCCGTGCGCCTGATCGTTCAGGTGGAAGATCTCGTGGAAGAGCGTGTTGCGCACGCCCGCGGCGGAGCGGAAGAGCGAGCCCGACACGTTGTACGAGATCGTCCAGTCGAGGGCGTAGGCGGACGGCGTGGCCTTCTTCACCGAGCGGAAGAAGCGGAAGGCCAGGTCGCGCCAGCGGTACGCCGGGCGCGCGGGGCCGGCCGGCGGGGCAGGCGCGCGCGCCGCGATGCCGGCGAAGAACGCGTCGAACTCCTTTGCCGCGGCGCCGATCCACTCGAGGTGCCGGCGGTGCTTGGCGCGCGGAGGCTCCGGCACGATGGAGATGATGCCGCGCCAGCCGCCGTCCATGGTGTGCGCCGGCTCCGTCCCGGCGAGCCAGCCGAACCGCGCCCAGAGATCCGCGGCGAGCGCCGCCGCCGCGGGGTCGCCCGCGAAGCGCAGCCGCACCAGGCAGTCCACGCGCGCCGCGTCGGCGCCGTCGCGGCAGGCGCCGGGCGCCGCACCGCCGGTCGCGTCGAAGAGGATGCCGCGCGCCCCGTCGACCGAGAGCGCGCCGGCGGCGGCGGCGGCGGCGGCGACGGCGAGCGCGGCGTGCACCGCGCAAGAATAGCAGCGCTCTTCGCCACCATCACGCGCGGCGGGCCGCGGAAAGCCGAGCTCCGTCGCGGGCTTCCCCGGCCGGCGCGCCGCAGCCCGCGGCCCGCGAAAAAAACGCCGGGCCGCTGTCGATTCGCGAGGCCGTCCACGTCGTCTGGTCGAGACGGCGTCGCGACGATGCGCGGCGCGAACCAAACCGACCGAACCAGGAGAGCGACGATGCCCGAGAGCAAGACTGCCACGTTGAACACCTTCTGCTGGACCGAGCTGTCCACCTCCGACCCCGCCGCGGCGCGGAAGTTCTACACCGACCTCTTCGGCTGGACCGTGGCCGAGATGCCGATGCCCGACGGCTCGACGTACGCGATGATGCGCATCGGCGACAAGGACGTCTGCGGCGTGCGCGCGCTCGGCGAGGACGCGAAGAAGATGGGCGCGCCGCCGCACTGGCTCAGCTACGTGGCGGTGAAGAGCGCCGACGACGGCGCCAAGGCCGTCGCGAAGCTCGGCGGCAAGGCGCTCGCCGGCCCGATGGACATCGGCCCCGGCCGCATGGTCGTGGCCCAGGACCCGACCGGTGGAGTGTTCGCGCTGTGGCAGGAGACGGGCTCGATGGGCACCGCGATCGCCGGCGAGACGAACACGCTCTTCTGGACCGAGCTGGTGACGACGAACGTGGACGCAGCCGGCAAGTTCTACACCGGCCTCTTCGGCTGGAAGGCGAATCCGGTCGACATGGGCCCGATGGGCACCTACACGGTGCTGAAGGCGGGCGAGAAGGACGCGGGCGGGATGCTGCCCATCCCGCCGGGCGTGAAGGACCCGCACACGGCGTGGGTGAACTACTACGCCGTGGCGGACTGCGACGCGACGGTGGCGAAGGCGCAGAAGAAGGGCGCCCAGGTCCACATGCCGGCGACGGACGCTCCGGGCGTCGGGCGCTTCGCGGTGCTCGCCGACCCGCAGGGCGCGGTGTTCGCGGTCATCAAGCCCGCCCCGCGCCCGTAGGCCGGGCGTCTCCGCGGGGCGGGTCGGCGCCGGCCCGGCCCGCGGAGACGTTCCTCACGGGCGGTGATATCATCCAGGCATGACCCGACCGAACCGGTCCGCAGCCGCGCGCCGCGCCGCGGCCGCTCTCGCCGGCGCCGCCGCGGCCGC
>Ga0075425_100008400_pt1 | contig 10945 bp, 10 predicted proteins | sample SoiMethybrSBSTD4_FD_75300 | JGI IMG/M metagenome (GOLD analysis project Ga0075425, IMG submission 75300) | Bulk soil microbial communities from a Populus tree surrounding site in Tennessee, USA - Soil MetaG P. TD hybrid SBSTD4 | ecosystem: Environmental > Terrestrial > Soil > Tree plantation...
CCCATCCCCGTGTCCACGAGCACACGTTTCCCACCGGACTCGATGAGCGCGACGTTGAGGCCGAGGGTCACGCGGTTGCGCTCGTCCGGCGGGTCCCGCTTCTCCCACACCACGCGCGGGACGACGCCGAACATGGCGCCCCCGTCGAGGGCGATCGTGCCGTCGTGCAGGACGCTCACGTGCGCGTCCCCCACGGCGATGGAGCCCTGCGCGTCCGTCATCGCGCCTCCTCCTTCAGCTCGAGCAGGACTCCCGCCGCTCCCTTCGGGTGCACGAAGGCGACCCGGCAGCCGCCCGCGCCGATGCGCGGCGTCTCGTCGAGCACGGGGACACCGCGGGCCTTGAGCTCGGCCAGGGCGGCGTCGATGTCGTCGACGAGCACGCAGACGTGATGGAGACCGGAGCGCTTCTCCAGGAAGCGCGCAATCACCGAAGAGGGATCCGTCGGCTCCAGCAGCTCGAGGTGGGACCCGCCGACGGGCAAGAAGGACGTACGCACTTTCTCCGTGGGCACATCGTGACGCGCTTCTACGTTGAATCCGAGGGCTTTGTACGCCTGTTCGGCCTGACCGAGATCCTTGACCGCGATACCGAGGTGATCGATCTTCAGTATCTTCACAGGCCCACCTTCTTCAGGACCTCGTCGGTCGCCGTAAACGGGTCCGTTTCACGCGCGGCCAGGCGATCGAGGATCCGGTCGCGCTCCGCCGGCCCCAGGGCCCGCTCGTCCAGGCGGCGCAGGACCCGCTCCCGCAGCGTCTCCTCGAATTGCTGGCGCAGGTGGGCGCGCTGCTTCCGGGCCAGGAGGCCCGACTTCTCCGCGCGGCCCCGGAAGGCCTCGACGGCCGCGAGCACCTCGTCGATGCCCTTGTCGTCCGTGGCCACCGTCTTCACGATCTCGGGCGCTTCCGCGTCCGGCCCCGCCATCGAGAGCATCGAGTGCAGCTCGGTCATCAGGCGGTCCACGCCCTCGCGATCGGCCTTGTTCACGACGAAGACGTCCGCGATCTCCATGATCCCCGCCTTGAGGGCCTGGACTTCGTCGCCGAGGCCGGGCACGAGCACGACCAGGCTCACGTCCACCGTTCCCACGATCTCGACCTCGCCCTGCCCCACCCCTACCGTCTCCACGAGCACCACGTCCTTGCCGGAGGCGCTCAGGACGGTGATGGCGTGGGCGGTGGCCGCGGCCAGGCCGCCCAGGTGTCCGCGCGTCGCCATCGACCGGATGAACACGCCCGCGTCCACCGCGTGCGCCTGCATGCGGATGCGATCGCCCAGTATCGCCCCTCCCGTGTAGGGCGAGGTGGGATCGACCGCGATCACGCCGACCGTGCGCCCCTGGGCGCGCAGATGTGCGGTCAGGCGATCGACGAGGGTGGACTTGCCCGCCCCCGGCGGTCCGGTCACGCCCACCACGAGGGCGCGGCCCGCCAGCGGGAACAGCGCGGACAGGAGGGACGCCGCCGCCGGCGCGCCGTCCTCGATCAGGCTGATGGCCCGCGCCACCGCCCGCACGTCGCCCGCGAGCACGGCGCGCGCCAGGTCGGCCGGCTCTCTCAGCGGACCATCCCTTTGAGGTGCAGGAGCTCGCGCGCGATGACCAGGCGCTGCACCTCGCTCGTGCCCTCGCCGATGGTGCCGAGCTTGCTGTCCCGCAGGTAGCGCTCGACCGGGTACTCCTTGAGGTAGCCGTAGCCGCCATGGATCTGCACGGCGTCGAGCGCGATCTCGACCGCGGCCTCGCTGGCGAAGAGCTTGGCCATGGAGGACTCGACCTTGTGCTCCTTGCCGGCGTCGCGGAGCGACGCGGCGTGCCAGGCCAGCAGCCGCGCCGCGCTCACCTTGGTGGCCATGTCCGCGATCTTGAACTGGATGGCCTGGAAGTCCGCGATCGGGTGGCCGAACTGGCGGCGGCCCTGCGAATACGTCATCGACGCTTCCAGCGCCGCCTGCGCGATGCCGATGGAGAAGGCCGCAATGCCGATGCGCCCGCGGTCGAGGATCTTCAGGGTGTCCACGAAGCCGCAGCCTTCCTGGCCCAGCAGGTTCTCGGCCGGCACCCGGCAGTCCTCGAAGACGAGCTCGGAGGTGTCGGACGAGCGCACGCCGAGCTTGTCCTCCTTCTTGCCGGAGCGGAAGCCCTTCATCCCGCGCTCCAGGATGAAGGCGGAGATGCCCTTGTTGCCCTTCGCGCGGTCCGTCACCGCCATCACGACCGCGGTGTCGGCGACCCTTCCGTTCGTGATGAAGGTCTTCGATCCGTTGATGACCCAGTGGGCCCCGTCGCGGACGGCGGTCGTCTTCGTCCCTCCCGCATCCGATCCCGCGCTGTTCTCGGTCAGACCCCAGCAGCCGACCTTCTCGCCGCGCGCGAGCGGCGTGAGGTACTTCTTCTTCTGCTCCTCGCTGCCGGCCAGGAAGATGTGTCCCGAGGAGAGGCTGTTGTGGGCGGCCACGGAGAGGGCCACGCCGGCGTCGACCCGCGAGAGCTCCTCCATCACGATCGCGTAGTCCAGGGTGGACATCCCGGAGCCGCCGTACTCCGCCGGCCAGACCACGCCCATGAGGCCGAGCGCGCCGAGCTTCGTGAAGACCTCGCGCGGGAACTCCTGCTTCTCGTCCCATTCGCGCGCGTGCGGACCGATCTCCGCCTCCGCGAACTCCCGGACGGTCTTCCGGAGGAGCTGCTGCTCCTCGCTCAGGCTGAAGTCCAATGGACGCCTCCTCGGGCTAATCTAACATCTTGAAGCTGCTGCGCCGCCTGATCCTGGTCGCGGTGGTGGGGGTGTTCGCCCTGGCCGCTTACGTCTGGCTGGGCCTCCCCGCGCGGGGCGAAGTGCGGGCCCTGGCCGCGACCAACCCCGGCACGACGGGGGTGATGCGCCAGCGGGACGAGGAGGCGCGGGCCGCCGGACGATCGCCGCGGCGCCAGCAGATCTGGGTGCCGATCTCGCGCGTCTCGCGGCACCTCGTCCATGCCGTGCTCTCCTCCGAGGACCAGAAGTTCTTCGGCCACCAGGGCGTGGACTGGGACGCCATCGAGAAGTCCGTGCAGGAGGACCGCAAGCAATGGCGGCTGGCCCGCGGCGGCAGCACGATCACGCAGCAGCTGGCCAAGAACCTCTTCTTCACGACCCACAAGAGCCCGGTGCGCAAGGTGCGCGAGCTGTTCGTCGCGCGCTGGCTCGAAGAGGACCTGACCAAGCGGCGCATCCTGGAGCTGTACCTGAACGTCATCGAGTGGGGCGATGGCGTCTACGGCGCCGAGGCCGCTGCCCAGCGCTACTACGGCAAGCCGGCGGCCGCCCTCGACGCCGACGAGGCGGCGGGGCTGGCCGCCATGATCCCCAACCCGCGCCGGGTCAACCCGCGCGTCGACCCCCGGCGGTTCGCCCGCGCCCAGCGGCGGGTGATCTGGCTGATGGCGCACGCCGGCTACTTGAGCCGCTCCGGCCTCGGCGCGGAGCCGCCGCCCCTGGAACCCGCGGACGAGGACGAGCCGCCTCCGCCGGAGCCGGAGGCCGCGCCGGCGGCGGCGCCCGAGACGCCGCGCGAGACGATGCCGGAGTCTCCGGCCTCGCCCGCGGCCCCCGCCGAGGCCCCGCCGCCCTCGCCGGCCCCCGAACCCACGCCGTCGCCGGTGTAGCATAGGCACCACGCGAGGCATGATGGAGAAACGCTGTCCCGACTGCGGCGCCACGCTTCCCCAGGGAGTGCCGGTCTGGGTCCGGCACTTGAAGGTGGCGGACGCCATGACCGTCGATCCGGTGACCATGGGTCCCGAAGACAGCCTGATGCGGGCCGTGGAGCTGATGCAGAAGAAGGGGATCCGCCGGATCCCCATCGTGGTGGCGGACACGCTGGTCGGCATCCTCGCCCAGGGTGACCTCAACCGGGCCCAGCCCTCCGCGCTGACGAACTCGCAGGAGGAGTTCTCGCGCGTGATGGAGGAGACCCCCGTCTCGCGCCTCATGATCCAGAACCCCGTGACCGTCTCCGACGAGACCTCGCTGGCGGAGGCGGCCCAGACCCTCCATACGATGAAGTTCGGCGCGTTGCCGGTCACCCGGGATGGCCGCCTGGTAGGGATCCTCACGGACAGCGACCTCACGCGGTGCCTCATCGACCTGCTCGCCCACGGCGGATGAGCCACAGCCTGACCGCGTCCGGCGCTACGGGCGCGCCGGGGGCGGCACAGGAGCCCGGTCCCGACGTCGAGACCTCGTCCGAGGGTTACGCCCGCCGCTTCGCGGGCGGAGTCGGGGCCTGGTTCCTCGAGGCGCAGGCCCGGATCACTCTGGACCTCCTGGCGCCGTGGCCGCGCGCCCGCGTGCTCGACGTCGGGGGAGGCCATGCCCAGCTCACGGGGCCGCTGGTGGAGGCGGGTTACGACGTCACCGTCTACGGCAGCAGCGACCTCTGCGCCGCCCGCCTGCGCCCCTGGACCACGGACGGGCGGGCGCGTTTCCGCTCCGGCCGCCTCGAGCGCCTGGCCTCCGCCGACCGCGAGTTCGACGTCGTCCTCTCCTATCGCCTGCTCCCTCACGTCGAGGCCTGGCGCGGGCTGGTCAGCGAGCTTTGCCGCGTGGCCGCGCGGGCCGTGCTCGTGGACTACCCGACGCGGCGCAGCCTGAACGCCGTGGCCGGACCCCTCTTCGAGATGAAGCGCGGCGTGGAGGGGAACACGCGGCCCTTCCTGGTGTTCGCGGACGCGGACGTGCGCGCGGCCTTCGTCGCCTCCGGCTTCGAGCCGACGGCGCGCGAGCCCGAGTTCGTGATGCCGATGGCGCTGCATCGCGCGGTCGGCGTCGCGGCCCTGTCGCGTTTCGCGGAAGCGGTGTCGTCGCGCCTGGGCCTGCGCAAGGCGGTGGGATCTCCGGTCATCCTGCGGGCGGAGCGCCGTGGCTGAGGCAGTGGCGGCGGGAGGTCCGGCCGCGGAGCCGTGGGCGCTGGCCCTGTTCCGGCGCTCGGTCCTGAAGCAGCGCAAGTACGCCGAGATCGCCGGTGCGCTCGGTCCCACGGACGGCCTGCGCTGCCTCGACCTCGGTTCGGACAACGGCGTGGTCAGCCTCCTGCTGCGGCGCGCGGGCGGACGCTGGGCCTCGGCCGACCTGACCGCGGAAGCGGTGGCGTCCATACGCGGCCTGGTGGCGACGGACGTCCACCAGACGGACGGGGAGCGCCTGCCCTTCGCGGACGCGGAGTTCGATCGCGTGGTCGTGGTGGACATGCTCGAGCACGTCGTGGACGACGTGAGGTTCGCGGCGGAGCTGGCCCGCATCACCCGCCCGGGCGGCCTCCTCGTCGTCAACACGCCTCACCTCAAGCACAGCGCGCTGCGGCGGGTGCGGCACGCCCTCGGCCAGACGGACGAGAAGCACGGGCACCGGCGGCCCGGCTACACGGCCGAGGGCCTGGGGGCGCTGCTCGCTCCGGGATTCACCCTGGACGCGCACCACACGTATTCGCGGTTCTTCTCGGAGGCCGTGGACACGGCCATCAACGCCGGCCTGGGCCTCCTCGGAAAGCGGTCCTCGGCCAAGGGGATGGTGGTGACGGGCGACGACGTCTCGCGCCACCGCAAGCTCTTCCGCGCCTACGGCGCGATCTATCCCGCGGTGTGGCTGGTCGCGCGCCTCGACGCCCTGGTGCCGGCCTCGGGCTACATGCTCATCGCGGCCGCGCGGCGGCGAGGCTGAGTGGCGCTCAAGAGGTTCGGACGCTACGAGGTCCAACGCGAGATCGGCGAAGGCGCCATGGGGCGCGTGTACCGGTGCTTCGACCCGATGATGAAGCGCATCGTCGCGGTCAAGACGGTGAAGAAGGAGTTCCTCACCCGCGAGACGCGCGAGGAGTACCTGCGCCGGTTCCGCCGCGAGGCCCAGGCCGCCGGCCGCCTCTCCCATCCGAACATCGTCAGCGTCTTCGACGTGGGCGAGGACTACTTCGTCATGGAGTACCTGGAGGGGTCCTCGCTGCAGGTCATCCTGCGCGACCGCGGGCAGATCCCCGTGGACGAGGCCGTCCGCATCCTGACTCCGCTGGCGGAGGCGCTCGACTACGCGCACCGCTCGGGGATCGTCCATCGTGACATCAAGCCGGGGAACGTGTTCGTGCTCGCGGACGGCCGGCCCAAGCTCATGGACTTCGGGGTCGCCCACCTCGAGTCCTCGTCCATGACCGCGCAAGGCCACTTCTTCGGCTCTCCGTCGTACATGGCCCCGGAGCAGGTGTCAGGGGGACAGGTCGCGGCCGCCGCCGACCTGTTCTCGCTCGGGGTGGTGGCCTACGAGATGCTGACGGGCCATCGGCCCTTCGAGGGCGCGAGCATCACCGCGATCATGTACCGGGTCGTGAACGAAGACGCGCCCGCGCCCCGGCAATGGGACTTCGACCTCCCACCCGTCTACGACGACATCTTCAAGCGCGCGCTCGGCAAGAACCCCGCCGAGCGCTACGCCGACGCGGCCGCCCTCGTGCGCGCGCTGGAGAAGCGCGAGTTCGTGCCCGTGTCCGCGGAAGTGCTCGCGCACCTCGAGGAGACGCTCAGCCCGAGCGAGGCACGCGCGCTGGCCGCGGCCACACGTGGCGGGACCGTGACGCCGGTCCCCCCCGACCTCCTGGGGGCGCTGGAAACGACCGATTTGCAATCGGCGCTCGGGCAAGCAGCCGCGCGGACGAAGGCGCCGCGCCGGCGCGGGCTCGCGCTGGTGGCGGCCGGAATGGCCGCGGGCCTCGTCGCGCTGTACGTCGCGCGCGGCTCCCCGCCCGATCCTCCGCTGCCTCCGCTGCCGTCACGGCCGGGCGGCCTGCGCATCGAGACGGATCCGCCCGGCGCCGCCGTCTCCCTCGACGGGCAGAGCGCGGGCCAATCACCGGTGGCACTGCTCACCGTCCGCCCCGGCGTCCACATGGTGCGCGTGGCCCGCGACGGCTACGCGCCCGCCGGCCTCACCCTCGAGGTCCGCAACGGCGAGCCGCTGCTGCCCCTGCGCTTCGTCATGGAGCCGCTCGGCGCCAAGCTCCGCGTCCTCTCCGAGCCCGCGAACGCGCTCGTGCGCGTCGACGGCCAGGCCGTGGGGACCACCCCGATCGAATCCCTGGACCTCGCCCCCGGCCACCACGACGTCCGGGTCGAGCGCCGCGGCTACACCCCGGCCACCCACGCCGTCGAAGGAAAGGGCGGCCAGAAGGTCGAGGTCTCGTTACGGCTCGAGCGCGACCGCTCCGCGACGGCGCCTCTCATCCCGCTTCCGGTCCGCCGCGGCGACCTGGTCGTGCTGGACGCAACGACGACCCCGCCGCGCCGCATCAAGGGCGAAGCCGTCCCCTATCCCAAGGAAGCCGAGCGCAACCACTTCCTCGGAAAGGTGACCGTCGACTTCCTGGTGGACGAGACCGGCAAACCCCAGGACCTGCGCGTCGTCGAGTCCGCGGGCGAGGTCCTCAACTCGGCGGTGGTCGCGGCCTTGCGCGGCTGGGAGTTCGCGCCCGCCCGCAAGAACGGCGTGCCCGTGAAGGTGCGCTGGCAGTGGACGCAAACGTTCCAGGACAAGTAGACGGCGCTCGGGGCTCAGCCCGCGAGCAGCGGGGCCAGCGACGCCCCCGTCCCCAGCTCTTCGGGCGCCCGGCCGCGGCGGAAGACGCGCGCGGCCGCCGCGCCTCCGAGCTGCCCGCCCGCCCCCTCGACGCGCAGCCAGGCCCCCTCCCGCAGGCCGACCACGGCCACGTCGTTCTCCTCGAGGAACTCGCGGATGCGGTCCTCGCGCGTCTCGCCCATGTGACGCGATCCGGGATCGGGGTCGAGGTAGTGCGGGTTGATCTGGAACGGCACGATGCCCAGCGCGTCGAAGCTCGCCGGCTGCACGATAGGCATGTCGTTCGTGGTCTTGATGGTGGGGCACACGATGTTGATGCCGGCGCTGGCGCCCAGGTAGGGCAGCCCGTCGCGGACGCGGCGCCGGAGCGGCTCGAGCAGATCGGAGTCCTGGAGCGTCTTCAGGAGGCGGAAGGTGTTGCCGCCCCCGACGAAGACGGCTTCCGCGGAGGCCAGCAGACGGCGGCCCACCGCGTTCGCGGCGAGCTCCTCCACCTCGATCCCCTCCCCTGCGAAGCGGGCACGCGCCTTCGCCGCGTAGGCGGCGCGGTCGTGCAGGGCAAACGGCACGAACAGCAGCCGCTTGGCTCCGCCGAAGAGCCCGCGGACCTCCGGCATGGCGTGGTCGAGGTAACCCTGTCCGTGGTTGGTCGAGTTGCTCAGGAGCAGCAGGTTCCGCATGTCTATCTCAGGCGGCGCTCGGCGTAGAAAGCGGCCAGCGCCGCGCGCTCGCTCGCGATGCGGGCCGAGTCCCACCCGAACTCGTGGGCCATGACGGAAGCGACGACGCCGACGTCTTCCACCGGCGGCTCCCCCGCGCTCCCCAGGTCGAGCCGGCGCAGGACGGCATCGGCCAGGGACAGCGCCATCTCCTTCTGGACCGCGGTGCGGGCGCGGTCCCGCAGCGGACCCTCCAGGAGCCGGGCCTGGGGCAAAGGAGTGACGGACGTGCGGCTGGGCACGTGCGGACGCTCGAGCTTCTGCTCGATCACGTCCACCACCTGCTCGGCCATGGCCCGCGCCGTCGTGTATTTGGCGGCGATGACGGTCAGCAGGCCGGGGACGCCGTCCGCATGGTCGTGATCGATCAGGCGCGACCGCGAAAGGAGTCCATTCCCTTTCCCGGTTCCGGGGACGACGCCCTGGTGGACGAGGGCCACATCCGCCGCTTCGAGCGCGGCCCAGGAGAAGGCGCGGGCGGCTTCGGCCAGGAACTCGGCGGCCAGGACGGGGGCCGGGGTCGCGGCCGGTCCGTACGCGGTGCCGATGATGGTGCGATCGCGCCACGGCACCGCGAACAGGTACCGGCCGCTGTCGCGTACACCGATGGCCAGATCGCGCGTGATCGCCCGCCGGAGCACCAGGTTGACCGCACGCAAGGGCGTGACCTTCGGCGCGGGCACCCCCGCCCCGCCCGTGAGGGCCTCCACGCCGAGACCCGCCGCGTTGAGGACGACCTCGCCCTGAACCTCGATGGTGCCGCCGGTCAGGGCGTCCTGGGCGACGACGCCGGTCACCGTCTCCTCGTCGCGCGTCACACCCGTCACGGTGAGCCGGTTCGCGACCACCGCTCCCGCATCCGCCGCCGCGTGCAGCAGGGCGAGCACGAGGCGCTCGCTGCTGTCGACCTGCGCGTCCCACCATCGGACGCCCCCGCGGCCGCCGCGGCCCAGCCCCGGCACGAACCCCGCCACCTCCCCCGCTTCCAGCACGGAGGTGCGGCCCGTCGGGGCCGCCGCCGGCACGTCGCGGGAGAGGAGCCCGGCCGCGGCCACACCCAGCGCGAGGGCCGACCGGCCGTGCAGCCCGCGGCCCGCGGCCAGGGCGATGAAGCCCAGGCGGCGCACGAGGGCGGGGGCAATCGTCATGAGGGCCCGCCGCTCGCGCGCCGACTCGCGCAGCCCGGCCACGTCGAGCCGCTGCAGATGGCGCAGGCCGCCGTGGATCGTCTTCAGGCTGTTCCAGGAGGCGCCGCCGCCGAAGTCCTCCGCTTCCAGGAGACCCACGCTCAACCCGCGCGAGGCCGCCTCCCAGGCCGCAGCCGCGCCGTAGATTCCCCCTCCCACGATGACGACGTCGTGCGCGCGGTGGGTCAGGGTGTGGAGGTCACGGCGGAGCACGGGCGGACGATAACATTCACCCCGCCGTGGTGGTGAGAACCTCCGCTTCTATCGGCGCCGCGCCGCCGTTTGCGCGGGCGCGGGGGCCGGCTCCTCGCCCTGGATCGCAGGCGGCGTGAACGCGCTGCGGAACACCTCGTTCGCGAAGAAGTTCCGGCCGTCCATGGGCACCATCATGATCTGCATCTTGTCGGACAGCCGCTCGGCCACGATCTTCTGGATGAGGAGCGGGTTGTCCTTCAAGGCGTCCCCTTCCAGCTTCATCCGCTCCGACTCCGCCTGACCCATGACGCGCACGCGATGGGCATCGGCCCCCGCGATCAGGGTCAGCTTCTGGACCTCCGCCTTGCTGTCGATGACCTTGGCTTCCGCGGCCGCTTCCGCGTTCTTGAGGGTGGCCTCCTTCCGCGCTTCCGCCTCCAGCCGGCTCTGCTGGATCTGCTTCTCCTTGAGGGGCAGGGTGTGCTGCATGGCATCCGCCTCCGCTTTGGCCTGGAGCACGCGCACCTGGCCCAGCGCCTCCGCCGCCTTCACCTGGCGGATCCTGTCCGCCTCCGCCTCCAGCTCCGCCGTCCGGACCTCCTTCTGCTTGATCTCGACGTCGAAGACCATCCGCTCCGCCTGCTGCTGCTTCGTGAGCAGCGCCTCCAGGCCCTTCGCGTACTCCGCGGGCAGGACGATGTCGCGCAGCATGACGTCCTTCACCACGATGCCGTCCTCGCCGAGCTTGGCCGTGATGATGTCGGCCGCGCGCTGGCGGACCTCCTCCCGCCGGGTGGCGAAGACCTCGCGCACCATGTAGTTCGGCACGACCTCGCGGAAAGCGCTGGCCACCACCACCGGCACCAGGTCCCCGTCGACGTCGGGCGGCAGGTCGGCGTGGATGTGGGCGAGCCGCTGGGGGTCGAGGCGGTAGCGCACCCCCACGGCCAGGCCGACGGCCAGGCCCTCCTTGGACTGGACGGAGAGGGGTTCCGGCGCCGTCTTCCCCACCGGCGCCGGCCAGAGGTGATCGCGGATGTCGTAGAGCACGACGTCCTCGAGCAGCGGCTTCACGACGTGCACGCCCGGATAGAGCGGGCCGGGACGGGTTCCCCAGAGCTGGCTGACCCGGACGCCGGCCCGCCCGCTGGGCACCACCACGATGCTGAGCCCATAGAGAAGGAAAAGGACGCTGACCGCGACTTCACGCCGCGCACGCCGCCAGCGGACCGGTGGCAGCGGC
>Ga0075425_100008403_pt1 | contig 10943 bp, 7 predicted proteins | sample SoiMethybrSBSTD4_FD_75300 | JGI IMG/M metagenome (GOLD analysis project Ga0075425, IMG submission 75300) | Bulk soil microbial communities from a Populus tree surrounding site in Tennessee, USA - Soil MetaG P. TD hybrid SBSTD4 | ecosystem: Environmental > Terrestrial > Soil > Tree plantation...
GGGCGCCTTCATCTACGAGGCCGCCGAAGTTTCGCAAGGACCCATTCGCAAGCTCGTCGCCACGTCGGGGCCGGTGCGGGCGCTGGTGACGGTCAGCGTCTCTTCGCAGCTCTCCGGGCAGATTCGCGATCTCAAGGTCGACTTCAATTCCGAGGTAAAGGCTGGCGACGAGTTGGCCATTATCGATGACAAGACCTTTGTGGCCAAGGTCGCCCAGGCCAATGCCGACCTGGTCGCGGCCCGCGCGACGAGGCTCAATACCGAGGCGGCGCTTGCCAAGGCCGAGGCGATCGAGCGCAACGCCAAACGCTTGCTGGAGCGGCAGGAGGCTCTCGCCAGCAAAGGCATTGCCGCGACCATGACGCTTGACGCGGCGATCCGCGATGCGGACGTGGCGAAAGCAGAAATCGAGCTGGCCAAGGCGCAGCTTGAGAATAGCAAGGCCACCATCGCGCAGCGCGAGGCGCAGCTGCTGCAGGCGCAAATCGATCTCGACCGCACCCGCATTCGCTCGCCGATCGACGGGACGGTCATCGGTCGCACCGTCGATGTCGGGCAAATCGTGGCCGCTAGCCTGCAGGCGCCGGAGCTATTCAAAATCGCTCAGGACTTGCGGCGCATCCGCATCGAGGCCCAGGTCAATGAGGCCGATGTCGGCGCCGTCGCCGAGGGGAACCTGGTTGAGTTTACCGTCGATGCCTACCCGGAGCGGCGCTTTCAGGGCAAGGTGTCGCAAGTGCGGCTCGGCGCCGTCGAGCTCAATAATGTCGTCACCTATACGGTCATCATTGAGGCCGAGAACGACGACCGTAAGCTGCTTCCCGGCATGACCGCGAACGCGCGCATTGAATCGGCCACGCTCGATAATGCGCTGAGGCTGCCGATCGACGCTTTGCGCTTCAAGCCGCGCGCCGGAGACATGCTGGCGGCGGCGCAAAACCCGTCGCTGCAGCAGCTCAAGGCAGAGATCGAACGCGCGCGCGCCGAGCTGGCGCTGAGCGAGGAACAGCTTGAGAAAGTCAACGCGGCCACGAAGGGGGCGGCCCCGGAGCAGGTTGCCTCCGGGGGTTCGGCGGCGGCCAGCGGTGCTCGCCCTCCGACGGCCGCGGAGACCGAGGGCCGTATGCTGCAACGCTTGAAGTTTGCGCTGGCCAGCGTCGTCACCGAAGCGCAGCGCAGTGCCTTCGAGACCTGGAAAGCCCGCTTCGACAGTGCTGCCCGCAAACGCCACGAGGTGACGGTCTGGGTGCTCGCGCCCTCCGGTGGCATCGAGATGCGCCAGATACGGCTCGGGCTGGCCGATGATGATTTCGCGGAGTTGATCGGCGACGGCCTGAAAGAGGGGGATCGCGTCGTGCTGCGCTCGCGCGAGGCTGGCAAGAAATGAACCTGCTGGTCCGAGGTTCGGCGATTACGGCCAGCGGCAGCGCCAGCAAGCCGCCGCTGATCGCCGTGCGCGAGGTCGAGAAGGTCTACGTGACCGGCGAGCAGACGGTGCGCGCCCTTGCCGGCGTGTCCTTCACCATTGAAGAGGGTGAGTTTGTCGCCATCATGGGACCGTCCGGTTCCGGCAAGTCGACCATGATGAACCTGCTGGGCGCGCTCGATGTGCCGACCAAGGGCTCGATACTGCTCAACGGTCAGGACGTCAGCACACTCTCGCGCGACGCCATGGCGGATCTCAGGAACCGCACCATTGGCTTTGTTTTTCAGCAATTCAACCTGCTTCCCCGCACGACCGCGCTGCGACAGGTGATGCTGCCTCTCGCCTACGCCCGGCCGCGCCCGGGGGATTGCGACCTCGTGGCGCGGCAGAGGCTCGACCAGGTGGGCCTCGGCGACCGCCTGTGTCATCTTCCGCAACAGCTCTCGGGTGGCCAGCAGCAACGCGTCGCGATCGCGCGTGCGCTGGTGAATGATCCCAAGCTGTTGCTGGCCGATGAGCCGACCGGCGCCCTCGATAGTAAGACCTCCGCCGATATTATGGGCCTGTTCCGCGACCTCAACCGGCGAGGCATTACCATCGTGGTCGTCACGCATGAGGCCGAGGTGGCCCGCTACGCGCGGCGCCGCATTGTGTTCGGCGACGGCGCCATCGTGGAAGACTTGCGCCTTCCCAGCGCATCGGACTGACGCCCCATGCAACTCATCGATTGCTTGCGAGCCGCAGTCACCGCTATCGCCACCAACTTCTTGCGCACCGTGCTGACCACGCTCGGCATCATTATCGGTGTGGGATCGGTCATCGTCATGATGGCCGTCGGGGCGGGGGCACGCTCCGAAATCGAGCGACAGATTGCCAACCTTGGCACGCATTTGCTCACCGTCAATCCGAGCGCCAAGATCTTCGGTGGGCGGTCCAGCGGGGCCGGCTCAAACCTGCCTTTGTCGGAGGAGGATCTTAGAGCCATCGAAACCAAGGTGCCCTGTGTGCTGGCGATCTCGGGGCAGCTGTGGGCCAGCGCGACGGTGGTCTACGGCAACGCCAACTTCTGGACCCGCATTTGGGGCGTGCATGCGCAATATCTGTTCGCCCGCAGCTGGTCGATCGAGTCGGGCCGGGAAATTACCGAGCAAGATATCGCCGGGGCGCGGCGGGTCGCCCTCGTCGGCCTGACGGTGGCCAAGAAGCTGTTCGGGGACAATGATCCGGTTGGCGAGGTCTTTCGCATTCGCAACGTGCCCTTCACCGTGATCGGCACGTTGACACCCAAGGGGCAAACCAGCTTTGGGCACGATCACGACGATGCGATTTTCGTGCCGATGACGACGGCGCGTTTTCAGCTGATCGGCAAGCACCCGCTGGTCCCCGATCAGATCGGTTCGATTTCCGTCAAGTTTCAGGACGGAACCAACCTCAGGGATGCGCAGGAGGAGATCGAGCAGGTCATGCGCCAGACCCGGCGCGTGCCGCCGGGCGACGATGACACGTTTGTGGTGGGCAACCCCATCGAATCCATGAAGACGCGCACTGCGGCGCAGACAACGCTCGGCTGGCTGCTGGCGGCCACGGCCGCCATTTCGCTGATTGTCGGCGGCATCGGCATTATGAACATCATGCTGGTCTCGGTGACGGAGCGAACCCGCGAAATCGGCTTGCGCATGGCCGTCGGCGCACGACGGTTCGACATCATGCTGCAGTTTTTGCTGGAAGCGACGACGCTGTGCATGCTGGGTGGGCTGATCGGCATCGTGCTGGGCGTGGTCGCCGCCTTCGTGACGGCCGTGATAGCCGAGTGGCCCATCCTGATCCTGCCGCAAACCATCGTGCTCGCCTTGTTCGCGGCGGCGATCGTCGGCATTCTCTTTGGCTTTCTGCCGGCCCGGCGTGCGGCGCAGCTGAGCCCGATTGAGGCGCTGCGAAGCGAGTAGTCCTGCCGTCCTCGCCGTTATGGGACAGGCGGCGCGCGCCGCGGCTGCCTTCAGGGTGTTATCCAGGCGAGCCCGGGTCTTGGGAGGCGGGACCCAGCGGCCGCAGTCGCACGCCAGGGCGCAGGCGCCGGTAGGGGTATTGCGCCGGATCGGCGAGATAGCCGCCGGGGGCGATGACCACGATCACCTTTTCGGCAATCGGCTCGAACTCCGCCCGGAAATGGCAGGTGCTCTTGAGGCTCAAGATTTTCTGCTCGGCGGGTTCGACCCCCAAGTGCCGGAAGGGCGCCTGGTCCAGCGCCTGCATGCGCTTGCTGGTGACGGCGATACCGACGCCGCCGACGCGCAACAGAGCCATGGGTCCCAAATCGATGTCGCGTCCGCCCGAGACTTTTCCCGTCGTGCGCAGTTTGCCGGAGCCGAGACGCGCCACGCGAAAGGTGGCCTGGAACGGCCGGACCCCTTCGGGTCCGGAGCGGCCACCAAGCCCGAGCGTGATCTCGCCACCCTCGCCCGCCCGGTGGGCGGCCGAGGCGGCTTGCGGGTCGCACAGGAAACCGACCACGGCGCCCTCGGCACCAAGCTTGGCCAGGCTCTCGAGCACGCCCGTGGTGTCCGCGGTCGCCCCGCAGCCCGGGTTATCCTGGGTGTCGCAGAGAACGACGGGTTTCGTTGCCGTTTGCGCAATCCGCATGGCTTCGCGCACGCCCTCCTCCGGCGACAGCATGGGAACGGCAAACCGCGGTTCGGCGAGTGCGATCTGCCGCGCCAGCGCATCAGCCGCCGCGTCGGCAGCCCCTTGGCTCCAGGCATGGGCGATCACCGCCGGCCCGCACCAGTAGAGGTCGGAGGGCGGAAAGCCCGCTAGATACGAGAGATTGACGAGTTCCCCCTCGGCCACGATCGAGCGCGCCACGACGCCTTTGGAGGGTTCCACCAGCGTGCACTGGTCGTTGAGCGGAATCAAAAACGGCAGCTTGCGCAGCGCGCGACCCGGCGGGCGGCCCCGCGTCAAGAGCAAGGTGAGCGCGCGTGCCGCGTGTTGGCCGGTCTCTATGCGGTCGACGTGAGGGTAGGTGCGGTAGCCGATCAGGCTGTCGCTGGCCTCCACCATCAAGGGCGTGACGTTGCTGTGATAGTCGAGGCTGATGCCGATGGGCACCTCAGGCCCCACGACGGCGCGCACACGGCGCAACAGTTCGCCCTCGCCGTCTTCGAAGGGCTCGCTGACCATGGCGCCATGCAGGTCGAGGTAGACGGCATCGACAGGGAGCGCCGCGCTCAAACGCCCGATCAGCTCGCCGGTGATGCGCTCGTAGGCCTCCGCGGTCACCGTGCCGCCGGCGCCACCGCTGGTCCACAGCAGGGGTACGAGCTCGTGGCTACCCCGCATGTCCTGGATAAATCCCGAGAGGGCAAAGCTCGTATCGCCCAGCCAGGTGAGCACGTCCTCGCCGCGAACCAAAGGCGGGCGGTCGCGGTGGCTGGCGAAATAGGCATAGTCGGTCCGCTCCGCCACGAACGAGTTGGTTTCGTGATGAAAGCCAGCAACGGCAATGCGCGCCATGCGTCCTCTCAGTCCTTTGCGCGATCCGCCTGCAGGCGGAGCCGATTAGTCCATGCCGCGCCGGCCGGGTGCGTCGGGCAACAGGCGCGCACGCGGGCGCTCCAGGGTCTGCCGCCCCCGCTTGAAGGCGGCGAGCACGGGGGCGACGGTGGCCACCGCCTCGGCCTCGCTCCGAGCATCGATGATGACGAGGTCCGCGGGATTGCCGACCTCGAGGCCATAGTCCCGTAGGTTCATGAGCGCGGCCGAGCGGTGCGTGATCATGCCGAAGAGGTCGGCCAGACGCTGCCTGTCCCCGACCTGCAGAATATTGGCGTGCAGATTGGCCATGCGAATGAGCGAGCCGTCGCCGAAAGGCGTAAACGGGTTCAAGACATTGTTGGTGGAGATGGAGCAATTGCAGCCCTCGGCCGCGAACAGGTTGGCGTCGGCAACGCAGCGCGGCACGCTGTGGTCCATGTGGCGCGCCAGCACAAAGAGGTCGGTCGCCGGCAGCACGGTGACGGCGACGCCGACGTCGGCAAGACGCCGGGCAATGGCCTTTTGCTGGGCGGGCGGCAGGGAGGAAATTTTGGTCGCATGACCCATGGCCACGCGTCCGCCGAGGCCGGCGCGCTCGGTCAGGTCCGCAACCAGGTGGGTGTCGAGGCTGGCGGGGTCGTGGCCGGAGTCGATGTGCATGTCGATATCGACATTATAGCGTCGCGCCAGCTCGAAAATGCGGGCAATTTGGCCGGCATGATCGGTGTCGTAGTTGGGCGCGGCGCCGATCACCTTAGCCCCCATCTCGAGACCCTGGATCAGGGCGGCGTCGGCGGCTGGCGCCGTCGTCAGCCCCTCCTGGGGAAAGACGCACAATTCGAGGTCGACGGCCCAGGCATAATCTTTGGCGAGCTGCTGCAGGGCCTCGACTCCCTTGACGCCCACCGGCGCATCGATTTCGACATGCGTGCGAATGCGCGTTGCCCCGTGCTTGAGGCAGCTTTCGAGCGTCGCCTTGGCACGCGCATAGATGTCCTCGACCGTGAAGCTTTCTTTGACGGCCTGCACCCGACGCATGTGGTCGGGTTGGCTGCGGCTGGGCTCCGGCTGGCAGCGATCGATGATGCGGGACTTGTCCAAGTGGATGTGGGTCTCGATCAGGCCCGCGCAGCAAAGGCACCCCTCGGCGTCGTGCACCGGCGCTTCGGCCGTGATGCGGGGCTCGATGGCGGCGATGCGGCCGGCCCGAAAGCCGACGTCGACCAGCTCCGGTCCCCCGGCGACACCGGCACGCCGGGCATTGCGAACAATGAGGTCGAGCATGGATCTGGGTCCCTTCGCAATTTCGTCGCTAAAACATCGACGTCGCAGCCGAGCCAAAGAGTAGAGGGCAGGTTGTTGGCTGAGCAAGCCCGAAGCGGGCACCGACACAGCGACGGGTGCGCGGGGACGTACTCGCTCGCCCAGCTTTCCCTTGCCAAGCCCCGCGCTTAACATGCGCCGGGGCCGTCAGGGAGGGTGCGGGCTGCCGTGGTCACGAGATTTGAGCTGTTGCTGCGCCGGAACCTGCCCGCGGGCCTGCGCCGCTTTTTGCGCCTTGGTCGCCATCTCCTCGTGCAGGGCGAGACCTCCCCACCGCTGCCGCCGCACCTCGTGCGGGACTGCCGCGTCTCGGCCTCGCGCTACGATCTGGTGCAGGTCTTGCCCAGTGCAGGCTGCATCGCCGAGGTCGGGACCTACAAGGGCGACTTTGCCCGGCACATTCTCGCGCATTGCGCCCCGCGCGAATTGCACCTGATCGACCTCGACTTTGCCTTGCTCGACGCCGGCGTCGCCGCCGATGCCCGCGTGCAAAAGCACGCCGGGCAGTCGCACGAGGTACTGGCCGGCTTTCCCGACCAGCATTTCGATTGGGTTTACATCGACGCCGATCATTCCTTTGCTGGAACCTCCCGTGATGCGCGTGCCGCCGCCCCGAAGGTGAAACCCGGCGGCTATCTCGTGTTCAATGACTTTGCCCATCTCGACCCCTATCTCGGCGCCTATGGCGTGCACCGCGCCGTGGTCGAGTTCGCCATTGCTAGGGACTGGCCTTTTGCCTGGTTCGCCTATGACGGCAATGCGCTTTACGATGTGGCGCTACAGCGGCCGCCGGCGTCGTAATCCCCTCTTTAGCCCCGTGGCCGCGCGCAGTGCGATCCACATGCGGCTCGCCTTCAATCAGAAAGCGCAAGACAACCCTCCCTAGCCGGCGCCGGCAGGCCCATACCTGCGCCAGCCGTTTCTAAGGCAGATGAGATGCTGCTGCCCCTGAGGTGGTTAACCCATGAGTTTTGGTGCGTGATGGAATTGGGCCCACCAAGGCGTCGGCCGCTGCCGCAAAAACACGAGCAGGGCTGATGCTGAGGCTCGGCTTTTGCCCGCAGCGGTTGGACCTGCGCCAAAGCTGGAACAATGCCCCAGTCAACGCATTATTATCGTCGAATGACCTGCGAGGAAGATCGCAACGTTGGACGTCACCTGGTGGAAACACGGCGTCATCTACCAAATCTATCCGCGCTCGTTTCTGGATAGCAAAGGTGATGGTGTCGGCGACGTGTGCGGCATCATCGACCGGCTGGACTATCTCGCGTGGTTGGGCGTCGACGCGATCTGGATATCGCCGATCTATCCGTCGCCGATGGCCGATTTCGGCTACGACATCATGGATTACCGTGGCATCGATCCGATATTCGGCACCCTCGACGACGTCGACCGTCTCCTGCGCGAGGCGCATGGTCGTGGGCTGAGGATCATCCTCGACCTCGTGCCTAACCACACCTCGAACCGGCATCCCTGGTTCCTGGAAAGCCGCAGCTCCCGCTCAAACCGAAAGCGGGATTGGTACATTTGGCGCGAGGCAAAACCGGATGGCGGATTGCCCAACAACTGGACAAGCAATTTCGGTGGCAGTGCCTGGGCGTGGGACGAGGCAACGCAACAATACTACTACCACGCATTCCTGCAGGAGCAGCCCGACCTCAACTGGCGCAATCCTGAGGTGCGCGCGGCCTTGTACGCAGTCATGCGGTTCTGGCTGGACCGCGGCGTCGACGGCTTTCGCATAGATGTGCTCTGGCATCTCATCAAGGATGCGACGTTTCGAGACAATCCAATCAATCCGGCCTATAGCGCGCAACAGCCCGACATCAATCGCTTGCTGCAACTCCACTCGACCGATCAACCCGAGGTCGCACAGGTCGTGGCCGAGATGCGGCAGGTCGTTGATGCCTATGCCGATCGGGTTCTCATTGGCGAAATTTACCTGCCGATTGAGCGTCTAGTCACCTACTACGGGGAGAACCTGAGCGGCGTCCATCTCCCCTTCAATTTCCAGTTGCTGTTCACTGCCTGGAAGGCGTCGTCGGTAGCTGCTCTGATTGACGCATATGAACGGGCGCTCCCAACTGGCGCTTGGCCAAATTGGGTTTTAGGCAATCACGACCAGAGCCGTATCGCCACGCGGGTGGGTGTGAGCCAAGCACGTATCGCCGCGATGCTCCTCCTGACGCTGCGAGGCACGCCAACACTTTATTATGGCGATGAGATCGGAATGCAGGATGTTCCGATAGCGCCTGACTTCGCTCAAGACCCCTGGGAGAAGCGCGAGCCCGGCTTGGGAGTAGGACGCGATCCGCAACGCACGCCCATGCAATGGGATAGCTCGCCCTTTGCCGGCTTCAGCGAAGTGAAGCCCTGGCTCCCTGTCGCCTCGGACTTCCCCCAAGTTAACGTCGCTTCGCAGCGCCAGGATCCAACCTCGCCGCTCGCGCTCTATCGCCAGCTGATCGCACTGCGTCGGGCCAACCCCGCCCTCAGCTATGGCGCGTATCGCCCTCTCTCCGTGACCGAAAATGTCTTGTGCTACGAACGTACCGCGGCGGACCAGAGCTTGCTGGTTGCGCTCAATTTTGCCGGCAAGCCAGCTGAGCTCAATCTCTCGGTCTGGTCAGGACAGCACGTGCTCTTATCGACGGACCGGCAGCGTGTGGGCTGCCCTGCCCCACGCCTTCTGCAGCCGAATGAAGGGGTCATTGTCGGCAACGCCGACCTTGGAAAGCTCGCCGCATGATCAGCGACCTCTGGTACAAGAATGCCATCATCTATTGCCTCTCGGTCGGCACCTACATGGATGCCAATGGTGACGGCATCGGCGATTTCAGCGGCTTGGCGCGGCGGCTCGACTATCTGCACGGCCTCGGCATTACCGCCATCTGGTTGATGCCTTTCCAAACCTCTCCGCATCGCGATGACGGTTACGACGTCTCGGATTATTACAGCGTCGATCCGCGCTACGGCACACTTGGCGATTTTGTCGATTTCACCCACGGTGCCAAGCAACGTGGCATTCGCGTGCTGATTGATTTGGTTGTGAACCACACCTCAGATCAACATTCCTGGTTCAAGGAGGCGCGGCGCGATCCGGATTCGAAGTATCGCGATTGGTATGTCTGGTCCAAGAAGAAGCCCAAGCATGCGAACACGGGAATGGTATTTCCGGGCGTGCAGAAGACCACCTGGACCTATGACGATCAAGCGCGCGCCTACTACTTCCACCGCTTCTATGACTTTCAGCCCGACCTCAACACCTCGCACCCCGAGGTCCAGGCGGAGATTCTCAAGATCATGGGTTTCTGGATTCAGCTCGGGGTGTCCGGCTTCCGCATGGACGCTGTACCCTTTGTAATCGGCACCAAGGGAGCCAAGGTTCGCAAGCCGAAGGAGCAGTATGACATGCTCCGGTCTTTCCGTGAGTTCCTGCAGTGGAGACAGGGCGACTGTATTGTGCTCGCCGAGGCGAACGTTCTCCCCGAGACCGACATGGAGTATTTCGGCGACGACGGCGACCGCATGCATATGATGTTCAACTTCCAGGTCAACCAGCACTTGTTCTACGCCCTCGCGGCGGCCGACGCGCGGCCATTGATCAAGGCGATGAAAGCCACCAAGCCGCGGCCGGCCACGGCACAATGGGGTCAGTTCCTTCGCAACCATGACGAACTTGATCTCGGGCGCCTAACAGAAGAGCAGCGACAGAGGGTCTTTCAGGCGTTCGGTCCGGAAGAAAGCATGCAACTCTATAAAAGGGGCATCCGGCGGCGCCTGGCACCAATGCTCGGCGGTGACCGCCGGCGCATCGAGCTTGCCTACAGCCTCTTGTTCACGCTGCCCGGCACACCCGTCATTCGCTACGGGGACGAGCTTGGAATGGGCGATGACCTGTCTCAGAAGGAGCGCAATTGCGCACGCACGCCGATGCAATGGTCGGACGAACCACGCGGCGGCTTCACCAAGCATGATAAGCCGGTCTGCCCGGTCATCAGCGGAGGACCCTATGGTTTCGAGCACGTCAATGCTGCCATTCAGCGCCGCTATCCAGAATCGTTGTTGAATTGGACCGAACGCATTGTTCGTATGCGCAAAGAGGTGCCAGAGATCGGCTGGGGTGATTTCGCCGCCATTCCCATGCGCAACTCCGCGATTCTGGTGATGCGGTACGACTGGCGCAACAACTCAGTGCTGTTCGTCCATAACCTTGACGCTGAGCCTCACGAGATCTCCTTCGCTGCGAGAACGGGGGGAGAGGAAGGCGACGTTCTCGTCAATTTGCTGGGGACCGAGCACAGCAGGGCCAGCGATGATGGCAAGCATCATCTCGTCATCGAAGGTTACGGCTATCGTTGGTACCGCATGGGCGGGCTCGACTATCTGTTGCGGCGTACCGACGTGGGCTGACGGCCGAAGCCTTAGGGGGCGCGTGTCGATCCGGCGAATCTATCGTCCCTTGCATCGCCTCGTCGTTGAAAACTTTAGCAGCGACGCATGTCGAGATTGGCACCCACAAGGGCACCTTTGTCCGCCCCACCCTGGCGCATGGCGTCCCTGCCAAATTGGGGCTGAGCGACCTCGCTTCTCCCTTAATCGGGCCGTGGCCGAGGAGCGCTCAGGTGCAGGTGCTGGCGCGCTCCCCCGATCGGACCTT
>Ga0075425_100008404_pt1 | contig 10943 bp, 6 predicted proteins | sample SoiMethybrSBSTD4_FD_75300 | JGI IMG/M metagenome (GOLD analysis project Ga0075425, IMG submission 75300) | Bulk soil microbial communities from a Populus tree surrounding site in Tennessee, USA - Soil MetaG P. TD hybrid SBSTD4 | ecosystem: Environmental > Terrestrial > Soil > Tree plantation...
GGGCGAGGCGGCGCAATCGTCGGGATGTTCGGATCGGCGCCGTACTGCACGAGCAGCTTCATCGCGGCAAGGTCGGTCCCGTATGCCGCGCGCCAGAACGCCGTCGACCCGGAGGTGTCCGCAAGACCGCAGTTGCGATTGCCGCAGCCGCTGTAGACGAGGTACCAGGGATGCGTCTTGAGGCGCGCGTTCGGGTCCGCGCCCGCGTCGAGCAGCGCCTTGACGACGTCGAGATAGGTCGCCTTCTGCCGCTCCATCTCTTCGGGCTGCGGGAAGCGCGTGCGCGGCTGCCACTCGGTGTTGATGACGGCCCACAGCGCGTTCGCGCCGTTGTCCTTCGCCGCGATGTTGGGATTCGCGCCGCGGGAGATGAGGAACATCGCCATGTCGAACTGGCCGTTGATCGCCGCCATGAGCAGCGGGCTGACGCCGTCGCCGGCGCCGACCTGATCGATCGGCGCGCCGCCATCGACCAGCGCGCGGGCGGCGTCGACGTAGCCCTGACGCGCGGCATGCAGCAGCGCCGTCAGGCCGCCCTTGCTCGCCACCGGCGGATTGATCTCCTCGGGATCGAAGTTGTTGGCCGCGCTCGGAGCGTTCGGATCGTCGGGAGCGGCCGTCCGTTCGCGCGGCGGCACCTTTCCGGTGCGGTACAGCTGACGCGCCGCGTCGTAGGCGGCCTGCACCTGGCTGGGCGTCGGCGTCTGGCCCTTGGGCACCGACTCGTCGAGGATCTTTTTCTGCAGCTGGCCCGCGGCGCGGTCCATTGCGAGCTCGTGCGCGACGTCGATCGATTTCGACGCGGCTTTCGGATCGGCTTTGTGCGCGAGCAGCGCTTTGATCGCGTCGGCGCGATTCTGCGCCGCGGCGAACATCAGCGGCGTCTGCCCCCACTCGGACTCTTTCGCGTTGACGTCGCCGCCCTTCTCCGCGAGCGCGTTGATTACGTCCGCGCTGCCGGAGGCCGCCGCCAGATGCATCGGCGTCACGCTGGTCGTCGTCGTGCGCGCGTTGACGTCGGCGCCCGCCTTGAGCAGCGCGCGGACGACGGACCCGCTGCCCGCCTGGGCGGCGAGATGGAGGGGAGTGTACTGGCCGATGCGCGTCACCGCCGCGACGTTGGCGCCCGCGTACAGCAGCATTTCCGCGGTCTCGGCATCGCCGCGCTCGGCCGCGAAATGCAGGGCCGTCATGCCGTCGCCGCGGGCCGCGCCGACGTCGGCGCCCTGCTTCAGCAGGCTGCGCACGGCGTCGCGGTCCCCGCGCATGGCGGCGTCGGCGAGCGGCGAGGTCGAGGCGGCGCCGAGAAGGGCCGTCATCGACAGCGTCGCGGCAATCGTCAGAATTCGATTTCGGATCATGAATGCACTCCGACTTCGATCAGCATCTCGATCAGCCACGAAAACACGAAACCACGAAAACCCTCTTGTAGTGACCGGTTTCGTGCTTTCGTGCTTTCGTGGCAAACAGGATCATGCCTTCAGCGAGAACTCACCCGTGCTGTCGCCGAACTGCTTCAGATCGTCCACGCCCAGCGTGTGCAGGAGCGTGAGCATCACGTTCGCCATCGGCGTCCCGTCCTCCGCCTTCAGGTGGACGTTGCCCTTGATCGCGCCGTTCGCCCTGCCGAACAGCACCAATGGGCAGCGGCGATGGTTGTGGATGTTCGGGTCCGCCATCGGCGATCCCCAGATGACGAGCGACTTGTCGAGCAGGCTCTTGTCGCCGTCCATCGTGCTCTTCATCTTCTCGAGGAAGTACGCCATCTGTCCGACGCGGAACTTGTTGATCTTGTTGAACTCGAGGATCCGCTCCTGGCGGTTGCCGTGGTGCGAGGCCGGGTGGAACGGCTGCTTCGAGTCGCATTCCTGGAACACGCGGTTCTGCGCGTCGCGTCCGGTCTTGAACGAGATGATGCGCGTCATGTCGGTCTGGAGCGCCAGCACCTGGATGTCGAACATCAGCTTCATGTGCTCGCTGAACGAGTCGGGAACGCCGGCGGGGGCTTCGGGCAGCGCGCGCTGCTCGCCGCTGTTGTTCCGCGCTTCGACGGCCTGGATGCGGCGTTCGAGCTCGCGGACGTTGTCGAGATACCGCTCGAGGCGCTGGCGGTCGGCGGCGCCGACCTGCTTGCTGACGCGCTCGACCTCGCCGGTGACCCAGTCGAGGATGCTGCGGCGCGTCACCTGGCGCGCCTTGCGGTCCTCGGCGCTCGTGCCGGCGCCGAACAGCATGTCGAACGCGACGCGCGGGTCGCGGATCATCGGCAGCGGCTCGTTGGGCGACGCCCAGCTGATCGTGTCGGTGTAGGCGCACGAGTAGTTGTAGGTGCAGCCGCCGGCCTGATCGAGGTTCTCGATGCAGAACTGCATCGACGGCATCGGCGTCCCCTGCCCGAAACGCTGCGCGTAGAGCTGATCGAGCGACGTGCCGGCGAACAGGTCCGAGCCGTTGGTCTGTTTCGGATGCGACTGCGTGAGGAACACCGCGCTCGAGCGGAAGTGGTCGCCGCCGATTTCCGGCAGGTTGAGCGCCTCGGCATTGCGGACGTCGGTGTTGCTGATGATCGTCATCGAGTCGCGGAACGCCTCGACGGTCTTCAGCGGGTTGTCGGCGACGAACGTGAAGTCCCTGCCGGTCGTCTCCGGCGCGAAGAGGAACTGACTCGCGCCCCAGTTGTTGCAGCCCGCGAGGCCGTGGACTTCTTCCACGCAAATCAGCCGCGTGCGATCGGCGGTCGCCGCGGTCGCCTTCTTCGACAGGAATCCTCCTGCCGGCACCATGGCGTCGAGGAACGGCAGCGCCACGGTCGCACCGACGCCGCGCAGGAACGTCCGCCGCGGGAGGTGCTTGCCAGTAATGAAGTCCATTCGCGCTCTCCTTTTACCGTTTTTCGGCGGCGACGCTGTCCGTCGTCACCGCTTCCGCACGTTTCATCTGGAACGCATCGCTCTTGATCACGCCGAGAATGAACGCGGACATCTTCAGATTGCCGGCCTCGGCATTCTTCACGATCGCGCGGACCGTCGGCATGTCGTAGTACTCGACGCGCCGTCCCAGCCCGTACGCGAGCAGGTTCTCCGTGAACGTGCGCACGAGCGGCGTGGGCCGCTTCATCAGCGCCGTCAGGAGATCCGACGGCGAGCTGACCGGCGTGCCATCGAAGAAATCGCCGCGCGTGTCGAGCGGCTGGCCGTTCTCGCGCACCCGCCACTGGCCGGTGACGTCGAAGTTGTCGAGCGCCAGGCCGATCGGGTCCATGTACTTGTGGCACGACGCGCACGTCGGGTTCTTGCGGTGGATCTCCATCCGCTCGCGCGTCGTGAGCATCCGGCCGTCCTTCGACTCGCCGGTCTCGTCGAGCAGCGGCACTTCCGGCGGCGGCGGGGGCGGCGGCGTGTTCATCAGCACTTCCATCACCCACTTGCCGCGCAGCACGGGCGACGTCCGGTTCGCGAGCGACGTCTGCACGAGCACGCTGCCCTGGCCGAGAATGCCGCGGCGCGTCGCGTCCGGATACTGCACGCGGCGGAACGTGTCGCCGCTGACGCCGGGAATCCCGTAGTGCCGCGCGAGCCGCTCGTTGACGAACGTGTAGTCCGCCCGGTACAGATCCAGGACGCTCTTGTCCTCGCGCACGAGCGAGTTGAAGAACATCTCGGTCTCTTTGACCATCGCGTGCGCGACGTTGTCGTCGAAGTTCGGATAGAAGTTCGGGTCCGGATGGACCTTGTCGATGTCCTGCAGCCGCAGCCACTGCGCGGCGAAGCGCTCGCCGAGCGCGTCGGACCGCCGGTCGGCGAGCATGCGCCTCGCCTGCTTCTCGAGCTCGCCCTGTGAAGAAGGTCCGGAGAGCTTGCCGGCCACGGCCAGGTTCTGCAGTTCCTCGTCCGGCGTCGTGCCCCACAGGAAGAACGACAGCCGCGACGCGAGGTCGATGTCGCTGATGCGGTAGCTCGCGCCCGCCTTCACCGTCGCCGGTTCCTTCTCGAGCCGGAAGATGAAGTACGGGCTCGCGAGGATGGCTTCGAGCGCGGTGCGCACGCCGTCTTCGAAGCCCGACTTCTTCGATGCTTCTTCGAAGAACGGCATCAGGCGATCGATTTCGGCCTGCTGCAGCGGCCGGCGGTACGCCTCTTCGCCGATGCGCGCGATGATCTGCTGCGCGCACGGACGCTCTTCCTTCGGCTGCGTCGGACGGCACGAGAACACCTTCTCGCGCGCCGGCGTGTCGGAAATGCCGGTGACGCGGTACGGGCCCTTGATGACGAGGTCGCGCAGGTGCGGCAGCGTCGTGATGCCGGGACCGCCGGATCCGCCGCCGGCGAACGACCAGTCGTGCGGACGGATGAGATCTTCGTACGGCCCCTCGACGCGGCGCACGAACGCGGCCGCGATCGAGTGCTGCCCCGCTTTGATCAGGATCGGCTCGGTGCGGACGTTGCGCCCGCCGCGGCCGTCGGCGCCGCCGGCAGGACCGGTCTCGTACCCGAGCAGCGCGACGCGCTGGCCGTTGAGCGAGATGTCGACGTCCTCGAAGCGCGCGTTCGACCCCGACGTGAGCGACACCTCGAACACGTACTCGCCGTCCGCCGGAAAAACGTGATCGACGACCATGCCGCCGCGCGTGCCGAACGGCGCGCCGTCGATGTGGTCCCACGGGTGCTGCGAGACGTAGCCGGCGTTGGTGTAGGTGACGTCGATCGTCGGCGCGTGGCGATCGCCGACCGCCATCCGGCTGATCGCCGCCGCGGCGTTCAGATACGACTCCAGCAGCGTCGGCGACAGCGCCTGCGAATCGGCGATGTTGTCGAAGTTGGCGCTCTTCTGATCGAGCGGCAGCCAGTTGGCCGCGTCGACGTCGAGCGTGAGCAGATCGTGGATCGCGCGCGCGTATTCGGGACGATTCAGCCGCTGGAACACGCGCGCGCCGGGATTCGGCTTCGCGGCCGCGGCCGTGTCGATGTTCGTCTCGATTGCGGTGACGAGCGTGGCGTGCACGTCGGGCGTGGGACGCGGCATGCCCGGCGGCGGCATGAAGCCCGCCTGCAGCTTCCGGATGACCGCTTCGGCGACCTCCGCGTTCTGCGCCGCGTTCGCCACGTCGAAATGCTCGAGCGTAAGGCCGTGCGTCTTCAGCTTGTCGCTGTGACAGCTGACGCAGTAGCGCTTCACGGTCGCGTTCAGCGCCGTCGCGTCGGTCGCCGTTCGTTGTTCGGCGTTCGCCGTTGTCGGCTTGACCGGAGCCTGAGGTCTGACTGGTCTGACACCGGCCTGACCGGCCGTCGTCACGACGCCCAGCCACACAACGACGCCCGCCGACAGGAGGAATCGGAACCTGTTCATCCGCCGTGCCTTGCCGGAAATTTTACACCCGGAATCCGGTGAGAAATGTGTGAAATCAGGCTGCGCTGGTGTCACCGATTGTCTCCCGTTCCCGATGATTCCCGGGGAGGCCTTAGCGCCCTCAGCCTTTCATTTCGTAACGCGTAACCCGCCGCCAAATGGATCGGTGCCCACCTTGTGGCGCGCCGCGACGGCCAGCGTCTTCAGGTCGATCACCGCGACGTCGCCCATCCCGGAATTCATCACGTAGAGCTTCGAACTGTCGGGCGAAAACAACGGGAAGCCGGGCCCTTTGCCGATCTTCACCGTCGAGAGGATCGTCCTGGCCGAGGCGTCGATGATCGCGACGTCTTCCGAGTCGCTGTGCGTCGACGCGGCGTAGCGGCCGTTCGGCGACACCGCCATCCGTCCCGCGCCTTTGCCGCCGGTCTGAATCACCTTCGTGACGCGATCGGTCGCCGAATCGATGACCGTCACCGAGCCGTCGCCGTCCTCGTGAATCCACACGTCGCCGTTCGGCGCGAACGCGACGCCGACCGGCCCCCCTTCGACGGGGATGATCTTCGCGACGCGATCGGTCTTCGTGTCGACGACGACGACGCGGTTGTCGTTGCGGTGCGGGTAATACAGTTTGTCGGTGCCGGGCTGCACCTGCAGGTAGTGGCCGCCGCGCAGCAGCACGTCGATCTTCTTGAGGACTTTGCCGGCCTTCACGTCGTAGACGACGATGCCGGGCACTTCGGCGTTTTCGACGCCGATGTACAGCTTGCTGCCGTCGCTCGTCAGCCCCATGCCGTGCGGCGACGCGGAGGTGTTGGGCAGTCCATCGCTGTTGCGTCCGGTGCGCGGAAGCGGCGGCCGCTTGAAGAACTCCGTCTCGATCCGGCCCTTCTCCTTGAACGTCTTCGCGTCGAGGATCGCGACGAACGACGCGGCGGGCACCGACGCGAACACCGTCGCGCCGTCCGGAGCAATCGCCGCCTCGTGCGGTTGATCCGGGGCGACGAATTCGTGCACTACGGCGCCGGTCTCGGGCTCGATCTCGTAGACGGTGTGATTCGAGTGGCTCAGGACGACGAGCGTGTGCCGCGCGGCGTTCTGCGCATGCGTCGCGGCAGAGCCGGCGAGGGCGGCGGCGGCGGCAATCGTAAAGAGTCGGAGACGCATCGGGTGCTCCTTCAGTTCCGGCGCACGCTACGCCTGCGCGCGGCATCCGTCAAGGCAACGGTCCCGGTGTTCGTTCATGGGATATGCTTCCCGCATGAGAACACCCTCCCGCGGCAGACTCTTCACCTCCGCTGTCCTCATCAGCATCCTCTCGGCCGTCGCGTTCGCGCAGGCGCCGCATCCGGCGACCGGCGTCAAATACGCGCAAATCAGTCCGACCGACATGAAGGAGTGGCTCTCCTATCTCGCGTCCGACGAGTTGCAGGGCCGCCAGATTTACACCGAGGGCTACGGCCTCGCCGCGGCGTACGTCGCGGATCATCTGAAGTCGTGGGGCCTGAAACCGCTCGGCGATCAGGGAACGTACTTTCAGAACGTCAAGACGAAGGGCTACAGGGTGACGCGCAATTCCGCCGTGACCGTCGGCGACAAGGCCTTCAAGCACGGCGATCACGTGACGTTCGGCTTCAACGCCGGCAGCAGGCAGACGCTGTCGTTCGGCGGCGCGGAATTCGTCGGCTACGGCATGGCGCCGGATCTTCAGGGGAAGGATCTCAAGGACAAGCTCCTCGTCGTGATGCCGAACCTCGCGCCGGCGGCCGGCGGACGCGGACGCGTCGTCGGCGGCGGACCGGCCGTCATGCTGCAGCGCGGCGCGAAGGCGATCATCACGTTCGCGCCCGCGGCGGCGCCGTCGCAGACCGAACAGGCGCTCGCGCAGGCGCAGGACGCGCTGCAGAAAGCGACGGCGGCCGTCCAGCAGGCGCAGCAGGATCTGCAGGCACAGCAGGGCCGCGGCGGTCGCGGCGCGTTCGGGTTCGGCGGTCGCGGCGGTCGCGGCGCTCCCCCACCCTCCGACATGACGACGGTGCAGCGGATCGACACGCCGCAGCCGCCGCAGTTCACCGGCGACGAGACGTTCTTCGAGGCGCTCTTCGCCGGCGCGCCGGTCAAGTTCGCGGATCTGAAAGCGAAGGCGCAGAAGGGCGAGCCGCTCGGCAGCGCGTCGATTGCGAACCGAGTGTCGATTACCGTCGACAACACCTACGAGATGGTCTCCGAGCAGCTCTCCCACAACGTCGTCGGCATGGTGGAAGGCAGCGATCCGAAATTGAAGGACACCTACGTCCTCTTCGGCGCGCACCTCGATCACATCGGCTACAGCCAGGCGGGCGGCGGCGCGCAGCCGACGCCGACCAGCTGCCGTCAGCGCGGCGAAGCCGCGACGGCGGCGGTGAAGGCCGCGGGCAAGACGATTCAGAATCCGGGCAGGCAGGGCGGGCAGGGTCAGGGCAGGCAGGGCGGGCAAGGCGGGCCGGGAACGCCGGCGCCGAATCCGATTCCGTTCGAGCAGCGCGACATCATCTCCAACGGCGCCGACGACGACGGATCGGGCTCGACGTCGATGCTGGCGGTCGCGAAGGCGTTCGCGACGGGACCGAAACCGAAGCGCTCGGTGGTCTTCGTGTGGCACACCGGCGAAGAAGGCGGACTGCAGGGCTCGCGCTACAACGCGGACTTCCCCATCGTGCCGCTCGAGAAAACGCAGGCACAGCTGAACATGGACATGGTGGGCCGCGACGACTGCGACAACGTGGAAGGCGACTACACCAACAGCGTGTTCGTCATCGGCGCCGATCGCATCAGCACCGACCTGCACAACATCATCGTCGAGACGAACCAGACGATGCAGAAGCCGCTGACGCTCGATTACGAGATGAACGATCCGCTGGACCCGGAGAGCGTTTACACGCGCAGCGATCATTACAGCTACGCGGCGAAGGGCATCCCGATCGCGTTCTTCACGACCGGGCTGCACAAGGACTATCACAAGGTGTCCGACACGGTGGACAAGATCGTGTTCCCGAAGATGGCGCGGATCGCGCAGCTGGTCTACGAGACGGGATACTCGATCGCCAACACCGACCACACGCTCGAGCGCGACAACCTTGGTCCGCGCACGGGATTCGGGTCGAAGGCGGAGGTTATCAAGAAGCCGCACACGTCGACGGCTTCTCAAAAGTAACAAGTCGCAAGGAAACAAGTAACAAGTCGCAAGGAACAAGTAACAAGTAACAAGAAACTCGCCCGCACGCGCTGGACGAGATCGCTCGCCGCGAACGGGCAGCGGATGGTGCGGATCAGAAATACAGACTGATTCCGGCTGACAGGCGCTGCGCGTGGATCGATTTCGACACCGCGCTCGACGCGCTCGCCTCGCCGAGAAAGAGGCGGTAGTCCACTCTCAGTTTCAACGGTCCAGCGAGCGGGAGCTTGACACCCGCTCCCAGGATCTTCGCCGACGACGGTCCCGAGTCGGCGTCGTCATAGAAGCCAATCCCTCCGCCACCGTACACCTGGAGGTCGTTGCGGCGTGCCGGCGTCTGGCCGAACGCCATGAGCGAAAGCGTGACCACGGAGGGCTGCTTGAGACTTGTGACTTGAGACTTGTTACTTGAGACTTGGGACCTGCGGTGCGTTAGAATGCGCCGCGCTTCTCCCCGGAGGCTCGATCGTGATGGGAACCCTTGCGCGTGCCGCGGCCGGCGTCGTTCTGTTTCTCGCGTGGACGTCGACGAGCGAGGCCGCGCCCGCGCGGCTGATCGTCGTCCCCAGCGGACCGGGCTCCGTTCAGGTCGGCAACCAGGTCTGCGACTCCGCGTGCGTGATCGACGTCGCGGCTGGCACCATGACGACGCTCGTCGCCGCGCCCGATCCGGGAGCGTCGTTCGCCGCGTGGTCCGGCGCCTGCGCCGGCACATCCCCCATCTGTAGACTGTCGGTCGACAAAGTCCTGCAGGCGCACGCGCAATTCAAGCCGGCCGCGCGGACCGGCACGCTCGACGTGTCGGTCAGCGGACCCGGCATCGTGTCGAGCGACGACGGCGACATCGTCTGCCCCTCGACGTGCACGGCGACCTTCACGCTCGGATCGATCGTCACGCTGACCGCCGCGCCGGCCGGAGGCGCCACGTTCTCGGGTTGGGGCGGCGACTGCAGCGGCAACGAGGCGACCTGTAGCGTGACGATCGCGGCGGCCACCGGAGTCACCGCCGCGTTCGCCGCCGCCGCAACCGGCCCGAAGGCCGACATCGTCGGGCGCATTGCGTCGACCGGCCAGTGGTGGGCCGGCATCTCCAACGGGTCCATGTTCACAAATACGCTGTGGGATACGTGGAGCCCGGTCGTCAACTGGGTCGACGTGCGGATCGGCGACGTGAACGGCGACGGCAAGGCGGACCTCGTGGGGCGCAATGCCGAAACCGGAGAGTGGTGGGCCGCTGTCTCGAACGGATCGAGCTTCACGACGACGCTCTGGGACACGTGGAGCCCGGTCGTCCACTGGGTCGACGTGCAGATCGGCGATCTGAACGGCGACGGCAAGGCGGATCTCGTCGGGCGCGATGCGGACACCGGCCAGTGGTGGGCCGCCATTTCCAACGGCTCGAGCTTCACCACGACGCTCTGGGACACGTGGAACCCGGCGGTCAACTGGGTCGACGTGCGGATTGGCGATCTGAACGGCGACGGCAAAGCGGACCTCGTCGGCCGCGCGCTCGCGTCCGGTCAATGGTTCGCGGCGATCTCGAGCGGATCGGGATTCACGACGACCCTGTGGGACAGCTGGAGTCCAGCGATCACGTGGACCGACGTCCGCGTCGGCGACCTCAATGGGGACGGCAAAGCGGACCTCGTCGGCCGCGCGCTCGAAAACGGCCAGTGGTGGGCCGCCATTTCCAGCGGCTCGAGCTTCACGACGACGCTCTGGGACACGTGGAGCCCGGCGGTCACCTGGGTCGACGTGCGGATCGGCGATCTGAACGGCGACGGCAAGGCGGACCTCGTCGGCCGCGACCTGGCGAATGGCCAGTGGTGGGCGGCAGTCTCGAATGGATCGTCGTTTACGTCGAGCCTCTGGGAAACCTGGACGACGGCGGCGACCTGGGTGGACGTGCAGATCGGCGACATCAACGGCGATGGAAAAGCGGATCTGGTCGGCCGCAGGCTCGAGACCGGTCAGTGGTGGGGCGCGGTCTCTACTGGTTCGAGCTTTACGTCGACGCTGTGGACGACGTGGAGCCCGGCCATCGTGTGGGCCGACGTCCGGATCGGCGATCTGGACGGTAAATAGTCAGGCGGTTGAGGTTCGCGCGCGTCAAACGTGACCGCGCTCACGCCGACGATCGCGACGGCGGAATCGCGGCCGCACGCCTGGTTCTGCCACTCGCACGCCCGGATCCGGCACTCGCACGCCTGGATCCGGCACTCGCACGCGTGGATCCGGCACTCGCACGACTGGATCCGCCACTCGCACGGCTGGATCCGTCGCTCGCACGCCTGGATCCGGCACTCGCACGGCTGGATCCGTCGCTCGCATGCGTGGATCCGCCACTCGCACGCGTGGATCCGCCACTCGCACGCGTGGATCC
>Ga0075425_100008405_pt1 | contig 10943 bp, 8 predicted proteins | sample SoiMethybrSBSTD4_FD_75300 | JGI IMG/M metagenome (GOLD analysis project Ga0075425, IMG submission 75300) | Bulk soil microbial communities from a Populus tree surrounding site in Tennessee, USA - Soil MetaG P. TD hybrid SBSTD4 | ecosystem: Environmental > Terrestrial > Soil > Tree plantation...
GCCCGCCTCGGCGAGGAGGGCCCGTGCCCGCTTCGGATCGTACGGGTAGAGGGGCGGGGCCCAGTAGTACTCGAGGCTCTGCGGGATGAAGCTCGAGGAGATGCGGCCCAGACCGAGATAGCCCGCGGTGTTGATGGCCTCGCGGTTGATGGCGAGGTTGGCGGCCAGCCGCACTCGACGATCGTGCCAGGGCGACTTGGGATCGCTCTGATCGGCAAAGACGAGCCAGTTGGTGACGGGGATCTTGGCCGCCTTGAGGGCGAGCCCGGGCGTGCGCTTCACCTCCTCGGCCAGCGCGCCGGAGAGGCCATAGGCCACGTCTACCTCGCCGCGCTTGAGGGCGGCCAGCCGCGTGGCGTCGTCCGGAACGACCTTGAAGACGAGCGTCTTGATGGCGGGCTTCTTCCGCCAGTAGCCGTCGAAGGCCTCCAGCACCAGCTCCACGCCCGGCTTGAAGGACACGAGCTTGTACGGCCCCGCGCCCACCGGCGCCTTCTTGTAGCCTTCGTCGCCGACCTTCTCCACGTACTTCTTGGGGACGATCCAGGCCGCCCCCGTCGCCGGCGTCGCGTAGAAGGTCATGAAGTCGGGCCAGGGCTGCTTGAGCCGGAAGCGCACCCGCTGCGGATCCACGATCTCCACTGACGCCACCTTGGCCTTGAGAAGGCCCGCGCTCGCTCCCCGGTAGCGCTCGAACGAGAACTTCACGTCCTCCGCGGTGACCGGATCGCCGTTCTGGAAGCGCACCCCTTTGCGCAGCGTGAAGTCGTAGGTGAGACCATCGCGGCTCGCCTCCCACGACTGGGCGAGGGCCGCGCCCATGCGCTGTCCCGGAAGCGGCCGCACCAGCCCGTCATGGACGGCGTAGTACACCATCAGAGGCAACGCGGTCCCCGTGGCATCCGCCGGATCGAAGAACGCCGGCGTGAGCGACACGTGCACGCCCCACGTCATCGTCCCCTCCGCCCCCCACCCCGCCCCCGCCGGGGACACCACGAGCGCGACAACGCACAGAGCAGTGCTGCACACCAGTCGAAGAGCCGAGCGATATCCCGTCTGCATGAATCTTCCGTTCACATCATTCACGAGGATCAGAAACGATAGCCGGGTGGGTGGCACCGGGGCTGCCTCCGCGAGGGCGGCGGAGTGGGACCCCCTCGTCCTGTGCGCAGCCCGAAGGGCTGCGATTCAGGCGAGCGGGTGACGCAGTCGCCACCGCGGAGGCAGCCCCGGTGACAGGACCCACCCGCCACGCGTGCACCAGCTCCAAGGATGTCTCGAGATGACACGCTACGGCGCGTCGGGGTCGATGCTGTGCTCCTTGAGCTTCTTCCGGAGCGTGTTCCGATTGATCCCGAGGAGCTGGGCCGCACGGACCTGATTGCTCTTCGTCTCCCGCATCACCGCGCGCAGCAGCGGCTTCTCCACCAGCCCCACCATGAGGCCGTGGAGATTGGCCGAGGTCTGTCCCCGCATCCCGCGCACGCACTCGATCATCTTCCGCTCGATGATCTCCTCGAGCGAGGCGTCGGCGGTGACGCCGGCCGCCGCGGACACGGGCCCGATGGGCAGGTGCTCGGGGAGGACGACGCCTCCTGAAGCCATGACCATGGCGCGCTGGATCACGTTCTCCAGCTCGCGCACGTTGCCCGGCCACTCGTAGCCGACGAGGCGATCCATGGCGTCGGGCGCGATCACCCGCTCGCCCAGCGACTCCGCGTACTTCGACAGGAAGTGCTCGGCGAGGAGCGGAATGTCCCCGCGCCGCTCGCGCAGGGCGGGCAGCGAGAGGGTGACCACGTTGAGCCGGTAGAAGAGATCCTCGCGGAACTTCCCCGACTTCATCATCGCCTCGAGGTCGCGGTGGGTGGCCGCGAGCACGCGCACGTCCATGCGGATCAGCTCGTGGCCGCCCACGCGCTCGAAGGCACGCTCCTGCAGCGCGCGGAGCAGCTTCACCTGGAGCTCGGGCGGCATGTCACCGATCTCGTCGAAGAACACGCTGCCTCCGTGGGCCAGCTCGAGCTTGCCGAGCCGCCGCTCCTTGGCGTCGGTGAAGGCGCCCTTCTCGTGGCCGAAGAGCTCGGACTCGAGAAGGGTGGCGGGAATGGCCGCGGCGGAGATGCCCACGAAGGGCCGCCCCGCGCGCCGGCTGTAGTGATGGAGGGCGCGCGCCACCACTTCCTTGCCCGTCCCCGACTCGCCGCGGAGGAGCACGGACACGTCGCTCGCTGCCACCCGCCCGATGGTCTTGTAGACCTCCTGCATGGTCGGGTGACGGCCGACGAGGGCGCCGAACTCCCACACCTCCTTGAGACCGTTCTTGAGCGAGGTGACTTCCTGGGAGAGGCGACGCGCGGTGAGCGCGCGTTCCGTGAGCAGGAGCGCCTCGTCGAGATCGAAGGGCTTAGCGAGGTAGTCGTAGGCGCCGCGCTGCATCGCCTGAATCGCCGTCTCCACGGTGCCGTGGGCGGTCATGATCACCACCTGGGCATCGGGACGCTTCTCGCGGATCTGGCCGAGGAGGGTGAGGCCGTCGAGCCCCGGCATGCGGATGTCGAGGAGGATCAGATCGAAGGGCTGCGCCTCGGATTCTCGGAGGGCCGCCGTGCCGTCCTTCACCACGGTGACCTGATAGCCGGCGCCCCGGAAGCCCTTCTCGAGGACCCAGCGGAGCCCGTCTTCGTCGTCGGCGATGAGGATGCGTCCGTCCGCCATGGTGGCCATTCTACCTTCGCGGTTTACTTGGCGATGGGCAGGAAGCAGGAGAAGGCGGTGCCGTGCCCCGGCTCGCTCGTGACCTGGATGGAGCCCTTGTGCTCTTCCACGATGCGGTGGCAGAGGGCGAGGCCGAGCCCGAGGCCGCGGTCCTTGGTGGTGAAGAACGGCGTGAAGAGGCGCTCGCGCGTCTCCGCGGGAATGCCCTGGCCTTCGTCCACCACCTGGATCTCCGCCATGGTGCGCTGGCCCTGGCCCAGGTCGACCTTGGTGAAGAGCGGATTCATGGACAGGCGCGTGACCAGGGTGAGCTTGCCTCCGTCGGGCATCGCCTCGATGGCGTTGCGCACCAGGTTGTGGAAGACCTGCATGATGCGGTCCTCGTCCGCCATGATGGCGGGCAGGCTCGGATCATAGCGGCGCACGAAGGTGACCCTGCGGGCGGCGGCCATCTCCTCCAGCAGGAGGGCCACGCGCTCGATGCTCTGGTGCACGTTGAGGGGGACGGCGCGCAGGGTGACGGGACGGCTCAGATCGAGGAGCATCTCGATGATGCCGTTGACGCGCGTCACCTCCTTGAGGAGGACGGCGGTGTACTCGCCCCAGCGCGCCTCGTCGCCGAGCTCGCGCTGCATGAGCTGCACCGCGCCCCGGATGGCCGAGAGGGGGTTGCGGATCTCGTGAGCGAGGCCCACCGCCATCTGGCCCGCCGCGGCCAGCGTCTGCCCGCGACGGAGCTCCGCCTCGAGCTGGCGAAGACGCGTGATGTCGCGCACCACGGCCACCGCGGAGTCGATGGCGCCGCTCCGGCCGGCCAGCGGCGCGGTGATCACGCTCACGTGCACGGCCCGTCCGTCCGGCGTCTCGATCACCGCCGACGACTCGCTGCGGCTCTCCCCCGTAGCGAGGGTGTCCGTGAGGTGCCGCACCAGGGACGTGTCGGGCGGGAAGACCTCCTTGACCGGGCGCCCCGTCACCCGCCGCGCCGAGCGGCCGAGCAGCTCCTCGGCGGCCGGATTCCAGAGGACCACGCGGAGATCGGCGTCCACGCCCACGAGGGCGTCGGGCAGGCCCTGCACCAGCGCCTGGTAGTCGAGCCGCGAGCTCAAGGGCGCCCGCGCTTCATGCGAGGGCAAGACCGGGATCGGCGTTCATGGTCAGGGGGGCCCGCTCGCCCGCCTCGAGCCGGTCGTGTCCTGCTGCCGCGATCATGGCCGCGTTGTCCGTGCAGAGCGCGCGCGAGGGGATGAAGAGCTCCCATCCGCGCTCGCCGTACTCTGCCTGGAGGGCTTCACGGAGGGCGGTGTTGGCGGCGACGCCGCCTGTGAGCACGAGGCGCCGGATGCCCAGCCGCTGGCCCGCCCGCAGGCTCTTCCGCACCAGCGTCTTGACCACGGTGGCCTGGAAGGAGGCGGCGACGTCGGCGATCTCCGTGGCCGAGAGCTTCCCGGCTCGCCGGACGTGAAGCGACACCGCCGTCTTGATCCCGCTGAAGGAGAAATCCGGGGTGCCGTCGCTCATGTTGGCGGTGGGGAAGCTGATGGCGCGTGGATCGCCGCCCGCGGCGGCGCGCTCGATGGCAGGGCCGCCCGGATACGACAGGCCGAGGAGCTTGGCGACCTTGTCGAAGGCCTCCCCCGCAGCGTCGTCGCGGGTCTGGCCGACCCGCGCGTAGCGCCGCGGCTCCGCCGCCACGTAGAGCGCGGTGTGGCCGCCCGAAACCACGAGGGCGAGGAAGGGATGCTCGGGGGCGCGCTCCTCGAGAAAGGCGGCGTAGATGTGGCCCTCGAGATGGTTGACGCCCACGAGCGGCGTGCCGTGCACCCACGCCAGGGCTTTGGCTGTTGAGCAGCCCACGAGGAGCGAGCCGACGAGACCCGGCCCCTGGGTCACCGCGATGCCGTCGAGGTCGCGCAGCCCCATCCCAGCGTCCCCGAGGGCGCGGCGGATGACGGGCACGACCACCTCGAGGTGGCGGCGCGAGGCGAGCTCGGGCACGACACCTCCGTAAGGCGCGTGCACGTCGTCCTGGGAGGCGACCACGCTGGAGAGCACCTTGCGCCCTCCGTCGAGGACGGCGGCCGCCGTCTCGTCGCAGGACGTCTCGATGCCGAGGACGATCATCGCGCCGTCCCCTTCACCGCGCGAGCTGCGACACGGGCACGAGCCGCATGCCGCGGGATTCCCAGCGCGGCACGTACTCGCGAAGGAGCCGCCCCGTCAGGGGATGTCCGTGGGCGATCACGATGACCTCGCCGCGCTTCTCCGCCCACCACGCGACCTCGTCCCAGCGCACGCGGTCGCCTGCCTCGCCCGCCATGTGATCCACGGTGACCTGGCGGCGCCCCGCGCGCAGCCCCTGTGCCTTCGCCTCGTCGTAGGCCACGGAGAGATTGCTGGTCAGCCCGTCCACCAGGAAGAGCCGCCGGCCCGCCATCACCTCGAGCACCGTGCGCATGCGCGCGCGATCCTCGGTCATGCGCGAGCCCATGTGGTTGGTCACCCCCACCGCGCCGGGCACGCTGGCCAGATGCCCGCCGAGCTGCGTCTGCAACTCCCGCGGCGTCATGGCCATGAGAAGCGCGCCCGGGCCGGGATCGACCTCGGGATAGCGGTACGGCTCCATGGGCAGGTCGAGGAGCACTTCCATGCCGGACTGGGTCGCCTCGCGAGCCGTCCACTCGGAGAGGGGCAGGCCCGGCAGCACGGCGACGGTCAGCGGACGGCGGATCTCGCGGAGCCCGTCGAAGACGTCGCGGCGCGCGCCCAGGTCATCGACGATGACGGCGATGCGGGGAGCGCCCGTCAGTCCGGGCGAAGGAGCGGCCGGGGGCGGCGGGAGCTCCCTCGGCTTCGGCATCACGGGAGCGCTCGCGGCGGGGGGAGGTGAGGCGCGCCACGGGAGCCCAAAGAGGCTGGCCTCCCCGCGGCGCGCCTGCCACTGGTCGAGTCCCACCACGGCGACCAGCAACACCGTGATGAGTCCGGCGAGAGCCGTCCAGACTCGCGCCGGCATGCCGCCTGATCAGCGCGCCGAGGCCCGCGGCGAGCTATCCGGACGGGTGCTCTTGTCCATGATCTTCATCGCCTTGAGCAGGTCCAGCGCCCGCTGGAGCTGTGGATCCTTCTTGAGCTGGTCGTTCAGCCGCGCCTGCTCGTCGGGCGGTGGGACCGGGGCCTCGGCGGCCTGGCCGGGCGTGGGCTTGGGCGCTTCCACGATGATGTCCGGCGTGATGCCCTTGCCGTGGATGGACCGGCCCTTCGGCGTGTAGTACTTCGCCGTGGTGAGTCGGAGCCCGGAGCCGTCGGAGAGCGGGATGATCGTCTGCACCGAGCCTTTGCCGAAGCTCTGGGTGCCGAGCACGACGGCGCGGCCCCAGTCCTGGAGGGCGCCCGCCACGATCTCGGAGGCCGAGGCACTGCCCTGGTTCACGAGGACGACGATCGGGAAGTCCGCGTAGGTGTGCTTGCCGCTGGCCTGGAAGCGCATGTTCTGGTTCCGTACGCGCCCTTCCGTGTAGACGACCAGCTTCCCTGGCTCGAGGAACTTCTCCGCCACCTCCACGGAGGAAGTGAGCAGACCGCCCGGGTTGTTGCGCAGGTCGAGCACGAGACCCGTGATGGGCTTGTTCTTGTTGTACTTGTCGAGCGCGGCCTCGATGTCGTTACCCGTCTGCTCCTGGAACTGGCGCAGGCGGATGTACTCGATGCCCGGCTCGAGCTCGCCGCTCTTCACGGACTGCACGCGGATCTGCTCGCGCGTGATGGTGAAGTCCTTGGGCTCCTGCCAGCCCTCGCGCACCACGCTGATGACGATCTTGCTTCCCGGCTTGCCGCGCATCTTCTTCACGGCGTCCGCGAGCTGCATGTCCTTGGTGGAGATGCCCTCGATCTTCACGATGCGGTCACCCGGGAGGATGCCCGCGCGATAGGCGGGGGTGCCCTCGATGGGGGTGACCACGGTGAGGATGTCGTCGCGGAGGGTGATCTCGATGCCGAGGCCGCCGAAACTGCCCGAGGTCTCTACCTGCATCTCGCGATACATCTCGGGGTCGAGGAAGGAGGAGTGCGCGTCGAGGCCGCGGAGGGTGCCCTTGATGGCGCTGTAGATCAGCTCCTTCGGCGGCACCTCGTCCACGTATTGGCTCTGGATGATCGACAGCACCTCGGTGAAGAGGCGGAGATTCTCGTAGGTCGCCGCCTGATCGTTGCTCTTGCTGGCGACTCCGCCCCCGAGCGACAGGGTGAGCACAAGCAAGACCGCCGCGACCATCACCACCTTCTTCGTGTTCCGGAACGAGCCCATCTCGATCTCCTGTTCCCCTAACCTCGTGGTCTGAGCCATTGGGCGGGATCCTGCGGCTTGCCCTGGTAGCGCACCTCGAAGTAGAGGCGCGGCCCCTGCAGCGAGCCCGTATCGCCGACCGTTGCGATCACCTGACCCTGCTTGACGTCGTCCCCTTCGGCCACCTTGATGTCGGCCACGTGAGCGTACAGCGTGTAGTACTCGTTGCCGTGGTCCACGATGATCAGGTTCCCGTAGCCCCGGAACCATCCCGTGTACAGCACGTGACCCGCATACACGGCGTGGACACCCGAACCTTCAACGGCGTCGATGTCGATGCCGTTCCGGAACGTCTTGGTGCCGAACCGCGGATTGACGCGGGCTCCGTACTCCTCGACCACGCGTCCATCGGCGGGCCAGCCCAGCCGGCCGCGCATCGCTCCGAGCCCGACTCCGGGCGTGCTGCTCTCGCTCGGGGCCGCCGATTTCGGCGCCTTGGAGGCGGGCGGCGGGATCTTCGCGACGCGCCGCCTCTCCTGCAGATCCCGAACGAAGGCTTCGAGCCGTCGGGTCGCCTCACTCAGCTCCCCGACCATCCGGTCGTGGTAGGCCCGCTCGTCCTTGACCCGGGCCAGGATCATGCGGCGCTTGCCCGCTTCTCGATCAGCTTCGGCCCGCTCACTCTCCGCCTCGCCCCTGAGCGCCGAGAGCTCCTTGCGCCGGGCCTCCAGCCTGTCCTTCCGGTCCGCCAGACCTTCGGACGTTAAACGATACTCTCGAATCATCCGGGCGTCCACCGTGGCGAGGGTGGCCAGATGGCGGAGCCGGACAGCCTGGGCCACGGGGTCGTCGCCCGAGAGCAGGACGGGGAGCGCCCCGCCCTGGGCCTGCAGCCGGTACATGGCGCGGAGCCGCTGGGCCATCGCGTCTTCCTGACCCGCCCGCTGCCCTTCGAGGCGCCCGATGTCGCGTTGGAGCTCGCCCATCTCGTCGACGGAGCGCCGGATGCGCGCGTCGAGGAGGGCGACCTGCTTCCGCTTCTCGGCGAGCCGGCGATCGATGGCCTCCAGCTCGGCCAGCAGGCTCGCCTCGCGCTTCCGCGCCTCCGCGGCCCTGGCCCGCTCCTCCTTGAGCCGCTTCTGAGTCTGCTGGAGCGCCTGCTCCTTGTCTCCGAGCTCCCTGTCCTTCTTCTGTCCCGCCGCGGGCAGGGCGACGCCCAGCACCACGAGAGAGATGAGCGCGCCCCGGAGCGCGCGCTTCATGCAACGGCACGGCCGCGGGCGAGGAGGCCGCCTAGCCCGCCGAGGATGGCGCCGCCCACGATCAAGAACAAGATCTGCGGCAGCGAGAGGAACACGGCGCGGGCGAGGCCGAGGGTGAGCTGGAGCAGCGGCTCGAGCCTCGGCGCGCCCACCGCGTAGGTAACCTCGAGGAGCCCGAGAGCAACCACCGCCCCGAGCAGGCCCTGCACCATGCCCTGGAGGAGCTGGGGGATGCGCACGACCGTCTCGCTCGCGCCGACCAGGCGCATGATCTCCGTCTCGGCGCGCCGCACGTGGAGGACGAGGGTAGTGGCGGTGGTCACGGTGAGGATGGCGGCCAGAGCCAGTACCGCGCCCACGGCGAGGCCGACCATCTGGAAGAGCCGCTGCCAGCGGGCCAGGCCCTCGACCCACTCCGCCCCGCCCTGCACCTCTTCCGTCTCCGGGAGGGCCGCCAGCTTGGCGGCCAGGTCGCGCGTCGCCTCCGGCGTGGTCGCGCCCTCGGCAGGCGTCACCTCGAGCGAGGCGGGGAGCGGATTGCGCGGGAGATGATCGACGACGCCCGCCTGCGCGCCGAGTGACTCGCGAAGGGAGCTGAGCGCTTCCGCCTTGCTCACGTAGCGCACGCGATGGACCCCGTCGAGCGCCTCGACGCGGCGAGTGAGATCAGTCAGCGCGCTCGGTGTCGGCTCGTCCTTGAGGAAAACCACCACGCGCACGCGGTCGCGCCACTGGGCCACCGCACGACCGAGGTTGAGGGAGAGGAGCCAGAAGCCGCCGAGGGCCGTCAGGGACAGCGTGATGAGGAGGATCGCGCTGACGCCCACGCGGCCGGCGCGCCGGAGATCCACGAGGGCCTCGCTGAAGATGAAGCTGAGCAGGGACCTAGCCCTCGTCCTTCGTGAGGACGCCCGCTTCGAGGCGCAGGGTGCGTCGCTTGAGCTGGGCGGCGAGGCGGGACTGGTGCGTCGCCAGGAGCACGGTGGTGCCACGGCTCCAGATGTCCTTGATCAGATCGAGGATCTCGCCGGCCATCTCCTCGTCGAGGTTGCCCGTGGGCTCGTCGGCCAGGAGGAGCGCGGGGGACTTCACGATGGCCCGCGCCAGCGCGGCGCGCTGAGCCTCGCCCTGGGAGAGTTGGGCGGGATAGGCCTGGGCGCGCGAGGACAGCCCCACCGCCTTCAGGGCCTGGAAGGCCTTGGGCGTGATCTCGTGACGGGGCACGCCGAGCACGCGGAGGACGAAGGCGATGTTCTCGAACACGGTGCGGCCGGAGAGCAGCTTAGCGTCCTGGAAGACGATGCCGAGGGAGCGGCGGAGGAGGGGGATCTCGGAGCGCCGGAGGCCCGTGACGTTGAAGCCCGCGACCTCGATGTCGCCGTCCGAGGCCTGCTCGTCGGCGTACAGGAGGCGGAGGAGCGTGGTCTTGCCCGCGCCGCTGGCCCCGGAGAGGATCGCGAACTCGCCCTTGTCGACCGTGAACGAGACATCGTTGAGGGCAGGCAGCTTCATCGGCCCGCCCTGGAACAGCTTACAGACGCGGTGGAGCCGTATCATGAGGCCCCACCATTCTATCTAAGCCTTCAAACTTTCGGTAGTTTCTCGATCAGGAGCTTGTTCACCACCGCGGGGCTCGCCCTGCCCGAAGTGGATCTCATCACCTGCCCGACCAGGAAGCCCAGGGCGGCCTTCTTGCCGGCCTTGTAGTCCTCCACCACCTTGGCGTGCGTGGAGAGGACCGTATCCACCACGAGGATCAGCTGATCGACATCGGCAATCTGGGCTAGCCCCTCTCGAGCCACTATGGCGCCTGGGCTCTCTCCGGACGTGAGCATCTTCTCAAAGATTTCTTTGGCCATCCGGCCACTCGTGGTGCCGTTCTCGATCAGTAGGATAAGCTCCTTGAGATTCGCGGGCTTGATGGGGCAAGCCGCGATTGCTTTCTCGTCGTCGGCAGGCACGATACGCAGGATCTCGTTGAGCACCCAGTTGGCCACGGTCTTAGGATTCGCCGAGCCCTGGGCTGCCGCCTCGAAGTAGTCCGCGAGCGCACGGCTCGAGGTCGCCACCCCTGCGTCGTATGGGCTCAGGCCGTAGCTCGCCACGAAGCGCTGGCGACGCGCCGCGGGCAGCTCGGGAAGGGTGGCACGTACCTCGTCGATCCAGGCGGGCATGACGTTTAGGGGCGGCAGGTCGGGCTCGGGGAAGTAGCGGTAGTCGTGGGCGAACTCCTTGGAGCGCATGGACACCGTGTGGGCCCGGTCGGGATCCCACAGCCGCGTCTCCTGCACGATGCGCTCGCCCGTGTCGAGGGCGCGCGCCTGGCGCGTGATCTCGTACTCGAGGGCGTGCTGGACGTTCTTGAAGGAGTTCATGTTCTTGATCTCGACCTTGGTCCCGTACTCCGTCGCTCCCGGCCGCCGCAGCGAGATGTTGGCGTCGCAGCGCAGGGAGCCTTCCTCCATGTTGCCGTCGCAGACGTCGAGGTACACCACGATGGCGCGCAGCGCCTTGAGATAGGCTGCGGCCTCCTCGGGCGATCGCAGGTCGGGCTTGGAGACGACCTCCATGAGCGGCACGCCCGCCCGGTTGAAGTCGACCTGGCTCGACAGCGCCGTCTCCAGGGTGCCCTCGTGCACCAGCTTGCCCACGTCCTCCTCGAGATGCAGCCGCTGGAT
>Ga0075425_100008406_pt1 | contig 10942 bp, 7 predicted proteins | sample SoiMethybrSBSTD4_FD_75300 | JGI IMG/M metagenome (GOLD analysis project Ga0075425, IMG submission 75300) | Bulk soil microbial communities from a Populus tree surrounding site in Tennessee, USA - Soil MetaG P. TD hybrid SBSTD4 | ecosystem: Environmental > Terrestrial > Soil > Tree plantation...
GCCCGCGCGTATTCGTTGCGCATTTGAACAGTGGCTCCGGCCGTAGCGGTTTTTGTCTGTTCGTCGATCATTTTCAGGCTGAATCTGGCAACAAGAACAAACACGCCTGTCAGGATCAGTCCCATGATTCCCAGAGTCCACATTTGCGTGTTGAGGACTTTTTGGTAGTAAGACTCGTACTGCTTCTGCGTACGCGTGAGGTAGTCCCTTTCCGTCACTGCGCTGCTTGCGGCTTTTTCGGCGGCATCGGCGCGCTCCTCGAGCTTCTTGAGGCGGTCTTCCTGGGTGGCGCGCGAAGCTTTTTGTGGCTGCTCAGATCGAAGGGCGGGGCTGAAAAAAGCGAGAACCGCAGCCAGAACCAGGATGCGTTGGCGTATGGTAGTCACGGGTCCAACTCCTGTCTGGGGCTATCAATCTAGTTGCTGGGGGTTGTGGTGTCACTGTTTGGAGCCGGGAGCGGTGTCCGAAGGGATACCGGCCGGAAGGGCTAGGCGTTTCGATTGGCGATGGCGTCGAGTCTTCTCAATCTGGTTAGCGCGGACGGGCTGAGGTTATAGCTGCAGCTTTGAGTCGGCTTTCGAAAGACCCCAATGGCCTTCTTCGCCGTGTGCGCAGAGGCGTGTATTACGTTGCGAAGAAGACCCGGTTTGGGGAGAGCAAGCCAAAGCTTGATCGCGTGATGGCCCACTTGCTCCATCATCGGGGCATTGCCTATGTTCCGACAGGAACAGCCGCGTATAACGGTCTCGGGCTTACAACGCAAATTTCCCCAAAGATCTCGTACCGAGTGAACCGGCCGGTACGATCGGTCGATCCTGGACGGCGTTTCTTCAACGTGAGGTCCGTGACGATATCGCCTTCGTATGAAGTTTAGGGAATTGCATCTTCCGAACTCGCGGCGCTTGATGCACTGAAGGGCATTGCCCGTATTCCGGACGCGACGCCGGCCGAGACTATTACGCGGATCATGGACCTCATCCGGTCAGGTCGATTGTCCCTCAAGCGTTTGGTGCGGCTCGCGCGCCATGAGCCTCCTCGTGTTCGCGCGCTCGTCGGCGCGATCGGTTCTCACCTGGGTGCGTCCAAAGCGGTTACACACCTGAAGAAGTCGTTAAACCCGCTTACAAACTTTGCTCTGAATGTTAGCCCTGTGCTTCCAAATGCGACGGAGTGGCAAATCCGGTGACGGAATACGCCAGCGATCTCAGCGATTTCGAGGACTTGCTGCGTGCTGCTGCGGACTGGAAAAAGCAACGAACGGCGATCGTTGAGAAAGACTACTATCTGACCCGCGCCTTGCACACGCTTTCGACTAACCATGCGGGTGAATTCATCCTGAAAGGCGGGACCAGCCTCTCCAAAGGATGGAATCTGCTTGAGCGATTCTCTGAAGACCTGGACATCTTGGTTCGCGGCGAAGCCGGGTGGGGTGCATCTAAGCGTGACACGCGACTTAAAGCGCTGCGGGACACCATCGCGCGGACGAAGGGTTTTACGTTGGATCGAAACGACAAACGAACTCGTGCGGAAACCGGTGTGAGCAGGAGCGCGATCTATGGCTATGAGAGCTTGACGAGCGATGTTCCCGGGCTCGGTAGAAACATTCTTTTCGAAGCGGGTTATCGAGGTTCGGCTGATGCGGCTGTGAAAAAGCCGATCCGATCGATGGTCGCTGAATATGCGAAGGATAATGGCCAAGAGAACCTAGCCGAGGACTTACAGGATTTCGAGATCGAGCTGCAGGGTCTTCGGCGAACGTTTGTCGAGAAGCTGTTTGCCATTCATGCCGCTTACGCGAAGGACCTTGCGAACAACCGGATGCGGCACTACTACGACTTGTCCCAGTTGTGCGGTCAAGTGGAAATTCAGTCGTAAGTCGGGACGGATGCGTATCGAGCGTTCGTCGCCGACGTGAAAAGAATCTGTCGCGATTCATTCCCCGATCAAGCGGTACCGGACGGCGATTCGTTCAAAGATAGTCCAGCCTTTCGGGTGAGCGAAACGTTCGTCGAACTCGAGCGAAACTACAAAAGGGAAGAAGAAATCTTTTTTTTCTGAGCCCCGACTCTCGAAGCGATCTTCGAAGAGATTGAGAAACTTCGGCCGAGGCTTTGATTCTGAGGAGTTCCAGCGGGGAGTTGGTTTTGAGCGCAACTTCGAGAGGAAAATCATGGTGTTGGTGAACCGCTCCAGAGTGGTTGGTGCTCCTTTCTCCAAGTTGTTTCAATCACCAGATTGGCGCCAAGCATTTGCATTCCGATTGCTTGGGTCTACCCCGGGTCCACTTCAATTACTCGGAGGCAGCGTCGGTGTGAACGGTTTTTTTGGCTCGCGTGTACGTGGCGTGTACCTAGCTCTCGCTGATTTGCACGTTTTCCTGCTTGTGGCTGTTCCTGGAATCAATAACTTACGCAGTTTCGACATATCTTTTAGTTCGTTCCCCGCCATCTCCCTGTGACCACTCTGAACAAGTGGCAAACGTGACCAACCCCGCCAGATCACCCGTCAGTACTCTGCCGAATGTTTTGGCGAGGTTCCTTGTTGGGCGGCGGTCGTTCTAGAGTTGTGTCAATAGTAACAATGGATATTCGGAGCTCTTACGGAATGAAAATGCCTTTTTGTGCGCGCAACCGCTTCCCGCGCCTCACGGAAACGGAAATTCTATAATGACCCGCCTGAATGAAGGGCATCTCGAATGTAACAAGCCGAAGACCTCTAATGCCCTTACTGAGTCGCTGGGCCGCTTTCGGCGTTTTTTGGTTCTCTAGGAATATCCCAGCGGCATCACTGGTGAGTTCCCGTAGGTACCATCCATATCTCAGGATGCTCTTTGTGCCATGAAGGCTGTGGTCCGCAACAAGTGCGGCAAAGAAGGCGATTTGGTTTGACTCTGCCAGACTACGCAACTCTGTATAACGCAACCTGCTACCTCCATCATTCCCTTCGCCAATGAATATGGCGACACGAAGAGCGGGAGCGGAGGACATTTGCCGGGTCGCTGACCCAATCGCATCATAGATAGGGACATTTGTTTTATTTCCATTATCTCCCGTGATCCCACGAACATGGTCGATCGCAACGGATCGATCTCGCGTGGGTTCCTGCATCTTTGGTGAAATGCCGACGCTAGCGATAGTGAAACTCGTGCTTGCATCTGACAGTTCATTTATCAGATCAATTGCCAGATCCTTCTCTTTTGAAAGGGCTTTTGCTTGATCAGGACCGGCGTCTATCACGATGGCAATATTTCGCGGGATTTCAGGTCTAGCTTTGATCGCTGTCGCGGGCACGCTGAGATTTCCGATCTTCACAACGACTTCGCCTGGACTCAGTCCTGCATTCTTCGCGTCGACCCGTGCGGCGACGGAGTATTGTTGACTATCCGCTTTGCTTGTTCTCGATGCGGCGAGAACGACGAACATAGTCGCTACGACCACGCCAACGACGCATCGCAAGGGTCGGGAGCGGCCCGTATTCAATGCCACTAAGCTAGAACTTTCGCTCATAGGCCCTCCGCGAAGTCCGACGAAGGCTGCGGTAGTTTGTCCTTCGGTCCAGCGGTTAATACGTAGAGTGTCGGCAGAAGGAAAACACTCAATAGAAGGGCAGCGACGAGTCCGCCAACAATGACGATGGCGAATGGTCTCTGTGAATCCGAACCAATGCCGTGGGACAGTGCAGCAGGGAGCAGGCCCAGTGATGCGACTAACATCGTCATCATCATGGGACGAAGCCGCAAAACCGCTCCCTCAATGGCAGCAGCTTCCGGGGAAAGGCCCTGTCCGCGAATTTGGTTGATGTATTCGAGCATGATCACCCCGGTTTCGACCGACACGCCAAACAGGGCCAGAAACCCGACGCCTGAGGAAACGCTAAAGTGCGTACCTGTGAGGAGTAGCGCGAGAATGCCGCCGAGAGGCGCGACTGCAACGTTCGCAAGGATGAGAAGGGCCCACTTGCTGGACTTGAACATGGCGTAGAGAATCACGTAGATGACAAAGAGCGTGATGGGGAGGACAACCATAAGGCGCTTCTGCGAACGCTTTTGGCTCGCGTACTCGCCGGCCCAGTCAATGTGATAGCCCGGAGGGAGCTTCACCTTTTCAGTGACCGACTTCATTGCCTCTTCGACCGCGCCTCCAAGGTCCCGTCCGCGGACGCTGTACTTAATGGCTACATAGCGCGAATTTGCTTCGCGATAGATTTCGGAAGCACCATCGTGAACTTCAATCCTTGCAAGTTGTGAAAGGGCGACACGTGCTCCGGAAGGAGAGAGAATGCGAATGTTTGCGATGGCGTCCGAGTTATCGCGGTAATTCGCTTGGTAGCGGACAACCAAGTCGAAGCGTTGTTCTCCTTGAAGAACTTGACTCACCGCTTTTCCGCCGACTGCCGTCTCGACAGCATCCTGCACGTCGGCAACGCTGATTCCGAAACGAGCTGCCTGCCGGCGCTCGACCGCGATATTCAAGTTGGGCTGTCCCAGCACCCGGAACAAACCCAAATCCTCGATTCCCGCGATATGGCGCATAACCTCGACGACTTCGTCGCCCTTGGCTTCAAGAACCTGCAGGTCATCTCCATAAAGCTTTATGGCCAGTTCGCCCTTTACGCCGCTGACCGCCTCTTCCATGTTGTCTTCGATTGGCTGGGAAAAGTTCCAAAGAACGCCGGGAATCTTTTCGAGTTCGCGATTCATCGCGACGATCAACCGTTCTTTGTCTTCGTGAAAGACCGGTCTCCACTGCTCTTTGGGCTTGAGATCGACGAAATACTCCGTATTGAAGAAACCGGTCGTGTCTGTCCCGTCGTCCGGCCGTCCGACCTGGCTTGTGACAATGGTGACCTCGGGGAACGAAGACAGAATCAATCGCGCTTGATCGGCAACCCGGATTCCTTCGCTTGGGCCAGTGCTCGGAGCTAGGGTACCGCGCACCCACACGGCCCCTTCATCAAGGTGTGGCAGGAATTCCGAGCCCACTACGCCACTCGCCATCAAACCTGCTGTCGCGACAACGGCAAGAGCGCCAGCCCCCACAGTGAGCGCTGGATGTTCGACCGCCCATCGGACGCCCCCACGATATTTCGCTTTCAGAAACTCCATGGCAGGGTTGCGCCATTCGCGTACACCAGCCTTGAAGTGAAAAGCCGCGAGGACGGGAGCGATGACGAGCGAGAAAATCAGGCCTCCCAGAAGGGCAAAGCAAACGGTCCAGGCCATTGGTTTAAACAAGCGGCCTTCAACGCTCTCTAAAGTGAAAATGGGCAGGTAGGCAGCAATGATGATTACTCGTGCGAAGAACACCGGTCGAATCACTTCGGTGACTGCATCTCGAATTCGTTGGAGAGGAGTCTTCTGTGTATCTGCCGTAAGGCCAAAGTGACGGACGATGTTCTCGATAATGACAACTGAGCCGTCCACCACCATTCCAAAGTCCAAAGCGCCGAGAGACAGAAGATTGGCGGGAATGCAGTTCAAGTCCAGACAAATTGCGGCAAAGAGAAGGGCAAATGGAATCGTCAACGCGACGATGATCGCTCCGCGAAAATTTCCGAGAAAGAAAAACAAGATCACTAGGACAAGAACGATCCCCTCGGTTAAGTTGTGGAGTACCGTGTGGGTCGTAAGATGCAGCAAGTCGCTGCGGTCAAGCATCGGGACGACCTTCACTCCAGGTGGAAGGATCTGCTCGTTGAGTTCCTTAACCTTCTCGTGTATGGCCGCGAGTGTTTCGTCGGCATTCGCTCCCTTCCGCAGAAGCACAATGCCCTCGACCACATCGTTGTAGTCGATCACCTTTCCGTCGGCCCGGTGAATGGATTTTGCAATCTTTCCCAATCGAATTCTTGGGCCCTGCTCCACCTCAGCGACGTCACGAATGCGGAGTGGGGTGCCGTTTTTTGCATAAATGACGGTGTCCGCGATGTCTTCCACGGTGGCGATCAGGCCCACTGCGCGGACATTTAGCTGCTGCAGGCCCGATTCAATAAAGCTACCGCCCGCATTTACGTTGTTGTTCGCAAGCTGAGTCTCTAGTTGACCGATACTGAGACCGTAGGCAATGAGCTTGCTGGGATCGACGCGCACCTGATACTCCCTCGTCGTGCCTCCAAAGCTGGATACGTCGACAACGTTGGGCACGGATTTGAATTGCTTTTCGAGTGTCCAGTCCTGGATGGATTTCAGTTCCATCAAGTCATACTTTGGATTGGTGCTCTTGAGCGTGTACCAATAGATTTGTCCGACAGGACTCCAGTCGGAGCCCATCTGCGGCTGCAGACCGCTCGGCAACTGGACCTGCGCCAGTCTTTCCAGAACCTTTTGGCGGTTCCAATCATTGATGGATTGATCGTCAAAAATAAGCATCACGCTGGATAGGCCGAAGAGAGAGACCGAGCGCAGATGCGCCAGATGCGGCGCACCATTCATCTGAATTTCGATGGGAATCGTTACTTGCTGCTCGATCTCCTCCGCCGCGTGACCGGGCCATTGCGTGATGACTTGAACGTAGTTGTTCGCCACGTCCGGGTAGGCTTCGACCGGCAGGCCGTGGAACGCGATCGCTCCCCACGTCAAGAGAAGAACGGCGACAACCACCACGATGAACCGATTGTTGAGTGCGTAATCGACGAAGTCGCGGATCATCGCGTAAGCTTCACATTTCGCACAAGCGTATTCACCTACTGCTCCACCGTGCTTTGCAGTACCAGCGCATTGGAGACGACCCGCTGACCTGGTTGTAGGCCGGAGACGATTTCTTGCGAGTTGTTCGGCAGGGACATACCTGCGACCACGTTTATCCGGCGAAACTTCTTTTCGCCGTCCGGGATGTAAACCCAATCACGATCGTGCAGATGCAAAATAGCTGCGGCCGGAACAACAGTATGCGTTTCCTTTTTTTGTCCATGGAACATTGCAGTAACGAACATGCCGACGCGCATCATTCCAGGGTTGCGCAACTCAATGCGCACCTTCGCAGTGCGAATCGCGGGATCGAGGATAGGAAGGACGTTGCTGACGCGGCCGGTAAATGCCCGATTGGGGAAAGCGTTCAGGCGGACTTCCGCGCTCTCTCCAACATGCACATTAGGAAGATCATTCTCGTAGACATCGCAGAGAATCCATACATAGCTCAAGTCGGAAATCGTGAACGGATTGGGCGAGCCCAGTCCCGCCACGCCTGCCGCATTAGTGACCTGCTGATCGGTGATCACGCCCGAAACCGGAGCGCGGATGTCCACAATGGCGGCCGGATGGTCGATGCTGGCGCCGAGCACCCGAAGACGTTCCGTCGTGTTCTCTACGTCTACCTGAGCCTTGTTCTCAACGTCTTCCGCGGTCTGGAAATCGTTCAGAGAGATAGCCCCTTTGTCGTAAAGCAGCCTGGCGCGCTCGAATTGAATTCGGGCGAGTTTTTCGTCAGCGACTGCTTTTCGATAATCGGAAAACGCCGCCGACATGTCGGCGCTCTGGACTCGCAGGAGGAGTTGGCCTTTTTTCACTGTGTCGCCAAGTTGCGCGTCAAGTTCCACCACGCGGCCGGTGGCAATGGAAATGACGGGAACGCTGCGAGTAATGTCTGGAGCGACTGTTCCCGTCACGGCCAACTGTGACGTGGACTCGCGCGGAACTGTCGTAGCCAACGGAAACTGATCGGGATGATCCACTTGAAAGACGTTGAGATCTTGCTCACTTTCGATCTTCGCTGCAGGCGGTGCTTCCGCCTTCGGATCCCCTTTGCTTTGGCCGCATCCGGTAAAGATCAGGACCAAAGCAAAAGTCAGGACCGTGCTATCAAAGACCGCGCGCCTCATTGGATGACCTCACGTCCTGCTGCCAGATTCAATTGATTTGCCGCATTGAGATAGGAAGCAACCAAGTTCAAGTAGTTGACTTGCACGCTCCGGTATTCGGCTTGCGCACTTAGAAAATCGAGAAGCGAAGCCGCGCCGTGCTCGTAGGAAAATGCAATCGTGTCTCTCACCCTCGAGGCCTGCTCCAAATACCGGTGTTTATAGGGCTGCAGGAGCGCCACCGTGCTCGTCACAGTGGCATAGGCGGAATCCACGTCGCTGAACACTTGCGCTCTGCTTGCTTCAGCTAATTTTGCGTTGCGGTCGATGTCCAACTGCGTGCGCAACTTTTCGCCTTGGTTATGATCGAAAATGCGTAACGGGATGCTGATACTGGCGCCCAGCGTTTGGTGATCGTTGGGGTTATTGAACGAGGGGTTGTACGTATACCACGCACTCAAGGTTGGATCAGTCGAACCGTTCGCAACGGCTAGCCGGTGATCGGTCTTAGCTCTTTCGATGGATTGCAGAGCCGCCTTCAAATCCGGCCGGGCATCGAGTGCCTCGTGGCGCACGTCTTCAAGTGGCGCGATTTGCCTCGAAAAGTCGAAGGGGCCGATGACGTCGAATTGAGCCAGCGGCGTCCGGTCGTTCAGGAGCATCAGAAGCTGGATTTTCGCTGTTTCCAGGCTTTCCTTAGCGATTTGCAGATCGGATTCATACTGCACTCGCTGAAGCTCCAGACGGTCCAAATCCACACGGGAAATCGCCCCCCCTTTGTAGCGCTCGCGATTGACGTCCAGGACATGGTCGTAATATCCGAGATTTTCCTTCGCCAATTCCAAAATCGCTTTTTCTTGCAGCGTCTGTACAAAGGCCATCCGTAAGCCAAAAACTAGGTTTCGCTCCAAATCGGCTTGGCCTGATGTCGCGATGCCCGTGGCCTTTTGAGCGCTCTCCAACCTCAGTTCGCGCTTACGCTGCCGCTCGCGCAGATAGCTAAAGTTGGTTGAAAACTGAGTCCCAACAAGCGGCTGCCAGACTCTGTGGTAACGAGCGAGTTGCGTCCCATCCGTCGATAGAGTGAAATTCGGATTTGGACGAAGAAACGCCGTGATCTCTTGCGCCTTCGATTCATCGATCCCAATTTGTCCCGCTCGCAACGTCGGATTAGCGGCCTCAAATCTTTCCCGAACCTCCTGCCAAGTGAGCGGCTTTTGTGCGAATCCGCCTTCCGCCAAGACTGCAGCTGCAAACAACCCAACGCACAGACGACTTAGGAAACACAGCATGAAACCTCCCGAAAGTATTGGAGATCGCGCGACCCCGACGCTTGGATGGGCGCGTCGAAATGAGTCGCATTCGAAGACAACCCAAGAATTGGGCGTCATTCCAATCCGTTGTTTTGAACAGTTAGAGAGAGGGTGGCAAATCCACCCTAAGATTTACACATTGATACGCGGGACGTTTTAGCTTAGGAGTGAGAAATTTCGAAGGGAGGCGCGCGGCCCAAGTGGGAAATCAAAAAAGGACCGAGAGCAAATCGCGAATCCAAACTATCAGCGAAACGAGCCCGTGCGGGTAAATGCAGAAAGAGTTCTGTTTCCGAATAGATTTCGTCACGCGATTGCGGAGGAACACCAACTGCATCTGTCACGTGTTCGGTGGCGGAACCCCAGCTCGTCTCAGATTCACTGAATGCTTGCGGAAAAGCATCTGGGTCTACTCGTGAAAAATTCCCGTGACCATCATTGAGGAGAGTCGCCACGGGCTGTCTAAGCCAGGCTGTGGTGAGGACCAAATCAAGAGCGTGATCGCCGTTGACGTCACGCGAAATGATCTGAAGACCGCCCATCGGCGCGACGATTTGAAACCTTTGCCGCCCGGCAGCGCTGAGCTGCAGTTGAATCCAATAGTTCGTGCGGGTTGAATCGCTCGTTCCATACTGCACGCTGGCTAGATCGGGCTTGGAATCTCCGTCAAAGTCAGCAACCGAAAATGACAGGCCAGGCCCCACCGATGTGGCTTGCGTACGCGAAACCTCAGCAGCCGATGCCGCTCCAGCCAAGAGGCCAACGAAAAATAATAAACACAAAGGACGGTAGAGAGATCGCATTGGTGCGTGTCGGTAGCGCAGGACGTTTGGAACGGTAGAATTGGGGCCGAAGCTATCCACGATATAGGTTCGCGTCAACTTTCGTGATTTCGAAGCCCCACAATACCACTCATTTGTTCAGTAAGAAAAGGTTTCAGAGCATAGAAGTTGCGAGGATTAAAGTAGCGTGCGGGTAATCGTATTTTTCTCTAACAACCTAATTTTCCGTAGACACAGACCAAAAAAGTCTGCCCTCTTCCGCGCGCGAGTGAAACACGACAGCCAGACAGGAAGTAGGTTCGGTCAGGCTATCAACAGGGGTATCGTGCTGCTCTGTTCCGTTGGAGTACAGGCAAGGGTTATTTCCAAAGCAGGCTGACGTTTTCGCTTTGGAGGTCGTGTACCCCGCGTGTACCTCGCTTGGGCGAATTCGATGTTTTTGTCGTTTTTCGGGCTTAATGGAATCAATAACTTACGTGCTTTCAACATCGCTTTTAGTTCGATCCCCACTGGCACCGTTGAAGGCTTGAGCGTAGGTGCCACGTTGTGCTTCCACTCTTCCACGAAATTCTTGAGTGTTCTGCCTGCCTTCGGCTTAGGCATCACGACAAGATTCACCGCGTCAAGGTATGGCCGCAGTGCTTACTTTGCCGGACCGGGCATGGCATACTCGGCACCACGGCCCGTATGAGCAAGGTGTTTTGGCCTTTCGTTGCTCTCGTAATTGGCTGCGGCCATCACAGAGAAGACCCAGTGTCTGACAAACGCGATGAACTGGTCGGGACATGGAAAACTGACGCTGAGGACGCGAATGCATTACAGAGTGAATGTTCTGCCGGAAGTTCAGCAAAGATGAGCTTGAGTTCAGTTCGCTGCCCTGCGCTCGAACTGGCCTTGTCCGTTCTGCTTTTAGTCCCGGTCTGCGCCTTAGCCTGCGCAAGAGCGGGCGATAATGCTGACACCTCCTCGCTCGATTCTCCGGTGGACACCGAAACCATCAGGCTTCCCGTTGTCGAGGGTAAGGATATCCGCTTTGCACGGATATCCAGCTCC
>Ga0075425_100008407_pt1 | contig 10942 bp, 11 predicted proteins | sample SoiMethybrSBSTD4_FD_75300 | JGI IMG/M metagenome (GOLD analysis project Ga0075425, IMG submission 75300) | Bulk soil microbial communities from a Populus tree surrounding site in Tennessee, USA - Soil MetaG P. TD hybrid SBSTD4 | ecosystem: Environmental > Terrestrial > Soil > Tree plantation...
GGTCCAGCGCGGCTTCCCGGCCCGCTGCACCAGATCGCGCTGGGCGCGCGCGAGCTTCTTGCACTCGGCGTGTCCGAAGGCGATCGCCTCGAGCATGGCCTCTTCGGAGATCTCGCTGGCACCCGCCTCGACCATCAGCACCGCGTCCTCGGTGGCCGCGATGACCAGCTCGAGGCTCGACGCCTTCTTCTGCGCGGCGGTCGGATTGGCGATCAGCTTGCCCTCGACCAGACCGACGCGCACGGCGCCGACGGGCCCGTCGAACGGAATACCCGACAGGCAGAGCGCTGCGGAGGCGCCGTTCATCGCGAGGATGTCGGGGTCGTTCTCCTGGTCGCCCGAGATGGTCAGGCAGATCACCTGCACCTCGTTCCGGAAGCCGTCGGGAAAGAGCGGCCGGATCGGCCGATCGATCAGCCGCGACGTCAGGGTCTCCTTCTTCACGGGCGCGCCTTCGCGCTTGAAGTAGCCGCCGGGAATGCGGCCGCCGGCGTACGCGCGCTCGCGGTACTCGACGGTCAGCGGGAAGAAGTCCTGGGATTCCTTGGCGCTCTTGGCGGCGACACAGGTCGCCAGCACCATGGAGCCACCGAGTCTCACGACGACGGCGCCGTCGGCCTGCTTGGCGACTTTGCCGGTCTCCAGGGTCATTCGCAATCCATTGCTTTCGACTTCAACAGTGTGGGTCATACGAAAAATTGTCCTCGCGTATCGGCCGGAATCCGGCGAACGCCGTGTGGAGCGGACGCTGCGTCAGCCCGCCCAGGGGCCCCCGGATTCGTTCCGTCCGAGGACCGATCAGTGATTGGTGGTTCCGCCGTCAACGGCGGATGCCGAGCTTGTCGATGATGACGCGGTACCGCTCCGGCGCTCGGGCCCGGAGGTACTCGAGAAGACCACGACGCTTGCCGATGAGCATCAGCAGCCCGCGCCGAGAATGGTGGTCCTTACTGTGCTGCTTGAAGTGGTCCGTCAGGCTGTTGATCCGCTCGGTCAGGAGCGCGATCTGGACCTCGGGCGAGCCTGTATCGCCCTCATGAGTTCGGAACTGCTCGATTAGACTCTTCTTCCGTTCGACGGCAAGCGGCATCGAAGGCCCCCCAATCGCCACACCCCAGGGAGCCGTGCTCCCACGCCAGGGCGGGTTCCAAAAGCTCTTTTTTTGTCAACAGATACGGAGGCAGGGTACCACGTGAGGCAATCGAAGTAAAGCTGTGGAGCCGTCAGGGGGCCGCCCGCGCGGCCGCCACGTCGCGCGCGATCTGCTCCTTGAGCGCGTCGACGCTCGGGAACTTTCGCTCCTCCCGGAGGCGACGGAGAAAGGTCAACGTCACCGTCTGATCGTAGAGGTCGCCGGCAAAATCGAGGACGTGAGCCTCCACGGAAAGATCGGTCTCCCCGAACGTCGGCCGGTAGCCGACGTTGACGACGGCCTGATGCTGACGCGCCCCGGCCAGGAGCCGGCACACGTAGACGCCGACCGGCAGCCCCAGGGGCCGCTCGGTCTTCACGTTCGCCGTGGGGAAGCCGAGCGTCCGTCCCCTGCCCGCCCCACGGACGACCTCACCACGGATCGAATAGGGGCGGCCGAGAAGCCGCTCGGCGTTCGGGAGATCTCCGCGCTGGAGTGCCGCACGGATCTCCGATGACGAGACGGCGACACCGTCGACCAGGAACGCCGGCACGATGTGAGCGCGAAACCCGAGCGGAGCAGCGAGGCTCTCGAGGAGCTGAGCGTCGCCGCGAGCGCCGCGGCCGAACCGGTGATTGAACCCGACGACGATTTCCCGGGCCTGGAGCGTGCCGACGAGGACGTCCTGGACGAAGGCTTTGGCCTCGACACTCGCGACGGCCGGCGTGAACGGGATCACCACGGTCGTGTCGATCCCGGTCCCGGCGATCAGCTCCAGCCGTTCCTCGAGTGTCGTGATCGGCATCGGGGCCCGGTCGGGCTGTAGCACTTCCATCGGATGACGGTCGAACGTGCACGCCAGCGCGCGAATCTTGCCCTGTCGCGCCAGCGCCACGGCCGTGCCCAGGATGGCCCGATGGCCGAGATGAATGCCGTCGAAGGCACCGAGCGCGACGGCACTCGGGCCCGCGTCAGGCGGGGAGGATTCGAGTCCGCGGACGATCTGCATGCAGGATGCGAACGGGCCTGACCTTGGTCCCGCCCGCCATCAATTCACCGACGCCGATCATCGGCCCGGCGATGTCGTGGACCCGCACGAAGCCCTCGGTCCCCGCCGCGGCGGGGATGACGTCGGCCGGCTGGCCGTGGCCGAATGTCGCCGCGCCGGGACCGTCGAGGCGCACGACGGGCCATCCGGCCAGCGCCGCCTCCACCGGGCGCACTCGAGACCAGAGCTCGTGTCCGCCATCCGTCAGGTCGGGCCACGATACCGCGTCTCGCAGATCGAAGGGGCCGACCCGGCAGCGTACCAGCGACTCGACGGCGCCGCCGCAACCCAGGGCGGCGCCGAGGTCCGCGGCGAGCACGCGCACGTACGTTCCCTTGCCGCAGACGACTCGGAGCGTCACGAGCGGTCCGTCGATCTTCTCGATCGCGATCGACCGGATGGTGACCTCGCGCGGCGCGCGCTCCACCTCGATGCCGGCGCGCGCGAGCTCGTAGAGCCGCCGGCCCTGATGGTGGACCGCCGAGTACATCGGCGGCACCTGCTTGATGTGCCCGACGAACGCGCGGCAGACCTCCTCGAGCCGGGCGGGAACCAGGTCGTCCACCGGCGTCTCGGAGAGCACGCGCCCGCTCACGTCGTGCGTGTCAGTGGTCAGGCCGAAGCGCACGGTGGCCAGGTACTCCTTGTCCTGGTCGACGAGATACGGCGTGATTTTCGTCGCCTCGCCCACGAGGATCGGCAGCACACCGGTCGCGTCGGGATCGAGCGTGCCGGCGTGACCGATCCGCCGCACCCCGAGGCGCCGCCGCACGATGGCCACGACGTCGAACGAGGTCGCACCCCGCCCCTTGTCGACGACCAGGACGCCGGAGCGAATCGACTCGTCGCTCACGAGGTTCCGTTCGCGTCGACCGCGCGCCGCACCGCCGAGAGCAAGAGCCGCGTGGCTTCGGGGAGCGGCCCGGGGACCGTGCATCCGGCGGCGTTCACGTGGCCTCCGCCGCCGAACTGCGCGGCGATCTTCTGAACGTCGACGTCGCCTTTGCCCCGCAGACTCACCTTCACCGTGCCGTTCAGCTCGCGGAGGAGACAGGCGACACGCACCGAGGCCACGGAGCGCGGATAGTTCACGAGCTCTTCGGACTCGACGATCCGTTCCGGGATGGAGTCTGCCGACAGCGCGAGCCAGCCCACCCGCCCGTCCTCGCTCACCTCGACGCGGGCGAGGGCCTCGCCGAGCCAGTGCAGCGCGTCGGGCGCCCGGCGCTCATAGAGCGATTCGGACACGAGCTCCGGACGGGCGCCGGCGGCGACGAGCGCCGCCGCGATCGTGAAGGTCCGGGCCGTCACGTTCGAGTACCGGAACGAGCCGGTGTCCGTGTGGATCGCCGTGTACAGGTTCGTGGCGATCGCCGGCGTCAGCGGCAGCCGGAGCGCCGTGAGGAGCTCGTACACCATCTCGCCGGTGGCCGCCGCCGTCACGTCGATCCAGTTCACGTGACCGTACCGGCGGTTGTCCGGATGATGGTCGATGTTCACGACGACCTGGGCGGCATCGCGAGCCTGGTCGATGAGTCCCTCGGTGCGCTGAGGGTTCGGACAGTCCGTCAGCACGACCACGTCGAAGCGGCCGTCGAGCCGGTCGAGCGTCCGATAGCGATCCACACCGGGCAGGAAGGCGAGCAGGTCCGGCGATGGATGCGGACCGCCGTACACGACGCTCCAGTCCCTTGCTTCGAGCGCCAGCCCGAGCGCCAGCAAGGTGCCCAGGACGTCGGCGTCCGGGTGGACGTGACCGAGCATGAGGGCGCGCCCGCGGTGGCCGAAGGGCTCCAGCACCGCGGCGGACGGCACCGGGCGCGTGTGCTCGATGGGGCCGCTCACGGTCCGGTTTCGCCGCCGACCCGCCGGAGCAGGGCCTGGATGTGCGCCGCGTGCTCCATCGACCGGTCGGGCCGGAAGTCGAGCTCGGGCGTGACGCGCAGCTCGAGATGCTGGCGGAGCCAGTTGCGGATGAAGCCCCGCGCGCTGGCGAGCGCCGCCAGCGATCCGGTCCACTGCTCGTCGTCGCCCAGGACCGACACGAACACCTTGGCCGTGCGCAGGTCCTGCGAGGCCTCGACCTCGGTGACCGAGACGAATCCGAGCCGCGGATCCTTGAGCTCACGCTGGAGGAGTGTCGAGATCTCCTCCTTCAGAAGCTGATTGACCCGATCCAGTCGCTTGCGTTGCATCAGAGAATCTCCACTGACGTGTCGAGCACTTGCCCGGCGACGTTGTCTTCGATGTAGTCCAGCGCCTTGGCGACGACCTCGTTGGCATGTCGCGCGTTGGCGGAGACGTAGGCGATCGCGAGTGTCGCGCGCTGCCAGAGATCCTGGTGGTCGACCTCGGCCACCGAGACCTCGAACCGCGCCCGCACCTTCTCCTTGAGACCCTTCAGGACGTGCCGCTTGTCCTTGAGGGATTCGACGTCCGGCAGGTGCAGCTCGACGAGTCCAAGCGCGACGCGCGCTGCCGACATCGGCCCCTCCGGCGCGCTCCTTCGCTACAGTGTGCGCGCCACTTCCTCGCTCGTGAATACCTCGAGGATGTCCCCAGGCTGAACGCCGTTGACTCCGTCGACGCCGATGCCGCACTCGAGTCCAGCGAGCACCTCGCGAACTTCGTCCTTGAAGCGCTTCAGCGAGCCGACCGTGCCCAGGCCGAAGATCTCGTCGCCGCGGCGCACCCGCACCTTCGCGTTGCGCACGATCTTGCCTTCCGAAACATAGGAGCCGCAGATCGGGCCGAGCTTGGAGATGACGAAGATCTGACGAACTTGCGCCTTGCCGAGCGCTGTCTCGCGGATCTCCGGCGCCAGCATGCCGGCCAGTGCGGCTTTGAGATCGTTGATGGCCTCGTAGATGACGTTGTAGTTCCGGATGTCGACGCCGTTCGCCTGCGCCTGGGCGGTCGCCTTCGGCTCGGCCTTCACGTTGAATCCCAGCACGATCGCGTTGGACGCCGAGGCCAGCATCACGTCGCTCTCGGTGATCATGCCGACCGAGCTGTGGATGACCTTCAGCTTCACTTCGTCGGTCGACAGCCGCTCGAGCGATTCGCCCAGCGCCTCGACCGAGCCCTGCACGTCGGCCTTGAGGATGAGCCGCAGCTCCTTGACCTCGCCGGTCTGGATCTGCTTCTGGAGGCCTTCGAGGGTGATACGTGTCGACGCCTTGCCCTTGGCCTTCTCCCGGTCGAGCCGCATCGTCGCGATCTGCCGCGCCTTGCGCTCGTCCGAGACGGCCACCAGCACGTCGCCCGCGGCCGGCACCCCGGAGAGCCCCTGGATCTCGACGGGATCCGATGGGCCGGCGCTCTTGACCTTCTTGCCGGCGGGGTCGAGTAGCGAGCGAATCCGCCCGGAGTAGGAGCCGACGACGACCGCGTCGCCTTCCTTGAGGGTTCCGTTCTGGATCAGCGCCGTGGCCACCGGCCCGCGGCCCCGATCGAGCCGGCCCTCGATGATGACGCCCTTGGCCGCGCGACTGGAATTGGCCTTGAGCTCGAGGATCTCGGACTGGAGCGCCGTCATCTCGAGGAGCTGGTCGATCCCCGTGCCCATTTTGGCCGAGGTCGGTACGAAGATCGTCTGGCCGCCCCACTCTTCCGGTACGAGGTTCAGATTGGACAGCTCGCGCTTCACCCGATCGGCGTCGGCCTCGGGCCGGTCGATCTTGTTCACCGCGACGATGATCGGGACGTTTGCGGCGCGGGCGTGGTTGATCGCTTCCTGCGTCTGCGGCATCACGCCGTCGTCGGCCGCGACGACCAGGATGACGATGTCGGTCGCCTGGGCCCCGCGCGCTCGCATCGCCGTGAACGCCTCGTGGCCCGGCGTGTCGAGGAACGTAACCTTGCCGTGCGAGGTCGTGACCTGATAGGCGCCGATGTGCTGGGTGATGCCGCCGAACTCCTTCTCGGCCACTTTGGACTTCCGAATGGCGTCCAGCAACGACGTCTTGCCGTGGTCGACGTGTCCCATGACCGTGACGACCGGCGGGCGCAGCGAGAGCTGAGCTGGGTCGACGTCTTCCTCGTCGACCACGTCGCCTTCCACCGAGCGGATCTCGACGTCCACGTTGAACTTGTCGGCGACGAGCTTGGCCGCGGTCGGATCGAGGAGCTCGTTGACCGTGGCCATCACGCCGAGCTCGAGCAACGCCTTGATGACCTCACCCGACTTGCGCCGCATTTTCTCGGCGAGCTCGCCGACGGTGACCGATTCCGGGACGCGGATGAGCTCACGCCTGGCGTCGACCTGCGGCGCGGGCGCTTCCTCGACGAGGACCGTTGCGGCCGCGGCGGGCGCGACGGCAGCGGGTGCCATCGGCGCAGGCGCGGGCATCGGGGGCGCTGGTGGCGCCGCCGGACCTGCGGCTGCCGGGCGAATGACGGTCGGCGGCTGGGCCGCGGGTCGAGGCGGTGGAGGCGGTGCTGCGGGACGCGGCGGCGAGAGCGTGACTCTCGGCGGCGCGAACGGGCCCGCGGGCTGGCGCCTTGGCGGGGGCGCCGGAGCGCCGCGCTCGAGTGGCCGGAACGGAACGATCTTGGGCTCAGGCTTACTCGGCCCTGCCGGCGCGGGAGGAACGGGCGGCGGCGCGACCGGCGCAGCCGGCTTCGGAACGACGGGCTCGGGTGGCGCGGCAACCACGATGGGCTCGGGCACGATCTCGGGCTCCGGCTCCGGTACGAACGGCGGTTGCGGCGCGATGTCCGGCACGGATCCAGCGGGTTTCGGCTTCACGATCGTCGCAGCCGGCTTGACGTCGGCGGCGACTTCGTCCTCGGTCTTGGCCTTCTTCGACCGAGAGGCGGGCTTTTTCGCGACGAGATCGCCCGCGGCCGCATCGCCGGCCTCGTCCGTCTTGGGCTTCGGTACGCGCTTGGGTTTCGGCGCTTCCGGCAGGTCACGGCCCTTGCCGAGCTTCACGCGCAGCGCGTTCGCGAGTGCGCTGTCGAGGGGACTCATGGCCCGGACGCCCTTGTGGCCCATCTCCTCGGCCGCGACCATCAGATCTTTGCTGGTCACTCCGAGCTCCTTGGCGAGCTCGATCACCTTTATCTTGGCTGCTGCCACTGTCCCCTCACCTCCCTACGCTCTCACCGTGATCACTGCGACATCGCCGATCGCTCCCGTGCCGGCCTCGCACAAGAGCGTGCACTCCGGGCTCGCTTCGGCCAGCGCAGCCCGTGGCTCACGCCCCGCGGCGGCTCGCACCGTCGCGACCAGATCCGGACCTGCCTCACTGGGCTTTCTGAATGCGTGGCCGAGCCGACCGCGGCTCAGGCCGCGCTCGAGGCATTCGGGCTCGGGACACACGTACGCGCCGCGGCCCACCGCGTGAGGCCCACAATCCACGATCACCGTTCCGCTCGGCGTTCGGGTCAGCCGCACGAGGTCGGCCTTCGGCCGAGCGCGCCGACATCCAAGACACGTGCGGCTCGGGGGTGTCTTCACGACGGCGTCGGATCTCCCTGAGGCAGCGCGGGCGGGGCGGCCGCATGCGCGGCCTTCGCCTCCTGGGCCGCGCGGTAGTCCGCCACGAGCTTCTCGGCGGCCGCGTAGATCGCGTCGGCGCGGTCGCCGACCTCGACGACCAGGCCGAGCTTCTCACGGCCGGCTCGCACGATCGCGCCGGGCGAGCCGAGCCCCGCGCTGACCAGCACCTCCGCGAGCGCCGCGTCGACTCCGGGCAGCATCTCCAGCGCGGCGCGGTCCTCGACGGACACGGCCTCGCTTGGGGTGCGCTCGGCCTCGAGCTCGGACTCGCTCTTGATGTCGATGCGCATGCCCGTCAGCTTCGCCGCGAGCCGCGCGTTCTGGCCTTTCTTGCCGATCGCCAGCGAGAGCTGATTGTCCGGCACGATCACCGTCGCGGAGGGTTGCCCCTCGCTGTCGGCCTCGTGGATCGTGACCGACGAGACCTTCGCGGGCGAGAGCGCGCGCGCCACGAACGTCGCGGGGTCGTGCGACCACTCGATGATGTCGATCTTCTCGCCGCGCAGCTCTCGGCTGATGACCTGGATGCGGGTGCCGCGAAGACCGACGCAGGCGCCGATCGGATCGACGTCGCGCTTGGTCGACGCGACCGCGACCTTTGCCCGCTCGCCCGCTTCGCGCGCGGTGGCCTTGACCAGCACGATCCCCTCCTGGATCTCGGGGATCTCGGTCTGGAAGAGTCGCGCGAGATAGCCCGGATGCGTGCGCGACAACGAGATCTGGGGGCCCTTGGCCGTCCGGCGCACCTCGAGCACGTAGGCGCGAATCCGGTCTCCCGGGTTATAGCGCTCGCCGAGGATCTGCTCCCGCTCCGGCAGGATGGCCTCGGCCTTGCCGATCTCGAGGATCACGTTCCGCTTCTCGATCCGGTGCACGATGCCGCGCAGGATCTGACCTTCCTTACCCGCGAACTCCGAGTAGATGCCCTCGCGCTCGGCGTCACGCACTTTCTGGAGGATCACCTGCTTGGCCGTCTGGGCCGCGATCCGTCCAAAGTCCTGCGGCGGCCGCTCCTGCTCGAGCTCGAGCTCGTCGTCGAGCTCCGCGTCCGCGTTCAACGCCTTGGCGTCGGCCAGGCTGATCTCCTGCTTGTCGTCGGTGACCTCCGTGACCACCTTCTTCCGGCAGTACACCCGGAGATCGCCGCTCTTGCGGTCGATGTGCATCCGCCAGTTGTCCGACGCGCCGAGGGTCTTGCGCGAGGCCGAGAGCAGGGCAGACTCCAGCGCCTCGAAGAGGATCTCCTTGTCGATCCCCTTCTCGCGCCCCATCTGCTCGATAACGGTGATCAGCTCTCGGTTCATCGTTTCCTTGACTCGCCCAGATTCTACGCCTTGCGGGCCCAGGGGACCTCTGCCTCCAACCGCGCCTTCGTGACCTCGCTCCGGCGGAGCTCGGTTCGCTCGCCGTCCCGCTCCAGCACCAGCCGCTCGGGGCCGACCTCGGCCAGGCGCCCGTAAAACTCGGCGCCCCCGGCCAGCCAGCAGCGGACCTGCTTGCCCGTCGCCCAGCGGTACTCCCGGTCCTTCTTGAGCTGGCGGTCGAGTCCCGGCGACGACACTTCCAGGTCGTAGCCCCCCTCGATCACCGCGGCGGCGTCCAGCACGTCTCCCAGCTCCCGGCTCAGGCGTTCGCAGTCGCCGACCCCGACGCCGCCCGGCTTGTCGACGTACAGCCGGAGCACGCCTCGAGGCCGGAGCCCCCGCCAATCCAGGTCGACCAGCTCGAGTCCGTGGTCACCGACCACCGGCGCGACCGTCTCCTCGATCAGCGCAATCCTTTCGACATCGTCCATGGACCACGGGCGCGGCGCCCAACACCTCCATCTCAGTCGGCAAAAACTAAAAAAAGCGGGCTAAGCCCACTTTTTCAAGAATTTAGCACGTGTTCAGGCCGGAGGCAAGGCGGAGGCATACTTATCCCGCCGGCGTCGGGGAGCAGCGAGGACCCTTGACGGGGCTTGCTACTTGTAACCTGGCTTCTTGTTCGCGCCCTTGACGCCGGGATCGTAGATCAGGCGGGCGACCGGCTTGCCGTCGCGGATGTGCGACTCGAAGATCTCCTTCAAGTCGGATTCCTGGACGCCGCCGTACCAGACGTTCTCCGGGTAGAAGACCAGCATCGGGCCGTGACCGCACTGCGAGAAGCAGCCGGCCTTGTTGATGCGGATGTCCGCCTTGAGCCCGGCCTTCACCGATTCGTCGCGGAGAAACTTCACGTACTGCTCGACGTTGCCCTGCGTCGGACACGAATCGCCGGTCGTGCACACGAAGACGTGAGTCTTGTACTGTCCCATCACGAGGCCTCCACGGCCGCCGGCTTCGCGGCCTTGCGCTCGGCGATGAACTTGTCGACTTCCTCGCGCATCGCCTGGACGATATCCTTCTCCGGCACCTTGCGAATCACGTCTCCGTTCTTGAAGATCAGCCCGATCCCGCGCCCGCCGGCCACGCCGATGTCGGCGACCCGCGCCTCGCCGGGGCCGTTGACCTCGCAGCCCATCACGGCGATGTGGATCTCTTCGTTCAGCCCTTTGAACTCGTCCTCGACTTCCTTCGCGAGCTTGACCAGGTCGACGTCCGCGCGGCCGCACGACGGACACGACACGAACGTCAGGCCGCCCTTGCGCAAGCCGAGCGACTTGAGGATCTGGATCCCGACGCGGACTTCTTCGGCCGGATCGGCCGAGAGCGACACGCGAATCGTGTCGCCGATCCCTTCCGACAGGAGTGCGCCCAGACCGATCGCGGACTTGATCGTGCCCACGCCCGGCGTGCCGGCCTCGGTGACACCGAGGTGGAACGCGTAGTCGACCTTGTCGGCCAGCATCCGGTAGGCCTCGATCATCATCAGCGGATCGGACGCCTTCAGCGAGATCTTCATCTCGGGATAGTTCAGATCCTCGAGGATGCGGATGTGCCGGAGCGCCGACTCGACCATGCCTTCCGCGGTCGGCCCGTTGTGCTTGGCCAGCAGATCCTTCTCGAGCGAGCCGCCGTTGACGCCGATGCGGATCGGGATCTTCTTGTCCTTGGCGACGTTGACGACCTCTTGCACGAACTGCTTGCCGCCGATGTTGCCGGGATTGAGCCGCAAGCCGTCGACGCCCTGCTCGAGCGCGATCAACGCCAGCTTGTAGTTGAAGTGGATGTCCGCGACGAGCGGGATACGGATCTGCTTCTTGATCTCGCCGAGCTTCTCGGCCGCTTCCTTGACCGGCACCGCGCACCGGACGATGTCGCAGCCGGCCGCCTCG
>Ga0075425_100008408_pt1 | contig 10942 bp, 10 predicted proteins | sample SoiMethybrSBSTD4_FD_75300 | JGI IMG/M metagenome (GOLD analysis project Ga0075425, IMG submission 75300) | Bulk soil microbial communities from a Populus tree surrounding site in Tennessee, USA - Soil MetaG P. TD hybrid SBSTD4 | ecosystem: Environmental > Terrestrial > Soil > Tree plantation...
CCGTGATCCAACACATGATGGAGGCCGTCCACCGCTACGAAGGCACGGTGAACCAGGTCATGGGCGACGGGATCATGGCGTTGTTCGGCGCGCCGCTGGCCCACGAGGAGCACGGGCCGAAGGGGACGAAGGCACTTGTGGGATCGGCGGGGGCGTGAGCGCAGCTGGCGTTGTCATCGGGGATGAGCCGGTCGCGCAGATAGCGGGTGGCCGCGGCCACCGTGCGAATCTCGGCCACCCGGAGCTCGTTGACGTATCGAATCAATCCGCCCGTGCGCGACATGGACATGCGTCGGGGGCCGGCGTCAGGGTCAGTTCCCGAAAGACCGGCTGCGCGCGGAGCGTCGGCGGGGCGACCCTGAACAGCGACACGGAGACGAGCAGGAGAACGGCGCGGGCGCGGTCCCTCACGGGAAGTTTCCGCTGTTGGGCCCGTGCCACTTGCTGTGGTTCAGATCGTAGCGAAAGCCGACGGCGGTGAACGGCCAGCGGACGTTGTCACCCGCGAAGTGGAGCACGTAGCCCCACCACGTGTCACGGGTGACGCCGACGTCGGTCAAGATCTGCTCGAGGTTCAGGCCGATCTCGAGGTCGACCTGGTGCTGCTCGACGAGGTGGGTCCATCCGGATAGGCCTTGGTCCCGTAGGTCGCCGAGAAGAGGAGATACCGGAGTGGCCCGATGTTGAGGTTGAGGCGGCGGGCCAGCCCGCTGAGCTTCAGATCCGCCGAGAAGACGTCGTGCGGATACCCGTCCAGATGCGACGTGCGCACGCCCAGCAGGTCGTCCATGCGCGTCGCCAGGAGCAGCGTCGCCGTCCCGGCGCCGAGCCAGTCCATCACGATGTCCTCGTACGCGAAGCCGGGTTGCGAGAACCCGTCGCCGACCTCGTTCAGCGCTCCGCCGACCATCGCGGTGCCCAAGCCCAGCAAGAGGGCGGAGCTCTCGCTGAAGCCGAGCTTGCCGAAGATGTAGGCGAATTCCTTGGAGATGACGAAGTAGTCCGAGAAGTGAGCAGCCTTGTCGGAGCCGCCGTCCAGGGTGTTGGCGCCGAAGAAGCCCTCGCGCGTCACGTGGAAGGGCTTGGCCTGGTGTCCCACCAGCCCCTTCCCCGCAGTGACGGCCAGTTCCGTTCCAACGACGAGGGCCCCGAGCAGCTTGCGGGGTTGCCTTTCGTCCCGCGGCGGCAGATAGGGGGAGGCGGCGGCGGTCGACGCGTATGGCTCGTCCGTCAGCCCGAAGTTGAGCGCCCCCCAGTACCCGTCGTCCGCGCTGTCGAGCAAGCGGTATCTCGGCTGAAGGTCCCCGGAGACAAGCGTCTGCGCCGCCAGCGGCCTCGACGCCGCGATGACGAAGACCGAGGCCGCGAGCAGAAGGACGAGGAGCCGCGACCACCGCCGGTGTCGCGAGCGGGCACGCAAGGGTCCCCGCCGTCAGCTCGGGCGTTTGGTCATCTGTCCGGGGTCCATGCCGTGGAAGAGCCGAGCGCCGCCATCGCCCGGACGGGGCCAGGGATGCTCGCGCAGTACGCTCCTGCCTAAACTCGTCACCCCCGCGAGGTGCGATTGGAGTGGAGCAGCCAAAAACTTCACTGCGCGGTGGATTTCAAGTTCGATAACCCCTTCTCGTTGTATGCCTGTCCATCGAGTCGAATCGTTTCTTATATGTTAGAGCGGTAGTAGAGAGGGCCTGAAAACCCCATGCTGCTCGATGGTGCGGGATAGTTTGGGGGTAAGTCCGGGGTAAGTGGGTCCAGATGGCGCTCTATACAGCGAGCACCGAAAGGAGATTACACAGGTCACCCATCCGGATTTCTGTATGCCAGCTCGCCACCCCGAGCATAGCCGGCATCAGTTCCAGTTCATGCGCAGCTGGACATAGACCCGGTTGCCTTGCCCGAGGTCGACCCGCAGGTCCGATTTGATGCCGAGCATTTTTTCGAACACGCCGTTCAGCATCCCGATCGGATCGGTCGCGGCCAGAAAGAGCTGGTCGTACCATCTCGGGTCCGGCTTGAGCTTGATCCAGCTGCGGATCGGCTCCAGGGCGAGGCCGATGAGCGCGCCCCCGACGGGGGTGGAGATCAGATCCTGGTAGGACGGCTTCTCGAAGAGCGACTCGACGCCGAACTCGTACATTGCCGAGGCCAGCGCCGCATACACGAACGAATCGAATTCGCCGAAGCCGCGCTCGCGGGCGCGGACGTAGTACGTGGAGCCGAAGTACGGGTGCCCGATGTAGTTGATGCCGAACGAGTCGTGGTCCAAGCGGGGGCTCCCGACGTTCTCCCACCATCTCTTGAAGATGTCCTTCTTGGCGTCGGCCGACCACTTCGACACGCTCTCCGGCAGGAAATAGAATATGGCGATGGTGACGTACTGGTAACTGAGGAGGAAGGCGGTATCGCGCCCGAGACCGAGCCAATCCCGGCCCCACTTCACCGAGTCCGTCGCCGGGGTCGGATACAGGGGGCTGAGAAAGTCGAGAACGCCGGCCGATTCGACGGGCTCGACGGGATCGAGAGCCCCGAAGGTACCGAGAGACCCGAGAGATTTGTCGGGGAGAAGAACGTACGCCGGCTCCTCGGCGTACGCCGTCGCGGCCGAGGCGAGCAGGCAGAACGCGACGAGCAGCGTCGCGCGCAGGACGCGGTTGATCCTCAACCACGGGTGCCAGAGGCGGGCGTCGGAAGTCATGTCGTCAATCTCACCTCCACATGTGCGAAATGTTGAGCGCCAGGTACAGAAGGAATAGAGCCACGAGCAACGTGCCCATCGCCCGTCCGAGTGCCCGCGCCCAGAGCAGGGCAGCGGCGACGACGATGGTGCAGCCGATCAAGTACGGGGCGTGAAGGCGCAGTACGAGCGGGTCCACCGTGATGGGCCGCACAAGCGCGACGACACCCAGGTTGAACGCGAGAAGCACGATGAGGGTCCCGACGACGTTGCCCCACGCCAACTCTGGATGACCCCGACGGGCGGGCGTCACCATGCGCGCGGTCTCTTCCAGGCTCTCGCCCGCCCCAACGACGACCATGCCGAGAAAGGTCTCCGAGAGCGCCACCGCGCTAAGGAGCCCCCGGACGCCGTGGACCAGCAGTTCAGCGCCGACGACCATCACCGCTACGCCAAGGACGAGAAGACCGACCGCGCGGAGACGGGACCCTGAGTGGGCGTCATCGTCCTCCGATGCGCGCCGGAAGATCAGCGAACGGCGGTACAGCCACACCATCAGGCTCGCCGCAACGAGCACCAGCACGGCACCTTCGACACGGCTCACGGTGCCGTCGTTCCAGAGCGAGACTGCGAAGGGCACGACGCTCGCCAACATGGCGAAGCTGCCTTCGCGAGGCAGTCGTGCCGCCATCGGGACCAGGAGCAAGGCCACACCCAGCCCGCCCGTCAGCATGAACACAGCCGACCCGATGACCGTGCCGAGCGCGATCTGGGGGAGTTCCTCGGCAGCGGCGGTCACCCCAGTGACGAGGTTCTCCGGCTCGAACCCGGACACGGCGGCACCAACGTAGAAGGTGCTCAGGCCGAATCGGGTTGCCGTCCTGACTGCGCCATCGGTAAACCTCTCCGCTCCCCACAGCACAAGCGCGATCCCGGCCACCAAGAGGACCAGACTGATCGCGGACGTCGTCATCGGATTGCCCTCAACGACCTCGGGCCTCAGGAAACATCCCGCTCTGGTCGCATCGCGGCGCTTCCGTGCCGCCCGAACGCGGCGAGCGGAGAAGCGGTGATTGTGACTTTAGACGGAGGGTTACTTCAGGCGGCTGGGGGCGCTCGGCCAGGGGGGGCGGGCGGGAGCACGACCGGGGCTACGAGATCATCGCCGTTCGCGACGAGACCTGCAACGATGGGGACGTACCGGAAAGGGCGGAGCGGCGCGTATTCGACGACGCTGTCGGCAGACTTGACCGCTTGGGAGCCGTCCGACTCGGCGTCGTAGAGCCCCTCAGTCCACGCCTCGAACGTACTCGCCGAGACGAAGGGTGTGAGCACGAGGAGCGCAGCGAGCAGAGTGATAAGCCCGGGAAGCGCCCGCATCGACAAAGATTCTATTTCGGCCGTAGGCGGTCCGCAAGGTCTTTCCCTCGCGCCCGGTCGCCCAGGCCACGCGTAGGACACGGTGATACGGAGCCAGGGGTGCCAGAGGCGGGCGTCGGTCAAAGAGAGAACACCTTTCTCATCCAGACCCTAACCTCGTCGAGGTTCTTACCAAATAATCTGTACTTGCACGCCTCGATGAACTGGAGTGCGTCTGACGAGAAGGAGGAAGTCGTCACGAGCAGACCGCGTGTCGCATTCCGAAGTCCGACATCGGCGTAGAGCTGCTTTACAATCGGCTCCCCGACTTTCTCCTCGGTGTACCGTTTGCACTGAACCAAGGTTAGCTCTGGTCCGAACTCACCATCACGCCACGCCATCACGTCAATTCCGCCGTCGCGGCCTTTGCGGCCCACTTTTGTTTCGTGGCCTGTTCGTCTCAGCAGATCCGCCACGAACTCCTCGAATTGACGAGGCGTGAAGGACTTCAAAGCATCGGGGTGATAGGTCTACCCGATCTGTCGGCACGTCGAGCCTCGCCGACAGACTCGCAGCGCGTTAGAGCGCCCGCCGGCCGGTATGCCCAGCACCTTGGCCGCAATGGCCTCGCGTGGGAGCCTCGCGAGGAGGATCCAAGAGTACGAATCGAACTGGACTGAGCCGTGGGGGACCAGGCGCGAAATCGAGCCTACTCCAACCCACTGTTTGGAGGCAGGACTCGTGAACATGCCTCTCCCATCGCCCCGGAGATCACCAGCGGCATCGGGACATGCGGGTCGATTTTGAGCAAATCCTCGGCGATCCTCCGGACAGCGGAGTAGCGCGGTGCGCGTTCCTTTCGGCACCGGAGTAGGAGGTTGGCCGCGAAGTCTCCATGGCGCGCCTCGTCCATCGCATCGACAATCAGCGTGTCCACGACGCCCCGAATATAGGCGGCGCGCGCGTCTGGAGAGAGACGCACATAGGACTGGCCGTCTTCGATCGCTTCCGCTGAGTAGGCCATCAACAGGACGGCGAGGGCGGCATAGCGCGTCATGGGCAGGTACCGGTCTCGCGCACGCGTAGGAGCACATGACTCACCTGTTCCAAGGTCGCGGAGGTGACCGGCCCTGCGACGGTGCCGCAGGCTCGGCCTTTCGCGTCGAGGATGGTCGCGGAAACTTCTGCATCTGGTAAGCCATAGGCCCGCACGAGGTCACCGCTCCAGTCCACCAAGATGGCGATATCGTCTGGTACGTTCTGCTGCAGCCGTTCGTTGACCTCGGCTTCGCTCTTCTGCCCGCGGGCGCTCCGCGCATCCAGGCCACGGAGGACGACGAGAGCGCCCGGCACCTTCTGGCGGAGCCGCTCCTCCCAGGCCTTCATCCGCCGCATGCCCTCGACTTTCCCGTAGATCAAGACCACCGCTTCGCCTCGATGGCGTGCGGGCCCGTCTACCCTCTCGAACTGATCCTTCAGGAGAATGGCGCCCGGGGCCTCTTCGGCCCCACCGGCGCCAGCCGCCGGAGAAGTTGCGACCAGGACGAGCGCGACCAGCGAGCCGGCCGCCGCGACAGACCGCAGACGCCCCAGCGGCTGGAAAAGGATCAGCGACACCGGCAAGACCACGAACTGGCTGATCAAGCCGAGGAGGAAGGCGGCGCCAGTCAGGACACCGAAGTGCACGGTAGGCACAAACGAACTGAGCACGCCGACACCGAATCCCACCGCGAGTGTTACCGTGGAGAAGACCACCGCCCGCCCTGATGCGCGAACCATCGCGACCAGAGCGTCCACGTACTCCGGTTGTCGGGCGAACGCCTCTCGAAATCGCGCCAGCAGGTAGATCGAGTTGTCCACAATCGTCCCAATCGCCACGCTCGCGATCATCGCCGTCGGCACGGAGAGAGCCACGCCACTCCAGCCCATCAAGCCGTATACCACGATGACGGGCGCGGCGTTCGGGATGGCACAGAGGACGCCCAGCCGAATCGAGCGAAACTGGACGGCCATCACGCCCAAGATGAGGATCAGCGCCACGCCGAGTCCTTGGACCTGGTGTCGAACGAGCGTGGTCGACATGTTCGAGAAGACGACGAAGTTCCCCGTCAACGTCAGCTCGGGAAGGCCGGCGCGCGCGGCCGCGCCTCGGATCTGCGAAAACAACACCTGGGAGCTCGCGGTGTCCAACGCGGGGACCCTCGCGATGATCCTGAGCGTCGAGCGCTCACCCGCGCTGGTCGCCACGAACCGCTGGAGCTCCGCGGGCGCCTCCTCGCCCAGACGTCCCAGAATCTCGTCGAGATCAGACGCTGCGTCTGGCCCATCTGGCAGGCGCGCGTAGGTGTCGTCGCCACGATGAATGGCGCGGTTCACTCGTGCGAGCACGTCAGGAAGCCCGGTGACCTTGCGCACACCGTGAAGGCCGCGCACGGCCTCCTCGAACCTGGCGATCTTTCCGAGCCACTCTGGATCGTTGGCTGAGACCCCCGGGATGAGCATCTCAACTGAGTTCACCCCGGTCAGCTGCTCGTCGATAAATCGGGTTGCCGCCGCGAGTGGGCTGGCATGACGGAGCGAGCGGACGAGGTCCGTTTCAACCCTTGTTTGGGCAATGCCTACAAGTGAAATGAGAAGGATCGCTCCGACGCTGAGCGCGGTCGTGGACGGGTGGTCACAGACCCATCGCACCAGCCGCGACAGCCCCCGTTCCACCGGTCCGGGCTCGAACGCACGGATGATCCGTGGTGGGAAATCTGGCAGGGACGCGAGCAGGAGCGGCGTCAACACGATGGTCAGCCCGTAGCCGAGCATGATGCCAAGCGCGGTGAAGAGACCAAAGTCGCGAATGGCTGGGATGGGAAGCGTGAGCAACGAGACGAACCCGATGGCGGCGGTCAGGGCCGCGTTGAAGCACGGAATCCGCATGCGGTGATCGGCCTGCTCGAGCGCGGCGAGACTCGTGAGGCCTCGCGCCCTGGCCGCTAAGTAGTGGTTGATCAGCTGGATCGTTCCTTCGACCGACATGACCAGGATGACCGGCGTCATCAGCGACGTGACGGGATTCAGCGATCGCCCTGCGATTCCGAAGAGGCCGAGCGCCCAAACGAGGGCGAGGCTAAGCACCGTGAGCGGCACCAGCATGCCGACGGGATGACGGTAGAGCACCGCCGTCATCCCGGCCAGGATGAGGAAGACGAGGGGGACGAAGATCTTCTGGTCGCGCGCGATGTACGTCGCGACGTCAACCTTTTCGACAGGGATCCCCGCGACGAACGCCGTGAAATTGGGGCCGACTTCGCTCGCGAGGCGCCGGAGATCGGTCACGAGGTCACGGCGGGAATCGAGCCGCCCTTTCGATTGCTCGAGTTCGACCAAAACCGCCGCCGTGCGGGCGTCCTTCGCGACCAGGAGGCCGCCGAAGATCGGATGGGAGCCGAGCCGCTCGCCCAGCGCCGCGGGTCGAAGCGTTCCGGCCAGGACCTCCTTGTACGGAATTACCGAAACCGGGCCTAGCTCATCCCCCTCAAGGTCGCGTACGTTGGTGGGCGACAGCACACGGACGACATGGGGGAGCGCCATCGCACGCCGGGTGAGTTGATCGATGCGTTCGAGTGATTCTCGTGAGAACAGTCGGTCCGAGCGGAGCGCCAGGACAACGACCTCATCCGAACCAAACAGAGCGTGGAACGTGCGGAGTGCGTCGAGGTCGCCGTGACCCGAGGGGATCATGGACTCGACCCCAGGGTCGATCCGTAGCGCGAGCGCCCGCCAGGCGAGGAGCGCAGTCAGCAGAGCAATCAGCAGTAGAGCCAGGCTGCGCCGAGCCAGCAGAAGCGGGATCAACTGGGACGGCCGACGACGCGGAACGAACACCCGCGCCTACTCCAGAACCGCCACTAGATCAATAATATGCCGCATCACCGCGTCTGTGTTGTTGATGCCCCAACCCGCGTGGGATGGCTTGTCTCCGAATGCGCGCTGTGCGCGCTCATCACACATATGTTCGTTCTGCCTTCCGGATAGCGCGGTAGCGGTCGAAGGCCTCCCGCTCGTCCGCGAACCCCAGGAGCGACACCCAGACGCTCCCGCCCCGGAACGTGTGCGCGAGCATCCTCCGCCAGTTTCGGAGCACGAACCCCGGGCTGTGCCGGAGGACGGCCCCCATGTGACGCACCTTGATCCAGCGCTCGGCGCGCCATCGCAAGAACTCGATCTCCTCGGCCTCGAGATGCTGGCTGCGCACGACGGCGGTCGTGCCGTCATACTCCTCCAACTGCTCGTTGATGATGAGTCCATGGTCACGGAAGCCCTGGGTCATCGGCGTCCGTGGATAGGGGGTCGGGTGCTGGATGTAGGGGTAGTCCACCCAGCGCTTGGCGAAGGCGAGATTGGCTTCAATCGACTCCCGGGTGTCGTCCGGGTTACCCACGATGAGACCGCCGACGACGAACAGGCCGTTGCCGTGTAGGTGTTCGATCGCTGTGATGGTGGCGTTGTCGGAGCTGCCGTTTGCGCGCAGCGTGTTCTTTGCCCGGGCGCGGAGGAATTGGAGGTCGTGATCCAGGATGTTCTCGATGCCCAGGAAGACGTAGCGGAAGCCCGCCCGGCGCATGAGTGGAGCGAGCGTCTCCCCGTGGCGAGCGATGGACGACGTCATCGCCTGGACGAGATAGGTGAGGTGGTCCAGCCGGGCGTCCACGATCGCTCGACACAGCGCCTCGAACCGTTGCACGTTCAGCGTAATGTTGTCGTCCACGAAGAAGATGGCTCGGGCCCCGTGATCGCGGGCGTCGCGGATATCGGCCAGCACTCGCTCGAAGGCGAAGGTGTGGAAGTTACGGCCGCGCATCTCGATGATGGAGCAGAAGCTGCAGTCGAAGGTGCAGCCGCGTGAGGTCTCCACGACGTCCACTGGGCGCCCAAGAAAGGTGTAGCCCTGGAGCACCCGTGCGCTGCGGTTCGGCAGCCGAACCTCGCCATCTTGGAGGCCGTGGACCGGACGGTCGGGGTTGTGCAGGAATGAATCGCCCGCCCTGAAGGAGAGGCCGGGGATGCTTTCGAGACCGCAGCCCTGCTCGAGGGTCCGAACGAGCGCGCGGAGGGTCCGCTCTCCCTCACCTCGCACGATGAAGTCCACCTCGCACGCCGGGTCGGTGTAGGCCTCGGGAGCCAGGCTCGGGTCGTAGCCGCCAACCACGATGGGCACTCCCGGGCGAAGCGCCCGGATCAGCTGGATGATGCGGAGCGCCGTCTTTCGTTGGAATGTCATCACCGAGAGCCCGACGAGGTCGGGCTGCCACTCGCGCACGAGACGCTCGACGGTCGCTCGGACCTCGCGTTGGACGAGGATCAGGTCGGCGATCGCGATCCGGTGATGGGGGTCTACGTTGCCGGCCAGCGAGCTGAGCGCGCCGTTCGGCATGCGAATTCCGATCGTCGGCATGTGCTCGAAGGAGTCCGGCATCGAGATGAGGAGGATGTTCATCCGACGCCTTCCGGACGCCGCGTCCAGAGATACCGCATCACCACTTCAGCAACGCGCCTTCGGCCGCAAAGCCTGGGCCCAGCGCGATCATTAGTCCCCAGTCGCTCGGCACGGCATCGCGGGCCCGCAGAAGTTCGTCGAGAACGAAGACCACCGTGGCCGACGACATATTGCCGTAGTGCCGCAGCACGCGGCGCGAGTGCGCCAACTGGGCCTCGTCGAGTTCCATCAGTCCGGCGGCCCGGTCGATCACGCGCCGCCCGGCCGAGTGCAGGACGAAATGCTTGATGTCGCTCGGCTTGAGCCCCTGGGCCGCCATCAGCGTGTCGGCCATCTCCTTCATCATTGCCGCGCCGATGCGGCGCACCTCCTTGGAGAGCACGACACGCGGGCGCCCGCCCGGGTACTCGAATCCCATGGCGGGCAGGTGCTCGGACTGGAAGATGGTTCGGTGCTGGACCACAACGGGCCCGTCGCCGTCAATGCTGAGGGCGATGGCCCCCGCGCCGTCGGCGAAGATGGCGTGGGCCACCGCGCTCTCGAGCCGCTCGTCCAGGAAGTACGCCGCCGAACAGATCTCGACCGCGACCATCACGGCCCGGTGGCCGGGAAAGGCGCTTAGGTGATTGCACGCTTGCTGCAGCGCGACCATGGCGCTCGCGCAGCCCGTGTCGCCCACATGCACCCGCTGGATGGAGGGCTTGAGCGCTAGCTCCTTGATGAGGTGCGCATCGAGGCTCGGGCACATGCGCCCGGTGCAGGTCGTGGTCGCGAGGAAGTCCACGTCCCCCCGCTCCCAGCCCGCCCGCTCGATCGCGCGCAACACCGCGACCTTGCCCAATTCCAGGGCACCGCGGCCGAAGCGGTCGTTCAGTTCGTCCACGCTCTCAGCGGGCGTGAAGGTCTCCGGATCGAGGTAGAGACGACGTCCCTCAATCTGGCCGTTGGCGAAGAAGCCGGCGCGTCGCGCATCGCGGTAGCCGGCCATGCGGAGCAGCGTGGCCTGATCGAAGCGGTATGGCGGCGTGCTCGTCGCGACCGCGGCGATCCTCGGCGTTGTCACCAATGCCGCGTTTGGGAGGGCGGCCATCTTCCGTCTCCCTCAGCGGTCGTCGGAATCCTCTCCCTCCGAGGCCCCCAATGGGGGGAACCCGGTCACGATGGGGCCCGAGAGGACCCAGCCGCGGGTACTGGGCGCAAAACGAGGCGCGAGTAGCCCATCATTGATCTCCCGTGTGACCGCAAAACGGTTGTAGCTCCTCGGTAGGAGGTAGATGCACGTGTTGTCACCCTGGGGACAGTGTGAATTGGGGGTGTCGATGTCGCCTTCGGCGGCGGACACGATGCCATCGCCGTTGGTGTCGACGATGGCGATCGCCGCCTTGTAGCCCTTCAACAGGCGTTGGGTCAGGTTGTGCTCG
>Ga0075425_100008410_pt1 | contig 10941 bp, 9 predicted proteins | sample SoiMethybrSBSTD4_FD_75300 | JGI IMG/M metagenome (GOLD analysis project Ga0075425, IMG submission 75300) | Bulk soil microbial communities from a Populus tree surrounding site in Tennessee, USA - Soil MetaG P. TD hybrid SBSTD4 | ecosystem: Environmental > Terrestrial > Soil > Tree plantation...
ATTCGAATTCCCAGCTGGGCTCCGTCGCCTAGATAATCACGTAGCATCGGACAATCCTTTGGCGTGGAAATAATTAGCACTTCCCGAAGCCCGCCCAGCATCAGGGTCGCCAGCGGATAGCAGATCATCGGCTTGTCATAGACCGGCAGCAGCTGCTTGCAGACGATCTTGGTCAGCGGAAAAAGACGGCTACCGGCGCCCCCTGCGAGAATGATGGCCTTTTTCATGTTTGTGTCATGTCGAGCGAAGTCGAGACATCTGTAGATATTTCCGAGCCTAACAGAGGCCAAACAATAGCGAGAGATTCCTCGACTGCGCCCGGAATGACAAAGAAAAAATCAGGAAAACCGGACGTCCTTGCCGGGATCCATTTCGAAGTCCAGGCTGAGGGAGTCGGCCGTGTTCGGCTTGATGATCTCTTCCATGAACTTCACGAAAATCGGGTCCTCTCGAAAAATCGCAAACTTGTCCATCGATTCGAAATCGATGGCGATGAAAAACGGCCACTGTAGCTCCGGATCGACCCGTTTGCCGCACTTGATGTTGAGGACTTCGGGGATTTTCAGCAACTGCATCCGGGTGTTCATCATCATCTCCTCCACCCGTGCGGGAGTGACCTCGGGCTTCAATTTGTAAAGGACGATGTGGTGAATCATGGAAGGTTAAAGGTATTAGGCGCAGTCGGCAGGCCGCGCAAGTCGGAAACGGTACTATAAAATTGAGACTTTTCCGTCGGTTTTCGTCCGGCAAATTACATCTGTTTCGTTGACCACGGGCCCCTATTTTTGCCGGTAAAGCAGGTAGATTCCGCTGCGGGTGATCATGTCGCATTTCTCACAGATTTGCTCCGAACTCAGGACAATTGCCCCCGGAGGTGGATTGGTTCCGGTCTCAAGATGAACGAAATCTGAGCGCGGTTTGCCCTCGACCGCAGCATACCAAAGACCGTTGATATAGGATGGTCCGTAAAACCCGTCCCGGAGGTAAATGGGCCTTTGATGCTGCGTGACCGCCGCATCGAACGCCTGCTTGTAAGGCGCGTCAAAGAAGACGCCTCGCTCCGGTCCGTAATGGCGGTAGATCTTCTGAAAACGCATAGCCTCAAAAATCGTCAGGATTAGAACGAAACCGAGAAAAGCGAATCGGACTGGTCGCGAAATGGGCGCCTTTGTTTGAAGATCGCGGCCCGGGTCCGTCGGCTCCGTTTTCTCACCAGCCAAAAGCCATTCGAGCGCCGGAACGGTCAGGAGCAATAGGAATACCGGCAGCGCCAGAAGGCGCAATGCATGAAACGGCTCGAACGTAATTGCCCCGGGGACGATCGACACGGCCAGTCCATACAACGTAAATCGCCACCACGGGTCGCGCAGCCGGCGAATGATCACAATCAAGAGACCCAGCATCGCGAGAAAGAACGTCGCCAAAAAGAATACGCCTCCGACGTCGATCACATGATGGCGCGGCAGCGGATGCCCGGTCTGAAGCAGCCCAACCACGCTCTGGTCTTCCAGGTAGCGCCGGATGAACTCGGTGACCCAACCTGTCCACGGGACATCCGGCTGCATGTAGGTGGCCAATCGGAATCGGGTCGCCATCGTGCCGGGATGGCGCCAGTTAAAGATCAGCGTTGGAACCAACGTTAATCCGAAAGCGACCCAGACTTTGATGATTCCAAGCAATCGATCGCGCGAATTTGCAAAAAAAAGCAGACCAAGCGCAAACAGCGGCGCGAGCGCGCGGCCCGCGAAATAACCGTAGGTCAGCAAGCCGAGACTGCCAGCCAGCATCGCCACTTCTCGCCAGCTCCATTTCTCCTTTGTTTGAGCGTGATAGGCCGCGAGCAGAAACAGCATCACCGCCATCGGAACAAAATGAGCGTCCCAGACCAGGCGACCTACTTCGACCAGCCACGGCGTCAACAACGCCGTGCCGCCGACGATGATTCCAATAGACTTTCGCCCGGAAAGGCGTTTCGCGAGAAAGCCAAGCAGCAGACAGGCACTGAACATCCAAAACGCGGCGAACATTCGCGCCCCAACAACGCTTGGGGGCACGAATCGGAAGAACAACGCCATCAAATATATCGTTGCGGGATTAACGTAAGAGGTCGATGGCCCCGTGTACCATTGAATGAGAAGTGGAAAACGCGGCCCGAATTCGGCGTGCCCGGTGCGCGAAATGACATACGCGTTATAGGCCGTGGCCGATTCGTCCATGTAGAACCCCGGCGGATTGCGCGAAATGCCGGATGTATAGAGAACAAAAAGCGCGACAAGGGCAACCGCGGACAATAAGGTTCCTACTCGTATGTGTTTGCGGATTGAAGGTATTTGCATTCGCGACGCGCGCCCCGCCGTTCCGTCAGCGGATTTGTCGGCACATTTGAAAAGCTACTGGACCGAGTTTTTCGGTTTGAAAATCGAACATCTGTGATTTTTTTCAAGCGATGCGCTTTTCCGACGAATCCGGTGAGCGTTGTGTGGTGTGCGGTCATCCTCTAACTGAGGAACGGTCCGGGCGCGGCGCAGGCGCAGTCGTCCTTTCCGTCGTCATTCCAGTCCACGATGAGGCGGACCAGATAAGCCAGAATCTCGCGTCGATATACACTGAAGCGTCAAAGGCGGGGTTGCCCCTGGAAATCGTCGTAATCGATGACGGCTCGACTGATGGCACGTGGCCGGTCCTGACCAAGATGGGTCAGGAAATGCCGCAGCTGAGAGCCCTGAGATTGAGCCGGCATTTCGGAAAGGAAGCCGCGATCTGTGCCGGACTCGCTTGTTCGCGTGGACAAGCCTGCATTGTCATCGATTCCGATCTGCAGCATCCGCCGGAAATCATTCCAGAGATGGTTCGGCTCTGGAAAGAAGAACGCTGGGACATCGTGGAAGGAATAAAGAAAACCCGTGGCGCGGAACCATTCGTCAATCGACTGGGAGCGCGCTTCTTTTATCGCACAGTCAGCGGTCTGTCCGGCTACGACCTGTATGGCTCGTCGGATTTTAAACTTCTAGACCGGAAAGTAATCGAGGCCTGGCTCGATATGCGCGAGCGTAACACCTTCTTTCGGGGAATGGTCGGCTGGCTTGGATTTCGGCGGAAGCAGATAACGTTTTCGGTTCCAAAGCGACAAGTCACACGTTCACGCTGGTCGCTTTTCGGCCTTGTTCGGCTGGCAGTGATTGGGATCACCGCGTTCTCATCGCTGCCGCTCCAGGTCGTGACGCTTCTCGGCGGAATTTTTCTTCTCTGCGCAATTCTGTTCTCGGTCTATGCGCTCGTGATGTATTTCACCGGCCTTGCTCTCGCCGGTTTTACCACCGTGATCATCCTCGAGCTGACCATTGGCGGCGTTTTAATGATCAGCCTAGGCATTATCGGAACCTACATCGCGCAAATTTATCAGGAAGTTAAATACCGGCCGCGCTACGTCGTTGCGGAAAGACTGGGGAGTCATAGCGGTGATGATGTTGAACGTGGAACCGAACAGGTTTAGGCCGCGTCGTGACTGAATTGGAACGACAAGGCGGCCATCGACTAGGTGACGCCATCGAAATCGGCGGCGACTACCAGGCGCGAGCTCTCCGCTCGGACCGCGCTGCCCAGCGTTTTTGGCATGAAGCAAAGTTCAGATTGATCGAGCGGGTCGGATTGCCGGCAAAACATGAACGTGTTCTGGATGCTGGATGCGGTTCAGGGACGATCAGTGATTTCCTTTCGCGTTACGCCAAGGAAGTTGTGGCGACCGACAGCAACCCAATGGCAATCAATTACGCTAAAGACACCTACCGGGCGCCGAATCTTGAATTCAGGCTGGGTCAATTCAACGACCTGAAGAACGAGCAACCGTTCGACAGGGTCTACTGCATCGAAGTCATCGAACATCTCTATGAAAATCAGGTCGCGGAGATTCTTTCCTTGTTCCGCGAACTGACGAACGCCGGCGGCACTTTATTTTTGACCACGCCGAACTATCGAAGTCTCTGGCCGGTGATAGAACAACTTTTGGATGCGTTCGGTTTGGTCGCGACGCTGGATGAAGTGCAGCACGTGACTCATTTTACGAAATCGAAACTGGTCAAGATGTGCAAGGATGCCGGATGGACCGTCGGCCACATCGGAAGTTTCAACGGCTTGGCGCCGTTCCTCGCTCCAATTTCGCGCCAGCTAGCGCTCAGCGCCGAGCGATTGGAGTCCAAGTTTAACGAGTCGTTGCCGCAAAATCTGTTGTTTTGCCTTTGCACAAAGCAAAGCCGCTGATTCCGCAAGCTATCGGAGGTCGATCGCGAGCACTTCGGCCGAGCCAGAGTTTAGGACGTAGAGCTTTTGATTTACTACAACCAGTCCTGACACGCCTTCAAGCTTCGCCGGCGCCTTCGGTTTTAGATCCGCAAGGCGCTTCCCATCCAAATCAAAGGTCAGCAGGAAATCCAAATTGGCGCTGGAAGCGTACAACCGCTTGCTATTCGGATCGACCGCCAAATCTTCGAAGCCGAACGGTTTTCCCCATTCCGGAACCGGCCAACTGGCAAGGAATTTTCCGGTCGAGTCAAACACCTGGATTCGCTGGTTCCGCGGATCGGCCACGAACACCTTGTTGCTCGCAGGATCGACGGTGACCGAAGTTGGGTCGTCAAATTGACCATCGCCTTTCCCTTTTTCGCCCCAGGTAGCCAACGCCTTGAGATCTCTTCCGAATTTAACGACTCGCGCCCGCCCCTGGTCCACCACGTAAAGAGACTGATCCGGCGCGATCGCGAGCTTACGCGGTCCGTAAAATTGCGGATCTGGTCCCTTCCAATCTGCGATGAAACTGCCATCCGGGCTCAGTTTTTGCACTCGATGATTTAAAGCCTCCGCAACGTAGATGTTTCCATCGCGATCAATCGCGACGCCGTTCGGGTCTCCGAATTGTCCGTAACCAGCGCCCTTCGAGCCAATGCTGGTTACGAAAGCTCCGGTGGCTGAAAACTTTTCCATCCGCCCGTTGCCAGTATCGGAGACATAAATGTTGCCCGCGCTGTCGGCCGCAATCCCATGCGGTGAATTGAATTGCCCGTTTGCGGTTCCGGAACCGCCTTCAAACATGGTGGACGCAACCTGCGGCAAAGACTTCAGATTCGGTGGCGGTTTGTCGGGGACTTTGTAGATAGTCAGCGAATTGTATTGGTTCTCCTTATCCTCAAACACTTTTGGAAAGTAATCACCGTAAAGTTGTTCGTTCGGTCGTTTGATGAAGTCACCGTGGCGAACGGCGTTATCAAATGCGACATAGGCTATCTTGTTGTCTTTCAGCATCCGAAAAACCTTTGCCGGGTCTTTGTTTTCAAAAAGTTCGCGATAAACCCGGTCGCGCTGGGTCGAATCATAGCCGGCGCCCCACGCATAATAGGGCCAGCCGTAAAAAACCCGCCGTCCTGCCATCAGGATCGGGTGGGTCACAAAACGATCGGTTAGAAAAATGTCTCTAGGTTGGGTTTCTTTGCGCAACCAATCGATCAGAGGATCGTTACGGATGGCGATAGCATTCCAATAACCGTTATGAATCGGAAAGAGATCAATAATTGCGCCGGGGATAATCAAAAGAAACAAGATGCTTGCGGCGAATCTTCCGGGCACGGCGGTTCCGCCGATGCGAAGTCGCCACAACTGCCAGAGGCCGAAGGCGACAAACAAGTTGGCCAGGATCGCCCACAGATGGATGAACTTCTGATTGGCCAGAACTTCGATCGTGAGCTGGAAGAGAAATGCGATCCCGATCAGGGACAGCGTCGCAACAAAGAATCGTCGCTGCAGAGAACTGGCGAAGATCAGAGCCAGAATCAGCAGCAGCCACTTAGCGCCAAAACTAAATCCGAGATAAGCGAGGACATTCCAAAGCGTGGGATGCTCGATGGTGTAACCCCAGTGAAAGAGCGGCGGCATGGTCACCCTGCCGCTGCCGGTGCTTAAATACAGCATCTGCGGCAAGGCGATAATGCCGGCGGGGGCCGCTATCGCCAACATTTGCAGCCGCAATGGAAACAGAATGAGCAGCACTACCATTACCGCGGCGGCTGCGATAAACACCGCGCTGTTCCACATCGGCAATAATCCCAGAAGGACGCCGGAAAAAACAAAACCGGCCCACGCCTTTGCCGGCGACGTTATTGAAACATCGGGTTCAGTCAGCGGTGTATCGATTGGACGATCGGGTATTGCCGGCGCAGCTAAGACCGTGCGGTAGCGAAGGAGCAGAAAAATCAGAACCAGCAAGAACACTGCGATCGCCATCGCGAAATGTCTTTGATTTGCGTAAGTGACCTGGGTCCAAACGCCCCAAAGGTCGCCGCGGTAGGGGAAGATCGACGGAAGAAAGTCGCGGCGCGTCAAAATATTGTGAAATGCGGCCTGCAACGAACTTTGTTTCCAAAAGAACGGGATGTAGGAAATCGACCCAAAGAAAAAGAACAGGATTGCGCCGACGCGTCCAATCGCGCGCGATTGGAACAACACCTCGCCGAGTATCATCACCAGGACGAGCATCGAAACCAGGGACAGAATGCTGAGTAGATTCAGGCCCCAGGCCGGGTCGAAGCCGAGGAATTCGAGATTTCCGGCGAGAAAATAAAAGAGAAAATGGTAACGGATCCGGTCCCCGGAAAAATGTGGATACTCGGTGGGGAAATTGTGCCCAACTCCGAAACTCTGGATGATCGCAGTGTTCGGCCCGAAATCGCTGTATTCATTATTGGCGATTAAGATTTTGCCGCCGGTAGAGCTCAGCGTGGCAAACATCATCCAGCACGCCATGGCAAAGAAGGCGGCGATGAGCAGCCAGTCGACGCGATTCGACCCCGGCGCGCGATCGATGCTCGGTGTCGATATGACTTCGCGCGGAGGTGTTTTGACGAATCTGTGCCGCCAGCGCGGCCAAGTGAACACGCCAATCGCCACCGCGAAAAAGCAGAGGTTTCCCCCAAATAGTGGAAGCGCGGTATGACCGAAAGCCAGCGCCGTTAAGTAGGTGATCCAACCTGCGATCAGCAGTCCGACAATGAAGGCCGCCGCCCACCGATGTGGCAGGGAAACGAACGAATAATACCGGCGGCAAAGTCGATCGCCGAGACAAACTGCGACTGCGAGGTAAACCAGCGCTAACATGCGCCAACCCCCGCGACTTTAGTGATTCGCCTGTTCGCTGCCAAACCGCGTCGAGCCTAGCCGCGCTACTTCCGGAAATCGAGCGCGCCTTTCTTAACCGCGTAAACGTAACCGACCATCAAGATCGCGATGAAGCTGAGCATACTCCAGAAGATCGCACTGCTATGCGCGATCGATTCTCTGTAAACGACTGCCCACGGATACATAAACACAATCTCGAGATCGAACAGAATGAACAGCATCGCCACCAGGTAAAACTTCACGCTGAAGCGCGGCTGTGGTTCGCCCTGTGGGATCATGCCGCACTCGTAGGCAGTGTCCTTGATTGGCGGACGCTTCGCCCCGGTCTTGCCGAGCAGCATGCTCATGAGCAATGCCGATACGGCGAAGCCAATCGCGACGATGATCTGCAGGAGAACCGGCAGATACTCGCGAATCATTGGCGGCCTGAGTGCTGGGGCCGACGCGCGGTTATTTTACCACGGCCAGTCGATTCGCCGGGATGTGCCCGTTTTGCGGGGCAATCGCTTTGGCCAATGAAGAAGGAAGTCCTTTGTATTTCTTGCCATTCTTCTTAACCGCACCACGCGCGACCAGGTTCTGCAATTTTTCGTAGGCACGCAGGCGGAGCATTTCCTCGCCTCCACTGGCGGCGTTTCGCGCGCGGAGATTCTCGTGAACAATATCAAAGAGTTCCTTAAACTCGTAGGAGGCGCGACGAGATAGCACCGCTACGAGTTCCTCGGTGACCAGGTCAGGAACTCGACGAGAAAATGCGTTTTTCTTGAGAATAGCCATAAGGCCGAAACAGTAGCACAAATCGGTCAGACTAACAGTAGAATTGTGACACCTGCGCTCACCTATGAGCTATGCTGGGTAAGGAGTGCCGAAATGTCGCACTTTGGCGACATTTTTTGACGCCCTTTTCAGGGGCTAATGTTACCGGGCCTCGCCCCAAAAAATCGCTGGTAAACCAAACCCTGCCGCGGCCTCAGTCAACGTTACCGGGCCGACGGACTCAGTCACGTAGCCATCGCGCTCATAGCGTTGTGAAGAAATGATCGGACTGAGGTGTTTAGCGACGACTTCCGGAGGCGGCAGCTTGGCGACGTCGACATAATCGGAGATTGCCGGCATGAACGCAGCGCTCATCAATAGCATCGGTCGCAAGGCCGCATCCAGTCGCGAGTAGAGCATGGCAGTGTCGATGTAAACGAAACCTCCGGTCGGCTCCGGCACCGCGCGTGTGGCGGTTTTGTAGGCGGACGAATTAGCAAAGCCAGCGGACTTTTGGTTGCTCCGATCGATCGCCGATTCAACCGACCCGGGATCGAGTCCGACGATCAAGACGTGGTTCGACAACGCCAGGGTTGGCGCGATCGCGACCAACGCGACTGGCGTTGGCATCGAAAAATAAATGACGCCGTTCTTTTCTGTCTTCGTCCAAGCCGCATCTTCATCGATCGCGTGGGTGAGCGCGTCCATAAGTTTGCTCGCGCGAGCGAAGTCCTTCACTCGCAACGTCGCGATCACCGACGGCCACCGCGAGTTTTGCGGCCAGTCCGCCAACGATCCCAATTCGAGATCGAACGCCGCATTCCAGTCCTCGACCGTAACTCCAGCACGAGCAGCAGAATCGAAAACCTTCTTCAGCCAGGTCCCAGTTGGGAGCGCAGCCTGGCTGATCCCGCCGAGCCGGTCCGGATTAACGAGAGTCGCGATGTACAAGAACGTGTCCGTCGTGCCGAGGTCGAGCGAGGAACGGCTCAATTTTCGATCGAGTTGGGTTTGAGGCATCCCGACGAACAAAACGTCGCGCATCTTGCCGCTATCGAAGCGCATCGCTCCGCACACACTGCGGATTTGATCGACTACGCCGCTCTGATCGCCCGTCGCACCGATCGCATTCCGGAATTTTGCCAGTTTTTGCGAGATCCCCTTGGGCTGAACGTAGAACAGGACTGCGTAGTTCGCCGGCATGTGCGCCATCGCCGCGCGGAAGGCCTCGTCGCTTTCCAGTAGGGTCTGGCGGTCCTTCTCCCTGCCGTCGGCGCGATCGAGCACCGCTTTCAATTCGGCGAGATCGTTGGAAATGAAAAACCATTGCCCGTCGTAAACTGTGGCGATTTGATTGGGCGCGGCGCCGGCGATGTCGATCTTGTGCTGCTCGTAATCGACCGTTTCGTGCGCGGACGCGTCGCGCACGAGTTGGGATCGCCAATTGTCGATAATCTTGTCCGCGTCGGACTGACTCCCGCGAAAACGGAGACCGCCCACAAAATGCGGATTGTTTTCTTCGATCGAGGTCACCGCTGCGAACGCGTCTCTCGGCGAAAGTTTCTGAAGATTGGTCAGTGTTTGCGATGTGGTATCGCGCTGAGGGACTTTCGAGAGGGGCCGGTTTAGGAATTCGCGGACGGCCGGCTCTTCATAGAGTTTGTAAATGTCCGTTTGGTGCCAGTCGTCCCGACTGCGATTGAAATCCGGAAGGTGAACCATCGCCATTGTCCCGCGCGGAAGCAGGGCAGTAACCGCAGCGTTCGACGTGCTTTGCGCATGGTGAACGGTGTAAACAACTCCTCCGGCCGCGACGGCGGCGAGTGCAATCAACAAACCCAAGCGTTTCATGAGTCCGCTTCTATCCACCCTCAACCTTTAACATTCAACTAGGCCAGTCCGAGCTCGGAAGTGCCCGTGCCACTCGCACTAGGCTCTCGGATGAAACTGGCGGTGGACCGCTTTGAGCCGCTGTTGATCGACGTGGGTGTAAACCTGTGTAGTCGAAATGTCGGCGTGACCGAGCATCTCCTGAATGATCCGGAGATCGGCGCCGTTGCTCAGCAAGTGGGTGGCAAAGCTGTGCCGCAGCAAATGCGGATAAATGTTTTTCTCCAGCCCGGCGTGTCGCGCTTTTTCCTTCACGATCTGCCAGATCCGCGTGGTCGTTAATTTCGTTCCGCGCTCGGACAGGAAAATCTCGTTGCCGGTGCGGCGCTTTACCAGCTTTGGTCTTTCGGTCGATAAATAAACCGCCAGCGCTTCACAGGCTTTGCGGCCTACCGGCACCATTCGAGTCTTGTTGCCTTTGCCAATCACGCGAATCACGCCCTCTTCAGCGTGAAAATTTTCTAGGCGAGCGTTGGCCAGCTCGGAGATGCGCAATCCGCTCGCGTAAAGCAGCTCGATCATCGCTCGGTCGCGCAACCCGTGCCGCGCTTTGAGGTTGATGCTGTTCAGCAACTGTTCGACTTGCAGTTCGTTCAATGTTTCCGGCAAATACCGCTCGATCCGCGGCAGATTGAGCGCCTCGGTCGGGTCGCGCTCAATCTCGCCTTTGCCGGCGAGAAACCGGAAGAAAATCTTCAGCGCCACCACGATCAACTTGATCGATGCCGCCGAAAGCCCGGCCCGTTTCTTGTCCGCCAGATACTCGCTGATGGTCGGGAGCGTAATCGCCTTGAAGCGTTCGATTTTTCGCGTTCCCGCGCACCATCGCGCGAAATCGGTCAGAGATCGCTGGGTGGAAAGCTGGTAATTATCGGAAAGTCCGCGCTCGACCGCTAGATAGCGGATGAACGACTCGATGGATTGCTCCACAGGAAGCAACCATAAGTAGGAATTAGGAATTAGGAATTAGGATTTGAAGCGCACGGCTGCAGGATCTGCCTGATCCTGGCTCCGTCCTCCCTGCGAGCGGCTTCGCCGCGATTGACAATCGAAGACCAATTGTTCGATCATCTTTTAAGGATGAGTCTCGATTTGAACACGATTCTGAAGGATTGGCCGCATGAAAACCGGGCC
>Ga0075425_100008411_pt1 | contig 10941 bp, 14 predicted proteins | sample SoiMethybrSBSTD4_FD_75300 | JGI IMG/M metagenome (GOLD analysis project Ga0075425, IMG submission 75300) | Bulk soil microbial communities from a Populus tree surrounding site in Tennessee, USA - Soil MetaG P. TD hybrid SBSTD4 | ecosystem: Environmental > Terrestrial > Soil > Tree plantation...
CGGCGGCGCGGTTACGCGCAGCACGCTCCCGGCGCCTTCGACGTTCGTCCCGGCAACGCTCCCGAACGACAGCGCGCAAGGCGGGTCGAAGTGCGATCCGGAGAGCGTCACCCGCGTCCCGCCAGCCGCCGGGCCGAACGCCGGCGCGATCGCCGTGACCAGCGGCGCCGCCGCGCCGAGGACGTCCACCGCGATGCGCGCCATCGCCCCACTGGCCGGATCGCTCACGTCGATCGCGCCACGATCGGCACGCAACGCGTGCACGCGCACTTCAGCGGTCGCGCCCGGAGGAATGGCCACCGATGCGGGCACCTCCAGCAGCGTCGGATCGCTCGAGGTGACGGCCAGGAACTTCGTTACCGCGGCCGCTGGCGTGATCGAGAGCTTCACCACTCCGTCGTCCCCGGCGTGCAGCGTCAGCGCCGGCGGATCCACGGCGATGCCGGCCGGATCGAAAACGACGATGGTCGCCTGCGACGCCGCCGTCCCGAACTGGACGCCGACTGTGGCGGTGCCGGCCCGCAGCCCGGCAACGTCGATGGTCCCGGTCGCGCTCCCCGCCGGAACGGTGATGAAAGCGGGCACACCGACCGTCGAAGGATCGCTTGCCGTGACATGGATCGTAGTCGCCGCCGCGAACGGCCGGCCTGCCTCGAACCGCAGCAGCGCGCTCTGCCCCGCGCGGACCTGGAGCGTCGCCGGGGCGAGGAAGTCGTCGTTCAGAATCGTACAGGTCGCCGTGCCGTGTCCGATCGCCGGCAGGGCGCCCGTCCAGCCGTAGATCGTGACCGTGAAGGTCTTGTCGGCCTCCGGCTTGTCGTTGTCGATGATCGGAATGTCGAACGATTCCTCGGTCGCGCCTGGCGGGAAGTCGATGAACGTGGTACGCGCCGGCGGAATGTAATCGATGTTCGCCCGCGCCGTGCCGTCCTCGGCATACGCTGCGATCGACGTGTCCAGCCCCAGGGGAGCGGAGAGGCGGATCGTGAAATGCGCTCTGCCACCACTCTCGCGCACTGTGACGTCGTCGATCGACGCCACGGGCTGAGGATCGTTGTCGACGATCTGGATCGTGGCCCATGTCAGCGAGGTACCGGGATCGAACATCGTTCCGTCGGTCGCGGTAACGTACACGTCGTCGAAGGTGTTGCCGCCGGACCAGACCTGATCATCGTGGATGAGCAGTGTGAACGTCTTCGTGGTCTGGCCCGGCCCAAACGTCACGCTCCCGCTGCCCGGCTGGAGCGCTCCGCACTGCGTGCACATCGTCATCCAGTTGACGGTGCTCGCGACGGAGAGATTTCCGCTGCGCAGCAGCGTCATCGTCACGCTGCCGGCGTTCTCCGGCACGATCGGAAAATGTTCGGCGAGTGAGACGACCGCGGGCGGATCGGGAGTGATGACCAGGGGCATCGAGGTGGACGCGGCGCCGCGCGCGTTCGCGATCCGGACGGACGGGTGATAGAGGCCCTTCGTGCCGTACGTGTGCGTGACCGTCGTACCGCCGGTGAGCGTCTGGTCGGGCGAGCCGTCATCGAAATGGAACGTGACGGTGTCGCACGACTGCACGCTGTAAGGCGGTGGCGGAACGCCGCAGCCGCCCATCGGGTACGGACACCGGCCCCCCGTGTTGGGGACGACGGCGAGGTTGACGGCTCCGGCCGGACAGTGCCCGGCAAAGCTGCCGCACGAGGAGATGATGAAGCTGCCGGCGAGCGGCGCGCTGGTCGGACAATTCGTCTGCGCGGAAGCAGAAGAAATGGATGTGAGGAGCGCAAGGAACAGTACTGACGCTCGCACGCCCACAGATACGGTCCTGCCGGGCGGTTTGTCTATCAACGGGCGCGGGCCGTGCCGGGGCCGTCTGGTGGAGGGGCGGCCGGCGAGGAGATCGCGCGGCGGTTGGCGTTCGGGAGAAAGCGACCGAAACGCAGCCGCGGCACCTGCATGCCGACCTGATGTTCGGCTGGGTGGGACTGATGCCCGTCTCCTATCCGATCGCCGGCTAAGCGGCGAGCTGCGCAGGGTGGAATAGGACAAGACTCAACGCCACGTATTCGGCAGCGATGGCCGCTTCGCGAGCTTTCTCCGTTTGTCGTCAGCTTCCGCGTTGCGAATGAGGAGAACAACGAAGATCGCGGCCGTACCGATGCCGCCGAGGAGCCATAGCAACATGATTGTTTCCCTTTCCGAGTCTATTGCAGCTCCTCGTCGCCGCGGTCCATCCGCACCGCCTCGTAGCATTCACACGCGCTCGGCTCCAGGGCGTCGCGCTCGATGGCGACCGCTCCGCCGCGGTGCCGGATCGCGCCGGCGGCCGCGAGTTGTTCCATGGCGTTCTCGATGTCGCGCTCGTCCGCTCCGAGCGCGGCGGCGAGCAACGCTCTCGATTTCCCCGCTTCCAGCCTGCCAGAGCGTTCGTCGATCATCAGCAGCCACTTGGCCAGCTGCTGTTTCAAGGGGTGAAAGCGCGCGCACACGCCGTTCTGCGTGACCTGGCCGAGAAATGTGTGCGCGAATTGGAGGATGGCTTTCTGCAGCCTGGCGCTGACGACGAGAAGGTGGCGCAGATCGTCCGCCGGGATGCAGTAGACCGAACCGGCACATTGCACGACGACCTGACCGACTTGCTCGGTGGTGTCGAGAATGATGTCCAGGCCGAGGATGCCCTCGCTGCCGACCAGTCCGGCGGCGACCGCTCGTCCGTCGCGCAGCGGCCGTCCGACCGCCACGAGCGCCGTGATCGGAATCAGGGCCGCGCGGCTGGGGGCGTTCGCGCTCACCAGGATGTCGCCGGCGCCGTAGAACCGCACCTGCGAGGCGCGATGGATGGCATTCCGTTCGTGGACAGCGATCTCGGCGAGCAGCCCGCTCGCGGTGTGCTCGATGACCTGCTGCGCCGCAGCGTCAGTGCGCATTGTTGTCTTGCAGCGCGGGATCGGACTGCGCCTCGCCTTCAGTGCTCGGCGCGGCGTACCGGTTGGCGCGGCGCTCCGCCTTGCGCTGCTGGCGGTCTCGTTTGGCCTGTTCGCGCTGCCGTTTGGTCGTGGTCACTCGTCGTTTAGGCATAGGGCAATCTCCTTGGGTGAAAATCTGCGACAGCCGCGCCCGGATTCGAGCGGTGGCACGTCATCTCCGGCGCGCCATCCCGGCCACAGTCGCACTATGCCGGCACCGCCACCGGCGTCGCGTCGGCTCTTCCTCGGGCAGGAACAACGGTGCGCCATCGCGCCACCGAGTCTTCCGGAATCACGAATTCGAATGTCTGGCGGTCCGAGCGCAGGCGCATCACCTTGCCGGACTCGATGCGGGCGCCGGTGACCAGCTCCGTCGCGTACTCCACTTCGCGAATCCATTCGAGATCGAGCGAGGCCTGCATGTCGGAGTTCTCGTAGAACAGCGTCGAGGGCGTCACGGCCAGGGCCACGTCGAGATGGCGGTTGCCGTCGACGTACTCGCCGCGGCCCACCAGCTGCGACGTTGGACGGCGCCGGTCGACGAACGTTGTCACCGAATCCGAGTGCAGACGCGAGAAGAGGTTCCAGGCCAGGTAGGCGACGACGGCTGCGGCGACGATCCAAATCATGGCCTGCATTCGGTCCTCCTTGCACTGCGAACTGTCGGTCGCGAGAGCGTCGGCTAAGAGGTGGGACTCCAGACGATCCGACTTAGTTCAGACCGTCCGAAGGCAGAGGGAAGTTCCTCGACGTGAAGCCACGATACGCGCGTCGCCGCCGAATGTCACGATCAATCGCCGCAGGAATTCGCGTCCCCTCATTCAGGTTAAGCCGCGTACATCAGTGATTTGCCGCATCGAGGATGAACTCAGTTGAATCTCCGAAGGCAGCACGGAAAGGAGACTCGCATGAGGACATCTGGAAACGTCAAGTGGTTCAACGACGCCAAGGGCTTCGGCTTCATCACGACCGAGAAGGGTGACGACGTGTTCGTCCACTTCTCCGCGATCCAGGGCAGCGGCTTTCGCTCGCTTCCCGAAGGCGCGGCCGTAGAGCTCGACGTCACGCAGGGGCCGAAAGGCCTCCAGGCTTCGAACGTCGTGACGGTATAAGCCACCACGCACGATCCGCACGAAGGACAGGAGCGATCCTGTCCTTTTTTTTTGAAAGAGAGAACCAATGCCATTCACATCGTTCGGACTGCACCCGGATCTTCTTCGGGGTATCCGGGAGCTCGGCTTCACCCGTCCGACACCAATTCAAAACGACGCCATTCCGCCGGCCATGGCCGGGAAGGACGTCCTGGCCGCCGCGGTGACCGGGAGCGGCAAGACCGCCGCGTTCGCTCTCCCGATCCTCAATCGCTTGATCGCCAAGAGGCGCGGGACGACGCGGGCGCTGATCCTGACGCCGACGCGCGAGCTCGCCGCGCAGATCGACGAGCATCTCCGCGATCTGGCCGTCCACACGCCCATCTCCGGCGCGGCCGTGTACGGCGGGGTCGGGATGGGGCCGCAGGAGCATGCCTTTCGCTCCGGCGTCGACGTGATCGTGGCCACGCCGGGACGCCTTCTCGATCACCTGCAGCGCGGCTACGGGCGCCTGGCCGGTCTCGAGATTCTCGTTCTCGATGAAGCGGACCGGATGCTGGACATGGGCTTCCTGCCGGATATCCGGCGCGTCCTGAAGCATCTCCCCGCGAAACGCCAGACGCTGTTCTTCTCGGCGACGCTTCCGCCGCCGATCGTGCAGCTGTCGCGTGAGATGTTGAAGAATCCGGCCATGATCTCCGTGGAACGGAAGGCAACGCCCGCAATCGGCATCACGCAATCGATCTTCCCGGTGGCGCAGGAGATGAAGACGGCGCTGCTGCAGGCGCTGATCGATCGCGGCGAGATTACGAACGCGATCGTGTTCACGCGGACGAAGCACCGCACGAATCGGGTCTTCGAGCAGCTGCAGCGGCGCAACGTGCGGGTGGCGCGCATCCACGGAAACCGCAGCCAGGTGCAACGCACGGAAGCGCTGGCGGGATTCAAGTCCGGGAAGTACCGGATTCTCGTGGCCACGGACATCGCCGCGCGCGGGATCGACGTCGAGGCGCTCTCGCACGTCGTGAACTTCGACGTCCCGAACGTGCCGGACGACTACATCCATCGCGTCGGCCGTACGGCCCGCGCGGAGCTGAAAGGCGACGCCATCACGTTCGTGTCACCGGCCGAAGAAGACGATCTGCACGGGATCGAACGGACGATCGGCAAGCGACTGCCGCGCGTGATCCTGCCGGACTTCGATTACACGCGGCGCCCGACGGAGAAGCTGGAGGTCCCGATCCATCAGCGCATCGCGGCCATCCGCGCAAAAAAGACGGAGGATCGGACGCGCGCCGCCGCAAATGCCAGGAGACGCGCAGATCGTCAGGCGACGCCTGCGTTGCCGTCGCGGGCCGCAGATCAACGCCGGGGCCGTAGACGCCGCTGACGCGCGAACGGCCTGGCCGCGGAATCCTTCCGCTCACCATCGCGTAAGTCACTGGCAGGGTTGGTGGATCTGATCGGGCTCGAGCCGACGACCTCCTGAGTGGGACATACGCGGTCGCGTCAGATGCAGCGAGGAAACAAAAAGCGCGACCGAAGTCGCCATCGCAGCGTACAGCGATGCCCATCGAGTCGGGTGCGAGATAAGATGGAGCCGAGGTCGAATGCGATGACGATCGACGTCGACGCGGTCTACGAAAACGGTGTCCTGAAGCTCAAACAGTCGGTGGACTTGCCAGAGAACGCCGAAGTCCACGTGACGATTCAAACCGACGCCGAGGCGAAGACTCCGCTCGGCCGCCGCCTGTGCGAGCTTCGGGCGGAGATCGCCAAGTCGGGAATCGCTCCTCTGGGTTGGGACGAGATCGAGACCGAAGTGGCCCTTCGGCGCGGCGGGTGGCGAGAAGGCTCGTGAAGCGGACTTTCGTGGATGCTGGCGTTCTGATCGCGGCGGCGCGAGGCGGTAACGTACAGGCGGCCCGGGCCATGGAGATCCTCGATGACCCGGAAAGAGAATTTGCCGCAAGCATCTTCTTGCGGCTGGAGGTTCTTCCGCAAGCTGTCTTCAACAAGCGAGTCGCTGAATCAGCCTTCTATGACGCTTTCTTCTCGACGGTGACCCACTGGGCAACAAACCTGGATGATGTTACCAGCATCGCGATGCGCGAGGCATCAATCAACGGCGTCGAGGCGTTGGACGCTCTCCACGTCGCAGCGGCGGCATCTGTCGGCGCATCCGAACTGATCACGACGGAGAAGCCGTCCCGGTCGATTCATCGGGCGAGGGCCGTCAAGGTCGTCACGATTCATCCCGACGGCTGAATGGTTCGGCTGACGACAAACCGCTGGCATTGCGAAATCTGCGGTTTTATGCGGGTGCGCCGCCTGAACGGAACTCGACACATTCTTTGGAGGACACGCGCTCACGAATGCGCGACGGGCTTGCAGTGGCCAGCAGATGCGCTTACCTGATGCACGAACGCCACGGCGATCGCCCCTTCGCCCACCGCCGACGCCACTCGTTTGATGTTGCCGCAGGATGGTCCGCGCGTTGGCGCTGGCGGCCGTTTGAACCGCAGTGGGATCCATTCGGTCGCGGACGCCGCAGGTTCTGCGCGCCGCGCGTACGTGCTACGACCACATCGCCGGCACACTCGGCGTGTCGCTTCACGACCGCATGAGCGAGCTCCGATGGTTCGCACGAGCTCAGAGCGATCACGCCTACGAGCTCACGCCCGCGGGGAGCAAAGCGTTCGACACGCTCAGCATCGATGTCGAGGCCGCCCGAGGGCTCCGCCGCCGCTTCGCGTTCGCCTGTCTCGACTGGAGCGAGCGCCGTCCGCATCTCGCCGGCACTCTCGGCGCCGCCCTGCTGCAGATCGCGCTGAAGAGAAAGTGGGTTCAGCAGGACCTCGACAGCCGCGTCCTGACGGTCACGCGCATCGGGCGGCGCGAGCTGCTCGCGCGCTTCGGCCTCGAGGGCATCCCCGGCTGAGGCTGCGCGACGCCGCGCTTTGCCGGGACCGCGGCGGCCGAGATCACGCCTGAGCGCCACCACGATCGGGACGACGTTGGCGCTGCGACGATCGCGCGCCAAGCCCCTGCCGATCCAATAGATCTGCAGCGCGTCGGCGGCGAGGTGGGCCTTGCGCGAGGACATGGTGAACTTCAGGCTGCTCGCCAGCCGCGTCAACTTGTCGTAAATAGGGCGGAACGCCTCGATGAACTGGAGTGTGGCGCGCGCCGCGTCGACGTCGAGCTTGTTCACGCTCCCGAGCTCCGGCACCTGCTCGACGGCGAAGATCGCGGTGCGGAGGAACTCGAACGGGACATTGACGTGTGAGCGGACGAAGTTCGCGGTGAGCGGGTGCGGCGACTCCAGATTCGGAATGAGAGCGGCGACGTCGTCGAGCGCCGCGGAGAACTGCTCGGCGAGCTGCTGGTAGTAAGTGACGGTAGGTGTTGCGGTGCGAATCGTGGCGGACATGGCGTCCTCCTTTCGCACAACGCAGCCGCGCGACGCGCGCTCCTGCGCAGTGCTGGTTCTTCGTTACCCGCCCACACCCAGGCCGGCTGCGGCGAGAGGCTCGTTCGCGTCGGGCGCAAACGCTGCCACGTAAACGAGTGCCTTCACATTCGGATTGCCCGCCGCCGCGCCCGTGATCACCGCGCCGCCGTAGGAGTGTCCGACGAGAACCATCGGGTCCTTCTGGCTGTCGAGAGCGCGTTTTGTGGTTGCGATGTCGTCCGCGAGCGACGTAAGCGGAATCTGCACGGCCGTGACGGAATAGCCGTCGTGTTCCAGGATTGGAATGACCTTCGACCAACTGCTCGCATCTGCAAATGCGCCGTGCACGAGAATGATCGTCGGCTTCGATGCGGTGCTCGTGGTTCCCTCCTTCGGACAGAACCCTCTACAGCGATTCGCGCCCAAGATAGGCCGCGCGGATCGCGAGCGCGATTAGACGAAGGTATCGGCCGATACGCGCTTATCTGAGCCTGCCTCGCCCGAGCTTGGCGACTTCCCGATGTCGAAAGCAGCCGATGACGTGGTCATTCACCATCCCGACGGCCTGCATGTGCGCGTAGATGATCGTCGAGCCCACGAAGGTGAAACCGCGGCTCTTGAGATCTTTGCTCATGGCGTCCGACTCGACGGTGTGAGCGGGAACCTCCCCCATGGCTCGCCAACGATTCTGAAGCGGGCGACCCTGGACGAAGCGCCACTGGTATGCGTCGAAGCTGCCGAACTCCGCCTGGACTTCGAGAAACGCCTTGGCGTTCTTAATTGCCGACTCGATCTTCGCTCGGTTGCGCACGATCCCCGCGTCCGCCAGCAGCGCCGCGACCTTCCGCTTGTTGTAGCGGGCGACCTGCTCGGGGTCGAAGCGGTCGAAGGCGCGGCGGTAGGCGTCCCGCTTCCGGAGAATCGTGCTCCAACTCAGTCCCGCCTGCGCTCCCTCGAGGACGAGGAATTCAAAAATCGCGTGCTCGTCGTGCAATGGCACGCCCCATTCCGCGTCATGGTAGGCGACGTAGAGCGGATCGGTGCCCGCCCACGCGCAGCGTTTTCTCTCAGCCACAGACGACATTCTACGGTTCGAGAAGGGTCCCGAGGAGCTCGCCGAACCGGTTCTCCATTTCGCCGGGCCGGTTGGCGTAGGCGATCATCGTAGCCCCAACTGCTGTGCGATACTGACGGGGTAGCGTCATGACAGAATGGTTTTTCGAGCCTGGCCACACCGCCGTTGAGTTTTCTGCGCGGCACATGATGGTTACCCACGTCCGCGGGCACTTCACGGATGTGCATGGCCGTCTCGTGTTCGATCCCGACACGCCGGCGAACACGCAGTTCGAGGTCACGGTGGACGCGGCTCTGTTGTGGACCGGCGAGCCCGCCCGCGATGCTCACCTCAAAAGCGCGGATTTCCTCGATGTCGAACGATTTCCGACAATCACGTACAAGTCACGAGCCGTCGAGCTGGTCGGTGCCCTCGAGGCGAACGTCCTCGGCGACGTTACGATTCACGGCGTGACCCGGCCGCTCACACTGCACGTCCGTTTTCTCGGAACGTGGCAGACGCCGTGGTGGGAAAATGGCGCGGATCGCGGGCCGAAGACGCGCGCCGGTTTTGTGGCGACAGGCCGATTGAATCGACAGGATTTCGGCGTCAGTTGGAACTCGACCCTCGATCGCGGCGGCGTCGTCGTTGGTGACGACATCGACATTACGATCGACGCAGAGGCGATCCTCGAAAAGCCGGGCATCTGATGAGACTGAGGTACGCGGCCGCGCAACGAGGCTTTCTATGACTTCACGGCCGCTGATGACTCTTCAGGTTTTCATCGCGCCCCCGCAAAAACTCGGAGCCGTGCCCCATGGAACCCGCGTGATCGCGCCGATTACGAGCGGCACCTTCGAAGGCCCCCGGCTGCGCGGCAGAGTCTTGCCGGGTGGAGGTGACTGGACCCTCCTGCGGCCCGACGGCGTTCTGGAGCTCGATCTTCGAATCACCCTCGAGACTGAAGACGGCGCCCTGATCTATATGAGCTCCTTCGGCCTTCGACATGGTCCGCCGGAAGTGTTGGCCGCCCTCGCGAATGGCGAGTCCGTTGATCCGTCCAAGTACTACTTTCGGACTACGCCAAGATTCGAAACGAGCGCACCGCCGTATGCGTTTTTGAACCGGTTGATCGCCATCTCGTCGGGGGATCGCCGGCCAAGCGGACCGATTTACACAATCGACGAAGTCCTTTAGGGATGCACAAGCTTGAAATCATGGCGGAGCGCAACGGCATTGAGCGTAGAGACGTGCTCAAGGCGATGGCTGCGCCGGTCGTTGCCGCTGCCATGAGCACCTTGACCGGATGCGCGCATGGTCCGGCCGCCACGAACGGCGTTGCGACCGCGAATCGGAGAGGGACCGCCATGAGCTCGAGACCACTGATGACGGTGCGAATCGCCGCGGCGCCGCCACAAAGGCTCGGTTCGGTGCCCCACGGCGTTCGGAGCGTCGTGCCGGTCATTGGCGGCGACTTTGAAGGCCCGCGACTTCGCGGCAAGGTTCTCCCTGGCGGAGGTGACTGGTTGTTGCAGCGCTCCGACGGTGTTCTCGAGCTGGACCTGCGCATCACGCTGGAGACAGACGACCATGCGTTGATTTACATGACGTTTCAGGGCGTGCGCCATGGCCCCCCCGACGTAATCGCCGCCCTCGGCCGTGGAGAGGTCGTCGATCCCGCGCGCTACTACTTTCGAACCGTGCCGCGATTCGAAACCTCGGCGGACGCATACGCCTTCTTGAATCGCATCGTCGCCGTCGGTACCGGTGAAGCTACACCCGATGGGGCGGTTCATAAGATCGACGAAATAGTGTGACTACATGCCTTGGCACGCGGTCGAGCTCGTGCTTCATACCGTCGCGAGCGGCAGCGACCGATAGCGCTTCCCGGTGAGCCGTGCCAGTGCGTTGACGACCGCGGGTGCAATCAACGGCACCGGGCATTCGCCGACGGCTGTCGGCGGCTCGGCGCTTGGAAGGTGCCGAGCCGGAAGAGGAAGTGTTGCTTGTCGGGCGTGATGCCGCTGAGCACGGGACGCGGCACCGATCCGGTCAGGCGCGGCGCGACGTGATGTCCGGGAATGCGGAAAGAGCGGTGCGGGCGTGCCGGGCTCGAGCGACGTGCCGCCGCCGATCGGGACGCGCATGATGGTGTCGCCGGAGGCGTAGAACAGCTCTTTCCCGTCCGGGCTCCACATCGGGCTTTCGCCTCCCGCGTTCGAAATTTGCCACTGTTCAGGGCTGAGGGGATAGCGGCGGACGTAGACCTCGTTGCGCATCGATGCGTTCGACTGATAGGCCACCCATCGGCCGTCGGGAGAGAACGTCGCCGCGCTTTCGTCGAACGGCGTGGACACGAAGGGGGTCATCACCGGTTTCGGGCCG
>Ga0075425_100008412_pt1 | contig 10941 bp, 11 predicted proteins | sample SoiMethybrSBSTD4_FD_75300 | JGI IMG/M metagenome (GOLD analysis project Ga0075425, IMG submission 75300) | Bulk soil microbial communities from a Populus tree surrounding site in Tennessee, USA - Soil MetaG P. TD hybrid SBSTD4 | ecosystem: Environmental > Terrestrial > Soil > Tree plantation...
GGTCTGCCCGTTGAGCGGACGCAGCTCGCAGCTGAGCTGGATCGGATGCTTGGCCTGGTCGTCCACCACGTCGGCGTACTCGCGCCGCAGGTCGAGGCAGTCCGCCGAGGTGCGCGACTGCGACCAGGAGTCGCTCTGGTTGAAGCCGGCATTGAGCCGGTAGCCCAGCCGCCCGTTCATCAGGACACCCGCCGTCCGCCCGTCGGCGCGGATGCTGGTGCCGCTGAATGAGCTGCCGTCCTGCTTGTGCGGACTCAGGAAGCCGCCGCCCAGCGTGAGCTTGGTGCCCGGCACCTCGCGCGCGCTCGGGGTGGTGATGTTGAGCACCCCGAAGAACGCGTTGGCGCCGTACAGCGCGGAGCCGGGACCCCGCACCAGCTCCATCTTGGAGATCTCGTCGCTCGGCACCGTCATCGCGTTCCATTCCTGGGAGCCCAGGAAGGCGATCGCCAGGTCGCGGCCGTCCTGCAGCACCAGCACCCGGCGGTTCAGCGTCGAGTTGAAGCCGCGCGCGTTCACGTTGAAGTCGTTCATGCCGCTCTGCACGATGTCCACGCCGGGCACCTCGCGCAGCGCCATCGGGATCTGGCCCAGGATGCCGTTGGCCTGGAGCACTCGCGGCTCCACGATCGAGAAGGCCGCCGGCGCCTCCACCGCGCGCTCCGGCACCTTCGAGGCTCCCGTCACCTGCAGCTCCGAGAGCTGGATCGGGAGCTGCTCCATCTTGGCGTCCACCGTGGTCGTCCCGTTCGCCGTCACGGTGGCCGGGACCTCGATGGGACGGTAGCCCAGCCAGCGGAACGTCAGCGTCTGCGCTCCGGCGGGGACGTTGGCGATGGAGTAGGACCCCCGGACCGTGGTGGCGCTCTTGATGGTCGTCCCATTCACGGACACCAGCACCCCCGCGAGAGCCTGGCCGGTCCCGGCTTGCGTGACCGTTCCTTTGACCGTGCCGCTCCCCTGCGCCCAGGCCGGCGGCGAGGCGAAGAGCAGGCCTGCCGAGAGCAGCAGGAAGGCGGTTGGGGTCCGGGCCGGCAGCGGGGTCTGAAGACGCATAGGTCGGGCCTTGGCGTGGGTGTCGGAGCTCAGTTTCATAGCGAACCGCGGGCGGAAAGGTAGCCCGCGCACAGAGGTAAGGCGGCGGCGTAAAGTGCATCTTTCGGGCGTGTAACGGAAGTCCCCACCCCCTTTTGGCCCCGCTGGCGCGAGTCGTTTGGACGCTGCCCCCGGAACCCCCGTTCGGTTCCTGAAGAACCCTTCAGCTTGCTTTCATGACCCTTCACACTGGCGACGGAGACATTTGCCCCGCGAGCCAACCCGGCTCGTCTTGTTGCCTTTGCACCAGGAGATGACCTCGATGCGGTTGCCGGTTCGTGCGGTGCTTGCGCTGGCCTTGCTGCTCGGCGCCTGTGGCGAGAAGGAAAAGGAAGCGGAGGAGCACAAAGGCGGCGGCGAGGAAGCCAAGTCGGAGCTGACCGCGTTCGAGCTCGAAAACGGCATCGGCCCCGTCAAGGAAAAAGTCGAGCTCGGCCCGCTCGACCAGGCGCTCGCCGCCAAGGGCAAGGCGCTCTTCGAGACCAAGTGCTCGATGTGCCACAAGATGGATACCACCTACGTGGGCCCGGCCCTCGGCGAAGTCACCGGGCGCCGCACCCCCGCCTACATCATGAACATGATCCTCAATCCCCAGGAGATGGTCGAGCGCCATCCGATCGCGAAGCAGCTCCTGGCGGAGCGCATGACCTTCATGGCCAACCAGAACCTGAGTGTCGAAGAGGCCCGGGCCGTGGTGGAGTACCTGCGGACCCAGGCCAAGAGCGCGCCCAAGCCGTAAACCCCAGGAGAACTGTCGCAATGCCCAGGATCGTTTCCCCCGCCCGCACCGGACTGACGCTCGCCGCCCTGCTGGGGCTCGCCGCCTGTGCCGGCTCCTCCAAGCCGCTGGGCGGGACCGACGCCGCGGCCAAGGTCTACGTCGCCCCCGGCCAGTACGACGAGCTCTACGCCTTCCTGTCCGGTGGCTTCTCCGGCAACGTGGTGGTGTACGGGCTCCCCTCCGGGCGGCTGCTGCAGCAGATCCCGGTCTTCTCCCAGTATCCCGAGAAGGGCTACGGCTACTCGGAAGAGACCAAGGCCATGCTCAATACCAGCTGGGGCTTTTTGCCCTGGGATGACGCGCACCATCCCCAGCTTTCCATCACCAACGGCCAGGCCGACGGCCGCTGGCTCTTCATCAACGGCAACAACACGCCCCGGATCGCGCGGCTCGACCTGACCCGCTTCGAGACCGAGGAGATCATCGAGATCCCCAACGCCGCGGGGGGCCACGGATCTCCCTACATCACGGCAAACAGCGAGTACGCGGTGAGCGGCACCCGCTTCGCCGTCCCGACTCCGCAGCAGGACGAGTCGATCAAGGACGGCAAATTCGGTGGGGTGCTCTCCTTCGTGAAGATCGACCCGCAGAGCGGGCATATGAGTCTCGCCTTCCAGGTCCACGTGCCGGGGTTCGACTATGACCTGGCCCGCTCCGGCAAGGGTCCCTCGCGCGACTGGTCGTTCTGGACCTCCTATAACACCGAGGAGGCCAAGACCCTGCTGGAGGCCAACGCCTCCCAGAAGGACAAGGACTACATCGCCGCGGTGAACCGGAAGGTGGCGGTGCAGTGCGTGGCCGACGGCAAGGCGAAGGAATGGAAGACCCCCTACGCGCACAACCTGGTGGGCGAGGACGGCATCGCGCGCTCGGAGATGGTGAACAGCGAGAAGATCCTCGAGGCGGCCGACTGCCCGGGCCTGATCTACTTCCTGCCCACCCCGAAGTCTCCCCACGGCGTGGACGTGGATCCCACCGGCGAGTTCATCGTGGGCGGCGGCAAGCTCGCCACCACCATCCCGGTGCACTCCTTCTCGAAGATGCTGAAGGCGATCGAGGCCAAGGCCTTCGAAGGCGAGGTCGGCGGCATCCCGGTGCTCAAGTACGATCAGGTGATCGCGGGTGAGGTGCAGAACCCCGGGCTGGGTCCGCTGCATACCGAGTTCGACGGCAAGGGCTACGCGTACACCTCCGTCTTCATCACCTCCGAGATCGTCAAGTTCTCGCTCAAGGATTTCAAGGTGGTGGACCGGGTTCCCACCTATTACTCGATCGGCCACCTGATGATCCCGGGCGGCGATACCGAGCATCCCTACGGGAAGTACGTCGTCGCGCTCAACAAGATCACCAAGGATCGTTACCTCCCGACCGGGCCCGAGCTCACCCAGTCGGCCCAGCTCTACGACATCACCGGCGACAAGATGAAGCTGCTGCTCGACTTCCCGACCACGGGCGAGCCGCACTACGCGCAGGCGCTACCGGCCTCGGTCATCAAGGACAAGCAGCTCAAGGCCTACGCGCTGGCGACCAGCAAGGATCCCAACGTCACCAAGAGCGAGAAAGAGACCAAGGTGGTCCGTCAGGGCGCCAAGGTGCACGCCTACATGACCGCGATCCGCAGCCACTTCGTGCCCGACAACATCGAGGGCATCCAGGTGGGCGACTCGGTTTTCTTCCACGTGACCAACCTGGAGCAGGACTGGGACGTGCCCCACGGCTTCGCGATGCTGGGCGCCCGTAACGCCGAGCTGCTCATCATGCCGGGACAGATCCGCACCCTGGTCTGGGTGCCGCAGCGCCCCGGCGTCTATCCGTTCTACTGCACCGACTTCTGCTCGGCGCTGCACCAGGAGATGCAGGGATACATCCGTGTCTCCGCCAAGGGCGCTGCGACGCCGCTCGCGTGGAACGGGCCCAGCGGGAGCCTCAAGTGACCTCGGTCGGACGGACGGACGGTGGGGCGGTCGGCGTGTCGCACGCTCGAGAGGTGGGAAACGTGCGGCCGCTCACCGTCCAACCGGCCGCCCGTCCGGCCAGGCGCCTGCGCCCGGGTTCCCGCGCGGCCATCGCGCTGGCGTCACTGGCGCTGCTGCTGCTCTATGTGATGCCGCTCTGGCACGTCGGGCTCAAGGCGCCGCAGTATCCCGAGGGCCTCGGGATGTACATCTGGGTGAACAAGATCACCGGGGAAAAACCCCAGGACCTCAACAGCATCAACGGGCTCAATCACTACATCGGCATGAAGCAGATCCTGCCCGAGAGCTTCCCCGAGCTCAAGCTGATGCCGCTGGCGGTCGCCGCCGCGGTGACCGCCGGCCTGCTGGTGGCCTTTCTCGCCCGGCGGCGCCTGCTCTACGCCTGGACCCTGCTGTTCGCCGCTGGGGCGCTCAGCGGCCTCGCCGATTTCTGGAAGTGGGGCTACCAGTACGGGCATGAGCTCGATCCTCGCGCGGCGATCAAGATCCCGGGGATGAGCTACCAGCCGCCGTTGGTGGGCAGCAAGCAACTGCTCAATTTCCACGCGACCTCCTGGCCCGCGCTGGGCGGGTGGGTCGCGCTGCTGGTGCTCGCGCTGCTGATTGCGCTGGCGATACGGGAATGGCGCGGAGCGCCGGCGCGCGCGGGCTGACGCGGCTCGGGCTCCTGCTGGCGGCCGCGGCCTGTGGAGCTCCCGGGCCGCGGCCGCTCGCCTACGGGGCCGAGAGCTGCGCGCACTGCCACATGACGCTGGCGGATCCCCGCTTCAGCGCCGAGCTGGTGACGGTCACCGGGCGGGTCATTCCCTTCGACGACGTCGGCTGCCTGGGCAGCTTCGTGGCCACCGGCGGCCTGCCCGCCGCCGAGATCCGCTCGCTGTGGGTGAGCGACTACCTGCCGCCCCACGCGCTGCGCGAGGCCACCCGGGCGGTGTTCCTGGAGAGCGATTCCCTGCACACGCCGATGGACTACGGTCTGGTGGCGCTCGAGCCGGGTCCCCGCGCCGACAGCCTGCGGGCCGTGCTGGGCGGCACCCTGCGCAGCTGGGACGAGGTGCTGGGCCGCCTGCGCGGCAAACCGGGCCGATGAGCGCACCGCTGCTCGCCCTGCTGCTGGGCACCATCGTGGTGCAGCCCGCCGGGCCGGTGCGCACGCTCAGCGCGGCCCTCGCGCTGGCCCGCCCGGGCGACCGCATCGTGGTGCGGGCGGGGAGCTATCGCGAGCCGCGCCTGCTGGTCGACCGCCCGCTCGAGATCGTGGGCGAAGGCTTGCCCGTCCTGCTCGGCGGCGAGCACTCCACCCTGGAGATCACCGCCGACGGGGTGGTGGTCCGCGGGCTGGTCTTCTCCGGCGTGGTGCCCAGCTCGCTGGAGGATCGCGCCGCCATTCTGGTGAACGGCGCCGCGCACTGCCGCATCGAGGACAACCGGGTCAGCGGCGCTTTCTTCGGGATCTATCTCAAGGGCGTGACGGGGTGCCGGGTGGCCCGCAACCGGGTGAGCGGGCTGGCGGGGGGCAAGAGCTCCACCGGCAACGGCATCCAGCTCTGGCGCTCGCGCGAGGTGGAGCTGGAGGACAACCAGGTCGAAGGCCAGCGCGACGGGATCTACTTCGAATTCGTCACCCACGCCACGGTGCGGGGCAACACGGTGAGCGGCAATCAGCGCTACGGCCTCCACTTCATGCGCTCCGACTCCTGCCTCTACGAGCGCAACAGCTTCCTCGCCAACGGCGCCGGCGTCGCGGTGATGTACAGCCGGGCGGTCCGGATGATCGCCAACCGCTTCGAGCGGAACTGGGGGCCCGCCGCGTACGGGCTGCTGCTCAAGGAGATCAGCGACGGCGAGGTGCGTGACAACCGCTTCGTCCGCAACACCGTCGCGCTCTACCTCGACGACGCCAATCGCAACCTGATCTCGGCCAACCGCTTCGAGGCGAACGGCTGGGCGGTCAAGCTGCTCGCCAATGCCAGCGACAACCGGTTCGAGGCCAACGAGTTCGCCGGCAATTCCTTCGACGTCGCCACCAACAGCCGCTCTGCCAGCAGCGTGTTCCGGGAGAACTGGTGGGATCACTACCAGGGCTACGACCTCGACCGCGACGGCTTCGGCGACGTGCCCTTCCGCCCGGTGCGGCTCTTTGCGCTGGTGGTGGAGCAGAGCAATCCGGCCCTGCTGCTGCTGCGCTCCGCCTTCGTCGATCTGCTCGACGGCGCCGAGCGGCTGCTGCCCATCCTCACCCCCGAAGCCCTGGTCGACCCGCGGCCGCGCATGAGGCCGCGATGACCGCCTCGCGCGTGGTGCTGGGCCAGGTGCGCAAGCGCTTCGGCCGGCTGGAGGTGCTCCGCGGCATCGACGACAGCATCGCGCCGGGCCGCATCACCGCGCTGGTCGGCCCCAACGCCGCCGGCAAGACCACCCTCATCAAGCTGATCCTCGGACTGGTGCACCCCGAGCCGGGGAGCCTGATCGAGGTGGACGGCATCGCGGTCAACGGCGATCCCTCCTATCGCCGGCGCATCGGCTACATGCCGCAGGCCGCCTGCTTTCCGGAGCATCTCACCGGCCGCGAGCTGCTCCAGCTGCTCACCGGGCTGCGCGGCCAGCGCGAGGGGCTCGACGAGGAGCTGCTGCAGCGCTTCCGGCTGGCCGCCTCGCTCGACCGGCCGGTGCGCACGCTCTCGGGCGGCACCCGCCAGAAGCTCAACGCCGTGGTGGCGTTCCTGTTCCGTCCCTCGCTGCTGATCCTCGACGAGCCCACCGCCGGCCTCGACCCGGTCGCGGCGGGGATTCTCAAGGAGAAGGTGCTGCGCGCGCCGGGCGAGGGCACCACCGTGCTGCTCACCTCGCACCTGATGAGCGAGGTGGAGGAGCTCGCCCAGGATCTGCGCTTCCTGCTCGACGGGAGCATCGCCTTCCGGGGCACGATCGCTGCCCTGCTCGCCGAGAGTGGCGAGCCTCGGCTGGAGCGCGCCATGGCGCGGCTGCTGGAGGCGGCCGGGCGGTGAGCGTGACGCGCAAAGTGCTCGCCGCCCAGCTCCGCAACGTGGCGCGGAGCCGCTGGATCCTGGCCTATGGCCTGCTGCTGCTCGGACTCACCGAGCTGCTGCTGCGCTTCGGCGGCAGCGGGGAGCGCGCCCTGCTCTCGCTGCTCAACGTGGTGCTGCTGCTGCTCCCGCTGGTGAGCGTGGTGTTCGGCACCCTCTACGTCCACAACGCCCGTGAGTTCATCGAGCTGTTGCTGGCCCAGCCGGTGAGTCGGGGCTCGCTCTACCTCGGGCTCTTCGGCGGCCTGGTGCTTCCGCTCGCCGGGGCCTTTCTGCTCGGCGTGGGGGTTCCGCTGCTGCTGCAGGGAGGCGGCGAGCCGGGCTACCTCAGGCACTGCGTTCTGCTGCTCGGCGCCGGCGTGCTGCTGACCCTGGTGTTCACCGCCTTCGCCCTGTGCGTCGCGGTCCGGCTGGCGGACCGGGCCTGGGCGCTCGGCGCCGCGCTGCTGGTCTGGCTCGGCTGCAGTCTGGTGTACGACGGCGTGATCCTGCTGGTGACTACCCTGTTCGGCGCCTATCCCCTCGAGGGGCCGCTGCTGGTGCTGATCTTCCTCAACCCGGTGGACCTCGCGCGGGTACTGCTGCTGCTCTCCTTCGATATCTCGGCGCTGCTGGGCTACACCGGGGCGGTCTACGAGCGCTTCTTCCACGGCGGGGTCGGCTCCGGGCTCGCCGTGCTCATGCTGCTGCTCTGTGCCGCGGTGCCGCTCGCGCTGGGGGCCCGCTGGTTCCGCCGCAAGGACTTCTAAGGGGTCACGCCGAGCGGAACATGAAGTAGACCGCGCCGCACATGCAGAGCGCCGCCCAGAGAAAATCCAGCTTCACCGGTTGCCGCATCACCAGCGCCGCGAACGGCACGAAGACCCCCAGGGTGATCACCTCCTGCATGATCTTGAGCTGCCCCAGCGAGAACGCGGTGTAGCCCAGCCGGTTCGCCGGCACCTGCAGCAGGTACTCGAACAGCGCGATGCCCCAGCTGGCGACCGCGGCCACGTACCAGGGCTTCCCGCCCAGGTTCTTGAGGTGGCCGTACCAGGCGTAGGTCATGAAGAGGTTGGAGAGCACCAGCAGCCCCGCGGTGCGGAGCGCGATCGAGGTGGGGTTCACCGTTCACCTTTCACCGTTCACCGTTCACCGTTCACCGTTCACCGCTTTTTGGAAGGCCCGCACGATGGCGCCCGCCGGCTCGACGCTGGTGATCTTCGCGACGCTCTTGCCGGCCTGCCAGTAATCCTTGTCGCCGGTCTCGTCCAGCGACGCGCGCTTGAGCTGCCAGAGCGACTTGAGCGCGTAGAGCGTGCGCATCCACCGCTTGGTGCGCTTGCCGCGCAGCATCCAGCGGGCCAGCGGCCCCGCCTTGAGCCCCATGCGCCGGATGAACGGCGTGTTGATCACGGCCACGGGCACGCCGGTGATCCGTTCGCTCAGCACGATGTCCGGCTCGCCCGCGGCCAGGATCGCCGCCTTGTAGGCGTCGCTGGCCCGGCACTCCACCGTCGCGATGAAGCGGGTGCCGGCCTGGACGCCGGCGTAGCCCATCCGCAGCGCCGCCGCGAAGTCCTCGGCGTCGCCCACGCCGCCGGCGCAGACCACCGGAAGGCCCAGATCCTCCACCGAGGCGAGCAGCGCTTCCGCGTCCAGCGGTCCCGCGTGCCCGCCGGCCCGCCGGTTCACCCCGATCAGCCCGTCGACTCCCGCGTCGCGACCCTTGAGCGCCCATTTGCGCTCGGTGATGTCGTGGTAGACCGTGCCGCCCGCCGCGTGCACCCGCTCGCAGACCCAGCGCGGGTTACCGAGCGAGGTGATGAAGAAGCGCACCCCCTCCTCCAGCGCGACCGTCACCCACTCCACCATCCGCTCGTGATAGCGCCGGGAGGACGCCTCGATCAGCGCGTTCATCCCGAAGGGCCTGGGAGTGAGCCGGCGGATCAGCCGCAGCCCGGCCCGGAACTCGTGGCCGTGGACGTAGGTGAGCGAGATGGGCTGCACGATCCCGATGCCGCCGGCGTCGGACACCGCGGCGACCAGCTCCGGGTTGCTGCAGGGATACATGGCGCCGCAGATCAGCGGGACGGCGATCCCCGCATCCCGACACAGGGCGTTAGCGGTCACCGTTCACCGTTCACCGTTCACCGTTCACCGTTCACCGTTCACCGTATCCAGCCTCCACTTCGCCAGCACCCGGCACACCAGGTCGTTCCCGGCATCCCGGATCTCCGCGAAGACCGGAAAATCCAGCGGGCCGCTCACCGGCGGCGGGGTAACGTTGGCTTCCGCGCTGAGTAACCCGCGCGCCTTCTTGAAGTACTCCGCGCCCAGCTCGGTCACGATGGCCCGCACCCCGGGCGGCAGCGCGCTGAGCATCGCCAGCCCGCTGGTCAGCTCGCCCAGGTTGAGCAGGGCGACGGCATGCACCGAGCCGAGGTGCTGCCGCACCCGCCGGCGATCGCGCAGGGTCAGCCGGGCGTGGCCCGGTCCCAGCTCCTCCACCCGGGCCCCGATGCTACCCGAATAGGGGACCCGCCAGCCTACGGCGCGGCTGAACAGCCAGGCCCCTCCGGGAAGCGGCTTGAGCCGTTCCCACCAGCGAAGCAGCATGCAGATCCCTGCGTTGGGGAGAGACTCAAATTTAGCCGGGAGAGGGGGGTGGCTGGCGCGGCGTGTGACAGTTTCCTAACATGGAACGTCCTTCTGGTCTCACGCTCGCCAATTGAGGTTGTTATGCACCGGCGTTCCCTCCTCCGTGGTACCGCGGCCGGCGCTGCCTTGCTCGCCGCCTGCAGCGGGTCGGACCTCAACAGTCCGGCCTCGCCCGACCTCCTGGTCCAGAGTCTCCAGTCCCCCAGCCAGGAACAGCTCGATCAGCAGATCCCCGGCTTCGGCGGCTTCTACGTCGATCCCTCTGGCACGCCGACCGTCTTTCTCATGGCGGGCGCCGACCGGGCGCCTGCGGAGCAGGCCCTGGGAGCGTTCATGCGGGCCCGCGGCCTGACCCCGGAAGCGCTGCGCGTCGCCACGGCCGACTACAGCTACCGGCAGCTGGAAACCTGGTACCACCGGGCCTCGCCCGAGGCCCTGGCAGTGGACGGCTCGGTCTTCGCCGACAACGACGAGTCGGTCAACCGGCTTCGCATCGGCGTCGAAGACCTGAGTGCCCAGGCCAACGTCAACGCCGCGCTCACCCGGCTCGGCATCCCGGCCGCGGCCGTCGTGGTGCAGCATTCCGACCCCATCGTGCTGGTCTCCACGCTGCAGAACGTGGTGGACCGCCCGGTCCGCGCGGGCGTGCAGATCAACTTCCCGGGGTTCCTCTGCTCGGTCGGCTTCAACGCCACCTCGGGGGGCCAGAAGTCCTTCGTTACCGCCTCCCACTGCACCAACACCCAGGGTGGCACCGAGGGAACGCCGTACTGGCAGCCGCTCCAGTCCGTGGACGGGACCCAGATCGCCACGGAAGTCGACGATCCGACCTATAAGCGTGGCGTTGGTGCCGGCTGTCCGAAGAGCCGTCGCTGCCGCTACAGCGACGCCTCTCGCGCCGCCTACATCAACGGCGCCAACCAGGCCTTGGGCTTGATCGCGGCAACCTCGGGACCGAACAATGGCAGTCTGACCATTACCGGCTCCTTCAGCATCACCGCCGATGACTGCACCAACTTGGTAGGCGGCTGTCTCACGGTCGGTACCACGGTCAATAAGGTGGGCCGCACCACCGGGTGGACCTCCGGCGTGATTACCAACACCTGCGTGAATACAGGGGTGTCCGGGTCCAACATCATGCAGCTCTGTCAGACCTTCGTGAACGCCGGGGTCGGCGGCGGCGACAGCGGCTCCGACGTATTTCAAGTCACCGGAGGATCCAGCGTGAAGCTCGCGGGCATCCTTTGGGGCGGGAACGGCGCCGGCACCCAGTTCGTCTTCAGCCCGCTGGCCAACGTGGTGGCGGAGCTCGGCCCGCTGACGACGCACTAGTCGCTGCTGGTCGGGTTGTTTCGAGGCACCGGTCGGCCCAGGAGGCCGGCCGGTGCCTCTGTCTTGAAGG
>Ga0075425_100008416_pt1 | contig 10938 bp, 8 predicted proteins | sample SoiMethybrSBSTD4_FD_75300 | JGI IMG/M metagenome (GOLD analysis project Ga0075425, IMG submission 75300) | Bulk soil microbial communities from a Populus tree surrounding site in Tennessee, USA - Soil MetaG P. TD hybrid SBSTD4 | ecosystem: Environmental > Terrestrial > Soil > Tree plantation...
GCGATATACGCGACCACGATCATGCCGGGAAAGATGAAGCCGATCGGCCCTTTGACGAGCGTCGCGCCGGCCGCGGCGGCGTACATGATGAAGTAATAGCGCCGTTTTACGCTCCGCGTCTCGGCGCCACTCGCCAGGTAATAAGACATGAGCGCGGCGGTGATGAAGAACGCGAGCAGCATGTCTACGATCACGATGCGCGCGAAAACGTTGAACTGGACGGCTGTCACGAGGACGAGCGCACTCCAAAGCGCCGCCCGCGGGCCGGATATCCGCCGGGCGAAGAAATAGGTCATGAGGAGAATGCCGAGCGCGGCCAGCGCGGACGGTAACCGCGCCGCCGCCTCGGAGAAGCCGAAGAGCTTAAAGCTCGCCGCCGCCACGGCGTAGAAGAACATCGGCTTTTCGATGCGCGGCAGGAAGTTATAGTACGGCGTAATCCAGTCGCCGATCTCCAGCACCTCGCGGGCGATTTCGGCGTTGCGTCCTTCGTCGGGATTGAAGAGCGCGGCGCCGCCGAGATCGTGAAACAAGACAAAAACCACCGCCAGCGCGAGAAGCGCGGCCGCCAGCCGGCTATCGTCTAACAGCGCGGGTAGCGAGCGCGGGCAGTCGGCCGCCGCTGCTGGTTTCATGGCTCGGCTCCTTCGTCGGCCGATTCGACGAGGTCGGGCAGGCGGATACCGGCGCCGGGAGCCACGGCGACGAGCAAGAGCCGCTCGCTTCCGTCCCAGCCGGTCGTCTCGCTCGCGTCGATCTCGGTCAAGCCGGGCTTGCCCTTGAGCGCCTGCCACTCGTCCTCCCAAATAAGGAGGTAATAGGGCGGGCGCGCGGGCCGCTCGAGCGGGAGGAACGACGGAAGATACGCGCGGGCGTAGAAGGCGGCTGGCTTGCCGGCGCCGCTGTAAAATAAGATCGGCATGCCGGCAGGCGTCTCCGCGCGGACGCGCGCCATGAAAGGACGGAAGCTGTAGTTCGCCGCCAGCACCGGGTGAAACGTGCTTTGAATCGCGCTGAGCGAGATCATGAGCACGGTCGCTAGGCTCAGCGCCACCGCGTTCCAGGCGTTGCGCCGCGCCTCGCGGATGACGATGACGCCGCCCAGCAGCGAGACCGCGCCGCAGAAAAGCAGCGTCGTGCGAAAATCGTGCAAAAGCCCGGCGACGAGCGCGAAGCCGTCGCGGCTCTTCGGCCGGACAAAGCGCTCGGCCGCGGCGACGACGTCCAACCCGAGCGCCTGGGCGGCGAGCGTGACGCCGGCGATAGCGAAGGCCGCCGCGATCGCGTACGCCGCGGTCTTGGCCCACGCCGTTTCCGCGGAGAGGTCGAGCGATAATTCCTTCCACCAAGCGCCGAAAAGCAGCGCCACGGCGGGGTAGAGCGGCAGGACGTAGACCGAGCGCTTGCCGAGCGCGAGCGACAACACGATGAAGACCCCAGCGAACCAGGCGAGGGGGTAGAGCAGCTCTTTTTCCGCCAGACGGCCGCGGCGGCGGAACAAATAAATCGCGAGCGCCGGAAGGAAGAGGCTCCACGGCGCCATCCCGGCGAACAGCGCGGGTACGTAATAGAAAACGTTATGGTTGTGTCCGGCGCCGCCGAGCGGCGTGCCGATGATCTCGTGGACGACTTGGCGCAGGAAGAATCGCTCGCCGCCCTGAAGCCACGCGAGAAAATACCAGCTCCCCGCGACCGCGAGGCCGAAAGGAATTGAAATCCAGAGGTAGAGGCGCTTGACGAATGCGAGGTCGCGCTTGAGACAGAGAAACAGCAGCGCGGCGATTCCGGGGAGCGCGGCGCCGACGGGCCCCTTGGCGAGCGTGGCGAGCCCAGCGAAGAAGGCGAGCAGCAGGCTCCGCCTAATTCCGCCGCCGGCTTTGTACAGGAAATAAAAATACAAAAAAGTGCAGAGCATGAAAAACGTGAGCGTCATGTCGACGCGGGCGCTGATCGCCGCGCGCCACCACTCGGGGCTCGTGGCGAGGACGACGGCAGCGACGATCCCTGCGGTCGCGCCCCACAGGCGGGCGGCGGCGAAATAGACGGCCAGTACGCCGAGAGAGGCGAGCAGGGCGGAAGGGAAGCGCACGGTGAACTCGTTGAACGTTCCCAACGCGAGCGAGGTCGCCGCGGCGATCCAGTGAAACATCGGCGGCTTGGAAGGAATATCGACCCCGGCGCGGAGCGGTAGAATCCAACTGCCGTTGTGCCAGATCTCCCACACGACGAGGCCTTCGCGCGGCTCGCCCTTTTCGTAAAACGGCGAGATCCAGAGAGCCCAGATAAAGAGAATAAAGCAGAAGGCGGAGACGAGGAGGGCCCCGGCGGCGACCGAAGGGACGGCTTCGGGACTGGCGTTCCGGTTTTCTTGTTTCGTGACGGAATCGGCGCTCATGGCGGAATGCGGCCGGCCGAGGTTAGACTTCGATGGCGATTTTCTTTCCGCCTGCGCGGAGCGAGCGCTCTCCGGCTTCGAGCACCGCGAGGACTTTGAGCGAAAACTCGCCGTCCGAAAGCGGCGCGCGCCGCTCGCGGATGCTGCCCAGGAAGTCCGCGACCGCGGAAGCCAGCGGCTCCTCGGCGGCGATCCCTTCGAGGTTGCGCTCGGCGAGGATCTTCGAGGGAATCGTGTTCGCGTCCGGCGCCGCGCCTCCGGCGCCCGGGCCCGTCGCGTATTCGTAGAGCGTGGCCGCGCGCTTGTCGAATTTCCCCTCGTAGACGAGCATCTTCTTACTGCCGACAACGGTGAGCTTCGCTGTGTTCTCCGGAAATAGCCAGTTGTGGTAGATGAACGCCGAAGCGCCGTCGGACATCTCGACCGTCGCCATGTTGAGATCTTCGACCTCCGGCTGGAGATAACGGTAGCCCTGCAGCGTCACGCTCGCAGGGCGGCCCCTCAAAACGAAAAGCAGGATCGAGACGTCGTGCGGCGCGGAGTTCCACCAGACGTTGGAGTCGCGCTTGATGCGGCCGAGGTTTAGCCGCTGGAGAAAGACGTGATAGACGTCGCCCATCTCGCCGCCCGCGGCGAGCTCCTGCGTCATGCGGATCGCACGGTCGTAGAGGAACGTGTGATCGACGAAAAGCACCGCGCTCTTCGCCTTCGCGGCGGCGACGAGCGCTTTTCCCTCTTCGTAGCGGAGCGCGAGCGGCTTCTCGATCCAAATGTGCTTTCCGGCGTCGAGCGCCTTTTTGCCGAGCGCAAAATGCGTGGCGGGCGGCGTCACGAGGACGACGGCATCGATGTTTGGATCTTTCAGCACGTCGTCGTACGACGCCGTGGTCGGAATCTCCGGAAACGCCTTCTGGCATTCCGCCCGAAGGCCGGCGTCGAGATCGCAAACCGCCGCGACGGAGCAGTCTTTGGCGGCGCGAAATTTCGGCAGCAGCTTTCGTCCCCAGTAACCGGCGCCGACGAGCGCGATGTTAATGTTCATGGGCTAACGAAACTCCTTGATGCGGAACGGCGGTCGCTCCTGCGCCTCCACGAACCGCTCCAAGCTTCGGCCGTTGGCGTAGGCGAGAAGCGCGAATAGCAAAACGATGAGAGCGGAAATCTTCCATCCCGCAATTAAAAAAAAAGCGCCCAAAGTCACCGCGAGCCATTGCAGCTTGTGAAACGCGCCGACCCAGCGCTCGGCGCCCGCCACGGCGAACGGCAGCACGCAGATGTCGCGAGCGACTTCGAAGACGCGGCCGAGACCGTAATGCGACGTGCCCGCCTTGCGCTCGCGGTCGATGATCTCGACCTCGGAAAACTCCTTGGCCCGCACGCCGAACACGACCGGCGAGAAGCGGTTTAAAAATCCCTTCGGGACGTAACGACCGGCGATCACCTCGCGGCGGTACGCCTTCAGGCCGCAGCCGCAGTCGTGCACCGGCACGCCGCTGACCAAGCGGATCAGCGCGTTCGCCACCAGCGACGGCAGACGCCGGTCCCAGAAGCTGCCGACCCGCTGCCGGCGCCAGCCGGAGACGACGCGGTAGCCCTGCGCCAGGCGATCGAGCATCGCCGGAACATATGCCGGATCGTTCTGGTAGTCGCCGTCGATCGTCACAATGACTTCGCCCGAGGCGCGCGAGATGCCCGCGAACAGGGCCCAGTTCTCGCCGACGTTCGTTTCGAGGTCGGCGTAGTGAAACCGCGGGTCTTGATCGGCGATGGTTTTCATGACCGAGAGCGTGCCGTCAGTGCTGCAATCGTTCACGAAGATGATCTCGAAGTCGCCCAGCGGAGCGAGCGCGTCGCGCGTCGCCTCGTAGAGCGCCCGCGCGTTCCCCTCCTCGTTGTGCATGGGCGCGACGACCGAAAGCCGGAGTTTCTGCACAGAGAGGGTTCAGTCGCGCGAGAAATATTCCCGCACCGCCGCGATGATGTAGTCGACTTCCTCGCCGCGGAGCTCGGCGAAGACCGGCAGCGCGAGATTCTCGCGCGCGTAGCGCTCGGCCTCCGGCAGCGAATACTTCGGCAATTTTTTTGCGATCCACGACTCGTGGTGATGCAGGCAGAGCGGATAGTAGATGCCGTTGCCGATGCCCTTGGCGTCGAGAAATTTCTTCAGCGGCTCGCGGTCGGGTGTCTCGATCGCGTATTGATGATAGACGCTCGTCCGGTCGGAAAAGACCGGCGGCGTGCGCAGCGGCAAATTGCGGAAGGCCTCGTCGTAGCGCGCGGCGATCTCGCCGCGGCGGGCGTTGTCGCGGTCGAGCGTCGGAAGCTTGAGCCTGAGCATGCCCGCCTGCAGCTCGTCGAGACGGCTGTTCCAGCCATAGATTTTGTGATTGTACTTCTCCGCCTGGCCGTGGACGCGGAGCAGCCGCACCGCCTCCGCAAGCCGATCGTCGTTCGTGAGCACGATGCCGCCGTCGCCGTAGCAGGCGAGGTTTTTCACCGGCCCCAGGCTCATCGGCGTGATGCGGCCGAGGCCCGCCGCGCGCTCGCCCTTATAGACCGCGCCCTGCGCCTGCGAGGCGTCCTCGACGACCGGAATATTTTTTTCCGCCGCGAGCCGGAGCAGCGGGTCCATGTCGCAAGGGAGACCGAGCATGTGAACGGCGAGAATCGCACGTGTGCGCGGGCCGATCGCCGCCCTGACCGAATCGAGATCTGGGCCGTAGTCGCCGGCGGCTTTGTCGACAAGAACGGGCTTCGCGCCGACGCTGAAGATCGGCTCGATCACAGGCGCCGGCGCGTGCGTTGCGAGGATCACCTCGTCGCCGTCGCCCTCGCCGACGCCCAGCGCCCGCAGCGAGAGGAAGATCGCGTCCGTGCCCGAAGCGACGCCGATCGCGTGCTGGACGCCGCAAAATTCGGCGAACTCGCGCTCGAAAGCTCCGAGGTGCGGGCCGTTCAGGAGCCGCATCGACGCGAGCGTCTCGTCCCAGCGCGCGCGCAGCTCGGGCTCGATCTGACGGTATTTTCGGGTGAGATCGAGTAGGGGAATTTTCATCGAATCGATCGGTCTCTCGTAACGGGATTGCCGGCGGAGCTCAAAGCTGAAGCAATAGCCTTTACTACCTTAAATCGGCGGAAATAACAAATGTCGGCGGGTAAAAACCGCGCCGGCGGCGCATCGCGGTGACGCGCTAGAAGCTTGTCTTTGCGCGGCAAAGCCACTACAAAAGCGCGAAATGACGAACGAGGTAAAGCCGCGCCACGAGCGCGCCGACTGGCTGCTGCTCGTGAACGCGATGCTCGGGAGCGGCGAAGGCGCATTGAAGAGGCGGGCCGTTGCAATGGCATTCGATTTGCGCGATGACACGGGAGGAGGCGAACGTTTATGAAATTGGAAAACAAGGTCGCGATCGTCACCGGCGCGGGGCGCAATATCGGCGAGGAGGTCTCGGTGTGGTTCGCGCGCGAGGGCGCGCGCGTCGCCGTCGTCGATCTCGATCGCGGCAGGGGAGAGAAGGTCGCGTCTGCGATCAACGCACAGCATAAGGACCGCGCGATCGCCGTTGTTTGCGACGTGTCGTCGTCGGCCGACGTGGAAAAAATGGTGCGGACCGTCGTCGACAAATGGGGCGGCGTCGACATTCTCGTCAACAACGCCGCCTGGACCGACCGCAAGAATATTTTGGATTTGACCGAAGAAGAGTGGGACAAGGTGATGGACGTATCGCTGAAGAGCGTGTTTCTCTGCTCCAAGCACGCGGCGCGCGCGATGATCGACGGCAAGCGCAAGGGACGCATCGTCAATCTCGCCTCCACCTCCGGCTACGTCGGCCGGACGGACGCGACCGCCTACACGGCGGCGAAAGCCGGGGTGCTCAACCTCACGCGCTCGCTCGCGGCGCAGCTCGCGCCGCACGGCATCCGCGTCAACTCCGTCACGCCGAACCGCATCGGCTCGCCCGTCGGCGAAGATGTCGTGCCGGAAAACCGCTATGTGAAAAATCTCGTCGGGCGCCGAGGCGTCCCCGCGGACATCGCGGCGGCAGTGCTCTTTCTCTCGGCTGACGAATCGGATTTTATCACCGCCGCCGACATCCTGGTCGACGGCGGCGCGCTGGCGACGATGCCCTGAGGGAAGGCGTCAGGCTCTATGGGCGACGGCGGTGCCTTTCGCCGCACGTGTTACGCCGCACGCCCTTTATCTGAACATTTCCTTGAATTTCTTCGTCCAGGCTTCGCGTTCCGAAGCGGACGGCAGGCGCATCGGCACGAGCTGATCGTCGTTGATGTCGTTCTCGAAGCGGTCCGGAACGTCGGGATGGAGGACGTAATCGCCCAGATTCGCGATCAGCTGCTGCGACTCGGGGCCGAGAAAAAAATCCATGAACAGTCGCGCGGCGTTCGGATGCGGCGCGCCGCGCGCCAGCGCGACATAGCTCGGCGAGACGAGGTATTTGTCCATCTTGACGTAATCGATCGGCCCGCCGAACTGATATTTGTCTTTCGTATAGCCGATCGACATTGGAATCTCGCCCGACGCGAGCGTCGGGATCGCTTCCGCCGGGTCGCGCGTGAGCCGCGGCCGCTGCTTCGCCAGGCCTTCCACCACCGAGCGCCATTTGGAGCCTAAAATCTTTTCCAGATTGAGGAGGAACTGGAGCGTCGGCGCGTGGAGCGCCGGGTTGGGCATCAAAAACTTCCGCTTCCATTTCGCATCCAGCAGATCCTCCCAAGTCTTCGGTGCCTGCTCGGCGCTCAGCCGCTGGGTATTGTAATTGATGGCGAAGGCGAAAACGCGCCACGGCATCATCCTGCGGCTCGGGACCAGGAGCTGTTTGGGATAATTCCGCGCCGACGGCGGGTCGAACGGCTCGAAAAGCCCCCTGGTGTCGAGCGCGGCCATGAGCGCGTCGCCGCCGACGACGACGTCGAATTTCGGCCGGGCGTTTTTCGAATCGGCGGTCGCTCGCTTGAGCAACTCCTCGGAGTCGCCGTGCCAGGTCGTGATGCGCACGTCGTAGCGCTTCTCGAAGAGCTCGCGGAGCGGCCTCAGCGCCTGGCCCGGAATGCCGCCGTAAAGCACGACCTCGCGTTCTTTTTTCGCGCCGTCGACGACGGTGCCCGGCAGCTCGTCGGCCCGAGCGGCGGGCGGAAAAACGGCGGCGATCGAGACCAGGACACCGGCGAGGCGCAGGCAACGGAAAAGCCGCATGAAAAAGAGTCTAGCCGCCCGCGGGGTGGGTCTGCAAGGGAAGGAGAAGCGCTGAACGGGGTACGCGGTTTTCGTCAAAGAGACCTGATTCTCGCTGGAGACGCGAGAATGGATGGCTTCGCCTCGCGGACGATCTATTCTTCGTCGTCGGGATTCACGGCGGCGCCCTCCAGCGCGGGTATCGATTCGCCGACGCGAACGAGCGCCATGTGTTGCCGCTTGTTGGCCCCAAGCGCCTCGCTGATGTCGACGATCTTTACGCCGGCCGATTTCGGCAGCCGATCCCATTCGCTCTCCCACATGAGGAGAAAGAAAGGCGGCTTCGGGAAAGGCGCGTCGGAGGGATACGGCGGAACGTGCCGCGCCGCGTAAAAAACGGCGCCGTAGTCGAAAGAGCGGTACGTATAAAGCGCGGCGGTTTGCTTATCCACCTCGCCTAGAACGCGCGTCATAAACGGCTTCAACGTCCTTTCCGCGGCGAGCGCCGGGAAGTACACCTGCTTTATCGAAAGAGCGGATGCGGCCGTGGCGACGGCAAGAGAAACAAAGACGATATTCCAGCGGTTCTTGATTGCTCCGTAAGCCAGCAGCAAGCCCGCGGCGGCGGTAGCCGCCATAGAGCTCCAAACCAACATCGACGGCGACTCCAGGGAGTTGAGCACGAGAGATAAATCCGCGTGCCGCGCCGCGCCCGAGCGCATCGCGCCGAGTGTGTTCCAACCCAAGAGCCGCAGGAGGAAGACGAAGGGAACGGCCAGACAGACGGCCGCCGCGACGCACGCAGCGACCTTCGCGATCCTGACGCCGTCGCCGAGGTCTTCGGAAAATTCCGCCCACCAGGCGCCGAACAACAGCGCGGCGGCAGGATAAACTGGCAGGATATAAATCGCCCGCTTGCCGCGCGCGAGGGAAAAGAAAAGAAAGACGGTGGCGAACCAAACGAGGAGGTAGACGACTCGCTCGTCGCGCAGCCATTCGCGCTTGCGATAGGCGAAGAGCGCCATAGCCGGGAAAAAAAGACTCCACGGCAGCATATTCGACAGCCAGGCGGGGACGAAATAAAAGGGCGATTGATAATGGCCGTATGCCCCGACCGCCGTGCGGAAATTCTCGTTCACAATCTGCCGGAGAAAGAACGCTTGACCGCCTTGCCCGAGCGCTAGCAGGTACCACGATCCCGCGACGAGGCAGAACAGCGCCGCGCTCGCAAGCAGATGGAATTTTCTTAGCAACGCGAGCTTGCCGCGCAAGGCGAGGAAGCAGAAAAATATAAGGAGCGGAATCGCCAAGCCGACAGGCCCTTTGGCGAGCGTGGCGCAGGCAAGCAGCAGCGCGACCGCTAGAGGAGCCAGCAGCCCGATCTCCTCGCCGCGGTTCCGGTAAACGAGAAGGAAAAGCAAAAGCGCCGCCGTCATGAAAAAGGCGAGCGTCATGTCCACCTGAGCCAGCGACGCGGCGGTCCACCATTCATGGTTTGTCGCCAACACGACGGCTGAGGCCAAGCCGGCTTTCTCTCCCCAAAGGCGCGCGCCGGCAAAGTAGGTCAAAAATATGCCGAGCGTGGCGAAGATCGCCGAAGGAAGGCGCAGCGTGAGCTCGTCGATGCGGCCGAGCATTTCGGCGATCAACAGCGCCGCCCAGTGAAAAAGCGGCGGCTTGAACGGAATATAGCTGCCGTTCACAACCGGCAGCGTCCAGTTGGAGCTCGCCTCCATTGCCTGAACCACGAGGCCCTCGCGCGGCTCGCCTCTAAGGTAGAACGGAACTTCCCCCAAGTGCCAGAAAAAGAGCGCGAAACAAACGCCGGCGAGCAGCAGGACCGAGCGCGCTTTGACTCCCGTCAGCAGGCCGGCGTCAGTCAGCGCAACGGCCGGCTCTGCTATCGATGTATCTTTCATACCAGAGCTGGAAGACGAGGAGCGTCCAGAGGAACTCCCGGTTGTCCTTCCTTTTGGTGAGCTGCTCCTCCACGAGGCGCTCGATGTAGGCGTAATTGAAAATTTTCTGCGCGCGTATTTTCTCCTCGCTGAAGTAATCGAGCATCAGCGGCCTTAGCTTCCCCGTGAGCCATTTCGCCAGCGGAATGCCGAAGCCTCTTTTTTGCCGGTGGACGATGCCTTTCGGGAGAAATCGCTCCGCAGCTCGTTTTAAGAGACACTTCGTTTTCATCCCGCGTAACTTGTAGTCCGTCGGCAGGCGGCAGGCGAACTCGGCGAACTTGAAATCGAGCAGCGGACTGCGCACTTCAAGACCGTTGGCCATGCTGGCACGGTCGACGGTCACCAGGTTGTTGTCCTGCAGGTACAGCTTCATGCCGAGATAGAGAATCCGCTCCAGCTCCTTGGTCAGCCGGCTGTCGGCGATGTAGCGGAAGATGTCCTCGTAGGCGTTGTGATGACCGAGCTCGGCCTGAACTTCGGGAGTCAGGAGCTCCTTCATTTCCATATTGCTGAACGCGCCGCGCCACAGGAAAAAGCGGATCTCGGAGGAAATACCGGCACCTTTGAGGAACTGCTTGATCTTGAAGTCGAGACTCAAATAGTTGTGCGACACGGCCAGGCGAGATGTACTGAATCGCAAGGCGGATTTTACGAACTCCGGCAAAAGGTCGTAGTACGTCACCAGCTTGTGCGCTTGATAGGTTTGGTAGCCGGCGAACAGCTCGTCCCCGCCGTCTCCGCTCAGCACGACCTTAACTTTTTCGGAAGCGAACCGGGATAAAAGATACAAGGGCACGACCGAAGGATCGGCCACCGGCTCGTCGAAGATCGACGGGAGGCTGGGAATGAGCCGGAGCATGTCTCGCGCCTGAAAGACCTGAATGTGCTGCTTGATGCCGAGATGGCGCGCGATCTGCGCGGCTTGGCCGCTCTCGTCGAAAGAGGGCTCGTCGAAGCCGATCGTAAAACATTCGAGTTGCGGGGCCGCGCGCGCGGCCAACGCGGCCACGAGCCCCGAGTCGACGCCGCCGCTCAAAAAAACTCCGACGGGGACGTCGGCGACGAGTCTCGTCCTCACCGCCTGGTCCAGCATCGCGACGAGCTCGTCCTCGCATTCGATTTCGGTTTTGTCCGAGACCGGATAATCCACCAGCGGGATATCCCAGTAACGGTGGGAATGGAGCTGGCCGTGCCGGTACAAGACATAGTGGCCGGGCTCGACTTTCCTGATCGCGCGGAAGATGCTCGCGGGCGCGGGGACGTACTCGTAACTTAAATACTTGTGCATCGACCGGAAGTCGATATCCCGCGATACTTGCGGGTGTTGTAACAGCGCCTTGATTTCCGACGCGAAGACGATGCCGGTACTAGATAGCGCGTAGTGGAGCGGC
>Ga0075425_100008420_pt1 | contig 10937 bp, 10 predicted proteins | sample SoiMethybrSBSTD4_FD_75300 | JGI IMG/M metagenome (GOLD analysis project Ga0075425, IMG submission 75300) | Bulk soil microbial communities from a Populus tree surrounding site in Tennessee, USA - Soil MetaG P. TD hybrid SBSTD4 | ecosystem: Environmental > Terrestrial > Soil > Tree plantation...
CCTCGTCACCGGTTGGATGGCTCATTCCGGTCCAATTACGGCCGGTCAATTGGCGGGTACCCTTACGCTTCCCGTTTCCGAAATCGAAAAAGCTCTGCTGCGCCTCGAATCCAGCGGCGTCGTGCTGCGCGGTAAGTTTACGGATCCGCATTCCCATCAAACCGAATGGTGCGAACGCCGCCTCCTTGCGCGCATCCATCGCCTGACGCTCGGCCAGTTGCGCAAGGAAATCCAGTCCGTTACTCCCGCGCAATTTATGAACTGGCAGCTTCGCTGGCAGCACGTCGCTCCCGGCACGCAACTTCTCGGCGAGCGCGGCGCTTTGGAAGCGATTCGCCAAGTGCAAGGCTTCGAAGCCCCCGCAAATTCCTGGGAGCGCCAAATCCTCAAGCGCCGCATCGCGGATTACGACCCCAAAGTGCTCGACCAGCTTTGCCTGACGGGTGCAATCGGCTGGGGCAGGCTCTCTCCGCATCCGGCCACACTCGAAGCGGTCGCGGATGGAAAACGTCGCGTCATTCCCACCAGCGTGGCACCGATTACTTTTTTTGTGCGTGAAGACGCGGACTGGATGATTGCGCGCGGCGAATACCGTGAAGCCGGCGTTGCGGGGCTGAGTGCGGATGCTACCGCCGTTCTGCATTACTTGCATCAGCGCGGAGCTTCCTTTTTTGCCGACATCGTCCGCGCCACGGGCAAGCTGAAGTCCGAAGTGGAGACCGCGCTCTGGGAGCTTGTTGCCGCGGGTTTGCTCACCGCGGACGGCTTCGATAATTTGCGGGCGCTGATTGATCCCAAACGCCGCTCCGGCCAGGGCAGCGGGCGCGCTTCGCGTCCGCGTCACAGCGCTGGCCGTTGGTCCCTGCTCTATTCCGGCGAGAACCAGGACCGCAATCGCGCGCTGGAGGCGACTTGCTGGATGCTACTGCGGCGCTATGGAATTGTCTTTCGCGAGCTTCTTACCCGCGAAACTATTCTTCCTAAATGGCGCGAGTTGCTCATCACCCTTCGTCGTCTGGAAGATCGTGGCGAAGTGCGCGGCGGCCGGTTCGTCGGCAACTTCCTGGGCGAACAATTCGCTTTGCCGGTGGCCGTGGAATCGCTTCGCGCCATGCGGAATCAGCAACCGTCCGGTGAACTCATAACGATCTCGGCGGCCGATCCGTTGAATCTTGTGGGCATCATCGTTCCGGGCGAGCGAGTCGCCGCGAATTCCGGCAAAGCTGTGGCCTTCCGCGACGGTGTTGCCGTTCCGCCAAGCGACCTCACGAACATAGTGGCAATGCCCATCGCGCGTTGAAGAAGACAATCAGTTGCACAAGAAAAGAGTCGCTGGCTCTTGTTGGATTTAAAAGTACTAGCAGTAATGATTTGCAAACCCCGGACCGGGCAAATGCCGTCTTGACATCTTCGTGCAACGGTGCAATATGGCGCTAAGGGACCCAAACCCGCCGGCTTCTCTCCCACGGAAGCTAAATGTAGTCCCGCAGGAGACCAATATGAAGGCCAAGATTCTGACGTTTTCGTCTCAGGGCGACTCCACCATTCTCGAATACGATCCCGCGACCGCCGACATGGACGAAGTCAACCGGGTAATCGCGGAATATGAAGCGAAAACCGGGGCGCAACCGTTCGACGTCGCCACCGGGGAACGCATCGAGAAAATCACCCGCGCGCAGAACGAAGTCTTGATGGTTCACCCCATCGCGGGCGGCTAGACGCAGTCTCAGAAACGGCCCGGATGTGGCCGCCATTTGTGTGGCTTCGCGTGGATCAGCGCGAATGCCCCAAGAGTCGCATTCCGCGTCCAAGCCCGACTTATTGCCATGACTTCCGCAATGATTTCCGCCGCCGTTGTACTCGCTCTCTTGGTTGGCATTATCGTCCTCCTCAAGTGGAGGCTAACCCTTGCCGGCTTGCGCCGCAGGGACTTGGCGCAGGCGGGAACGCTGCGAGGACGCGTGGATGAGGCCTTCAATTCCTATGGTCTGCATGTTCTAAGCCCCGGAGGATTGTCCTTATTCGGAGGCAATCCATTGCGCGGGGGACGAGTCTCGTCTCATGTCACCAAAGAGCAGCGTGCGGAGGCTTTCCTTCGCCGCATCCTTGCGCTCACCGGAGCCTCGAAGGTGGACGGCGCCTACGTCCTAAATGTGGGCAAGGTGCAGTTTCAAGTGCGCGACCGGTTTATCCGGCGGCTGCAGGATCCCCAGGATCCTAAATCCCCATACGAAGAAACTTGTTTTTATCTCGTGCACAATGGCATGCCCAAGGTTGAGGAAATTGCCACTGCTCTTCTGCACCTTTCGAACAATCCTGGGCTGTTCGACAAGTGGGCTCTTCAAAACGGAGTGGCTTTCAAGGCAGACGGAAAAGCGTTCGACCGCTGCCCTTTGATGGGTTTGCGCTAAGTATCGATGGGCTTACGCTAAGAAAGACTCGACTCTTCTTTTACGATTCCTGCGCCCTTTTCGCTGGACGTTTCTGGATTACCAATCAATCTGCTCAGGAAAAAACTCAGACACCAAGTCCTGGTAAAAAGGAAGAACGGTTCTCGTGTCCGGCCGTTCGCGGCCCTTGGAGTACAGATCGTAAGGATTAAACTTCCTCACCCACTCAAACATTTCCTCATCGTGCTTATTCATCAAGTGGCGATAGGCATTGTGCCGGTGCGCTGCGTAAAACGAATGATACCGGAGCATATACAGCCCTTCTTCCGGAAGATAATTCCTCGCGACCTGATAAATGTATTCGTCGTGCCCGAAGGAAAGATGCACCTTATCGAGCCCACAACGGCGCTCGTAGATGCCATACTTTGTTTGATATTCAGGGACGCTCGCGTCCGGATTCGCCGCAAAAAACTCTGGGAACACTACTTGGTCCGAATACGCGCAGCCGACGGGAAACGTGTCGCCCACCACTGCCCACTGCGGCTCGCCATACAGGCACAGCACCTTTCCCAGATCGTGCACTAATCCCGTCAGAATGAACCAGCGCGGATGCCCGTCTTTCCGAATCGCCTCTGAGGTTTGCAGCAGGTGCTCGATCTGGCTCAAGTCGGTGTCCGGATCGCTTTCGTCCACCAGCGTGTTCAGGTACTCGGCCATTTCCCAGATGCTTTTCTTCCCGCGCTTCAGGCCGCAGTACTCCTCTTTTTTCTTTAGCACAAAATCCAAAGTTTGATGCGCGTGATTCTGCCGGTAGAACTCCGTGACGGTCGGATTCGCGTCGGCCCGATAATTCCGGAATTGCTCTTCCGATTTTCCCGGCTGATAGCGAGTTGCGACGAAATCATCCCAATCGTCGAGTTCTTTCAGGGGAGCGGTTTCACTAAGCGGTGCGGTACGAAGCACTTCATCCATGGCAAGACTCCTACATTCATTGTGAGAGCTCGCGAACGCCAAGGCAATAGGGCTTTTTTGTCCGTTTTGGCGGCAAGCTTAGGGGACAAAAGTAAGTTCACCGTCCACCGGAAAGCGGGGTCCAAGCCGAGTGGTTGCGCGAAGACTCCAGCACCGCGCCAACAAACCGCATTCCTTCCACGCCTTCCGCGATTCCTGGCACAAGCAGCGCTTGCGGATCCGGCTGCCGCCCTTCCTGCCTGGCCCAAATGTGTTCAGCCAAGTCTTTATAAAGCTGCGCGAAGCCCTCCAGGTAGCCTTCCGGATGCCCTGCCGGAATGCGAATGGCCCGTGCGGCTGCGGCGCCCGTCCCAGGACCGCCCCGCCGCAAAGTCCTCCGCGGCTGCCCCAGAGGCATGAACGTCAGCTCGTTCGGATTCTCTTGCTGCCATTCCAAGCCCGCCTTTTCTCCATAAATGCGAAGGCGCAGGTTGTTTTCGTTTCCCGACGCCACTTGACTTGCCCAGAGCATTCCTTTCACTCCGTTCGGGAAGCGCAACAGCATTTGCACATTGTCATCGAGCCGCCGCCCGGGAACGAACGTCGTCACTTCGGCCGCAACCTCTTGGACCGACAACCCGGTCACGAAGCACGCGAGATTGTGCGCGTGCGTCCCAATGTCGCCCAAGCTTCCCCCCGGACCGCTTCGCGCCGGATCCGTGCGCCAGTCCGCCTGCTTTTGTCCGGTCCTTTCCAGCGGCGTCGCGAGCCAATCCTGCGCGTACTCCACCTGAACCACTCGCAATGGGCCAAGTTCTCCCGCAAGCACCATCTCGCGCGCTTGCCGCACCATCGGATAGCCCGTGTAATTGTGGGTTAGTCCGAAAATCAAGCCAGTTCGCTCCACAATCTTCGCCAGGTCCAGAGCATCCTCAAGCGTGGTCGTCACCGGCTTGTCACAAATCACATTTATTCCCGCCTCGAGAAACTTCTTCGCATTGACGTAGTGCATGTGATTCGGCGTGACAATCGCCACCGCTTCGATGCCGTCCGGACGTCCCGCCTCCGCCGCGGCCATTTCTTCAAATCGCCCATAGGCGCGCGCAATGTGCAGCTCTTCGGCGGCAGCCAGGCTCTTTCCCGGGTCGGAACTCAACGCCGCAGCAACGAGCTCATAGCAGTCATCCATACGCGCTGCAATTCGATGCACCGCTCCGATGAACGCTCCCGGGCCCCCTCCGACCATGCCAAGCCGAATACGCTTGTGCTTTCCCTGTATCTTGGATTCACGCGGCATGTTTGCCTTCCTTTCGCGCTGCGAGCCCCAGCATCCGTCGGTTCGCTTCATCGTCCGCGCCGGATTTTGCAAAATCGTCAAACGCCCGCTCGGCCGTCTGGATAATGTGCCGCGCAATGAAGGGCGCGCCTTCTCTTGCGCCGTGCTCACTACTTTTCACGCAGCACTCCCACTCCAGCACGGCCCAGCCATCAAAATCGTATTGCGCCAGCTTCGAAAAAATGCCGCGAAAATCCACTTGGCCATCGCCGAGCGAGCGAAACCTCCCCGCGCGCCCAATCCACGGCTGATATCCGCCGTAAACGCCTTGGCGTCCCGTAGCATGAAACTCCGCGTCCTTCACATGAACCATTTTCACGCGCGAATGATAAATATCGAGAAACGCCAGGTAATCGAGCTGCTGCAAAACAAAGTGGCTGGGATCAAACAAAATGTTGCACCGTTTGTGTCCGCCGACGCGTTCCAGGAACATGTCGAACGTCACGCCATCATGCAAGTCCTCGCCCGGATGCAGCTCGTAGCACAAATCAACTCCAGCCCCGTCAAACGCATCCAAAATTGGCTTCCACCGCTTCGCTAGTTCCCCAAACGCCGCTTCGATCAAACCCGGCGGCCTCTGCGGCCACGGATAAATGTACGGCCACGCCAACGCGCCGGAGAAAGTGACATGCGCCTTCACTCCCAAATTCGCCGAGGCTTTCGCGGCGTATAAAAGCTGCTCCACAGCCCACGCCTGCCGCGCCGCTGAATTTCCCCGCACGGATTCCGGAGCGAACCCATCAAATGCCGCGTCATAAGCAGGATGCACCGCCACTAACTGCCCTTGCAGGTGAGTGGAAAGCTCGGTCAACTCCACACCGCTCGCCGCGAGCGTGCTCAAAATCTCATCGCAATATTTCCGGTTCTCCGCGGCGCGCTTCAAGTCGAACAGCCGCCCGTCCCACGTTGGGATCTGCACGCCCTTGTACCCAAGCCCCGCCGCCCATTTGGAAATGGTCTCAAGTTTATTAAAGGGAGGCTTGTCGTCCGCGAATTGCGCCAAAAAAATCGCCGGTCCCTTGATCGTTTTCATGATGCCCTCTCACGCGCCACCAGCACTGGGGAGACGCATTCTATAAAATCTTTGCCGTAGGGCGAACGGAATTCTCTGCAGGAGCCGGCACCGAAGAGGTATATTCGAGTCATACGCAAAGGGAGACTATCTCCATGAATGCCACGGTGCAGCGCACAATTCTCCTGGCGGCATGTTTGGCAGCGGCAACCATCGCAGCCTTTTCCCTCACGCGAACGATACACGCTAATGCAACTCGCCTCGGTCAGCCAGCAACAAGTGCCGCAAACTCCTGGGATCAAAAAGCCGCAGCCGCCTATCTTGACCGCAGGCAAGAGTGGTGGATGGCATGGCCAAAGTCCCAGCGCGATCACGATACCTTCTGTGTGTCGTGCCATACGGTGGTGCCTTATGCCCTCTCGCGGCAGGCTCTTCATAGCGCGCTCGCGGAGCAAACTCCGTCCTCAAGCGAACGAAAACTCCTCGACAATGTCACCAAGCGCGTCCGCCTTTGGAAAGAAGTAGCGCCGTTCTACAGCGATGCGGATCGCGGCGCGTACAAAACGGTCGAGTCGCGCGGGACGGAGTCCGTCCTAAACGCTTTGATCCTTGCCTCTCGCGACGCGCAGACCGGCCAGCTCAGCAGCGAAACACGCACCGCTTTCGATAACATGTGGGCCGAACAGCAAACCGCAGGGAATAAGAAGGGCGCGTGGCTCTGGCTTCGCTTCAACAATGAGCCATGGGAAGCGGACGACTCCGACTATTATGGAGCCACGCTAGCTGCAGTTGCGATCGGCACCGCCCCCGCCAAATACCGCGGCACCCCGGAAATTCAAAATAACATAGAGATTTTGCGCGAATACTTGGACCGCGAATACCCCGCGCAAACGCCAATCAATCGCGTAGCCCTCTTGTGGGCGGCGGCCAAAATGCCGGGCCTCATCGAACCAGACCGCCAGAAAGCAATCATTTCCGAACTTCTCGAGAAACGGCAGTCAGACGGAGGCTGGAGCCTGTCTTCCCTGAGCGGCGCGTGGAAACGCTCGGATGGGACCGCTCAAGAAGTAGAGAGCGACGGCTACGCCACGGGACTAATCACCTTCGCATTGCAGCAATCAGGTGTTCCTCCCGAAAATGCCCAACTGAAAAGCGGGCTCTCGTGGCTGACCGCCAATCAGAACAAGACCGAAGGTTCTTGGAAGTCCTTCTCCTTGAACAAAAACAAGGAGCATCACCTCAGTCCAGAAACCGCGCTCTTCATGAACGACGCGGCTACAGCTTACGCCGTTTTGGCGCTAACCAACGCTGGCCGCCACTGAAAAACCTCTAAGCATTTATTCTGGAGTGAAAAAGCAATGAAACACCGCGTCATTCATATTCTCCAGAAGTATGTTCTCAATCCTCCCATTAAACTGTTATTTGTCCTGGGCCTTTTCCCGCCAGGGTACGCGCTTTTGGAAACCATCGGCCGCAAGACCGGGAAGCCTCGCCGCACTCCCGTCGGCAACGGACGCGTTGGCAAGCAATTCTGGCTCATTGCCGGCACGGAATGAAAGCTTCCTACGTTCGTAACATTGCGAAGAATCCCCGCGTTCGCGTCAAGCTGCGTGAAGGATTCCGCGCCCGCTGGCACACGGGCACCGCATCTTTGCTTTTAGATGACGATCCTCGCGAGCGCCAGCGCTGGCTGGCTCAGCAGCATCCCGGCAGCACGTCAAACGCAGCGGCCGTCCGCCTCTTCGGCACCGAACTCCTCACAGTTCGCATTGATCTGGATTCTTAACGGCCACGTGGAATCGCAAAAGCAGCGGAGCGATGGGAAGGGCATGGCCAAGGCTTGCTTCCACGCAAGAAGAAGTAATGGCGGATGAGCCTGTAAGCCGGATTCTGTCGAGCGCATATTTCGCGAAGCGAATTATGCGCCGCGGCGATCATTCCTCTAGTCCCGGTATCGCTACCGGGATCCAGCAGCCTACCCGAGGGTTCTCCTCCACAGCGACTCACGTCAACATGAAGGAAGCGCATCTTCGTTAGAAGAAGCGCTCAGTGAGCCGGGCCGGCTCTCCCCTCCTATTTGGCCTTGCACCACGCGGGGTTTTCCGTGCCTCCGGTGTCACCACCGGAGCGGTGGGCTCTTACCCCACCTTTTCACCCTTGCCTAACCGAGCTAGCTTTTCGAAGACGCCTCGCAGGTTTCCCTGTTCGATGTCACCGAGCTCCACTCCGCCGGCGGTCTATTCTCTGTGGCACTTTCCGTGAGCCTTTGTAGCGGCAGCCTTCTCAGGCGGGCGCTGACTCCAGCTCCCCTGGCGTTACCAGGCGCGTTGCCCATGTCCTGAGTTCCGTTGACCATTCCGCGCACGCCTTTCGGTGTCCGCAAACGGCCAACGTGCCTCACGACGGTGTCCGGACTTTCCTCCCGCTTCGGCCTTGTAGCGGCGGCTTTACGCCGCCGTTCCTAGGTCTCAGCCAGCGATCACCCGGCTCACCCGCCATCCTGATTATACTCCGTCCACACTCCAACTGAGTTAGAATCCACGCGCACTGGGTCACAATTCCCGCGCACAAGGACTAATCGATGATTGATCTTTCGCACCTGGAACGCCGCGACTTCCTCGGCGGAGCTTTGGCATCTTTCCCTTTGGCTCTGCTCGGGCAAGCCGCCAACGCCCCCGCCCCTCCAGTCATTGCTAGAGTCTCCGCGGGCGAAGATCGCCTAGGCGAGCATCACACCATTGGCGTAAGTACGACCGCCTACAAAGTTCTGACCACCGACAGCTCCGGCGCCCTCTTTCTCTTCGAGCACCGGAACGCCGCTGGCAAAAAGGGTGGCCCTCCACGCCATCTGCACCACAATGAGGATGAGTGGTTCTACGTCATCGAAGGCCAGTACATCGCCGAAGTCGGCTCGACGCGCGTGGAACTAAAACCGGGCGACTCGATTCTCGGCCCGCGAGAGGTCCCGCATGCCTGGGCTTTTATCGGCGACACTCCGGGCCGCGTACTCATCGCCTTCACGCCCGCCGACAAGATGGAAGCTTTCTTTCGCGACAACGAGAAGCGTCGCAAAGGAAATGAATACATGAACGACGCCGAAGTCTACCGCGCCTACGGCATGGAACTCCTCGGCCCGCCTCTTTCGGTCAAATAAGTCTTACAATCTCGGTATGCGCGTCCGTGAAGCCAAAGACTTTCTCGTCCAGCAAACCGCCGAGCAGGCCGCTCTGGAAAACGTGCCTCTCTCCGACCTCGAAAAGCGCATGATGTATTTCACTGAGGGCGCTGGCGCAACTGAAGATCCCACAACGCTGAACGAAGAATTTGTAGCCCAATACGATACAGCCAAGTACGAGAAAAAGATTTCCCACCTCATGCACCATGCATATAAGAGAGTTCACGAGGAGGGCGGAACTGCTCTCCAAGCTTGGGACGGCGCCATCCGCCGGTTAAAGCGTGGGGACCACTATCTACTCGTAATGTGGGGGCAACGTCCGGGTATTCACGCCCCAGAACTTATAGGCTTGGCGTTTGGTATATTTGTGCTTGCGGCCCTCGCAGGTTTGGGATGGATTACACGTCAACTCCAACCGCCCAATCCGCATTTCATGCAGGCACTTTTTCTCGTCATAGTCTCTGCCGGCTTGATCTTTCGACGGACAATTGGAAATGCGCTGGGTCGATTCTTAGACAAGACGCTTTCTCGCCTAATGGGGGAAAAGGAGGAAGGAAAGGAGGAAGGAGAAGACCCTAGATAGATGCGCCTTCTATTTTAGCCCCACCAGCTTCTCGAACTCTCCCGCGCCCAAAATCGTCACTCCCAATTCCTTTGCCTTGTCGTACTTCGACCCCGGATCCGTCCCCACCACCACGTAATTCGTCTTCTTGCTCACCGAGCTGCTCACTTTTCCGCCGTGTTGTTGCACAATCGCTTCCGCCTCTTGCCGCGTGCGATTCGCCAGCGTTCCCGTAAACACAAACGTTTTTCCCGCAAATTTATCGCTCTTGACCTCGCGTTTCTCCGCCTTCGGCCGCACGCCCGCCTTCCATAATTTCTTCACCAACTGCCGGTTCGCGGGCTCCGAGAAAAACTCCACAATGCTCGCCGCCACTTTCGGCCCCACTTCCGGCACTTGCTCCAGTTCCTCTTTCTTCGCCCCCGCCAATTCCTCCAGCGAAGAGAAATGTTCCGCCAGCAATTGCCCCGTTCGCTCGCCCACAAACTGAATCCCCAGCGCATAAATCAGCCGCGCCAGCGAATTTTTCTTGCTCGCGTCAATCTCTTCCAGCAAATTCTGCGCGGACTTCTCCGCCATGCGCTCCAGCGCCGCCACTTCTTCTTCTTTCAGCGCATACAAATCCGCAACATCTTTCACCATCCCCTTGTCCACGAGCTGGTCCACAATCTTTTCCCCCAGCCCGTCAATGTCCATCGCGTGCCGTCCCGCAAAATGCAGAATCGATTCTTTCCTCTTCGCCGGGCACGCCGCGTTCACGCACCGGTACGCCACTTCTCCCTCCACATGATGAATCGCGCTGCCGCACTCCGGGCAATTCTTCGGCATCCGAAACGGCTTCCGGTTCTTCCCCTCTTTCACCACTTTCAGCACGTGCGGAATTACTTCCCCCGCGCGTTCGATCAGAACCGTATCGCCGATCTGCACGCCCAGCCTCTCGATTTCATCCATGTTATGGAGTGTGCTTCGGCTGACAGTGACGCCTCCCACTTGCACCGGCTCCAGGATCGCCACCGGCGTCAGCGCCCCCGTGCGCCCCACGTTCACCAGAATGTCGTTCACCACCGTCGTTTCCTGCCGCGCTGGATATTTGAACGCAATCGCCCACCGCGGTGCTTTTGCCGTATAACCCAGCTCATTTTGTATCGCCGTGGCGTTCACCTTGATCACCACGCCGTCAATCTCGTACGGCAATTTCTCCCTCTTCGCGTCCCAATCCTCGCAATACTTAACCACTGCGTCGACTCCGGCGCACAGCTTCCAATCATCCGAAGCGCGGAACCTTAATTGCTTCAAAGCCTCCAGGGACTCCGAATGTCGAGCGAACGGCACCTTTCCATCCACCAGCAGGTAGTACGCGAAGAAGTCCAGCTTCCTCGACGCCGTAATCGTGGGATCCAGCACGCGCACTGCTCCTGCCGCCGAGTTCCGCGGATTCACGAAAATCTTTCCGCCAATCTGTTCCTGCTTCCGGTTCAGCGCGTCGAACGCTTTCCGCGTCATCATCACTT
>Ga0075425_100008421_pt1 | contig 10936 bp, 11 predicted proteins | sample SoiMethybrSBSTD4_FD_75300 | JGI IMG/M metagenome (GOLD analysis project Ga0075425, IMG submission 75300) | Bulk soil microbial communities from a Populus tree surrounding site in Tennessee, USA - Soil MetaG P. TD hybrid SBSTD4 | ecosystem: Environmental > Terrestrial > Soil > Tree plantation...
CGCGAGCTCCGACGCGATCGAGGCGCCGATCGCCTCCGTCGTCTCGACGTCGTCGACGGCGCCCAGCACGGCCGCCCCGGGGTACGAGCTCCCGGTCTGCCACTCGAGGCGCGTGACGTCGCCTCCCTCCTCGTCGATCGCCAGCAGGATCTCGCTGCGCTCTGCGCGGAGGGAGGCGCAGAGCGCAACGAGCTCGTCGCGCGACGGCACGTTGTAGGCGAACAGCACGATCCCGCCTCCGCCGCCGGCGAGGAAGCGGCGCACCCAGTCGGGCAAGGCCGTTCCGGGAAAGCTCGGAAAGATGCAGCGCGCGGCGAGCTCGCGCAGGTCGCTCAACCCCGCACCGCCCCCGCGGTCAGCCCGAACACGACGCGCCGCTGCACGAGCAGGAAGAAGATGATCACGGGAACGGCAGTCAGCGTCGAGGCCGCCATCAGCGCGCCCCAGTCCGTGTGCTTGCTCGTGCCGAGGAAGTAGGAGAGCCAGACCGTCACGGTCTGCTTCGACTGGTCGTTGAGCAGAACGCGCGCGAAGATGTACTCGTTCCAGGTCGTGATGAACGCGAAGACCGATGTCGCGACGAGACCGGGCCCCATCAGCGGCAGCAGGATCTTCACGAAGACGCCGAGGCGCGTCGAGCCGTCGACCATCGCCGCCTCTTCGAGCTCCTTGGGGATCCCGAGCAGGAAGCCGCGCAGCGTCCAGACGCAGAACGGCAGCACGAACGTGAGGTACGTGATGATCAGGCCGCTCAGAGCGTTCACCTGGTGGTAGCGGCCCAGCACGACGTAGAGCGGGATGATCAACCCTGCCTGCGGCAGCATCTGGATGCCGATGACGAGCACGATGAACAGCTTGCGACCGCTGAAGCCGTAACGCGCGAGTGCGATCGCTGCGAGGAACGCGAGCACGATCGAGATCGCGACTGTGGCGAGGACGACGATGAGGCTGTTCTTCACGTCCTCCCAGAAGAACGGCCGCTCGATCGCGTCGCGGAAGTGCTTCAGGGTCGGTTGCAGCGGCAGCCACGTCGGCGTCTCGCTGATGATCTGGTCGTCGGGCTTGAGCGCCGTCGAGATCATCCAGAAGACGGGGAACACCATCACCGCGAACACGAGCAGGCCGACGGCGTCCCAGCCGGCCTGGCGGGCGCGGCGGGCTCGGCGCGGCGCGCTCATGCCGACGCCTCCCCCATGCGCACCATCTTGCGCACGTACACGACGCTCAGCGCCGCGACGATGAGCAGCATCAGGATCGAGATGGCGGCGCCGCGACCGAAGTCGCTCTTGAAGTAGCCCTCCTCGAAGAGGTAGATGCTCATCAGGTAGTTGCCCGTCGTGATCTTCGACTGGCCGATCAACAGATAGGGCTGCGTGAAGACGCCGAAGTCCCAGATGATCGAGAGGCTCGTGAGGATGAGCAGGATCGGCTTGAGGATCGGCAGCGTGATGTCGAAGAAGATCCGCCACGAGCGAGCGCCGTCGACCTCCGCCGCCTCGATCAGGTCGCCCGGCACCTGCGCGAGGCCCGCGTAGAGCGTGATCACGACGAAGGGCAGCGCGCCCCAGACGATGAGCATCGTCGTGAGGCTCAGCTGCGAGAACGTCGTCGCGTACCAGTCGTGCTGGAAGAAGTCGCCAATGTGCAGCTCTGTCAGCACGTAATTGACGACGCCGTTCTGGAAGTTCGTCATCCAGTACCACACCTGCACGGCGACCACGACCGGCATCGCCCAGACGAGCACGAGCCCCGAGCTCAGGACCAGGCGGACCCATGAGCTCACGCGCACGAGGAGAAGCGCGATCAGCGTGCCGAGCACCATCGTGAGCGCGACGTTCGCGATCGTGAAGACGACAGTCCGCAGCAGTGTCCGCCAGAACACGGCGTCGCCGAGGACGGAGCGGTAGTTGTCGAGCCCGACCCAGACGCCCTTGTGCTGAATGAGCTCGAAGAGGCCGTACCGCTCGGTCGAGAGCTTCACGAGCCAGTACAGCGGGTAGCCGAGGATGACGCCGATCACGGCGACGACCGGCAGGATCAGGAGGAAGGGAACCACACCGTGAAGGGCGCGGTCCCGCGCACGACGCCGCCGCCGGGACGCGCTTACGAGCGTCCCGGCGGCGGCGTTCGTGCTGGAGTCGAGCACGCTAGTCCTGGTTCAGGACCCGTGCGATGTTGTCGCTCGCGGACGCAGCTGCCTGCTTGACGGACAGCTTGCCGTTGAGGATCTGCGCCAGCATGTTGCGGAGGATGTTGCCGTTCTCGACGTCGACCCAGTGCTTCGCGGTCGGAACGAACCAGCTGCGGGCGGCCGCGCGCTCGTTGACGCTCGAGCCGAGCAGGTTGGTCGCGTTCGGGATGTTGCCCTTCGCCTGCAGCGTCTTCTCGGACGCGGTGCTGGTGAAGTCCTTGATCCACTCGGCCGCGAGGGCCTTGTTCTGGCTCGAGGCCGGCACCGCGAGGTCGGAGCCGCCGAGGAAGCCCGGCAGCGCCTGACCCTTCACGTGGCCCGGCATCACGAACTGCGCCGTCGAAGCCTTGTACTTCGCGCCGACGCAGCAGGTGAACCAGCTCTGGCCGATCATCGACGCCGCCCCGCCCTGGGCGTACACGTCGTACGGGTTCGGGTGCGACTCGTCGGTCGTCTTGCTCGCCTTCGACGTCGCGTCGAAGAAGTTCTTGTACGCGGTCAGGCCGGCGATCGACTTCGGCGAGTCGAGGAGGCCCTTCCACTTCCCGCTGACCTCGGTGGCGATCCCGCCGCCGTAGTCGAACACGAAGCCCATCGCGACATACCAGTCGGTGCCCGCGATGTAGACGGGCGAGAAGCCCTTCTTCGAGCTCGTGGCGGCCAGCTTCTTCGCGTCGGCAACGTACTCGGCCGTCGACGCCGGCAGCTTCTTGATACCCGCCTTCTTGAAGAGGTCGGTGCGGTAGGTGACGACGCGCGAGCCGGCGTAGTAGGGCACGCCGTAGGTCTTGCCGCCGAACTTGCCCGAGGCGGCGAGGCCCTTGAGCCAGTTGGCCGAGTTGTCGAAGGTCGACTTGTCGAGCGGCGCAAACGCGCCGGCCGCCATGTACTTCGTCATCTCGGTGTTCCCCATCTCGATCACGTCGGGGACCGAGTTGCCCGCGATCGTGGCGTCGAACTTCTGCAGGTGATCGCCCCAGTTCTGGTACTGGACGTTCACCGTCGCGCCGGGATGGGCTGACTGGAACTGCTTGTTGACCGAGGCGACGAGGTCCGGCCAGCCGGACTGCGCGTCGACCTGCAGCCATACGGTGATGTTGTTCGCCGCCGCTCTCTGCGTGGCGCCGGACGTCGCAGCCGTCAGCGCGGCGGCGAGCACGACGACGAGCGAGAGCGCGACGGTGCTGCGTCTCTTCATCTGGATGCCCCCAGGGGTAGGCGGCTCGGTCGCCGCGATTGGTACAGACCACTGACCACTGCGCCGCATGCTCTCACAACCGTTCCCAGATTGTCAATACCAATTTCCGAACTGGTCATGACCGCCCTTTTCCGCAGCGCTCAGCGCAGCGCCGCGGCCGCGGCGATGGCGACCGGCGAGGCGCCGCCCATGCTGATCTCGGTCACGATCCGGTAGCGGTCGCCCCGGTAGGTCGAGTTCGTGAACTCGACGACGTCGCCGGTCGAGGCCCGCGTCACACGCTCGAAGAGGAGCGCGGGCGAGTGCAGCGGGACGCCGAGGACGCGGGACTCCTCCTCGTTCGTCACGGTCGGCTCGACCGTCTGCGTCCCGCCGACGATCGTGATCCCGTAACGGTCCGCAAGAAGGTCGTAGAACGAGTTCTGTTCGAGATCGGCGGCACTGAGGCCCGGTACGAGCGAGGCGCGCGTGTGCAGCAGCTCGATCGCCATCGGCTCATCGTCCGCGAAGCGAAGCCGCTTCACGGCGACGATCTCCTCCGACGGCGAGACGTGGAGGATGCGTCCGAGCCGCGCGCCGGCGAGCTCGACCCGCAGGTCGAGCGTGCGGCTGCCCGGGGTGAGCCCACGGGCCCGCATGTCGTCGCTGAACGACGTGATGTCTATGCCCTTGGCGACCTTGGGCTCCGCGACGAACGTGCCGCTGCCGCGACGGCGCACGAGGTACCCCTCGCGCACCAGCTCGTCGATCGCGGCGCGCACAGTCAGTCGTGAGACGCCGAGATCGAGCCCGAGTTGCCGCTCGGCCGGGATCGCATTGCCCACGGTGAGCGGCTCGATCAGCTCGAGGATGCGCTCCCGGGTCTCGCGCTGCTTCGTCACGTGATCCCGGCGAGCTCCTGCGTGCCGGCAGCGCTGAGGCGGTCGCCGGTGACCGGGTCGTAGTAGTGGAAGCGTGCGGGATCGACGGCCAGCTCGAGGTGGCCGCCCATACGCGCGCTCGTGCGCGCGTCGACACGCGCCGTGAAGAGGGCGCCGGCACCTGGTAGCAAACCCTGATCCGAAGCGGATTCCAGCACCTCCGCCGTCACCGGCGGCGCATCGACCGTGAAGAAGACGTGCGCATCGGATCCGAGCTCTTCGAGCACCGTCACCTGCACGTCGATCGTCGGCAACCCCGGCGCGAACGCCGCATCCTCGAAGTTCTCCGGGCGGACGCCGAGCACGAAGCGAGACGCCGCCGGCGGCTCCGCCACGGGGACGCTGTACTGGCCGAAGCGCACGAAGCCGTCCTCGTAGGTCGCCTCGACGAGGTTCATCGACGGCGAGCCGATGAAGGCCGCGATGAAGAGGTTGTTGGGCCGCGCGTAGAGCGCCTGCGGCCGGTCGCACTGCAGGATCTTGCCGTCGCGCATGACGGCCACGCGCTGGCCGAGCGTCATCGCCTCGGTCTGGTCGTGCGTGACGTACACCGTCGTCACGCCGAGCCGCTGGTGCAGCTGCGCGAGCGATGCCCTCATCCCGACGCGGAGCTTCGCGTCGAGGTTCGAGAGCGGCTCGTCGAGCAGGAACGCCTGCGGCTGCCGCACGATCGCGCGCCCCATAGCGACGCGCTGGCGCTGCCCTCCGGACAGCTGCGCCGGCCGCCGCTCGAGCAGCTCTTCGAGCCCGAGCAGCCCGGCGACCTCGGTCACGCGGCGCTCGATCTCCGGCTTCGGCGTGCGGCGCGCCTTCAGGCCATAGCCCATGTTCTGGCGCACGGTCATGTGCGGGTAGAGCGCATAGCTCTGGAAGACCATCGCGATGTCGCGGCTCCGCGGCGCGAGGTCGGTCACGTCGCGGTCGCCGATCGAGATCGTCCCGTCCGTCACCTCTTCGAGGCCGGCGATCATCCGCAAGAGCGTCGACTTGCCGCAACCCGACGGACCGACGAGCACGAGGAACTCGCCGTCCTGGATCTCCAGCGAGATGTCGTCGACGGCCGTCACCGAGCCGAACGACTTCGTCACATCTTCGAGCCGGATCGCAGCCATCGCCCGCCGATGGTATAGACCAGCGGCGACGGATACAACCCCGATTGCCCAAACTGGTATTGACCAACCACCAGACCACTCGTACACTGGCGCGATGAGACTCGGTGTCGAAGCCGCGCTGGTCGACGGAGTGCTCGTCCGGGGGGACGTCGAGGTCGACGAGGGACGCGTCGCAGCAATCGGTCTCGCGTCGGCCGCGGGGCGTGGGATCGCCGTGCCCGGCTTCATCGACCTGCAGGTGAACGGCTTCGGCGGCATCGACTTCCTCGACGCCGACGCCGAGGGATACCGCCGCGCAGGCGAGGCGCTGCTCGAGACCGGCGTGACCGCGTACCTGCCGACGCTGATCACAACGCCGGAGCAGCAGCTCCTCGCCGCGATGGCGGAGGTGCCGAACGGCGACGCGCGGCCGCGCGTGCTCGGCATGCACCTCGAAGGCCCGTTCCTCTCGCCGAACCGCCTCGGGACGCACGAATCGTCGGCGCGACGCGATCCCGATCCGGCGCTGCTCGACCGGCTGCTCGCAGCCGGGCCGGTACGGATGATGACGCTGGCGCCGGAGCTGCCGGGCGCGGAGATCCTCATCGACCGCCTCGTCGAGTGCGGCGTCGTCGTCTCGCTCGGCCACACCGACGCGACGGCGGCCGAGGCCAATGCGGCGTTCGATCGCGGTGCGCGAAGCGTCACCCACCTCTTCAACGCGATGCGGCCGTTCCTGCACCGCGATCCGGGCATCGTCGGGGCCGCGCTCGCGCGCGACGACGTGATCGTGATGATCATCCTCGACGGCATCCACCTCGCGCCCGAGACGGCGAAGACCGCGTGGCGGTCGGCGCGCGGACGGGTCGCGCTCGTCACGGACGCGATCACCGGGGCGGGCGCCTCCGACGGCCTGTACAGCTTCGGCACGCTCGACGTCCACGTGCACGAGGGCACGGTGCGCGGGCCGGACGGCGTGCTGGCGGGCAGCGTCCTGACGATGAACGAGGCGGTCAAGAACCTCCTCGAGCTCGACGTCCCGTTCGAGGACGCGGTGGAGGCGGCGACCACCACGCCCGCCCGCGTGCTCGGCGAGCCGGAGCTCGGCCGGATCGACGTCGGCCTGCCGGCAGACGTCGTCGTGCTGAACGACCGCGCCGAGATCGACCGCGTGCTCGTCGCGGGCGAAGTCCGCGTCGCCGCCTAAGGCTGCAGCTTGGCGCGTTCCTCGTCGAGGATCACGCGCGCGGTGCGGGCGGTCTCGTCCCAGGCGACGAGCACGGACCGCGACGTCGCGGCGATCTCGCCGTCGCGCGCGGCGACCTGCTGCTCGAACGTGACGCTCGTGCGACCGATCGTCGCGACCCGTGTTCGCACGACGACCTCGCGCACGGGGTGCACGATCTCGCGCTCGTAGTCGATCGACACGTGCGCGATCACCCACGGGAACTCCTCGAACGGCCCGACCGTCTCCGTCAGGAACGCATCACGCGCCTCGTCGAAGTACACCGGATAGGCGGCGTGCGTGATGTGGCCGAGCTTGTCGAAGTCCGTCCAGCGAGTCTGCAGGCGCGTCTCGTGCACCGGCTGCCAAGGATAGGTCGCGACGCACGAGCGTTCGCCGGAGCAGATAGGCGAGCACCGCGCTGATCGCGGGAACCAGCAGGAACCACGCCGAGAAGACGGCGAGCGCCAGCGTCAGGACGAGCGCCGACGCAGCCGCGAGGCGGATGCGCCCGCCGAGGATGCGCAGCGCCGACAGGATCGCGAGCACGTAGACGGCGATGAAGCAGGCGGCCGTCGCGCGCACGAGATCGTCCGTGCTGCTCAGGCCGGCGAGAAGGGCGGCGAGAAGGGTCACGCCGACCGCGCCGATCAGCACGAGCGGCCGCCGCGGCACGCTGCGGGCGGCGTCGCTTGCCAGCCATCGCGGCAGTGCGCGCTCGGCGGCGAGCGCCGCCGCCAGCTTCGCGGAGCCGCCCATATAGACGTTCATCGTCCCCATCGTCAGCGCGACGGCGAGCACGGCCGTCGCGTCGCGACCGGCGTGGCCGAAGCCGACCGAGACGAGGTCGGCGAGCGGCACGCGCGAGTCGGTGCCGGCGCTGACGCCGATCGTCGCGACGGCGAGGCCGATGTAGAGGACGGAGACGAGACCGAACGCGAGGGCCATGGCCCGCGGCAGGTCGCGGCTCGGTCTCCGGAAGTCGCCTGCCAGCTGCGCGACGGCCTCCCAACCGATAAAGAGCCAGACCAGGATGTTCGCGGCGGTGCCGACCGCCCACCAGCCGTGCGGCGCGAACGGCTGCCAGTTGTGCCCGCCGCGGGAGGGCAGCGCGACACCGACCGCGGTCGCCATCACGACGATCAGCACCGATGAGAGCGCGAGCTGGAAACCGGACGACACGCGCAGGCCGAAGGCGTTGGCGGCCAGCACCGTCCCGAACATCGCGAGCCCGACCGCGGCGGCGACCGGCGTGCCGGAGCCCGTCAGGTCGGCGACGTAGTAGCCGCCGATCAGCGCGACGGCCGGCGCCCCGAGCACGACCGCGGTCAGGAACCAACCGCCGGTGATCGCCGCCGCCGTGTCCCCGAAGCCCTCCCGGACGTACGCCGACACGCCGCCTGCGACGGGGTGGCGGACGCCGAGGGCGGCGAACGTGACGGCGAGCGGTGCCGACAGGACGAGCAGCGCCGCCCACGCAACGATGGAAGCGGCCCCGGCCGCCTGCGCCGCAAGCGCGGGCACCAGCAGGATCCCCGGGCCGATGAGCGCGCCGACGTAGAGCGCAGCACCACGCAGGACTCCGAGGCTGCCGCGGCCGTCCATACGAGGGGGAACGTCCGCGGCAGCCGTCGGCTTCCTGAGCTACCTCAGTGCTTGTGCTTGTCCTTGCCCTGGTGGTCCTGCTCGTCGTCGCCGTGCTTGGCCGAGATCTGGCCGCGGATCTCGCCCGCCGGGCGAGTCGTCGTGTGCACGTTCGCGTACGCCGCGCCGGCCCGCAGGGCCCTGACGAGCTCGACGAACTCCCCGGGCTGGATCCCCTGCCCTGTGGGCCCGATCACCTGGGCGGCGGTGATCGTGCCACTCACGGTGCCGTTGGGCGTCGGGCACGCCGGCGTGCCCGCCGGGCCGTTGCCGAGGTTCGTGCAGAGGAACGCGGAGATCCCTCCATTCATCGCGGGCTCTCCGAAGTGGATGTGCGACTGGGTCACGGTGCCGCCCGGCGAGTCGGTGTCGAACGGACCGGTGTAGCTCAGCGTGTAGGAGAGCTGGTCTCCCGCGCTGTTCAGCGTCGCCTTGAATGTCCCGGTCGCTGAGGTCGACAGTGATAGCGGGGTGGCTTCCTCGTAGCCCGTCAGCTTCGCCCTGAAGGTCGAGCCTCCCCCTTCGTGGTTGGACGCCGCGGTGGCAATGCCTGCCGTCCCGAGAACAGCGATCACCGCGGCGAGCTTCAAGCGCAACTTCACCTGAACCTCCTCTCGTGGACCGGCCGATGCTACCCCGTCTCCCGATCGGATGCGGCCGCACAGGGACTACCCTGTGCGAGCCTGGCCCCCGTAGCTCAGTGGATAGAGCAGCGGTTTCCTAAACCGCGTGCACAAGTTCGATTCTTGTCGGGGGCACTCTCGACAACTGTCAGCCGTCCTACCAGCCGAGCGTCTGGAGCGCGCGCGGTCGACCCGTATCCGGAAGACCTTCGCGACGCTGGCGCTCGGCATCAGCCGCTCGACGTTCAACCGGCGCGTGCTGCCGTTGATCGAAACCGTCGCGATGCCGTGGGGCACGCGCCTGGTCCCGGTCGACGAACTGGAACGGGCTGCTCGCCGAGCGGCGCCAACCGCGCGGAGTGGAAACCGGTCACACCTCGAGTGCCGGCCGCCCCACCGTGCTCCCCGCTGACGTTGTCGGGCGGATTCGCGCCGAGCATGCCGCAGGTACAAGTCTCTCCGCGATCGCGCGCCAGCTCAACGTCGATCAGATAGAGAGGGCGCACGGCGGCGCCCAGTGGTGGCCATCGACGGTTCGCGCGGTGATTCACCGATCGCGAACCCGGACTGCTCGGGAAGAGGCGGACGGCGTGAGCGTCGACGACATGATCGTGCCGCGCGGGGTCGGCACGTACGACTGCTGGCCGGTGCGCCGCGGCTCGCCCTGGCGCCAGGGCCGCCTGCCGGTCGAGGTTGTGAGGACTTCAAGGACAGGGATGTCGAAGGACTCGACTGGCTTCTCGGCGCTGTCGGGGCACCAGCCGCTGAGCTCGTAGGACCTTCGTGCCCGCAGATTGTCCGCATGAACCGAGAGAATCGCCGCGGCGAAGCCGGCCGGGTCTAGGCGAGATGACGAACGAGGAAGTCGGCGGATCGATCCGCTATGGGGTCGGGGTCGACGCCGAAGAACGCGTGATCGGCTCCTTCGATCCACTCCACTTCGCTGGTAGCACCGACTGTCTGCAGCGCCTGATGCATCAGTGCGCTCTGTTCGGGCGGGAGGAGGCGGTCCTCGAGGCCGTGGACGAGCAGGATCGGCGCTCCCCCCGGGTGAACGTGGGTGACGGGACTCGCAAACGCGGCATCCTCGCGGCGCTCCCGGGTCGGGCCGCCGATCAGGAGTGCTTCCGGCGAGGTGGGATCGGGCGAACCCGTCCGGTCCGGCCCCAAGGCCAAGAAGTCGGTGTCCGCGTACCAAGCCACACCGGCGACGACGTCCGACGAGCAGCCCGTGACGCCGACCGTGCCGTCGAGCCGTTCGTCGTTGCCGTTGAGGGCGATGAAGGCCGCGAGGTGACCGCCCGCGGACTCACCCCAGACACCGATGGCCTCACCGTTCACGCCTACGTGCTGACCGAATTGACGCAGCCACCGGACGGAGGCCTTGACGTCATGAAGGCAGGCTGGGAAGAGGGCTTCGCCGCTGAAGCGGTATTCCACCAGCGCAACAGCGACGCCTCGCTCGATCAAGGCCCGACAGACCGGCTCGGTCACCGCGCCGTGGAGTCGCGAGCCGAAGAGAAAGGCGCCGCCGTGGATCCACACCACCACCGGTACCGGGCCGCTCGGGGCCGGTGGAAGCAGGAGGTCCATCCGGAGTGGCCGGAAGCCCATCACCCTCGCGTACTCAATGTCGGCGTAACGGGCGCGGCCGTTTGAGACGTCCAACCTGGGCGGGGCTATCTCGTCCGGCGCGGCATACGGACCCGGGGGACCTGGTCGCTCCTCGAGCTGCATGCCTGAAAACGTATCGCTCGTCGTTGCCGGTTCACGAGTGACGCCAGACGGGGTAGCTGTGCCCGGTGGGCTCAGAACCGACGTCCGACGATGAACTCGACACGAGAAACCGGGGCGAGCTTCGCCGTTTGGAACGAAACGGTGGTCTGTACGCCGTCGCCGGCGTCGCGTTCGGAGTCGGCGCCTACGTCGCGAGTGGCGTTCGCCGACTTGTGCTGGCGACGCTCGCCGCGCTGGCTCTACTCGCCGCCGTGTGGATCGGTGCCTGGGCGCTCGGCATCAGGCTGCTGCTCCGCATGGCTCGTCG
>Ga0075425_100008422_pt1 | contig 10936 bp, 9 predicted proteins | sample SoiMethybrSBSTD4_FD_75300 | JGI IMG/M metagenome (GOLD analysis project Ga0075425, IMG submission 75300) | Bulk soil microbial communities from a Populus tree surrounding site in Tennessee, USA - Soil MetaG P. TD hybrid SBSTD4 | ecosystem: Environmental > Terrestrial > Soil > Tree plantation...
GGTATCGGCGAGTTGCGCCGCGCGAAGTCGTGTGGCAAGCTCCACCAGCGCGCGCGTCGTTGAATCGTTCCAGACCAATTGCGCTGATGTCACACGAGGGGCGGTCAGCACGACTAGCGTTGCGGCGATCCGCATCGCGACGCGACCGACCAGCTCCGATGTCTCTTTCGGTGTCAAACGCAGCATGATTCGAGAATCTCGCCAGCGGGATAATCAGCAGCAACAGCGGCGCCGATGACGTTTGCAGCGTTTCGCGAGCTCGCGCGCAGTGCGACGGCGGGAGGCACGGCCGCGCTCGTCCCAGTGTGGCGCGACTACCTGCTCGACACGGAAACACCGGTCGCTGTGTTCGCGAAGCTGCGCGAACCGCCATTCGCATTTCTGCTCGAGTCCGCGCCGGCGGGCGGCGAGACATGGGCCCGATACACATTCCTCGGCACGGCTCCTCGCAGCGCATGGCGGCTGCGCGACGGCGTCGTCGAAGATTGGACGCCGGATCGCGGCTGGCATGCCGCGCGAAGGCCGAGCGACCCGCTCGATGATCTCGATGTGCTACTGGGTCGGTATCAGCTGGCGAAGGTTCCGGAGCTCGGCGAGTTCTGGAGCGGAGCGGTCGGATTCTTCGGCTACGATGTCGTGCGGTACATCGAGCGGTTGCCGAGTCCGCCGGCGCGCGCGCGATCGCTCACCGACGTGCCTGACGCGCTTTTTGTTTTCACCAGTGCATTGGTGATCATCGACAATCTGCGCGGGCAGGCGCGGATCGTCGTCGGCGTGCAGGTCGATGAGGGGATCAGCGAAGCGGCGCTGCGGCGCGCATACGAGGAAGCAGAAGCGGAGATCGCAACGACGATCGCCCGCATTCGAAAGCCGTTGACGCTCCAAGCGCTCGACTTTCCGTTGTCGGGAGAGCCAACAACGGGAAGGTCAAATTATGAGCGCGAGCAATTCCTCGCCGACGTCAATCGCATCAAGGACTACATCGTTGCGGGGGACGCGTTTCAGGTGCTCCTCGCGCGTCGCATCGATGTGCCATACGATTTCTCGTCCGCGTCGCTCTATCGCGCGCTGCGAGCGATCAATCCATCGCCGTACATGTATCACCTCGTACTCGATGGATTGGAGATCGTCGGCAGCTCTCCGGAGCTGCTCGTGCGGGTCGAGCGCAAGCGCGTCACGGTACGACCGATCGCCGGGACGCGGCCTCGCGGCAAAACCCCGGACGAGGACGAGGACCTGATTGCCGAGCTTCGCTCCGATGAAAAGGAGCGCGCCGAGCACGTGATGCTCGTCGATCTCGGCCGCAACGATGTTGGGCGCATCGCGAAGTACGGCTCCGTCGAGGTCACGGAGCTCATGGGCATCGAGCGGTACTCGCACGTTTTCCACCTCGTGAGCCAGGTCGAGGGTGAGCTGCGCGAGGGCCTGACGGCGATGGACGCGTTGCGCGCGACGTTTCCGGCCGGAACGATGACGGGCGCACCCAAGGTCCGCGCGATGGAGATCATCGACGAGCTCGAGCCCGAGCGCCGGGCTGCGTACGCCGGCGCCATCGGCTACATCGCCGCCGGCGCGCAACGCATGGACCTCGCGATTACGATTCGCACCTGCGTCATCGCGAACGGCGTCGCGTCCGTTCAGGCCGGAGCTGGCATCGTCCACGACTCCGTTCCGGAGCGGGAGTGGGAGGAAACGGAGAACAAGGCGCGTGCGCTTCTCATGGCGATCGGACGCGTTCGCGATAACTCACGACGCGATGCCGAAACCACACAGCGGGAAAAAGCAGAATCAGGACGCTCGGCATCGTCACGCGTGTCGACATCCGTGTGACTTCACCCCCAACCACGACAGTCCTGAGCTAGGCGAGACTTGCCAAGCGATTCATATTCCAGCGGTGATTATCGGGATACATGCGGTACAGGCTGACGAGCACTGACGGGAGTCAACAACACGAGCTGCGCGCGGGCGTGCAGCTCGTCGTCGGGCGCGCGCCATCCAGTGATATCGCGATCTTCGATCCGACGATTTCGCGCCGTCACGCCGAACTGCAGGTGGACGATTCCGGATTACGCGTACGTGATCTCGGCTCGAGCAACGGCACCTTTCGCAACGGAGAGCGGCTCGAGGAGCAGGATTCGGTAAAGCTCGAGCCGGGGGACACCGTCACGTTCGGCAAAGTTGGCTTCCGCGTTCAACCTGCCGGTCCAACGACGGTTCACTCGCCCTCGGGTGGGTTTGTCGCGCCAGCCGAGGAGCGCAGCAACGGACATCCGAGAGAATCGGCGACCATCGTTCGCCAATTGCCGGTCCGCGACTCTCAGGGGCTCATTGCTCTCGGCACGAGCGATCCGCGGATCAACACCGCGCCGAATGCCGCCGCGGCGCTCGGCGAGGACAAGAGTCAGCAGAAGCTCGCGACGCTGCTCGAGGTCTCGAAGGGACTCGGGAAATCCGTCGATATCGACGCGCTGCTCGAGAAGATCGTGCGGTACGCGTATCAGATTCTCGAGGTCGATCGCGTCGCCATTGCGCTCTGTGAGGACGGCCAGGAGCTCGTCCCGAAGATCGCGCGCGATAAGCGCGGCAGCGAGCAGCCACGCGCGGTACCGCAATCGATCGCGCGCAAGGTGGTGCAGGACAAGGTGGCGATCCTTTCCGACAACGCGGGCGAGGACGCGCGTTTTGGCGGACAGTCGATTCTCATGCAGCAGATCCGAAGCGCGATTTGTTGCCCGCTGGTCGGAAGCGAGGACCGCGTGCTCGGCGTGCTCTACGTCGACAATGTGACGACGACACATCGGTTCAGCGAGCATGACCTGGAGTATCTGATTGCGTTTGCCGGCATCGCCGCGGCCGGCATCGAAAATCAGGTATACGCGCAACGGATCCAGACGGAGATGCTCGCGCGCGAGAATCTCACGCGATACTTCGCGCCGCAGGTCGCCGAGAAGATCGCGAACTCTCGTGAGGCGGCGCGGTTAGGCGGCGAGAAGCGTCCGGTTGCCGTCCTCTTCAGCGACATTCGTGGATTCACGCCGCTCTCGGAGACGATGAATCCGGACGACATGGCGAGCTTGTTGAGCGAATACTTCACCGAGATGGTGGAGTGTGTGTTCCGACACGCCGGTACGCTCGACAAATTCATGGGCGACGCCGTGATGGCGCAGTGGGGCGCGCCGATCGGCGGCGAGGACGATGCCGATCGCGCTCTGCAGGCCGCGGTCGACATGATGCGCGCGCTGAAGAAGCTCAACGCGAAATGGCGCACCGAGGGCCGGCCGCAGCTCCAGCATGGCATTGCCGTGAACTACGGCGAAGCGTTCGCTGGCAACATCGGATCCGAGCGGCGGCTCGAGTTCACGGTCATCGGCGATACGGTGAACACCGCCTATCGTCTTTGTTCGGCCGCGGAGGCGGGCCAGATTCTCATCACCGAGGAAATGCGTCAGGCGCTCACCAAGCCGCCGCGCATGACGGCTTGCGCGCCGATGGAACTGAAGGGAAAGAGCCAGCCCATTCCGGTCTATTGCGTGGTCCTTTGAGCGGCGTGAGTCCAGACGCGCCGCCCGATGGATACGCGCGCGAAGAGCTGCGTGGTACGGTCATCGTTGCACAGCGTGGTCAGCTGAACGCGGTGCGCACCGCCCTGGATTCGGGGACCCTGTACGAGTATGCGGCGCAACATCAGGAGGCGCGGTCTCTCTCCGGGCGCGGCGTCGCCTACGCGGCACCATTGCCGAACGGCGAGCGGATAGTCGTTAGGCATAACCGCCACGGTGGTTTGCTGGCACCCCTTACCGGTGACCGATTCTTCGCCCCAACGCGCGCGCCCTACGAGCTCGCGACCTCGCTGAGGCTGTTGTCGTTTGGCGTTCCCACGCCGGAGGTCATCGCCTTCACCGTGTATCGCGCCAGCCCCCTCTTTCGACGGAGCGACGTCGCAACACGCGAGATCTGCGACAGCTCAGATCTCGCAACCGTCCTGACGACCGCGCCGGCGAGCGAGCGGCACGAAGCGCTCGAGAGCGCCGCGGCGCTCATCGGACTCCTCTCGGCGTGTGGAGCGCTTCATCACGACCTCAACGTCAAGAATGTGCTGCTCGTGCACGACGGGGCGCTCGTGGCCTATGTCCTCGACGTCGATCGGGTCGAGTTCGGCCGGCCGGGTGACAGCCGTGTCACGGAACGCAACCTCGACCGATTCATGCGCTCGGCGCGCAAGTGGCGCGAGCTTCACGGCGCTCGCGTGGAGGAGGCCGAGCTGGTTCGCGTCGCGGCGTCGGTCAGGCGATTCGTTTCGTCGCGGCCATCGAGCGGCGTGCGTGCAATGACGCGATCGTAGACGGAAAGCGTCCGATCGGCCATCCGCTCGACGGAAAACTCGGCCACGCGAGCGCGCGCGGCGTCACCGAGTCGCTGCGCCAGGGCGCGGTCGTTGAGCAACTTGGAAATGTTCTCGCCGAGTGACCGTGAATCGCCGACTGGCGCGAGCAAGCCGCTCGCGTCGTTTACGACGACGTCCGGGATGCCGCCGGCACGCGTCGTCGCGATCGGTTTGCCGAGCAAGAGCGCGTCGAGCAAGACCGAGCCCATACCCTCTTCGCGGGAGCTGAGCACGACGACGTCGGCCGCGCCAAGCAGGGCGTCGGCATCGTTGCGGTAGCCGACGACATGAAGAACGCCCGTGAGACCGAGAGCGCGGCACGTGTTCTCGACCGACATCCGCAACTCGCCCTCGCCGACGAGTAATGCCTGGATCGTAGGAACGTGCTCGCGGGCAACCGCGATCGCGCGCACGAAGTTGACCGGATCCTTGTGCGGTACGAGCTGCGCCACCTGCACGATGAGCGGCGCGCCCTGTTTCACGCCTAACGCTTGAAGCGTGGCCGGCGACGCGGGCGTGATGGCTCTATGAATGTCCGTTCCGTCGGGTACGACGGCGATCTTCGCGGGGTCGATGCCGTCTCCGGCGAGAATGTTGGCTACCGCGCGTGAGATCGCGATGACCGCCGCGGCGCGCCCGTACTTCCAGCGGGTGCCGAGATTTCCGCGAAGATGAAAGTCGACGCGACGCGCCGCGACGACGGGCACGCCGGAGCCCACCGTCGCGATCGCGGCAAGCCCCAGCGCGTGGGCCGTGTGCGTGTGCACCAGATCGATGCGGCGATTTCGGATCACCCGGCGAAGACGCATCGCCGCTCGTACATCAGCCTCGAATCGAGGAGAGCAGGACACGACCTCCAGGCCAGCGGCACTGGTCCGCTGCGCGAGCTGCTCGCCGGAACGCGCCGCGACGATCGAGACGTGGCCACGACGAGCCAGCTCCGACGCCAGCCACAGTGCCTGACGCTCGCCACCTCGCCAACCACGCTCCGTATCGACGTGAAGAATGCGCATCTGATCTGATCGCAGGCTGCGACCGGGGAAAGGCTCAAGTTAGCTTTGTCGTCGCATGTCCGTCGACCGTATTCTCCTCGTCAGTCTCGATAACCTCGGCGATATGGTGTTCGCATCCGCGCTCGCGCCACCGCTGCGTGAGCGCTTCTCGCAAGCGACGGTCGATATCTGGTGTAAGCAGTACACGGCCGACGTCGCGCAGCTCGTCCCCGGCATCTCGGAGGTGATCGCATCCGATCCGTTCTGGGATCGCGCCCCAGGCCGCGGTAAGGGCTCGAAGACGGTCTTCCTTCGCGCGATGAGGCAAGTGCGCGCGAAACGCTACGACGTCGCCGTGCTCGCCGCCGCGCCTTGGCGAACAGCCGCTGCCGTTGCGGCAACGAGGATCCCGGTCCGCATCGGGTTGCGTAGGAGGAAGAATCGCCCATTCCTCACCCAAGCACTGCCTGACGAGAATCCGCGCGAGCCCGTGATGTCGGAGCTCGCACGGCTGCTCGAGCCGCTTGGGATCAAGGCGGCAGCGCTGCGGTATCGACTCGATGCCGGTTCGTTGAGCGCTCGCCGTGCACGTCTCACAGCGAACATCACAGCACCCTACGCCGCGCTGCATCCCTTCGCCAGCAAGCAGAATCGGTGCGTCGCGCTTCCCATCTGGATCGAGCTGGCACACGCGTTACAAGATCGCGGATCGAGCATTCTGTGGCTTGGGAGCACAAGCGAGCTCGATTTGCTCCGCGCGGCCGCGAGCGATGCGGCGTGGCGATTCATCGATCGCGATAGTGATGGAACGCTCGCGGACAGTGCTGCCGCCCTCGCCGGTGCGTCGCTCTTCGTCGGCCACGATTCTGGACCTCTACACATCGCCGGCGCGTTTGGCGTACCCGTTGTCGGCGTCTTCGCGCCCGGTGAGCCCCTTCGCACCTTCCCACAGGGCGTGGGTCCGTCGCGAATGCTGGCGCGGCCGTCACCCGCTGGAATCGGCGTCGAAGACATTCTGCGCGAGGTCGACGCGCTGAGATGAAGCCGGCGAGGCTCGATCGCATCTGTATCGTGATGATGAGCGCCGTCGGGGACGCTGTGCACGTGCTTCCCGTGCTGCATGCACTCGACCGGCATTCCCCCGACTCGCGTATCACCTGGGTTCTGCAACCCGGCCCGGCGACTCTCGTACGCGGCCATAGGCACGTGGACGAGATCGTGCTTTTCGATCGCTCGAAGGGCTGGCGTGCTTTCAGCGACGTGCGTCGAGAGCTGTCGAGCCGTCAGTTCGATCTCGTTCTCGACTTCCAGGTTTATTTCAAGGCGGGCCTCGTCACTTCGTTCACCAAGGCGCCGGTGAAGCTCGGCTTCGATCGCGCACGAGCTCGCGATCTGAATTGGCTGTTCACCACGGATCGCATTCCGCCACACGAGCCGCAACACGTTCAGGATCAATATCTGGAATTCCTCTCCGTGCTCGAGATACCTAACGAGAATGTCGTCTGGGACCTCGGGCCGTGGCCCAACGAACGAGAGTGGCAGCGGGAGTTCTTCGCACGCCTCGATCGGCCAGCGGCGGCGATCGTGGTCGCGACGAGCAAGCCGCAGAAGGATTGGCTGCCCGAGCGATGGGCCGAAGTCGCCGACATTCTTTACTACGATTTCGGACTCGAGCCGGTGCTCGTCGGGGGCCGTACGGAGCGCGAGCTCGCTGCTGAGCGCGTGATCGTGGACCGGGCGCGGCATAAACCCGTTTCCGCACTCGGGAGCGGCCTCCGCAACCTCGTCGGCATTCTCGATGGTGCGGCACTCGCGCTCGCGCCGGACACGGGGCCGCTGCACATGGCCGTCGCCCTCGATCGCCCGGTAATCAGCCTCATGGGTTATACAAACCCAAAACGCACCGGTCCCTACCGTCGCTTCCACGACTTGATCGTCGACGCCTACGGCGAGCCCGGCGAGGTCTACCCGATCTCGATGGAGAATCGACTCGACCGAATGCCACGGATCTCGGTGCGAGACGTCGTCGAACGGATCGAGCGCTGGCGCCGTCGTTACGCCGTCCGGACGCGCAGCGGCCCGAAATCGTAGACGAGGCCTAACGACTCGAGAAGCCGCGCGAGACGGTTCAGGGGAAGCCCCATGACGGCGAAGTAGTCTCCGTCCACTCGTTCGACGATCGTCGCGCCGTAGCCCTGAATCCCATACGCGCCTGCCTTGTCCATCGGCTCACGCGTCGCGATGTACGCCGCGATGTCGGCGTCGGTGAGCGGCCTGAAGGTCACGCCCACCTCCTCGACATCGGATTCCATGCGACCGTTCCAGTTCGCCGCGACGGCCGTGATCACGACGTGTGAGCGTCCACTCAACCGACGCAGCATACGGGCCGCGTCCTCATCGTCTCGCGGTTTGCCGAGAACGTCGCCGTCGACGACCACGATCGTGTCGCTTCCGATCGTCACCGTCCCCGGCGCCGCGATTGTCGCCGCCTTGTCGCGCGCGAGCCGCTCGGCGTGCTCGCGCGGCACCTCACCCGCGAGATATTGCTCATCGATGTTCGCGGGCCGCACCTCGTGGGGAATCCCGACGAGCGTCAGGAGATCCCGTCGTCGAGGAGACTGCGACGCGAGCACGACCGGAACGCGGTGGTCGTTAGGCGAAGTGGGCGACATTGTCACCGCTCCAGCCAGAGCGTGACCGGGCCGTCGTTCACCAGATCGACGTCCATCATTGCGCCGAACTCGCCAGTCGCGACCGTCACACCCTTCTCGCGGAGCAGCAAGACGAACCGCTCGTAGAGCGGAATCGCCGTCTCCGGCCGTGCGGCGTCGATGAAGCTCGGCCGGCGCCCCTTCGCCGCGTCGCCGTAGAGCGTGAACTGCGAAACCACGAGCAGCTCTCCTCCAACGTCGGCGAGGGCGAGGTTCATCTTGTCCTCGGCGTCCGCGAAGAGCCGGAGTCCGACGACCTTGTCGGCCATCCAGGTCACCTTTGATTCGTCGTCTGCGTGCGTGAAGCCGACGAGAAGAAGAAAGCCGCGCCCGATACGCCCGCTCGGGCGTACAGCCCCATCCTCGCGGATCCGCACTTCGGCGCGGGATACCCGTTGCAACAGAACGCGCATGTATTTTCGTCTGACACTCGGTTCGGTGCAGCCAAGATAAGGGGGCCGTGGCTCCAGTCGCGACCACGTGGCAGAGCCGCTTGCCGGAGCCGAATCGTCACGTCAGCTTCTTGCTCATGTCGCCTTCAACCACCGACGCTCGCGGACGCGACCGCGCCCGCAAACAGTCCTCGCTGTCGCAAACGATCGATGTCGAGACGCCCGAGCTGGTCGTCTTCTCGTACACGATCGCCGGCGTCGGGTCGCGAGCGCTCGCGGCGGTGATCGACTCGCTAATCATCATTGGCCTCATCCTCGGGCTCACCTGCGCGGTCGCCGGTGTGACGCCCTCCCAAAGCGGCACGCCGGAAAAGCCGGGCGCTTTCGACGCGTGGGCTTTCGCGATCGTCTCGTTCGCGATCTTCTGCCTCGTGTGGGGCTACTACATCGTCTTCGAGGGCCTCGCCGACGGTCAGACTCCCGGAAAGCAGCTGCTCCGTCTGCGCGTCGTACGCGACGGTGGCTACTCGGTGACGTTCGGGGCCTCCGCGGTTCGGAATCTCCTTCGCTTCATCGACATTCAGCCGGTCGGGACTTATGCCGTTGGCATGCTCAGCATCATTTTCTCGAAGCAGGGAAAGCGGCTGGGCGACGTCGTTGCCGGAACCATCGTCGTGCGTGAGGCGCTGGTCAAACAACTCGCCCCGGCTGAGTCCAACGCGTCGGCCCAAGCACCTGCCGCCCTCGAGACCGCACTCACCGAGGATGAATTCGTCGTTCTCGAGCGCTTCATCGATCGACGCGGCTCGCTCGATGCGGGCCGGCGCACCGCGCTGGCGACACAATTGGCAACGCGCCTCGCGAGCGCTCTGCCGCCGAGTGGACCCGGGCTATCCGGCGGCAGCACCGATCTCGCTCGACTGGTTCGGTTGTATGAGGCGGAGCGCGCCGCTCGTGCCCATGGTGCGGCCGCACGGCAGCAGCGCGGCGCGGCACGCGAGAGGAATGTGCTTGTCGCGACGCGATCGCCGCGCTGGAATGCGTTCGCTGCCCGACTTGCCGACGCGCAACGCCGCGGACTGCGCTCATTCGGCGAAGATGGCGTGCATCAATTCGTTGCGGAGTATCGGGATCTCGCCTCCGACATGGCGCGGCTGCGCACGGCCGCACAGGGGCGGGAGACGCCGGAGCTGTTCTACCTGAGCCGGTTGCTCGCCGGCGCCCACAATCTGCTTTATCGTGGTCGCGTGGTGACGCTCGCTGACGTGGTGCGCGTCATCGCGATCGAGGCGCCCCGCGAGGTGCGTCGCTCCTGGCGTCCCATCGTTCTCGCCGCCGCGCTGCTCTTCGGGCCGGCTCTCATCGCGTACGAGGCAGTCGTTACGCAGCCGTCGGTCGCTCCGACGTTCATCCCCTCCGGCATGCTCGACCGAGCCGAAGAGGGCGTGCGGCGCGCGAAGGAGCATACCGGCTACATCCCCGATCCCGAGATTTTCCGCCCGACGATGGCGAGCGGCATCATCAGCAACAACGTTCAGGTGACGTTCGGCGCGTTCGCCTCCGGTCTCACGGCGGGAATCCTGACGGTACTGCTCCTCGTGCTGAACGGCGTGAGTCTGGGCGGAATCCTCGGGCTGTACCAGTCCAAGGGAATCATCAAGCTGATTCTTGCCTTCGTGGCTCCCCATGGCGTGCTCGAGCTCACCGCCGTCTGCATTGCCGGCGGCGCGGGCTTCCTGCTCGCCGCGGCAATCCTGCTTCCGGGCCGTCGCACGCGAAAGCGCGCGCTGATGGAGAACGGACGACGCGCGATCCGGCTCGTCGCCGCGGCAACGGTAATGCTCCTCGTGGCGGGCACGCTCGAGGGATTCGTATCACCGATTCCCTCCTGGCCGCTGAGTGCGAAGCTCGCCGTGTCGGGCGCGACGTTGATCCTGCTCGTGCTGTATCTCAGCTCCGGTCGCGAGCGTCGGCGCCTAACGACTGCAGCCACTCCCGCGCCGGCGGCTGCGGAGCAGCCGGAACTCCTGGCGCTGTCATAGCGGATCTCGTTCGCGTGGGCGACCAGGACGGCAACCGCGTCGTCCGCCGTTTACAACGCGCCCCGCGCCTTGATCTCCAGATAGCGATTTACCACGGCGGCGGTCATCGCGGCTGGCGACACATCGAGCACCGTCACGCCCGCGGCCCGCATGCGCTCGAGTGCCTCGGCGCGGGCCGCGATGAGCTCCTCGGCGGCCGCGCTCTCGTACAGCGTTTGCTCATTTGCCGACGATGGTTGTGCCGCGACATCGATCGCGTCGTTGCGTAGCGCGACGACGACGACGAGGTGTCGCGCCGCGCTTCGTGCAACGTGGGCGATCAGAGCCCGCGATGCGCGTACGTCGATCACGTCCGTGAAGAACACCATCAGGGCCCGCCGACGCTGCCGCACCGCGAGAAACCGAAATGCCGCGG
>Ga0075425_100008423_pt1 | contig 10935 bp, 7 predicted proteins | sample SoiMethybrSBSTD4_FD_75300 | JGI IMG/M metagenome (GOLD analysis project Ga0075425, IMG submission 75300) | Bulk soil microbial communities from a Populus tree surrounding site in Tennessee, USA - Soil MetaG P. TD hybrid SBSTD4 | ecosystem: Environmental > Terrestrial > Soil > Tree plantation...
TCAGCCCGCGCTCGACGATGTACCGCCGCGCGGCGGGGAGCCGCCGCTCGAACTTCTGCGCCTCCATGGCATACGTGAAGGGCGGCAGGTTGATGCGCTCGATGTCGAAGCTCGGAACGGTGAGCGGATCGAGCATGCTGATGGCCGGCCGCACGTTGTCCTTGCAGACGAGGGTGCCGCGCATGTGACAGGCGCGGATGCGGATGGAGAAGAACACCGGCTCGTGGCAGGCCTCCGAGAGCCCGAAGCCTTCCTCCACGAAGCGCGCGAACGCCTCGAGGCTGTTCCGCGGATCGAGCAGGGGCACGCTCGACTTCAGGGCCGACGAGTGCGTCCGCTCCTGCAGGATCGACGCGCCTTCGCCGTAGTCCTCGCCGATCACGATCAGCGCACCGCCGAGGACCCCGGCCGACGCCACGTGCGACAGCGCATCGGAGGCGACGTTGGTGCCGACCACGGACTTCCACGTCACGCCGCCGCGAACGGGATAGTTGATGGACGCGCCGAGGAGCGCCGCCGCCGCCGCCTCGCTCCCCGACTGCTCGAAGTAGATCCCCATGGGGCGAAGCAGCGGCTCGTTGGCGTCGGCGAGCACGTCCAGCAGGTGCGAGACCGGCGCTCCGGGATAGCCGCCGACGTAGCTGACGCCCGACTGCAGGAGCGCCTTGGTGATCGCGAGGATCCCCTCGCCGCGCAGGATCTGACCGGCGCCGTAGCCCAGCTGCTTGACGTCCTGGGAGAACGATCGCTCCATGGCCGGGATTCTATCAACGCTTGGTGGCGCGCGTGCGTACCACACTCGCGTGTCCTGATCCGCGTCGTCGCCTGGTCCCTCGGTGCGGCGGCGCTGGCCCTGGCCGGAGTGGTGACGCTGCTCTTCGTCTCCCATCAAGGGGGTGTCGTGTCCTCGCTCGTGCCGGCCAGGGCGCCCGTGGTGACGGTCGGCGTGCAGCCGGCGGCGCCGCCGCTGCGAGGTGCCGACAGCCCGATCGATCACATCGTGGTCATCGTTCCGCAAAACAACACCGTCGACAACGTGCACGGCAGGTTCCTCAGCGCATCGACGCCGTTGCGTCCATCGGGGAATGGGTGCAGACCGCGATACGTCGCTCTATCACCACCGGCAGCAGATGACGCCTGACCGACTCCGAGCGTCACGTGGAAATGGTGCACGGGCACGTGGTCGGCGTCCGTCACCGGTCGCGTCGACGGCCCGATCCCGTTCCTGCCGCCCACGGGCACGCGGCCGGCGGACACGCTGCGGCCTGCGTTAGAGTTCGGGGGCGCACAGGGGTGTATGAAATTCTGGACATTGATCGGCGGCGGTGAAGTGTCTAGCGTGAATCGATGCGGACGATGCCGGCGCGGACGAATCGTCGCGTCGTTGTTTCGCAAGCGGTTCTCCACGAGCTCTATGTCACCCAGAAACTAACCATCGAGCAGATCGCCGCACGCTTCGGATTGTCGGCGACGACGATTGCGCGCAGATTCGCCGACGTTAGAATCGTAGCGCGGCGTCGAGGGCCGCTGCCGGGAATGTGGCCGCGCGTGCCGCTCGACTGCAATGGAGAACGACAGTGGACCGCCGAGCTCGCCTACGCAGTCGGCCTGATTACGACCGACGGTTGTCTATCGCAAGACGGCCGCCGTCTGACGATGACGTCCAAGGATTTCGACCTACTCGAGACCGTACAGCGGTGTCTTGGTGTCACCGCTCGTATCACGTTGAGCACGAACCCAGCTCCCTGTTACCGGTTGCAATGGGGCGACGTCGGCTTTCACCGGTGGCTTATGGACATCGGTCTCATGCCGGCAAAGAGTCTCCGCCTCGGCCCATTGCGCGTGCCGGATGAATGGCTTCGAGATTTTGTTCGCGGTTGCATTGACGGCGATGGGACTATCGTGACTTACACCGATAGATACAACACCTTCAAGAACCCGTCGTACGTCTACACGCGGCTGTTTGTCCGCATCGTGTCCGCCAGTCCTCGTTTCCTTGTGTGGCTACGTGCCAGGATTCGAACTCTAACCGGCGAGTCGGGGAGTTTGACGGTACGGACCGCGGCGTCCACGAATGATCTGTGGAGTCTGAAATATGCGAAGCGCGAGTCGCTCGCAGTGCTCCGTTGGATGTACTACGCGCCTGACGTCCCCTGTCTTCGCCGCAAGCGAGATATTGCGGCGCCATTTCTCACTCCGCAGGAGCAGCCCCGCCGCCGCGGTCCTGGGCGGCCGATGATAGTATGAAAAGCTGCGGCTGCTGGAGCGATGGAATTGCCGGGGTGGTGTAAGGGGAGCCACGCGGCGCTCAAAACGCCGTGCCCGCAAGGGCGTGCGGGTTCGAATCCCGCCCCCGGTACCAACCACGGTCGTACCGTCCTTGACAACCTTCCGCGCGTCCCTGTACCGTGACCCTTCGCGTGGGGCTGTAGCTCAGTTGGGAGAGCACAAGGCTGGCAGTCTTGGGGTCAGGGGTTCGAATCCCCTCAGCTCCACCAACTCACCGACGTAGCGTTTCCTTTTTCAGCCCACGTGCGTGCGCGCGTGCTTGTCGCCGCGGCTTCATCGGGGATACCGATTTCAAAGATCGGTATTCACCGATAGAATGCAGGCGTGGTCACCGCCTCAGTCGCGCCCGTCGTTGCCGAGCTGGAGCAACGCTTCCACGTGACGTGGGAGCGCACGGATCGCCTCTTCGCCCTCGTGGCGGGCGACGCGATGCTCGATCGTCCCATCCCGCTCCGCCATCCGTTGATCTTCTACGTCGGCCACCTCTCCGCCTTCGCCTGGAACCACGTCTGCCGCGGCGTCCTCGGCGGCCCCTCGCTCGACGCGCGGCTCGACGAGATCTTCGATCGTGGCATCGATCCCGACGTCGACGATCCGACGCGGTGCCATCCGCATCCCGCCGTGCCCGACGAATGGCCGGAGTTGGGAGAGGTGCTCGCCTACCGCGACCGGGTCCGCGCGGAGATCCTTTCTTCGATGCAGGACATCGTGATCGCGCCATCGACGACCGTCATGGCCGTGAACGCGCGTGCGCTCGTGATGGCGCTCGAGCACGAGCAGATGCATCAGGAGACCTTGCTGTACATCGTCCAGCAGCTCCCGGCGGAGCGGAAAGTCCGGCCCCGCCCGCCGGCCGTCTATCCCGAGTGGGATGCGTTGCGCACCCGCCCGATCGCCATCCCGGGCGGGACGGCGACGCTCGGCGCCGACTTCGGCAAGCTGGATTTCGGATGGGACAACGAGTTCCCCAGCGTCACCGTCACGGTTCCCGAATTCGTGATCGACTCCACGCCCGTCACCAACGCCGAGTTCCTGCAGTTCGTGGCCGCGGGCGGTTACGGCCGCCGCGAGCTCTGGGACGAGGCCGACTGGACGTGGAAGGAGCGGACGGGGCTGCGTCATCCGACGTTCTGGACGCTCCGCGACGGCGTGTGGCGCTATCGGACGGTGCTGGACGAGCTGCGGTTCGGCACCGCCCGCGACTGGCCGGTCTACGTGAGCCTGGCCGAGGCGCGTGTGTTCGCGCGATGGCGGGGTGGGCGTCTACCGACGGAGGCGGAGTTCCACCGCGCGGCGTACGGCACGCCGGGCGGAGCGGAGCGAAGCTTCCCGTGGGGCGACGAAGCGCCGCGGCCCGAGCACGGCAACTTCCACTTCGCGTACTGGTCGCCGGTCCCGGTCGGCTCGCATCCCGCGGGCGCGAGCGCCTGGGGCGTGCACGAGCTCGTCGGCAACGGCTGGGAATGGACCGAGACCGCGTTCGCGCCGTTTCCCGGCTTCGACCCGTACATCCCGACCTACCCGGGCTACTCCGCCGACTTCTTCGACGGCAAGCACTACGTGCTGAAGGGCGCGTCCTGGGCGAGCGACGCGCAGCTCGTCCGCCGGAGCTTCCGCAACTGGTACCAGGCTCGCTACCCGTATGTGTTCGCGAAGTTCCGCTGCGTGCGGTAGCGGCGGCACGGCAGCATTTCGACGGCTTGACGTGGTTCCGTCCGCCCCGCTAGGCTTGTGCCGGCTCGTCGGAGCCGACTCGCGCCGCGAGGGAGGGAAGCACCTGACGGTTCGGCCCGCCCATCTGCGCCAGATCGCGGACCTCGCGCGCTCGGTCCAGAGTGGCCTCGATCTCGAGGCGGTCCTGAGCCAGGTCACCGCCGCCATCACGGCGCTCCGCGCGGATCTGCTGTGCGTCATCCGCTTGCTCGATCGGCCGGCGGGAGGATACCGCCGCGTCGCCGTGGCCGGCGCCGCCGCCGAGGGCGTCGCGCCACTCCTGCGCTTCGGCGAGGGCCTGACGGACGCCGTCGCGCAGAGCCGGCGCGCACTGCTCGTCGACGACATCCAGGCCGATCGGCGGGCGCCAAGCCGGGACTGGTACGCCGAGCGCGGATACAGCACGTACTACGGCGTACCCATCGACGCCGACGGTGAGCTGCTCGGCGTCCTCAACGTGAACTTCCTGCGCGGCCAGCCGCCGACGTCCGACGAATGCGAGATGATCGACGTCGTCGCCAGTCATGCGGCCGTGGCCATCCGCAACGCGCGTCGCTTCGCCCACAGCGAGGCGCGACGCCGCGCCGCGGAGGCGCTCCTCGACCTGACCCGCGCGATGCCCGAGACGATGGAGCCGACCCTCGTGGCCCGTCGGGTCGCGGATCGGGTCCGTGTCTCGCTGGGGGCGCGATCGTCCTCGGTGTTCCGGCTCGATGTCGAGTCGGGCGCCCTCGCATCGCTCGTGGTGGCGGGCGCCGAGGACGTGCTCGGCGGTGAGATGGTGTTTCCGCCGGGCACGGGCGTCGTCGGCATGGCCGTCGCAAAAGGTGGGCCGGTCGCCACGCCCGACGTGCTCGCGGACGATCGCGTGACGCTTCCTCGCGAGTGGCGCACCCACGTCGAGTCGACGCGGCTGCGCGCCGTGCTCGCGGTGCCGCTCCTGCTCGGCGGCCGGGCTCTCGGCGCGATCACTGCCGTCGACGAGGTCGGCCGCGTCTTCGACGAGGACGCGATTCGCCTGGCCGAGGCGTTCGCGGACCAGACGGCGATCGCCCTCGAAAACGCTCGCCTGTTCGAGTCGGCCAGGCAGGAGCGTCGGCGCCTCGAGGTGCTGTCCGAGGTCTCCGCGCGCGTCGCTTCCGTCCACGACGCCGCCGAGGTCCTCGATCTGATCGTCAACGAGGCGGTGCGGATCCTCGACGCCGACGCCGGCGGGTTGCGCTTGCTCGAGGGCGACGACCTCGTGCTGCGCGCGCGCACGGCGTCGGCGGCGAGCCTCATCACGCGCCAGCGGTTCAAGGTCGGCGAGAGCCTGAGCGGCTTGCCGGTGGCGAGCGGCGAGGCGATCGTCGTGGAGGACGTGCTCGACGACGCGCGCTACGATCCGATCCACCGCCAGGCCGCCCGCGATCTGGGCTTCCACAGCTTTCTCGGCGTCCCGCTGCGCGCGCACGGCCGCGTGCTCGGCAGCCTCTACGTGTACACGCGCAAGCGGCGGCGGTTCGCGTCCGACGAGATCTCGCTGCTGTCGGCGTTCGCCGACCAGGCCTCACTCGTCATCGACAAGGACAGCCTCATCCAGGAGGCGCGCAGCCGCGCCACCCGCCTGCGCACCCTCGCGCGCCTGCACCAGCAAGTCTCGGCGTCGCTCGACACCGACGAGGTCCTGCGCGCCGTGGCGACGGCGGCGGCCGCGCTCATGGACGCTCCGCTGGTGTCGATCTACACCGTCGACGACACGGGCCAGGCGCTCGAGCGACGGGCGTTCTCCGACGACGCGCTCGGCACCGATCACCCCGGGGTGCGGCGCCGCTTCGGCGAGGGCGCGATCGGCTGGGTGGCCGTCCACCGCCGTGCGCTGGACATCCGCGACGTCCTCGCCGACGACCGCGTGCTGGCCCAGGACTGGTGCCGGCGGCACCGGCTGTCGAGCGCGCTGCTGCTGCCCGTGCTCTTTCAGGATTCGCTCGTGGCCGTCCTCGTCATCTTCGGCCGCGCCCCGTTCGTGCTCGACCCGACGGATCGCGATCTCCTGGAGAGCTTCCTCGCCCAGGCGGCCCTGGCCATCCACAACGCGAGCGTGCACGAGCAGCTCCGGGTCGCCCACGAACACCTCGAGCGGAGCCAGGAGCAGCTCATCCACAGCGAGAAGCTGTCGGCGCTGGGCCAGCTCGTGGCGGGGGTCGCCCACGAGCTCAACAATCCGCTCTCCGCCGTGCTCGGCAACGCCTATCTGGCCGAGGCGAAGGTCAGTGATCCGCGCGTGCAGCGTCACCTCAATGGCATTCGCGAGAGCGCCGAGCGCGCGAGCCAGATCGTGCGCAACTTGCTCCAGTTCGCCCGCAAGCTCACCTCCAGCCGGGAGGACATGGACCTCAACGAGGTCGTGGAGCGCGTGCTCGCGCTGGCGACCAACACCGCCGTCACCCAGAACATCACGGTCCTCCGCGAGCTCGCGCCGGGCTTGCCGCCCACCGCCGGCGATCCCGGTCAGATCCAGCAGGTCGTGCTGAACCTCGTCACCAACGCGTTCCAGGCGATGGCCGAGAGCGGTGGGCGGTTGACGTTGCGCTCGCGGCTCGCGGGCGGGCGCCTGCGGCTGGACGTGGAGGACACGGGCCCCGGCGTGCCGGCGGAGATCCGCACGCGGATCTTCGACCCGTTCTTCACCACCAAGCCGGTGGGCCAGGGCACCGGGCTCGGCCTCAGCGTGGCCCACGGGATCGTGTCCGCGCACGAAGGGCGCGTCTGGGTCGAGGACGGGCCGGAGAGCGGGGCGCGGTTCGTCGTGGAGCTTCCCGTGCGGACGGTGGCGCCGGCCGTCGCCGAGACCGACGAGGCGCCGATCCCGCGTGATGCGCGGATCCTCGTGGTCGACGACGAGGAGTATGTCGCCCAGGTGCTCGGGGATCTGCTGCAGGAGCTGGGCGTGGAGGTGACCATCGCGCACTCGGCGCGCGCGGCGCGCGACGTGCTCGCGCGCGAGCGGTTTCACCTCATCACGCTCGACGTCATCATGCCCGGCGAGAACGGGACGGACTTCTGGCGTCGGCTCCACGCCGAGCAGCCCGACGCCGCCGCACGCGTGGTCTTCGTCACCGGCAATGTCGACCCGTCGATCCTGGATTTCGTCGAGTCGACCGGCCGTCCCGTCCTCGCCAAGCCGTATTCGCTCAAGGCGCTTCGTGCGCTGATCGCCGCGGAGCTCGGCCGCTGATACCCCACGCAGCCTCCCCCCCCCGAGGGCGCAGCGCGGGGGGAGATCAGCCGCCCAGGTAGAGGCGCTTGACGTCGGGGTCCGCGAGGAGCTGGGCGCCGGGGCCTTCGAAGCGATTGCGGCCGAGCTCGAGCACGTAGCCGCGATCGGCGACGGCCAGCGCGCGGGTCGCGTTCTGCTCCACGAGCATCAGCGTGTAGCCGGACGCCTTCATGGCCGCCAGCTTCTCGAAGATCAGCGTGACGAACTTGGGCGACAGCCCGAGCGACGGCTCGTCGAGCAGGATGAGGCGCGGATCGGTCATGAGCGCGCGTCCCATCGCGACCATCTGCTGCTCGCCGCCCGACATCGTCCCCGCCTTCTGCCGCCGCCGCTCGGAGAGGATAGGAAAGAGCGCGTAGACGCGCTCCAGCGCGCTCGCGATGCGGCTGCGATCGCGCTCGATGAAGCCGCCCATCTCGAGGTTCTCCAGCACGGTCATCTGGGGAAAGACGATGCGTCCTTGCGGCACGTACGCCAGGCCGCGCCGAAGGACCAGATCGGGTCGGAGCCCGGTGATCTCCTCGCCGTTGAAGACGATCCGCCCCTGCCGCGGGCGCAGGAAGCCCACGATCGCCTTAAAGCTCGTCGACTTGCCCGCCCCGTTGGGGCCGATGATGCTGACGATCTCTCCGCGGCGCACGGCGAGGCTCACGTCGTGCAGGATATCGATCCGGCCGTACCCCGCGGTGACGTGCTCGGCATGGAGCAGCGCCACATCGACGCTCACGGCCGCGCCTCGGCCACGTAGAGGACGTGGGGATACGGCAGCAGGTCGACCATGAGATGCCGCCGCACGCGGAAGCCGCTGGCCTCGAGCGTCGCCTGCAGCCGCTCGGCGCTCCAGTAGTGGATGGGGTTCCGCGGCGCCATGGCCTTGTCGAGCACCCAGGTGAACCATCGCTTCGCGGCCGGCCGCGTGTCGACGTCCTTGACGAGCAGCACGCCGCCGGGGGCCAGGCAGCGGCGCAGCTGGCGCAGCATCGGCGCCACCGTCGCCGGCGGAATGTGATGCACGATGTCGAGCATGTAGGCGCCGGCCACCTCGGTGTCGCCCTTGAAGTCGCGCGCGTCGCCCTCGGCGTAGGCGACGTTGTCGATGCCCAGGCGCGCGGCCGCCCGGCGGGCGAGCGCGATGCGCCGCGGGTTGACGTCGAGGCCACGGACGAAGCGGCGCCGCGCCGTGGCCGCGTAGTAGAGCGAGAACAGCCCGAAGCCACAGCCGATGTCGAGCACCGGGCCGTCCTCGGGAAGATACTGGCCGATCTCGTCGAGGAACCGCTGGCGGAGGATCCCGAACCGGACCCAGCAGTACGCGCGCACGACGGGATCGTCGTACGCGCGGATGATGCTACGAACGGTCTCGTTGCGCATAGATGGTGTACCTGGGTTGCTCGACGTCGACGACATAGCGCGTCCTCAGGAGGCGCGCCAACTCGGGGAAGCGCTCGAGCCGCTCGTAGCCGCCCCGCGGCCAGCTCGTGCGAAACACGACGATGTACCGCGGCGGCCGTGACTCGAGTGCGTCGATGAACTCCGCCCGTAGCGCGCGGATGGCGGGCCGCTCGACGTCATGGAAGAAGTGGAAGTCGTAGAGGAAGCGCGTCGGCTCGGGCAACCGCGCCCGGAGGAGCGCATGGACGCCGCCATCCGTCGTGTCGAGTACCTGGACGGTCTCGCCCGCCCGTACCCGCTGCTCGAGGTCCGAAGTCAGCAAACGGACGATACGCTCCTTGTCCCAGATCCACGTCGCCTCGGCCGTCGTGGCGCCGGTCCAGGCCAGCACGAGGACGATCATGCCGAGGCTGGCCAGCAGCAATCCGCCGACGACGAGCCGGCGGGCCCGCAACACCGCCTGCACCTCGGAAAACACGAGGACGGCGGCAAACGCGGCCAGAGGATAGAGGTGGTATTCCCATCCCTTTCCCTGCGCCACGTAATGCAAGAGACCATAGCCGAGACCGGCCATGGCGACCGCGTGGCGGAAGGTGAAGCGGCGGGCGACGAGCGCGCTACCGACCGACAGGGCGAGCGCCGCGGCGATCGACGGCCACAGCGACCAGCGATAGACCATCCACGTGGACGGCCGACCGAGGCGCGCGTAGAACGGGATCAGATAGTCGACGACGATCCGACGCCACGGCTCGAGCGCGCCGTGCCCGGCCAGCCACGCGACCACGGCGAGCGGTATCAGCGTCACGGTCGCGGCGAAGACGCCGGCGGCGATCCAGCGCGCGCGCCGGGGACGACCGGGGACCAGGAGCAGCATCAGCATCAGGGCCATGCCGAAGAGCAGGACGTGCGGCTTGATCGTCGCGGCGGCGCCGAGGGCCAGACCGCCGACGACGAGCGCGATCCAGTCGCGACGCTCACCCCAGCGGGCGACACCGAGCGCGGCCGCGAGCAGGAATGGACACAGCAAAAAGTCGCGCTGGCCCACCTGCCACGCGCCGCCGCCCAGATGGTACGCCGCGAAGAACAACGCGCCGCCGGTGGCGGCGAGACCGCCCCATGGCATGGCGAGCTCGGCGACCATGAGTGACGTCAGCCCCAGCCATGCGACGTCGAAGATCCTCCAGGCGCCGTCCCCGGGCCCCAGCGTGCCGAGCACCGCGAGGTGAATGAGATACACGCCGGGAAAGTTCATGTCGAACAGATCGCGGTAGGGAACGGCGCCCTCACCGATGCGCCAGGCGATGTAGTGCATGATCGGCGCGTCGTGGATCAACGGCCACGGCACCGACAGCCACGCGAGGTACACGACCACCGCGGCGAGCGCCGCGGCCAGGACCCACCCGAGCCACGGGAGCCTAGCGGCCAAAGTACGCCTCGATCACGCGCTCGTCGGTCTGGATCACGCCGGGCAGCCCTTCCGCGATCTTCTCGCCGTGATCCAGTACGAACACGGTCTCGCAGAGGCCCATGACGACCTTCATGTCGTGCTCCACCAGCAGCACGGTGCGGCCCTGGTCGCGCAGGCGGCGCACGGCCTCCAGCAGATCGTTGAGCAGCGTCCGGTTGACGCCGGCCGCCGGCTCGTCGAGCAGAATCAGCGACGGATCGCGCATCAGCATGCGCACGAACTCGACGAGCTTCTGCTGCCCGAACGAGAGATTGCCCGCGTACTCGCCGGCCAGACGCTCGAGCTTCACGAATCCCAGGAGCTCCCGCGCGCGGGCCTCGGCCGCGTCGCGCGGCCCCGTCGTGACCACAAGGAGGTTCTCGAGTGCGGTCAGCTCGGGGAACACACGGATGATCTGGAACGTGCGCCCGACGCCGCGCCGGGCGATCTGGTAGGGCTTGAGATGGTCGAGGCGCGCGCCGTCGAGCAGGACGCGCCCGGAGTCCAGACGCTCGACCCCCGTGATGCAGTTGAAGAGCGTGGTCTTGCCGGAGCCGTTGGGGCCGATGAGCCCGTAGATCCGTCCGCGCTCGAGCGTCAGCGACACGCCGCTCACGGCCCGGACGCCGCCGAAGTGCTTGTGGACGTCGACCACCTGGAGCGCGGCGCCGACGGTCAGATCGTCCTCGGCAGTCGATACTTCAGCTGCAGCAGCCCGAGCACGCCGCGCGGCATGGCCAGCACGACGGCGATGATGATGGCGCCGAAGAGCAGCGGATGGATGTAGGGATAGCGCGCCCACACGAACTCCTGGGCCACGAAGAGCACCACGGCG
>Ga0075425_100008424_pt1 | contig 10934 bp, 3 predicted proteins | sample SoiMethybrSBSTD4_FD_75300 | JGI IMG/M metagenome (GOLD analysis project Ga0075425, IMG submission 75300) | Bulk soil microbial communities from a Populus tree surrounding site in Tennessee, USA - Soil MetaG P. TD hybrid SBSTD4 | ecosystem: Environmental > Terrestrial > Soil > Tree plantation...
ACTCTCGCTGCCTCCGGAAAAATCAAATCCGGTGAAACTCACTCTCTTCGCCAAACCACCGGTGATCGATGGAAAACTCGACGACGAAGTGTGGAAAAGCGCAGTTGTGCTGAAAGACTTCTACCAGGTGCAGCCCGGCGACAATCTCATCCCGCAGAATCGCACGGAAGTCAGGCTCGGATACGATTCGCGTTTTCTGTACATCGCGTTTCATTGTTTTGACGATCCAAGCAAAGTTCGCGCCAATATCCCGAAACGAGATCAGATCTGGGACGACGATTACGTCGGCATTCTCTTCGACACCTTCAATGATCAACGACGAGCTTACGAGTTTGATTTCAATCCACTCGGCGTGCAGGCCGACGGCATCTGGACTGAAGGACAAGGCGAAGACTTCAGTCTCGATCTCGTGATGGACTCGAAGGGAATTCTCACTGAAGACGGCTACACGATCGAAGTCGCCATTCCTTTCAAGTCACTGCGCTACGTTGCCGGTAAAGACAAGTTGTGGGGCGTGCACTTCTGGCGGCGCACCAAGCGGCTGAACAACTCGCTCGACATGTGGATTCCGCTCGATCGCGACAAGAACAGTTGGTTGGCCCAGGCCGGACATCTCACCGGACTGGAAGGCCTCTCAACCGAAAGAACGTTGGAACTAATCCCGAGTTTGACTGTCTCAGAAACCGGTAAGCGAAAGTCTGCGCTACCGTTCAATGCGCTGTCCGGCACTCCCGACCCTGGCCGCTTCGTGAATGAGCCCGTTGAGCTCGACCCCGGTTTGACGGGCAAGTACACGCTCACGCCGACAGTCACGCTCGACTTCACGTTGAACCCCGATTTTGCGCAGGTCGAATCAGACCAGTTGGTGGTCACTGCCAACCAGCGTTTTCCGATCTTCTTCGAGGAGAAGCGACCTTTCTTTCTCGAAGGAATCGACATCTTCAGCACGCAGATCGCCGCAGTGCATACGCGCGCCATCATCGATCCCGATTACGCGGTGAAAATCACCGGCAAAATCAATCGCAACACGTTTGGTTTGTTGCTCGCCTCCGACAATGGACCAGGAAACTTCAGCCAGGAGGATCGCACGAATCCAAACGTCTTTCCCGGCATCCAGCGACTGGTCGACAAGAACGCGTCAGTCGGCATTCTGCGTTTGAAACGCGACGTCGGAAAGTCAGATTCGTTTGTAGGTTTTCTGACGACCTATCATCGCTTTGTCGATCGTTACAACGAGCTCGGCGGATTTGACGGTCGCTTTCGTCTCGACAAACAGACGACGTTTAGCTGGCAGGTCCTAGGCACGCACAGTCGCCATCCTTTCTTCTTTCCCGAAGAAGGGCAGACGCGCGACAGCAAGCAGAACGGTTTCATCTACAACATTGACTACAACCAGAGTGGACGTCACTTCGGTCACGAGTTTTCGATGGTTGGCCGCACGCGCTACTACGTCGCCGATGTCGGTTTCAACCGGCGACCGAACACCAACAATCCAAACTGGTTCATTCGTTACAACTCCGAACCGAAGCCGAAAGCAAAACTGATCTCGTGGCGCGTCTACACTGACTTCAACGCCAATTTCGACTGGCAGGGCCGCTCGCAGAACTTCAACAACGAGACGCAGCTTCAGTTGCAACTGCGACGGCAGACGTCTTTCGGTGTCGGAACAGACAAAGGTTACGAGCGTGTTTTCGAAAGTGAGTTTGGACCAAAGCGGCAGCCCGGTTCTAACTGCGTGACGCTGAATACGTGCACGTTTGCGGGCGATGATAATGAACGTTCAGCGCCATCTACTGGCCTCTACTTCTATGGCCAATCGACACCGAGCAAGAAGTACAACTTTAACTTCTTCGTGAATCACGTTTGGGGCGCGCTCGATTTCGATTTTGGAGCGGGACCGAAGTATCCGCGCGTGAGTCCGCCGGCGTTGGCGGCCGGCCAGGCGCGCGATGCCGGTCTTTGCAATACCAGCCCACTGCCGGCGATCTGTCGTTCACCTCAGGATCCAGGGCCGGGGGACTTCTGGCATTTCGATGGTGGAATAAGTTATCAACCGACGAGCGCGCTCAACGCCCGTCTGAGTTATACAAAAGAGCGGCTCACCCGTTATGACACGGGCCGGGTTGCGTTCGATGAGAACATCGTCTCGCTCCGCACAACCTACCAGTTCACCCGCTTCCTTTTTGCTCGAGGGCGTGTTGACTACGACACGCTAGCCTCCAACGTCAAAGGACAGTTTCTGCTGGGTTGGACCCCCAATCCTGGGACGGCGTTTTATGCCGGCTACAACGATGATCTGAATCGTAACGGATTTAGTCCGTTTACGGGGCAACTTGAGCCGGGCTTTCGGCGTAATGGAAGGACGTTCTTCATCAAGATGTCATATCTCTTCCGGCGCAGTTTTTAGTGTCCTCTGTGCCTCTGTGGTTGAGAAATTTTTCGAAAAAACAACCACAGAGGCACAGAGACACAGAGGACATAAATAGTCGGCGTATGAAAAACAGTTTCCTGCTCATTCTTTGCGCCGCCTTTTGCGTCCACGCGCAAACCGCTGTTCCGTCTACCACCAATGCTTTAGTGCTGCCACCGGAAAAAGCAAACCCTGTCACGATCCCGAAGTTCGACAAACCACCAGTCATCGATGGCAAGCTCGACGAAGAAGTCTGGCAAAAAGCAGTTGTGCTGAAAGACTTCTATCAAATTCAGCCCGGCGACAATGTCCCTCCTTCAAAACCAACAGAAGTCCTTCTTGGCTACGATCCCAAGTTTCTCTACATCGCTTTCAAAGCTACTGACGAGCCCGATAAAGTGCGCGCGACTGTCGCGAAGCGCGACAACATTTTCCAGGACGACTACGTCGGGTTCATGCTTGACACTTTCAACGACAAGCGCAAAGCCTTCGAGATCTTTTTCAATCCACTCGGAATTCAAGGCGACGGCATCATCACCGAAGGTCGTGGTGAGGATTTCAGTGTCGATCTCCTGATGGAATCGAAAGGCATCATTCACGAGAGCGGTTTCAACATCGAGATCGCGATTCCTTTTAAGTCGCTGCGATTCGAAGCCGGTAAAGGCAAGCTGTGGGGTGCGCACTTCTTCCGTCGCATCAAGCGCTTCGAAAACGAGCTCGATTCCTGGATGCCGTTTTCGCGCAGCATCGACAGCAATCTCAGCCAGGCGGGACACCTGACTGGCCTAGAAGGAATCTCCGTCGAGCGCACTATTGAACTGATTCCGAGTTTGACTGTGTCGCAGAACAGCAGGTTCGTGCCCTCGTTCGCGCCAACAGTGCGATCTGTCGATCCAGGGCGCATTGTGAACGAACCGGTTACACTCGATCTAGGATTAACAGCAAAGTTCATCCCGAGCTCGGGTGTGACAGTCGATCTCGCCGTTAATCCCGATTTCGCACAAGTCGAAGCAGATCAACTTGTCGTCACGGCCAATCAACGCTTTCCGATCTTCTTCCGGGAGAAACGTCCCTTCTTTCTCGAAGGCATCGACATTTTTCAGACGCCGATAACTGCGGTCCATACGCGTGCGATTGTCGATCCGGACCTGGCGGTGAAGACCACCGGCAAGGTGGGACGAAACACTTTCGGCCTGATGGTTGCCAGTGACAATGGACCAGGCAATCTCAGCGCCGACGATCGCGGTGCTCTGAATTCTTGTCTCGATCGCCGCACACTTGATCCGAGAGTCGTTTGCAACAACGAACGGTTTGTCGATAAGAACGCTTACATCGGTGTGCTGCGTCTCAAACGTGACGTCGGTAAGGAAAACTCGCTCGGCATGATTGCGACGAGTTACAACTTCATCGAGAAACACAATCAGGTGTTGGGAATCGATGGACGTTTTCGTCTGAATAAGCAAACCACGACGAGTTTTCAATTGCTCGGAACGACGTCGCGCAACTTCTTCTTCGATCCCGACGACGGCCTGACGCGATATCGCACCGGCAACGGTGTCGGTTACAGCGCGGACTACAACGTCTCGGGCCGCAACTGGGGTTGGGAACTCTACGGCGAGGGTTTCACGCAGGACTATCGCGCTGACGTGGGTTTCTTTCAACGAACAAATTCAAACTTCAATTTCGCCTCTTTGCGCTACAACTCCGATCCGAACCCGAAGAAAAAGATCATCTCGTATCACCTGCATAGCTTCACTCACATCGATTACGACTGGCAGGGACGGATGTATACCTGGGAGACCGAGAATCTCGTCGAGTTGCAGTTGCCACGCAACAGTTACGTAGGAGTTTGGTGGGAACCGGGTTACGAGCGACTGTTCGATCACGAGTTTGGTCCAACACGTGAAGCCAAACCGTGCGATCCTTTCGCGGTCACGAATAAGTGTACGTTCTACGGTGAGAGCAACGAGCGCTCGTCAAACAAACAACACTTGTCGTTCTATGCCGGCTCTCAATACAGCAAGAAGATCCAGTTCAACGCGCAGGTGACCCATCGTTGGGGCCATTTTGATTTGGACTTCGGCAACGGTGACAAGTATCCGCGAGTCAGTCCTGCGGCTTTGCTGCTGGGCCAGTCAGCGCCGCTTGATCCGGGCCGGGGCAGCTTGCTTCAGTTCAATGGCGGCATCACTTACCAGCCGACCAACGCGCTGCGCACTTCTCTCAGCATCAACTCGCAGCGATTGCGCCGCTACGATACGGATCGAGTCGCGTACAACATCAACATCCTGACGTTCCGTGGCACTTATCAGTTCACCAAGGCAACATTTACGCGTTTGATTCTGGATTACAACACGCTAAATTCGCGTCTGCGTTCGCAGGCTTTGTTTGGCTGGACGCCGAGCCCCGGAACGGCTTTTTATGCGGGCTACAACGACGATCTGAATTACGACAGCCGCCATCCTTTCACAGGCCAGCTCGTGCCTGGCTTCCGCCGCAACACGCGCACGTTCTTTATCAAGATGTCGTACCTGATCAGGAAAAGTTTTTAGCCACAAAAGGCACATACAGCACAAATTGCTTTTGTGATTTTTGTGCCTCTTTGTTGCTAAGTGTTACACTGCCGAGTAATGTCTGGGACCAGAATTCTGCCTATAGGGGCGGCGCTTTTACTGGCGGCGCTTTTTTTGACGTCGTGCAAGAGCGATTATCAAGCCTCGCAACGTCAGGCACAACGCGGCGACACGAGAGCGCCTCGGAAAGTCAAAACTACTACCGTAGTCGAAACGCCCTTTGGTGAAACGGTAACCGCCAACGGCACGCTCGCGGCTTACGATCAAACAACCGTCAGCGTGAAAGTTCCGGGACGCGTGGGCGCGATTTCCGTGGACCTTGGCAGTGTTGTTTCCCAAGGGCAGGTCATCGCTCAGCTCGATCAGGAGGATTACCGCTTGCGCGTGCAACAGGCTGAAGCTTCTTTGGCGCAAGCGCGAGCGAGGCTTGGACTGGCCCCTAGCGGTGCCGATGACAACGTCGATCCCGAGAAAACAGCCACGGTTCGGCAGGCCCGCGCGGTGCTCGACGAAGCCCGATACAATCGCGACCGCGCTGCGCGTTTGGTTGAGCAGGGTGTGATTGCCAAAGCCGAGTTTGATAATGCGACCGCAACGTTTAAAGTCGCCGAAGGCAGGTATCAGGACGCTTACGAAGAGATCCGAAACCGGCAGGGCATTCTCGCGCAACGGCGATCGGAGGTGGCACTGGCGCGACAGCAGTTGAAAGACACAGCGGTGGTCGCTCCCTTGAATGGCGTCGTGCAGGAGAAACGCACGAGCGTTGGCGAATACCTGGCGGCGGGCGCGCCGGTGGTGAATATCGTCAGAATGGATCCGTTAAGACTGCGCGCCGAGATTCCTGAGCGTGAGTCGCACACGGTGCGCGCTGGTCAGAATGTTCGTGTAACCGTTGAAGGTGATCCGAGTGTCTATGTTGGACAGATAACGAGGTTAAGTCCGGTCATTGCTGAACAGAATCGCGTGCTGATGGTCGAAGCCGACGTCCGAAACAATGGAAAACTTCGCCCTGGCTCGTTTGCACACGCGGAGATTGTGACAAATGATGCCAAGATGGCTGTGACGGTTCCGAACAACGCGATCATCACGTTCGCGGGTATCGAGAAAGTGATCGTGGTACAAAATGGCAAGGCGCTGGAGAAACCGATCACCACGGGCCGCCGAAATGCAGAGTTTACGGAGATCGTTGCAGGCATATCGGTAGGAGAAAAAGTGGTCGTCGATCCGGGCAACCTCCAATCCGGGCAGCCTGTTGAAGTCGTTGAGTAAAAGAAAAAATAGGTCATATAAGTCCTATAGGACCTATATCCATTTAAATTGCAAAAGCTAGCTGAAATCTGTATTCGCCGTCCCGTCTTCGCGACCATGATCGTTTTGTCGTTGGTCGTGGTTGGGGCTGCGGGGTTTTTCAAGCTTGGCGTCGATCGTTTTCCTTCGGTTGATCTTCCTACCGTTTCGGTTCGTGTCGGACTTCCCGGCGCTGCTCCCGAAGAAATTGAGTCACTGATCGCTCAGCCAATCGAAGAAGTAGTCAACACCGTCGACGGGATCAGCGAATTGCGTTCCGTCTCGAGTCAGGGAACCACGTTCGTGATCGCGACGTTCCGACTCGATCGCAATCTCGAATCCGCCACGCAGGACGTGCGCGATCGCGTCAACACGCTGGGCCGGCGTCTTCCTGAAGACGCGACTCCGCCAGTCATCCAGAAATTTGATAACGACAGCACGCCGGTCCTGACCATCGCACTCTCCGCCGATCGCTCACTGAGAGAACTCACCGAGCTCGGAGATAAGATCGTGCGTCCTCAGCTCGAACGTATCGGGGGCGTTGGCGAAGTTCGAGTTGTCGGTGGTCTCGATCGAGCCATTAATGTCTGGATCGATGCCGAACGACTTGCCGCTTACCAGATTTCGATCTCACAGATTAGGCAAGCTCTCGAACGCCAGAACGCAGACGTGCCCGGTGGAAACGTCATCACCGGCAAAGAAGAGCTGACCCTTCGCACGCTTGGAAGATTTACGGATCCACGCCAGTTTGACGATCTCGTGATCGCCAACGTCAACGGCGCGCCAGTCAAACTTCGTGACGTGGGTCGCGTCGAAGACGGGACAAAAGAACAGCGATCCTTTTCGCGTCTCAATGGTGTTCCAACTGTTACGCTCGACATCCGACGACAGTCAGGCGCAAATACAGTCGAAGTCATCAACGGTTTGAAAGCCGCGCTGCCGCGCGTCAGCGCTCAACTTCCGGAAGACGTCAAGGTCGAAGTAATTCGCGATCAGTCCCGTTACATCGAAGCCGCGCTTCACGAAATTCAGACGCACCTGGTCCTCGGCAGCATACTCGCGAGCCTTGTCGTGCTGATCTTCATGCGGTCATGGCGCTCGACATTGATCGCGGCAGTCGCGATTCCGTGTTCGGTCATCTCGACCTTCGGCATGATGCGCGCGCTCAACTTCACCCTCAACAGCGTCACGATGCTGGCGCTGGTGTTAATGGTCGGCGTGGTGATCGACGACGCGATCGTCGTGCTTGAAAACATTTTCCGCTTCATTGAAGAGAAGAGAATCGAGCCAAAAGAAGCGGCGCGCGAAGCGACGCGTGATATCGGTCTCGCTGTTCTGGCCACAACTCTGTCGCTCGTCGTGATCTTCCTGCCGGTGTCGTTCATGTCGTCGATATCCGGACGTTTTCTTTATCAATTTGGTATCACGGCGGCCGTAGCGATCCTCGTCAGCTTGCTGGTCTCATTCACATTGACGCCAATGATGAGCTCGCGACTGATTCGCGTGAGCGATGCGAAAGGCGGTCACGAATCTCCAGCTTCGCGACGCGGTTTCTATCGCTGGATCGACGCAGGCTATACGCACTTGTTGTCGTTCGCGATGCGACATCGTCTCGCGGTCGCCTTGCTGGCGATTGTGACGGTGCTCACGAGCGTGCCACTTTATCGCGCGGTGAAACAGGAGTTCATTCCAACCAACGTCGACGAGGCGGAGTTTGAAGTGAGCGTCAATGGACCGGAAGGCACTAACCTCCCCGTGATGAACGAAGTCATCTCGGCGATGGAGAAAGACATTCTCGAAACGCCCGGCGTGAGGATGGTGCTTTCTTCTTCTGGTGGCGGTTTTCTCGGCGGCGTCAACCAGGGCAGTGCTTATGTGCGCATCGCGCCACACGAAGAGCGAACGATTTCACTTACCAAGCTCTGGAACGAAACGAAGAAGGGAAATCCATTCAACGTCTTCAAGGGCAACTACACGCAGCAGGACGTGATGGTCGAGGTTCGCCAGCGATTACAAAAATACGCGCCGATGCGCATTGGCGTGCGTAACGCGCAGTCGTTCAACTTCGGCGCAGGCGGCCGCACTGACATCGACTTCGTCTTTCGTGGACCAGACATCGTCGCGCTGGCCGGTTACGCTGACGATCTCGTTGAGCGATCGAAGCAACTCGGCGGCATCGTGGATGCCGACACGACTTTGAAACTGAACAAGCCCGAGCTGCGCGTGCTGATTGACCGCGACCGTGCTGCGGATCTCGGTGTTGATACTTCCGACATCGCGACGAGTTTGCGTTTGATGGTCGGCGGCGAGGAAGAAGCGTCGCGTTTCCGCGATGAGTCGATCAATGAAGACTACGACGTGCAGTTGCGACTAAACGAAGCCGACCGGCGCGACGTGGGCACGATTAGCCGGTTATACGTTCCTTCATCGCGCGGCGGACTCGTGCGGCTCGACAATCTGGTCAAGATCAAGCGCGACACCAGCCCGTCTCGAATCGACCGCCTCGATCGCGAACGACAAGTGTCCGTGCGAGCTTCGGTAGCTCCGGGTTATGCGCTCGCCGATCGTATCGAAGCACTGCGGCAAACGGTACGCGACATGAATCTGCCCGCGGCTTACACCACCACAGTTTCCGGACGCGCGCGCGAGCTCGAGCGAACGTTCACCGAGTTTATCTGGGCGTTCATACTGTCGATCCTCTTCATGTACATGATCCTGGCGTCGCAGTTTGAAAGCACGGTGCACCCGTTCACGATTCTTTTGAGCTTGCCGCTATCGGTGCCATTCGCGCTGCTGTCGTTGTGGGGCACGGGCGATACGCTGAATCTCTACTCGGCGCTGGGTATCCTGGTGCTGTTTGGTGTGGTGAAGAAGAACGCGATCTTGCAGATCGATCACATGAATAACTTGCGTGCGAAGGGCATGGAGCGGCACGAAGCGATCATGCAAGGCAACCGCGATCGTTTGCGGCCCATTTTGATGACGACGCTGGCGTTGGTTGCGGGTATGTTGCCGCTGGCGCTTGGCACTGGTCCTGGTGCTGAGGAGCGTCGATCGATCGCGATCGTCGTGATTGGCGGTCAAACGTTGTCACTGCTGCTGACGCTGATTGCCACGCCGGTGGTCTATTCGTTGCTTGACGACATGAGAGCGACCTCGCGCTGGCGTCGCTTTGCTGAGAGCGCTGCCACCGTTGCTCAGGCAGTCCGGGAGAAATTCAAACCACGACGAAAACCCACCCGCGAGGCAACCGGCGACACTGCCACGGACTAATCGCCAAATTGAGATTTCTCTGTGTCTCTGTGCCTCTGTGGTTTATTGGATCTTAACCACCGAGGCACAGAGACACAGAGAAGAACTCGGCCTAGAGCCTCTCCATGTTCAAAATCTCCTCCCAACCCGAATGATCTTCCCGGAGCCGCGCCACCAATTCATCTCGAAGCTTCCGCAGCCTTGCGCTCAAATTGCGCGGATAGCTTTCAATATCAACGAAACGCCGTCGCTGTTCTTCAACGAATGTCTTCTGCTTCTCGATCGACGGGATCGCTGAGTGCTGCCCGTTATCCCAAAACTGCACCAGCAAGCGCTCGACTTTAGCCGCGCTCGGAATCTCGACTTCCTCGTCGTCAAGCCCGATCACGTCGCCGACGTACATGCCGCGCTCGTCACTGCCTCGGAACAGTTGCAGCCGTCCCGGAAGAGTGATCTTGTCTTCGGAGTTCGACGCCTTGAGCGTCGGCCGATCTTTCATCACACACTGTTTGAAGATCACTCCAGCAACCGCAGGCACTTCACTTGACAACTTCGTGCCGATGCCAAAGCCGGCGACTTCCGGAAACTTCGCCACGATCTCTTTGACTCTTTCGACACTCAGATCGCCCGTTAGGTTCGCACGCAGACCTGTCAACCCGTTTGCAGCAAAGAAACGCAAACACCACCGGCCCAGCTCGGCAAGATTTCCGGAATCAACACGAAATCCCTTGAATGCACGCCGTCGCGCTGCATTCGAAGTTGCTGCCATTGCCGCATGGACCGCGCCCATGTGGACGTCGATCGTATCGAGCAGCAGCGTGGTGCCGTTCGGATTTGCATCAAGCCAACGTTCGAAAGCCACCTGCTCGAAGTGTTTTGGTTTGCCGGTGCGTGGATCGATCTCAGGTTGGTCCATGTACTCGATGTAGGCTTGTTGCCAGTAATGCGCTTCAGTTCCCACGGCCGGAATGTCGAGCCGGTGAGCGGCTTCGAGGTTTGAAGTGTCGTTGAAGCCGCCGATGAACGCGTAGACGGCAATGTCGACGGCGCGTTCGATGTCGCCGTTGCGACGCAGTGAAAAGTCCGAGAGCCAGCGTTGGTCACCCGCGGCCATGCGAAACTGCATCGCCGTGCTCGCCGTTGTCATCGGCAGATCGAAGGCGTGCTCAAACTTGATTTCCTGCGCTTGCGTGAGCCCAAACGCACCGGTGATGTCAGCAAATGGCTCTTGCGCGAAAACGATCGTGCCCGGCCGCACCGCACGAATCTTCCCGACAAACTGAATGTCTTCGATCGCTTTGGCGAAGAGTTGCAGGCCGCCGCGGTCCTGCTCGAGGAAACGCAGGCGCGGCCGGTCGATCTGGCTGTCGACGAGTAGACGGACGAGGCGTTCGTGGCCCAGGCAAGGAGCG
>Ga0075425_100008427_pt1 | contig 10932 bp, 7 predicted proteins | sample SoiMethybrSBSTD4_FD_75300 | JGI IMG/M metagenome (GOLD analysis project Ga0075425, IMG submission 75300) | Bulk soil microbial communities from a Populus tree surrounding site in Tennessee, USA - Soil MetaG P. TD hybrid SBSTD4 | ecosystem: Environmental > Terrestrial > Soil > Tree plantation...
GGCGAGCATGCGAAGCTCGCCGGTGCTCGCCCCCTCGCCGAGGTACGACGCGGTGTCACCGGTCGGTGCGGTGAAACGCAAGAGCGTCGAAAGTCCGAAACCGCCGAGCGAGCTATATGAAATGAGATTGCCCTTCGCGTAAAGCGCAAGGTCGCCGAGCGCCTCGGCGGGCGGCGTACGACCTGCGACGGCGCGGGTCGTCGGATTGTCATCCCCTTTTTGATAGACGGCGACCGGAAGGTCGAAGCCGAGCGCGAACCGCTGTCCGAGGCCGATGTTCGACGTGAGGTCGGCCGAAACTTGGTGACCGACGAGCTTGGACACGATGGCGCCGCTCGCATCGCGCAGCACGGCGGGCCGGTAGCCATATGCGAACCAGACGGCGCCGTTGTACGCCCATGGCCCGGGCGTCGGCGTCGGCTCGAGATAAAGCGAGCCCGCGGGATCAACAGGCGGCGAGAAGCGCCGGGTGTTCACCGAGGGAAAGTCCGCGCGGGCAGGTACAACGAGCGTGATAGCGACGGCAACAAATGCGATGGCCGAAACCAAGCGGAGCATGAGCCGGAAGAGACTATCCCGGAAAGACGATAGAAGGGAGAAGTTGACGCATCGCTCGAATTGAAGCACGACGAAGCATCAACACGGTAAGGGTCGAGAAGAGAGCCATGCCCACCGTCGCGGCCCGCACGACGACGCTCGCGGCACGCGAAGTCCTCGGCCCGTCTGGGCCTCTGTCGCGCTCGCTCTCGGGCTACGAGGATCGACCGGGGCAACTCGCGATGACCGACGCAGTCGAGCGCGCGCTGCGCGACGAGCGCGTGCTCGTGTGCGAGGCGGGCACCGGGACGGGCAAAACGCTCGCCTACCTCGTTCCGGCCATCTTGAGTGGAAAGAAGATCGTCGTCTCGACGGCGACCCGCGCGCTACAGGAGCAGATCTTCGCCAAGGACATCCCCTTGATCCGACAGACGCTCGGCCTACCGGTGAGCGCCGCGCTCATGAAGGGGCTTGCGAATTACCTCTGCCTGCGCCGGTTCGGTGAATATCGCTCGAGCGCCGACACCCTACTCGCGAGCGGAGGGCGCGCGCTCGCCGTCATCGAGGAGTGGGCCAGTCGCACGGCGTCGGGTGACGTTGCCGAGATCGCGGATCTGTCGGAAGACGAACCGATCTGGCAAGAGGTGACCTCGTCGAGCGACACGCGCATCGGTCTCGGCTGCCCCCACTTCGCCGAATGCTTCGTCACCCGTATGAAGCGCGAAGCCGAGGCGGCCCGCATCGTCGTCGTCAATCATCATTTGTTCTTCGCGGACCTCGCGCTCCGCGGGCCTCACGCGGGCGCCGTGATTCCCGACTACGACGCCGTCATCTTCGACGAGGCTCATCAACTCGAGGACGTCGCCACCGATTTCTTCGGCATCCGGGTGTCGTCCGCGCGCATCCGTTCGATCTTGCGCGACGCCGATCGCGCGTTCGTGGCCGCTGGTCTCACCGACAAGCTGACGCGCAAGGGGGAGGGTGCGGTGCTCGCCGAGGTCGCGCGCGACGTCGCCGAGCGCTTCTTCGCGGACGTTGCCGCCGCGACCGCGAGGTCGAGCGAGAGCGGCGCAAGAGGCGGCGCTGAGAGCAGGACCACGATCGCGCGCGAGTTCTGGAGCGGCGCGGTCATGGCCAGCTACCACAAGCTCGATTCGGTGCTCGAAGCCCTCGGCGCCTACGCGGAGGCGCGGCAGACGTCGGAGGCGATCGAGATCGTGGTCCGCCGGACCAGGCAGCTTCGCGACGACATGGCAAGCATCGTCGACGGCGCGAAGAACCAGGTCACGTGGGCCGAGGTGCGGTCACGCTCGGCCGCCATCGGCGCCTCGCCGGTCGAGCTTGCGAGCCTGCTGAAAGGGCGACTCTTCGCGCAAGTCCCGGCAGTCGTCCTGACGAGTGCCACGCTCACTGCCAACCACAGTTTCGCGTTCTTGCGTTCGAGGCTCGGTCTCGACGACGACGAGATCCCGGTCGTAGAGCTCGAGGTTTCGTCCCCTTTCGACTACCCCGAGCGCGCGCTCGTCTACGTTCCGCGCGACCTTCCCGAACCCACCGACCCCGCATGGTTTTCTGCCGCGAAGCCACGTATCGCGGCGCTCATCGACGCGAGCGGCGGCGGCGCTTTCGTGCTCTGCACATCGAAGCGCACGATGCATGCGCTCCACGCCTCGCTCGAGCGCGTCCCCTCGAGGCCCCTGTTCGTGCAGGGCGAAGCCCCGAAAGGGGCGCTCCTCGACAAATTCCGGAGCGCGAAGAATGCCGTGCTCGTCGCGACCATGAGCTTCTGGGAGGGGGTCGACGTGCCGGGCAACGCACTGCGACTCATCATCATCGACAAGATCCCATTTCAGGTCCCCACCGATCCGGTCGTTTTGGCCCGTTCGGCAGCCATCGAGGCGGACGGGAAGAATCCGTTCCTCGACTACCATGTGCCGAGCGCCGCCATTACCCTGAAGCAGGGCTTCGGTCGCCTCATCCGTTCGCGCAGAGACGCGGGCGTCGTCGCCATCCTCGACAGTCGCGTCCACACGAAGGGGTACGGCCGGACGCTGCTCGGAAGCCTGCCGCCGGCCAAGCGGACCGACGATCTGGCCGAGGCGCTCTCCTTCGCAAGACGTCTCAGCGCCGTCGTCGAATAGGTTTCTCCGATGTGTCTACTCGTGCACGGAAACGAGCGTGCCACTGGTGTCCTTCGTCGTGAAGACGCCGTGCCAATTCTCCGGCACGGGAGGATCGGTCCACAAGAAGAGGTGGTGCGCGTCGATCGGCGATAGGTTGATGCACCCATGGCTGCGCGCCGTGCCGAACACGTCGTGCCAGTACGCTGCATGAAGCGCGTACCCCGAGGAGAAATACTCGACGTAGGGCACATCGCGGAGCTCGAACGACCCCTCCGGCCGCCCGAATTGCTTTTCGTCGGAATCCTTGCCGCCCGCCTCCTTGGTGGCCGTCTCCTTCACCTCGGCGCGCGGTGGATCGGCCGCTTTGCGCTCCAGATCCCGGTCGGTTTCGCGCAGCGTGATCTTCGCCTCGCCGACGTCCTTGTCGGTCGATTCGGGCGCCTTGCCCTGGGCCGACTGCTCGTTGGCATCCATCGTGGCGGTCACGTGCTTGCTCTGGATACGGAAGAAACCCATCGGCGTCGACTTCGTCGTTTTGGGATCCCTCGTCCCGTCCTGACCGGTCGAGACGAGTGTCATGTAGACCGGCTTCTGCCCCTCCCAGAGGACGAGCGTCTGGTGTCGAATCGACACCTCGATCCATTTCTGGCCGTTACGCGCCGCGAGGGGCCAGCTCTCGGGCGTGAACGCAACCCCCGCGTCCTTGCCACGGATCCAGTTGCCGTCCTTGGTCTCGTAATAACGAAGGCCTTCGACGTCGACCCTCTTTCCCGATAGCGGCACGAAGCTCCGGTACGGATAGGTGCGCTCGAGTTGGTGCACCTCGTCCGAATCGAGGCGGTAGGGGTGGGCGCACGGCTTGCCTTCCTTCGGATCGCATTCGATTCGAACGATTGCGAGCGGCAGCGTGAAACTCTCCCCCGCCGGGGACTTCCCAGCGTCGTCCCCCGCCGGGGACTTCCCAGGGGCGTCGGAAGTGAGGGGGACGCCGTGGAACGCCGATGCGGTGTCGGGCTTGAGACGATCGACCGGAACGAGCCGAAGATCGACGGTCACGGCGAACCGTCGATCGCGCGACTCGGAGCCGGTGGGAAACGCGCCGACGAGCGCGAGCCCGGTGTGCCGCCAAGCCTTTTTCGCGTAGTACGCTCGAGGCCCCGGCTTGTAATCGGCGACGTTGGCAATCGTGCGCCCCCCTTCGAGCCAGAACGGGATCGGGTCGGTATCGGACTGTCCGCCGAGCAGCTCGCCGAGCGAGAGCCCCGTCGAAAGGGGCCCCGGCGAAGCTCCCGCGTCGGCGGCTGTCGGGATGCCGCGATCGTCGATGGGGACATCGTTGGCGCCGAGCGTGACGCGCGTCACTTCTCGGTTGTGACGCCCCCACCAACCTTCGTGGTAGCTCAAATGGTACTCGGCCCGCTTCTGCTCGTCCGAGTTCGGGATGCGAAGGTAAAGGGGAGCGGACCCGCTCAGGAAAGCGTACTTGTACGGCAGCGGCTTCGTTATGTCGGGGCGCACCGCTGCGGCGCGCACGAGCGGGTGGTTCGTGTCGAACGTGATCTCGTGGTTCGCGCACACGTAACCGCGCGGCTGAATGCGAAACCAACCGCCGGGGCAGCGATCGTTGCCCGCGGGCGTCGCATCGCGATCGACGACGGCCCCTAACCGCAGGTATCCGTAGCGCGGCGACTTCGGATCGGGCCTCGTGTACACGTTGACCTGCATGTCGATCGCGGCAAGCTTGGGGTTCCCGGGCCCGGGTCGGCGCAGCTCTCCGGTGGCAACCGCCCCCGAAGCGGCATCGGAGGACCCGCCGCTGTCGCCGCGCGCCACCGGGGGGGAACGGCCGCACGAACAGGTGCCAAGCGCGAGCAGGCCGGCCGCGCCAAGCAGCGTTCGAACAAGACTCGTGCGGCGTCGCATCCTACGTACAGACCAGCTCGTTACCCCGGCCACTTCGTTCGCGCAACAGACGGTCCGGTGAGCGGCCGGCCGGGTTCCCCGCCGGACCGATTGCGGCGTTCACGCAACGACAAGACGCCCTAGAGGCGCGGAACAACCGTCCGACGCGATCCCGATGACCGCGCGCCTCGCGAATCTATATTGCGCGGTAAAGCGAGCGCTTTTCTGGGTGTTCGCGCATGTAACGGCTGGCCTCGTCGATGGCGCAACGCAACACCTTAAGCTCGTTCGACCCCCACCCTTCGTAGTCGGCGAATGCGTGGGCCCCCATCGGCGACCAGCTCACCTCGACGACGGCCCCCGGAGGGGAGGCTTCGACTCGGATGGAGATCCGACCTAACAGGTCGGTCCTGGGTTCCCCGATGATTTTGAAATGCATGGCACCTACCCTATATGACGCTGTATCGCATGCCTCGTCGCGTCAGTCAAGCTTTTCACTCGTGAATCAGGCCTTCCTGTGGCTTTTCTCAGAACGATCCGGCCGTCAGAAACCGACGAATCAATGCTAGAGCATCGGTCCCCCGCGCGAGCAGTCGCAGGGGCATGGAGGACCCTCGAGATGTCTCAAATCACCGGTGTCATCGCGCGCGAGATCCTCGACTCTCGCGGAAACCCCACGGTTGAGGTCGAAGTCCAAACGGTGAGCGGCCATGGGCGCGCCGCCGTCCCCTCGGGCGCTTCGACCGGTGAGCACGAAGCCCACGAGCTTCGCGACGGCGATGCGAAACGGTACTTCGGAAAGGGGGTCAGCAAGGCCGTCCGCAACGTGGAGACGGTCCTTGGTCCGGCGATCGTCGGCATGGACGCCCTCGATCAAAGCGCGATCGACAAGGTGCTCCTTCAGGCCGACGGCACGCCGACCAAATCGAAGCTCGGAGCGAACGCGCTGCTCGGCGCGTCGATGGCGGTCGCGCGCGCGGCCGCCGATACGGTCGGTCTTCCCCTCTGGCGCTACCTCGGTGGCGCCAATGCTCGCACGCTCCCCACGCCGCTCATGAACATCCTGAACGGCGGAGCGCACGCGGACAACGGCCTCGAAGTGCAGGAGTTCATGATCGTGCCGCTCGGCGCGACCAGCTTCGCCGAAGCGCTTCGGGCCGGCGTCGAGGTGTTCCAATCGCTCAAATCGAATCTCAAAAAGGACGGCCTCGCCACGTCGGTGGGAGACGAGGGGGGGTTCGCGCCTCGCGTCGGCACGATCGAAGAGGCGATCCAGCGGGTGCTCGGGTCGATCGAGGCGGCCGGCTACAAGCCGGGCGCCGACATCGCGCTCGCCCTCGACGCCGCCGCGAGCGAATTTTACGATTCGAAAAGCGAGAAGTACACCTGGGACAAGAAGCCCCGGTCGCGCGACGAGCTCGTCGGCATTTACGACGCCCTCTGTTCGAAATACCCCATCGTCTCGATAGAAGACGGTCTCGCCGAGGACGACTGGGCCGGGTGGAAGTTGCTGACGACCAAGCTCGCCGGCCGCGTGCAGCTCGTCGGCGACGACCTGTTCGTGACCAACCCTGTGCGTCTGGCCCGCGGTGTGGCCGAAGGCATCGCGAATGCGATCCTCATCAAGCTGAACCAGATCGGCACGGTGACCGAAACACTCGACACCATCCGCGAGGCCACACTCGCCGGCTACCGCTCGGTCATCTCGCATCGCTCGGGCGAGACCGAGGACACGTTCATCGCCGATCTTGCTGTAGCGACGAACGCCGGGCAGATCAAAACGGGCAGCTTGTCGCGCAGCGACCGCGTCGCGAAGTATAATCAGCTTCTTCGCATCGCGTCCGAGCTCGGCGAGGGCCAGCTCTACGCCGGAAAATCCCCCTTCGTAAGGCGCTGAGCAGCGTCATCGCGCGCGAAGTCGATACGAGACGAGCCTGGTCGCCATTCGAACGTCGTCTTCTGCGCCCTCGTCGATCGCCTTGTCGATCGCGGCGGCAACCGCGGCGCCGTCTTTTCGCACGAGGCGATCGATCGCGCCGAGCGCGGCCAAACGCACCTCGTTTTCTTTCACGTCCTTGAGCCGCGAGGCGACCTTCGTGGCGGTCTCGGCGTCTCCGAGGATCGCCAGCATGTAGGCCGCTTTGACGCTCGCACCCGCCACCTTGCCCTCGGCGCCGCCCGGCTCGGTGAGGCTCGACAGGTAGCAGTCGAGCCCACGATCACATCGATCGAGGAGCTGGGAAGCCGCCGAGACCCCAGCCTTGTCCGCCTCGGTTCCGACCTTCTCGACGACCGTCTTCACTGCTGCGACCTGCGCGCTCTTCATCAAAAGGATCGCCGTGCGGAGCCCCTCCTGCCGCGCATAACTTTCTCTCGCCACCTTGACCCGCGTCAAAACCCACGGAATAAGGTCCGGATCGCCGAAGCCGCTCGCAGCTCCGAGAAGCTCGCCCCGCTGATCGGGTGTCACCTTGTCGTACGCGAGCTCGAATGCTTTCTCGACCTCGGCGCTCGCCGGAAGCTGGGTGAGCGCTCGCGCGATGGCGGCCGAATTCGTCGGGCCGTCGGTCGATCGAAGCGCGCGGATCAGGGGATCCTTCGCCTCGGGGCGCCCGATCGCTCCGAGCGCCTTGGCCGCCACCCGAACGTAGGATTTCGCTTCGCCGTCGTTGTCGGACGCTCTCGCCCGCGCGAGCTCGACCAGCTCGGCGTCCTTGCCGGCCAGGATGTCGGCGAGAACGGGGACCGCATCCTTGCCTATCCCGACGATCGCGAGCAGCGCCGTCTGGTGCACCGCCTTCTTTTTTGCGTCGATCAGGATCTTGGTAAGCGGCTTGGTGGCGGCGGGGTCGCGAATCTCGCCGAGGATTTCCGCCGCCGTCGTTTGCCACCAGACCTGGCTGCGGTAGTTGGCCGAGTCCGTCGACGCCGGAGCTTCGACGGGGCGGCTGATCTTGTCGATCAGCATCGATGTCCAGATCGGGTTCTTCAGCGCGATCATCGCGCGCTTTATCATCTTGCCCGTCTTCGCCCCCTCGTTCGTGCCAGCCTCGAATTTTGCGAACAGGTCTGCGAGCGCGGGAGCGCTCTCTTGGTACCGGGAACCGGCGACGCCGTGGGCGCTCCAAAGGACGTCCTCCATCGATCGCTGCTTCGTGTTACTCGGCGCGGCCTTCGGCCCGCCTTCGATATCGGCGATGAAGGCGGCAAAAGCTCGAGTGTAGGCGCGGCCCGCTCGCGGGTCTTGCGCTTCGCCGAGAGCCCGAATGAGCTCGACTCGGGTGATGTCGTCGAGATCGCTCTCGACATATGTTTGTGCCAGAGGCTCGACGATCTTGTCGAGCAGCGCCTTGACCGCGGGGCTGGCGACGTCGCCATCGGCACGCGCCTTGGCGTTGTCGAAAAACTGCACGAGGCCTCGCACGGCGTCGCGACGCGTGCGCACGTCGTCGAGCTTCTTGATCAACGTGACCAGCGGAGCTTCGGAGCGAGGCGCCAACGGGGCCTCGGTGGCGGCAAGCGGGGTCTCGAAAGAGCCGCCCGGACCGGGGCAACGTTCGTTGTCCGCGAGGACCATGCAGGGGATGTCGATCGGTCTGACGGCGCGCTCCTTGCGCCAGTAGGCGTCGATGGCGTCGTCGCACGCCTGGATGGCTGCCGTGGCGCAATCTTCGGCATCGATGCCGCGTCCCACCCCCAGCACCCGGTAGTTCCCACTGAATTTGCCGATGACGTTTCGCGGCGTCACGACCCGCACGTCGTAAGGGGTGGTGCTCTTGACGGCCATGCCTGGCGCCGCCGTATAAGTCGCCGGCTCGGTTTCTCTCAGGAAGAGCTTGTGGGTCGGGATGGTGGCTTCCGCGCGGCACGCCGTGTGGGGCACGTCGGCCTCGACCCGGCTCATTTGTTCCACGTACGCCGGAGAATTTCGGAGCTTCACGAACTGCCCCGACGTGCTCCAGGGTGGCTCGCAGACGGACGTGCCGTGGCAGGCTCCGAGCAGAGCGGCCAACCCCAACGTGAGCCACGGGACAGGTCCCATCCGGTGTTCCATGTCCATGTCACTCTCCGAATCTGGCAGGCGCTCGTACGAACCGAGCGCAGCAGCCAAGTCATGACCGGGCCAAAGGTCGCGGCGCCTTTCAGCCCGTTTCATCTTACCCGACATGGTCGGCTGCGGCGAAAGAAGGTAGGCTTGATCCGTCGCTGTGGACAACGGGCGGATGGTCAAAAACGGTCCCCTCCACTGCGAACCGCTCCTACGCGTGTTCGAGCTTGGCGCACATTGGCACACCCGCTCGGCCTTCGGGTTGGCGGCGACCATCGTCGCGCACGCGGGTATCGTGGCGGTCGTTTTCTGGAGCGGCGAGCTCGCGGCACTGACGCCACCCGTGGAGGTCGAAGGGATCCTGACCATCGGCGAACACGAGCGCGCGCCGAGCGCGTCCGAGCCCGTCACCACCGCCGGTCCGTCGCTACGAACCAACGCACCTCGAGCACCCCTTCATGCCAAGAGCGCCGGCGAGCCGGAACGAGACCCCGACGACGCTGCGAAGTCCCCGACGGGGGAAAAGGGGGCCGCGGGCACGCAGCTCACGCAGTCCGCGGCGAGCGAGGAGCACCCGTTCGACGATTCCTTCGTCACCGGCGACGCGGATTCGTACGCCGGGGGGTTGACCTCTGGTCTCGGCAGATCGATAGCAGCCCGAGCCTCGGATAGCGGGTCTCATGCCGGCACCGCGGGTGCGGCTCGAGGGGCAGGCCATGCACCGGACCTTTCCCGGCGGGCCGGCCTCGGCGCGCCCGCTCAATGGGAATGCGATTTTCCCTGGGAGGCCGATCGCGACGAGATCGATCATGCCGTCGCGTGGATCGCCGTCCAGGTGAAGCCCGACGGTTCGGCCGAGTCGGTCGATGTCGTTCGCGACCCGGGGCACGGTTTCGGACGAGCCGCCAAGTCGTGTGCGATGAGGGAGCGCTTTCTGACCGCACTCGACGGCGCCGGACGCGCCGTGACCGGGACGACGTTGCCGATACGCGTCGACTTCACCAAGCGCCCCCCTTGATCCGGCCGCGCCCGCTTGCCAAAAGAAGGCGTTTGCGCCAAATGGTCCTCACATGAAAGCGAAGGTCAGCGCCATCAAGGTCACCCCCGCCACCATCCTCGACGACATCGAGCGCCTCTGTGATTTGGCCGACATGCCCCAGGCGCTGGCGCGCGGCGCCACGACGATCCTGAAGGACAACATCTCGTGGCACTACCCCTTCCCCGCCGCAAACACGACCCCCTGGCAAATGGAGGGGACGATCCTGGCGCTGAAGAGGTCCGGCTTTTCCGACATCACTTGCGTGCAGAACAAGACCGTCGTGACCAACGCCTTCAAGGGCGAGGACTTGAACCACTACCTCCCCTTGTTCAAAAAGTACGACATCCCAGTTCTCTACAACTTCAAAGAGAGCGACATGCGTTGGGTCGAGTACAGACCCAAGGCCGAGATGCACGTTCTGCATCGCATCTTCCCCGACGGCATCCTCGTGCCGGACTATTTTTTCGGCAAGAACATCGTCCACCTCCCCACGATCAAATGCCACATCTACACGACGACCACCGGGGCGATGAAGAACGCGTTCGGCGGCCTCTTGGCGACGCACCGGCACTACACCCACTCCTGGATCCACCGCACGCTCGTGGATCTTTTGGCGATTCAGAAGGAGATCCACACCGGACTTTTCGCGATCATGGATGGGACGACGGCCGGCAACGGCCCTGGCCCCCGCACCATGTTTCCGGTCGTCAAAAACTACATGCTCGCCTCGAGCGACCAAACGGCCATCGACGCCGTCGCCGCCAAGATGATGGGGTTCGACCCGATGAGCATCGAGTTCATCAAGGTCGCGCACGATGACGGGCTCGGCGTGGGGGACCCGCGGGACATCGAGATCGTGGGAGACGACATCTCGAAAGAGAGCTGGGGGTTTTCCGTCGGCGACAACGCGGCGAGTAAAGTGGGCGACGTCATGTGGTTCGGCCCGTTGAAGCGCTTCCAAAAGGCGTTCTTCCACACGCCCCTCGTGAACGTCTTCGTGCTCGGCAGTGAGATCTACCACGACTACTACCGATGGCCGATGAAAGACCGAAAGACATTCGAGGACTGGCAGTCCAACACCGAGTGGGGTCAGCTCTTCGAACGCTACGGCCGAGGCGAGAGCGGCCCGGCGCAAAAGCCCGCGACAACCGGGGCGAGCGCCGAAGCTGCGCCGACCTGACGTCCTGCGCTCTGCTGCAGATCTCCACGGCCTCGTGTGGCATCATGGGGCCATGTCGACGCATACGCTGAGCGGTCACTGCCACTGCAATCAGATCACGCTT
>Ga0075425_100008428_pt1 | contig 10932 bp, 9 predicted proteins | sample SoiMethybrSBSTD4_FD_75300 | JGI IMG/M metagenome (GOLD analysis project Ga0075425, IMG submission 75300) | Bulk soil microbial communities from a Populus tree surrounding site in Tennessee, USA - Soil MetaG P. TD hybrid SBSTD4 | ecosystem: Environmental > Terrestrial > Soil > Tree plantation...
GGGCCAGCTCGTGGGCGGCCTGCGCGCGGGCATGGGCTACACCGGAGTGGGAACCATCCGGGATCTCCATGCCAAGACGCGCTTCGTCCGCATCTCGAGCGCCGGGCTCAAGGAGAGCCACGTACACGACGTCATCATCACCAAGGAAGCTCCCAATTACCGGCTGGAGTAGGCGCGGGGCGCGCGCCCTGGCCCTGGTGGCGGCGGTGGCCGCCGCCGGTTGCTCGAGGCGCAGCGAAGAGCCGCTCCTCACGTACTTCAACCCCGAGCACGCCCTGACCCTGCACTACCCGTCGAGCTGGAAGACGGAGCAGGCCCAGCAGGACGGCGTCTGGTACCGCTACTTCCTGGCTCCCCCCACCGGCCCGGAGAGGAAGCCGGCCGTCTCCGTGACCCTGGTCGCGGGGCCCCTGGGCGTGGGCGTGGACCAGTACGCGCAGACGTACCTGGCCGGCAACACCGTCCAGACCTCGCGCGACGAGACGAGGCCGGGAGCGCACGGCAAGTCCTATGGCTTCACGTCCGCGGACGGCAAGACGCGCTTCGCCCTGCTCCTGCTCGAGGAGAGCGCGGAGTCCCGGATCGGCCTGCCCCCGACCCCGGCGCCGCGGCCCTCCCCGAGCGCGCCCACGCCGGCGGCCGGCAAGGCCAGCGTCACCGTGCGCCCCTCGCCGACCCCGATCGCGACCCCGGTGGCGCCGCCGCCATCGGCGCCCGTGGGCGCGTACGTCTACGGCCTCTTTGCCCAGGGAGAGACGGCCGCCTTCGATTCCCAGGCCGCCCTCGTCGAGGAGATGACGCGCAGCCTCACCCTGGAGCGGCCGGCCTCGTACCCGGAGGAGAAGAACGACAAGTTCGCCTTCGCCCTGCGCGTGCCGCCGTCCTGGCCCTCCTCGCGCTCCTTCTCCAGCGGGAGCACGCTGCTCCAGCAGTACACGAGCCCGGCCTTCGGGACGGACAAGAAGCAGACCGTCCACGCCTCCCTCACCCTCACCGCGGAGCCCGCGGCCGCGGACGTGGAGGCCTACTACAAGGCGACCATGGACAAGGCCGGCGACACCGTCTCCGTGCTCAGCCACACGCCCTGGCGGGGGGGCTACGTGGACGTGTTGCACTCGGAGACGCCGGTCGCGGTCACGCGGGCCAAGCGCTACTACCGCGTCGCGGACGGCCGCGGCTACACGCTGGCCTGCGATGCGCGCGACGACATCTACCCCAGGGTCTCGCGCTGGTGCGATATGATCGCGGCGACGCTCAGGATCGGAGCGGAGGTCAAGGCGCCGTGACGACCGTGCTCAGTCGCATCGGCAGCGCGCTGGGCCGCCTCGTGCACGGGGGCGACGCGGCGGAGATGCGCGTCGGGCCGGGCGGACCCACCGGCGAGATCCGCGTCCCCCGCGAAGGCGACGGCGTCTGGGAGGTCCGCACCGTTCAGGGCCGGCCCTGCCTCTCCCCCGACGATCGCTCCTACTACCTCTATTTCGTGCTTCCGCCCGAGCTGCGGGCGCGCGCCCGCGCCGGCCTCTGGCTCGACGTCGAGTACCTCGGCGACCGCTTCGGGCAGTTCCGCGTCCAGTACGCCTCGACCGACCACGCGGCCGAGCACGACGGGCTCTACAAGTCGGCCGAGCAGCGCTGGGATGGCGATGCGGCCGGGCTGCGCCGGTTCCGCCGCGCGCTCTTTCCGCTCCCCGACTTCGACTCCGCGCGCACCCAGAACCAGGACGCCTCCTTCCGCGTGGAGTTCCGCCGCGAGGTCCTGATCACGCGCGTCACGGCGACGCTCACGCCTCCCGCGGACGCGGAGGCCTTCACGCGGGTGGCGCCCCTTCCCGACCTCCGCAAGATGCCGGGGCGCCTCTACCCCATCAACTACCTCTTCATCGAGATCACCAACGCCTGCAACTTCAAGTGCACGTGGTGCCCGGACGACGTGATGGGCCGGCGCCGCGGCTTCATGAAGAAGGACAAGGTGTTCCGGATCCTGGACGAGATCGCGGCCAAGCGCTCCTGGCTCGGCCCGATCTACCCGGTCAAGCTCCACCAGATGGGCGAGCCGATGCTGCATCCCGATCTCCCCGCCATCGTGGAGTACGCGGAGAGCCGCGGGGTCGGCATCGAGCTCAACACGAACTGCGGCCTCATCACGCCGGAGAACATCGAGGCCCTCTATCGCGCGGGGCTGACCAACTTGATCCTGTCCTACCAGACGCCCGACGCCGACTCCTTCAAGACGAGGAAGGCGCCTCGCATCGCCTTCGACGCCTACCGGGACAAGGTGCGGCTGGCCGTGGAGAAGAAGGTCGCCCTCGGGGCGCGCACCCACCTCGAGATCGACATCATGAACACGAAGTACGCGGACTCCTACAAGATCGTGAGCGAAGACGAGCAGGCCATGGCCTTCCTGGAGGACTGGATCGCCTTCGCGCGCGAGCTGGAGAGGAAGCACGGGCTGGCCCCGCGCGTACACGACCCCGAGCAGCTCCGGGCCCGCCACTTCCTGGATCAGGACGAGAACGGCAGCCGCTACGAGCTGCTGGACGGGGTGGTCCTGATCTGGAAGCGCTGCCACTCCTGGGGCAACGTGATCGGCGAGCACCACGTCGATCCGGAGGCCGCGGAGCAGGTCGCCGCCCTCGCCAGCGCGGGGGCGGGCAGCGGGGCGCCGCCCCATTCGGGCCACACCCGCGAGACGTATTGCCCCGCGCCCTACGACCAGTTCGTCATCCAGTGGAACGGCGACGTCGTGTCCTGCTGTACCGACTACGAAGGCCTCACCAAGACGGCCAACGTGTTCGCCTCCTCCATCGAGGACGTGTGGAAGAGCGAGACCGTGCGCCAGCGCAAGCAGGACATGCTGGACGGCAGGCTGCTCGACGTGTGCGCGCGCTGCATGGGCCTCAAGTAGCTCAGGACGGGCGCGGCGGTTCCGCGGCGGCGCGGGCCAGGGCCAGCGCCCCCAGGACACCGGTGCGCGCCCCCAGCGCCGGCGGCACCACGTAGGCATCGATCTCGCGCAGGATCTCCGGGGCCTGGACGTAGTCGTTGAGGAGCGCCTGGAGGCGCGCCCGGATCAAGGGGAAGAGGGCGACCCGGTCCATCACGCCTCCGCCGAGGATGATCCGCCGCGGCGAGAGCGTGCACACGAAGTTGGCCAGGGCCAGCGCGAGGTACTGCGCCTCCAGCGCCCAGGCCGGGTGGCCGTCCGGCAGCTCCTCGGCGGGGCGGCCCCAGCGCGCCTGCAGGGCCGGCCCGCTGGCCAGCCCCTCCAGGCAGTCGCGGTGGTAGGGACAGGCGCCCGCGAACGGATCGGCCGCGTCGTGGGGTATGCGCACGTGTCCCATCTCCGGGTGGACGAGGCCGTGCATCAAGCGGCCGTCGACCAGGCCGCCGCCGCCGATCCCGGTGCCCACCGTCAGGTAGATGAAGCTGTCGAGCCCCTGCGCGCGGCCCCATCGGCCTTCGGCCAGGGCGGCGGCGTTGACGTCGGTATCGAAACCCACGGGCACGCCCAGGGCCTTGCGGATGGGGCCCACGATGTCGGTGTGCGCCCAGCCCGGCTTCGGCGTGGACGTGATGTGCCCGTAGGCGGTTGACGCGGGGTCGAGGTCGACGGGCCCGAAGGACGCGACTCCGGCGGCGGCGAACTCCCCCAGACGCGTGCGCTGCTCGCGAAGGAACTCCAGCACCTGCCGCAGCGTCGTCTCCGGCCGCGTGGTGGGAAAGCGCACCTCCGCCCGGATGTCGTCGGGGCCACGGCCGGCGATGCACACGAACTTGGTCCCGCCGGCTTCGACGCCGGCGTACAGGGCGGGTTCTCTGGCCGGGGGTGTCACGGCCAGATCGACTTCAGGGCCCAGAGCCGGACGGGGCCCACCGCGCCCGCCCCCGTGCGCAGGACCTCGATGCGCTCCAGCGGCCGGGTGGGATAGACGCGCTCGGACACCACGGTCTCGCCGTCGTTCGCGAAGACCTCGATGGTGCTGCGATCGAACAGGATCCGGAGCGCGACCCGGTCGTCCTTCCAGCGTGCGGGCCCCGCGTGCCGGCCGGGATAGGCCTCGTGGAACGCCGCGAGGCGTGACCGCCGCCGATCGACGAAGACTTCCGGTCGGGCCGCGGCCACCCCGATGACGACCTCTTCGCCCGAGGCGTTGAAGAGGCGCAGCCCCGCTTCCCCGCCCGCGCTCCGCTTCACCTCGAGCTCGATCTCGGCCGACGGCGGCAGCGCGCCCGGCGCGGTCAGGGCCAGGGGCTCGGCCGTCGCGCGCAACGCGCCCAGCTCGGCTATCGGCGCCTGGACCAGACGGATCCCTTCCGGACCGCGCGTCAAGGAGAGAGAGCGCGGAACGGACTGCACGCCGCGCCAGGGAGCGGTGGGCTCCACGTTCGCGTAGAGCCAGTTGCTCATCCAGCCCATCCAGATGCGCCGGCCGTCGGAGGCCGGGATCCCCGAGAACGACAGGGTGGCGTAGAAGTCCATGCCGTAGTCCACCCACAACGTCGTGTCCGGCGGGTTGTCGTCGACGAACGTGCGGCCGTCGAAGGTGCCGACGAAGTACTGCCCGCCCGAGCCGCCGGCCTGGCCGCCCGGGTTGATGTCGATGTCGAGCACCCAGCGCGTGTCGCCCGCGGCCCCGTCCACGGCGAGCGGGAACAGGTCCGGGCACTCCCAGGCGCCGCCGGTCGCGCCCGCCGGGCCGAAGTCGCTCAGGGCCTCCCAGGCCTTGAGGTCGGGCGAGCCGAAGAGGCGCAGCTTGTGCTGGTCGGCGAGCACGGTGAGCAGGATCCACCGGCGCGTGGGCGCGTGCCAGAACACCTTCGGGTCGCGGAACTCCTTCAGCCCGAGGTCGAGCACCGGGTTGCCCGCGTACTTCGTCCAGGTGCGGCCGCGGTCCGTGCTGAAGGCGAGGTTCTGGGTCTGCTTGCCGAGTCCGTGCCCGGTGTAGACCGCGACCAGGCAGGACTTCCGGGCCGTGGAGGCGCCGCAGAGGCCCGACGTGTCGTCGGGGTCGGCCACCACGCTGCCCGAGAAGATCATCACGCCGTTCTCCTCGCGCAACGCCACGGGGAGATGCGTCCAGTGGACCATGTCGGGGCTGACCGCGTGTCCCCAGCTCATGTGCCCCCACTCGGGACCGAACGGGTTGTGCTGGTAGAAGAGGTGGTACTCGCCCCCGTCGAAGACGAGGCCGTTGGGATCGTTCATGAAGTTGCGGGCGGGAGTGAAGTGGAAGCGCGGGCGCAGGGGCTCGGCGTAGGGGGTGGCCAGAGCGCTACCCGCCGCCGCCACCGCCGCCGCGACGATCCACGACCGCACCGACATGGGCCCTCCCCTATTCGATGCCGAGCGTGCGCTGGATGCGCTCGAGCGAGACGCCCTTGGTCTCGGGCAGGAACACCCAGACGAGCACGAACTGCAGCACCATCATGGCCGCGAAGAAGGCGAAGGCGGAGGCGCCCGAAGCCTCCGCGATGATCGGGAATGTCCAGCTCACGATGGCGGCCCAGAACCAGTGCGTGAAGCTGCCCAGGGCCTGGCCGCGGGCGCGTACGCGGTTGGGGAAGATCTCGCTCAGGTAGACCCAGATCACGGACCCTTGCGAGAACGCGAAGAACGCGATGTACCCGATCAGGCTGGCCAGCACGAGCGTCCCCCCCGTCCCGCGCTGGAAGGCATAGGCCACGAGGCCCAGGCAGAGGGCGAGCCCGGCCGCGCCGATCAGGAGCAGGCGCTTCCTCCCGAACCGGTCGATCACGGTCATGGCGATCATGGTGAACACCAGGTTCGTGAAGCCGATGACGACGGACTGCACGAGCGCGCTCGAGCGCTCCGCGCCCGCCATCTTGAAGATGTCGGCCGTGTAGTAGATGAGGGCGTTGATGCCCGCGAGCTGGTTGAAGCTCGCCACCATGACCGCGAGCAGGATCGGCCTGCGGTACTTCCTCTGGAAGAAGGGCTCGTCCGCGGAGACCGTCTCCTCGTGCAGCGACTCCGCGATCTCGGCGACCAGGGCGGCGGGGTCTTCGCTGCCCACGCGCCGCAGCACCTCCGTGGCCTCCTCGTGCCGGTGCTGCTTGACCAGCCAGCGCGGGCTCTCCGGGATCCGGCGCACGAACACGTAGAAAAGGACGGCGGGCAGGGCCGCGATCCCGAGCATCACGCGCCAGGCGTGCGACTCCGGGCCTCCGACCATCGCCGCGACGACGTAGTTCGAGAGGTAGGCGGCCAGGATGCCGGCCACCACGTTGAACTGGCTGAGCGCGACCAGCCGTCCGCGCAGGGCCGCGGGCGCGATCTCCGCGATGTACATGGGCGCCACCACGGACGAGCCGCCGATGGCCAGCCCTCCGATGAAGCGGAAGACGAGCAGCGAGGCCCACCCCGGAGCCAGCCCGCAACCCGCCGCGGAGAGGAGGTAGAGCACGGCCAGCGCGCGCAGCACCGGCCGCCGCCCGTAGCGCTCGGACGGCCGTCCCGCGGCCAGGGCCCCGAGGATCGTCCCCAGCAAGGCGCTGGCCACGGTGAACCCGAGCTGGGCGCTGTCGAGGCCGAAGCGCAGCCGCAAGGCCTCGGTCGTGCCCGAGATGACCGCCGTGTCGAATCCGAACAGGAAGCTGCCCAGCGCGGCCACGGCGGCGCTGCGCACGAGTTGGGGACGGAGCCGGTCCATCGCGCTCCCCGTCAGGCTGCTGTGGGAATGCGCGGATTGTACGCTACGACTCCCGCCACAGGGGCATGCGGGCGGCGATGTCGTTCTCGCCGATCTCGGCGCAGACGGCCTCCAGCGCGCCCCGGCGCGATCCCTGCCAGCGCAGGTCGTTCAGGGTCTCCGTCAGCGGCACGTCCGTGCGCAGCCGCGCGAGCTGGCGATAGAGGAGCGCGTCCGCGCGCTTGTCACGCAGGACCTGCCCGGCGCCGACCGCCCCGCGCACGCTGACCCCCCAGCCTTCCTCGAGGGACGGGATGTCCTCGAGCCGGCCGTAGCGGGCCAGGAGCGCGGCCGCCGTCTTCGGTCCCCACCCGGGCAGGCCCGGATACCCGTCCGAGCTGTCGCCGACGAGCGCGAGCCAGTCCGGCATGGACTCGGGCAAGACGCCGAACTTCGCCTTGACCGCGCCCTCGTCGAGCACGATGCGGCGCCGCCGGTCGAGCATGACCACGCGCGTCCCGCGCACGCACTGCGCGAGGTCCTTGTCCGGCGTGCAGATCACGACCTGCTCCACCTCCGGCGCGTCGGCGAAGCGGGCGGCGGCGGTGGCGAGGGCGTCGTCGGCCTCGAACTCCACCATCGGCCAGACCACGATGCCGAGGGCGTGGGTCGCGCGCTCGGCCAGCTCGAACTGGGCGAGCAGCTCGCGGGGCACCCCGGCGCTCGTCTTGTAGCCGTCGTAGAGCCCGTTGCGGAACGACTCGATGACGTGGTCGAACGCGCAGGCCACGTGGGTCACGTCCGGCTGGGTGAGGAGGCCGAGGAGCGATCGCATGAGGCCGCGCGTCGCCCCCACCTCGCGTCCGGTGGGGCTGGTGGCCGCGGGCGCGCCGAAATACGACCGGAACAGCTCGTAGGTGCCGTCGACGAGGTGGACCTTCACGTGCCGGACGACAGTCGCTTCACCAGCCGGTAGAGGAACTCGCGTCCCTCGTAGAGCTGGCGGACGCCCATGCGCTCGTCGCGTCCGTGGGCGCGATTGTCGTCCACGTCGCCGAAGAGGCCGGACACGCCGTAGGCCCGGATGCCGACCTGGCGCAGGTACAGGCTGTCCGTCGCGCCCGTGCCCATCATGGGCAGGACGGGCACGCCCGGCCACAGCTCGCGCGTGACCTCCTCCACCGGGCCCATGACGTCGGGCTGGAGGGGCGAGGGCGGGCTCGGCTTGGCCGGGGCCAGCGAGGTGATGGTGACGGAGTCGTCCGCCACCACCTTGACCAGGGTGGCCTGCACCTCGCCCGCCGGCGTCCCGGGCAGGATCCGGCAGTTCACGGTCGCGCGCGCCATCTGGGGAAGCGCGTTGTCCGCGTGCCCGCCCTCCAGGCGCGTGGCCACGCAGGTCGTGCGCATGAGCGCGTTGTGGTACGGGGAGTCCGACAGGCGCGCCAGCGCCGCCGCGTCGGGAGGCGTGCGCAGGACGGCCTTCATGTCGTCGGCTTCCGGCCCGGGCGCGATGGAGGCCATGCGGTCGAAATACGCGCGCGTCACTTCGGAGAGCTGGACGGGAAAGTCGAACGCGGCCAGGCGGCCCAGGGCGGCGGCCAGGCGATAGATCGCGTTGTCCTTGCGCGGGAGGGAGCTGTGCCCGCCCGGGTTCGTCACCTCCAGGCGGAAGCTCTCGTAGACCTTCTCGCTGGCCTGCACGCCGTTGGCCAGGTAGCGGCCGTCCTTGATCTGGCCCCGACCGCCCTCGTTGAGAGCGACCTCGGCGTCGATGAGATCGCGGTGGTGCTCGACCAGCCAGTGCACTCCGTTCGCGGGCCCCGTCTCCTCGTCCGAGGTCAGAGCGACGATGATGTCGCGGTCGGGCCGGTAGCCCTCCTGGCGCAGCCGGATGAGGGTCGCGATCCAGATCGCGGCCATGGCCTTGTCGTCGCCGGTGCCACGGCCGTAGAAGAAGCCGTCTTTCTCGGTGAGGGTGAAGGGGTCGAGGGACCAGTCCTCGCGCCGCGCTTCCACCACGTCGAGGTGGGCGAGGAGGAGCAACGGCCGCCGCTTTCCCGTACCACGCAGGCGCGCCACGAGGTTTCCCTTGCGCGGCTGCGGCGTGAGCACCTGCACGTCCCCGGCGGGAAAGCCCGCCTCGCGCAGCCGCGCCGCCATGGCCTCCGCCGCGCGGGTGTTGTCGCCGTTGGGGTCGACGGTGTTGATCTCGACGAGCTCCTTGTAGATGGGCAAGAGGGCCAGATCGGCAGAACCGGTCGGAGGCGGAGTAGATAGAGAGGTTGTGGCCAGGACGGCTGTCATCAGGGTCTGCCAGATCACGCGAGGGACCTCCGGATGAGATTCGTCATCGCAACGCGTCCTCCAGCGCCGCCGCCGCATCCGTCTTCTCGTCGCGGTACTTCACGATGACGGGCGTGTAGAGCGACAGCCCGTGCCGTTCCGCGAACGGATCCGTCAATTTGCGCGAGCCGGGCACCACCACCGCGCCCTCCGGAATGCGCAGGGGCTGCGCCCCCTGCCGCCGGTACGTCGTCTTGCGGGGCACGTCGTACACGGTGACGGAGCCGGTCAGGATGACGCCGGATCCGAGCACCGCGCGCCGCCCCACGATCGTGCCCTCGTACACGCCGCAGTTGCCGCCGACGAGCACGTCGTCCTCGACGATCACGGGCAGCGCTCCCACCGGCTCCAGCACGCCGCCGAGCTGCGCGGCCGCGGAGAGGTGCACGCGCTGTCCCACCTGCGCGCAGGAGCCGACGAGGGCGTGCGAGTCGATGAGGCTGTTCGCGCCAACGTAGGCGCCCACGTTGACGTAGGCGGGGGGGACGATGATCACGCCGGGGGCGACATGGGCCCCGTGGCGCACGGCCGTTCCTCCCGGCACCACGCGCACGCCGTCGCCCACCGCGAAGCGGCGCGGCAGGAAGGTGTCCTTGTCCAGGAAGGAGAGCGGTCCGGCGGGCTCCGTGGCCACGACGCGGCCGAGCTTGAATCCGAGCAGGATGCCCTTCTTGACCCAGCCGTTGACGCGCCAGCCGTCCGCGCTGGGCTCGGCCGCGCGCGCCTCGCCCCGCTCCAGCGCGTCGAGCAGCTCGTCGAAGACGGCGCGCGCCTCGTCGCCGAGCGCTTCCGCGGGCAGGGCCTGGTAGGCCTCGATCTGGGCGGGGAGGTCCTCGCGCACGCTCACGAGACCAGCTCGAGCTCCTTGAGGGCGGCGCGCATGGCCTCGCGCGTGCTTTCCTTGGGCGGGCACATGGGCAGGCGGAAGCTCTCCTCGCACAGGCCCATCAGGGCCAGGCCGGCCTTCACCGGCATGGGGTTCGACTCCACGAAGTTCAGGTTCATGAGGTGCAGCAACCGGTAGTGGATGCGGCGTCCCTCCGCGAAGTCCCCGCGCGCGCAGGCCGCGACCAGGTCGTGCATCGGACCCGGCACCTGATTGGCCGCGACCGAGATCACGCCTTCCCCGCCCAGGGCCATGAACGTGACCGTGTTCGCGTCGTCGCCGGAGAGCACTTCGAACCCCTCGGGGCGGTCACGCAGGATGTCCATCACCTGGGTCAGGTTGCCGGAGGCCTCCTTGACCGCGGTGATGTTCGGATGCGCGGCCAGGCGGAGCTGGGTCTTGGTGTCGATGTTGCTGCCCGTCCGGCCGGGCACGTTGTAGACCACGATGGGTACGGACACAGCGTCCGCGATGGTCGCGAAGTGGCGGAAGAACCCCTCCGGCGTCGGCTTGTTGTAGTACGGGCCCACCGAGAGGATACCGTGGGCGCCGAGGGCGGCCATGGCCTTGGACCGCGCGACCGCGCTCTGCGTGTCGTTGCTGCCCGCGCCGGCGAGCACAGGGACCTTGCCCGCTTCTTCGAGCGTGATGGCGACCACGCGCTTCTGCTCGTCCTCCGTCATGGTGGCGGCCTCGCCGGTGGTGCCGCAGGGCACGAGCACGTCGATGTGGGCATCCACCTGGCGGCGGACCAGGCGGCGCAGGGCGGGTTCGTCCAGGGCCCCGGTCTTGGTGAACGGGGTGACCAGCGCCGTGCCGGCTCCCGCAAACGAGCGGCTCATCGAGCCTCCTTGTATCCCCTCATTCTCCCTCACGGACAGTGCGACACGTAGCCGAGGGCCAGCAGCTTTTCGCAGGCCTCCTTGCTCATCGGCTGCTCGCCCTTCTTCCCGAGGACGAGCTCTTTCGTCTTCGTCCATTCGCGGTTCGCACGGTCGAGGAACAGGTCCAGCTCCCGGCGTGCGACGCGGAAGGGCTCCGGCTCAC
>Ga0075425_100008430_pt1 | contig 10932 bp, 9 predicted proteins | sample SoiMethybrSBSTD4_FD_75300 | JGI IMG/M metagenome (GOLD analysis project Ga0075425, IMG submission 75300) | Bulk soil microbial communities from a Populus tree surrounding site in Tennessee, USA - Soil MetaG P. TD hybrid SBSTD4 | ecosystem: Environmental > Terrestrial > Soil > Tree plantation...
AGGAATCGCTCAAAGGGTGATCGTGCCGACTCTGATCAATCTGGATTAGATCTCGCGAGAGTCATCTAATCTAACACTTGAACTTTATATAGTCGAGACTGCCGCCGCTTGATGACGAGTCGGCAGTGCCGGTCGACGTTCAAACCTGACCGCCAGATTGAAGATTTCACTGAACCAGATCGACTTGCGCTCCGCCGACCAAATCTCCAATTCGCTCTCACCAACGCTGTAAGCGATGAAGCGCACCTCGCTCTCGGAGATTTCGCAATGCACATCGGCGATTGACTGGCCGTGAGATCGATCCAACCCGTCGGCAATTTGAAGTATCGCTGCCAACTTTAGCATTTGCGATCTCTGCTTGCGCTCGAGAGCGTAGTAATCCTCGTGTTCGTGACGCGATCGTGGATCGGATGATTTCTTTGGGAGTGATCCGCGGTGATAGCGCACGATCGTTCCCATCATCGCGATTTCATCGCCGGTGAAGCCGGGCATCTCAGAATTCTTGATCAAGTAGAGAGCATGTCGATGATGATTGTTGTGTGCAATGTGGTAGCCGATATCGTGCAGGATGGCAGCATATTGCAACAACTTACGGTCCTGGTCGCTCAATTGGTGTAACTCTCGCGTGTCATCAAAGATCATAGTCGCCAAACGTGCGACGTGATGCGAATGAGTAACGTCGTAGTCGTAACGTCTTGCGACTGACAAAGTCGAACGAGTCCTCACGTCGAGCATTGAGTCATCCACCATCGGATTCAGAATCGGGTCTTCGCTGTCGTGATTATCGGTGACTTCTTCGACGACTATCGGAGCGTGGGCTTCGCGCTTCCTTCCCAGATAATTGAGGATTACGCCTTCTCTGAGCGACCAATCGCAGCTGGTGATCTCAGTGGCTCCAAGTTCCGAAAGAATGCATTGCAACAGCACCCCGCCGGCTACGATGATGTCGGCCCGGCCTTTTTCAATCCCCTGAACTCGTCGTCGCTCGCGCAGCGTCATCCGTCCAAGTTTTCGATTCAACCATTCGATCTGCTCCAGCGTCACGGTCTGGCTAAACGCCTCATAAGCTCGTGAATCCTCGTGTCCATAGAGCTCATCGGCTTGAGCGACGGCGTTGACCATATTCAATATCGTTCCCGACGAACCGATTACAAAGTCATAACCCACGCTCTTTATCTCGGCGGCGGTCCTTGTGAAGTCGGATCTGATATTCGACACCAACCGGTCGCGCTGTTCTATCGAGATCGGATCAGTGGTGATGAATTTTTCAGTCAGTCGCACCGCTCCCAATCGAAGCGAGCGCATCAGTTCGGGTTCGCCGCCGCCGGTTATGATGAATTCGGTTGAGCCTCCGCCGATATCAATGATCAGCGCTCGTCGTCCGTTGAAGTCGGTGACTTCGGAGACGGCCATCGCAATCAAGCGAGCCTCTTCGACTCCCGGGAGGACGTGTACCTCGAGCCCAACAACCTTGCGAACCTGTTCGATGAACTCATCGGAATTCCTTGACTCGCGCACAGCGGAAGTTGCGGTTGCGATGATCGGATTTGCGCCGTTGTGTTCGGCCATTTTCTTGAAGCGGCGCAGGGTGACGATCGCGCGCTCGATTGTTTTCCTGGACAGTCGATGTTCACGCAGCGTTCCCGCACCTAGCCGAACCATTTCTTTTTCGCGGTCGATGATCTCAGGATGTTGACCCTTGACGGCACGAACAATAACCAGATGGATGGAGTTGGAGCCAATATCGATTGCGGCAAGTTTCATAGAGTGCGTTTGGCGGAGATCCTATTCTTACCTGAGATTTTGCAGATCTAATCGAGCCAAGCCTTAAGTGAATTCCTTATCAATAGGAGCTTACTTGGCGAACGAGGTTTTATTCTATTTCTCGCTCAATTTACTTTTAGCTAGCCCGATGCTGTAATCGAGCCATCCTCGTTCATTTGTATTCTTACAGCGGCTTCGAAGTATCTCAAGCGCCTTGAGTCTTGCTTCCAAAGTTTGCTTGTGAGCAGGCTCAGCGGCTAGCGCTATGTCTGTCAGATGCAGCGCTTCAACAGCTTCACCGGCTTCGATCCGCTTTATCGCAAGCGCAGCAATGGCATCGGGCCCACCGGCCGCCTTGACCACGTCGGGATAGACCGATGCTACCGAAGTTTCGTACATCGTCACCGGGTTCAAATCAAACCAGCCAACGTACCCTTCGTAGATTCCTCGAATCGACCAGGTCAGCTTACCGTAGCTTTCGCCCACATCGAGCGAGGACGGCAACTTTACTTCCCGCATCAAGGTGTAAACATCCTTGCCGGCGTTCATCCCTTTTACCACTTCGTCGTGGACATATTGAATCGCGTCACGATAGCGAGTCAGCCGGCGCGTGACTTCGTCGGCGCCACGAATCGGGAGGCCATGGCTCGGCAGCACAATCTCCGGTTTCAACGCCATGATCGCATTCAACGATTTGACGTAGTCGAGCGCCCAGCGCGGCTCGGTGCCTCTCAACGTGTACAGGTTCGGAAATGATTCGTAATAAACATCACCGCTAAAAACAGCCTTATACTTTGGAACCCAAACCATCAAATGATCATAAGTCTCGCTTGGCGCGCTGTAGATCTGGAATTCGACGCCACCCAATGTGAACGAGTATTTGTCATCGAACAGAACATTGGGCTGAATCTTTGCCCCATAATTGCCGGGCCACGTGGTGTTACCTCGACCCCCGAGGTTGCCTCCAAACTGGGCAGCGTTCCGTTTCGCGTAGAACTCGCCAAGTCTGGCTTGATAGTGCATGAATTCGACGTGATTCTTTTGAGCAATCACCTGGGTTGACTGCTCCCTCCAAAGCGGAAGGCCGCCAATGTGGTCGCCGTGACCATGCGTGAGGATGATGTACTTGATTGGACCCTTGTTATCCGCGGTCAGCAATTGTTTGTGTTTTTGAGCGTGCGCCGGGATCGAGGTGTCGATTATGACGTTGCCTTCGCTGGTTCGGATCATGAAAGTATTGCCAAACCCCTGAACCAGACTAATGGCCTCGTTCACCTGAATAACTTTGTCCCCGACTCGAGTCAGATCAGCAGGGTTTTGGGCCATCCCCTGTTGTGCGGTCGTGTTTGTAGCGACTACGAGCAGGAACATGAATATCCAGCATGCGCATCGCGACCTTCGTTTCATAGGTGACTCCGGGAATCGGTCAAAGAGAAAATGCCAGGGTGAGGTGTCTCTTTACAGCACGATACAAACCTCTGTCAATGATCCATTGATTTTCGCGCCAGCTGTGATTGGATGGCATAGAAAGTCTGGCCGGAAGATCCAGTTGGATGTATAAAGTGCGTAGCAGGGGGCTCCCCAGACAAGTTACCCACAATGTCGGAGCGTGTTGATACCCATGGCTGAAATAAAAGGTATTTTGCTGAACGGTTGGATGAAGTTTCTGAGAGAGAGGTACGGAGAAGAGGCGGTAACGAAGGTGCTCAATAGTTTGGGACCTGAGGAACGGCGGCTGGTGCCGGCAATGTTTCTCGACGCGAGCTGGTATCCGTACGATGTGCTCCATGTTTTGCGCAAGGTCACCAAGCCGCTGGTGGCTCGAGCCGACGGCGACGTAACGGCCGAAATTGGCCGCTACATGGCTCAGCACGCGTTTACCGGAGTCTATAAGCCATTGCTTACTCGCGATCCGTTAAAGCAAGTGCAGAAGTTTACATCGATTGGGGAGTTCTTTTTTAAGGAAGCTCGAAAGCTGGAGACCGAAATTACCGGTCCCGCGTCGTGTCTTGTGCGCTATCGCTATCAGGCGGGCACCAAGCCAACTCGAGCTATCTGTCAGAGCCTGACCGGATTCTGGAGCAGATCTATCGAGCTATCTGGCGCATCGAACGTCAAGGCGGCTCACCCAAAATGTTTCGCCACCGGCGGCGATTGCTGCGAGTTTGTCTTTGACTGGAAGGTTCCTGCTTCAGAATCTCAGTGATCAAGTTGTCTTGTATAATAGGTCCGATGAGTCCTATAGGTCCTATTCCTGCTCGTTCAGATGAAAGAGATCGTGGACGATCCTGACCGCCGCCTCGCCATCCTTATCGCTGACTGCGCAACTTATTCGAATCTCGGAAGTCGAGATCATCTTGATGTTTATTCCCGCGCGTCCTAATGCTGTGAACATCCGCGCGGCGATGTCCGGCTGATCCAACAGACCTGCGCCAACGATACTGACCTTGGCAACGTCCTCATCGGCAAGAATGCCTTCAGCTCCCGTTCGCTCGGCTGCTTCTCCAAGCGCCTTCCGAGCCGTCTCGAGATCGCTGCGCTTTACCGTGAATGTAATGTCGTTTACCGAGCGGTCTTCGTGAAAAGCCTGGATAATCATGTCGGCGCTGACTCGGTGTTCGGCGAGCGCGCCGAAGATTTCCCCGGCGATCCCCGGCCGATCGGGAACTTTTAGAATTGCCAATCGTGCCTGATCACGATCCACGGTCACTCCGCTTACCGGTCGATAGATCTCCATAAACTCAAGTCCTTTCAACGTGGTTCCGGGATGATCCGAGTCAAATGTATTTCTGACTCTCACCGGAATGCCGTGCTTTCGCGCGAGCTCGACAGCGCGCGGATGTAGCACCTGCGCGCCTACGCGAGCCATCTCCAGCATCTCTTCGTAGGAGATTTCGTTCAACAGCCTCGCGGTGGGCACGATATTCGGATCGGCGGTATAAACACCGCTCACATCGGTGTAGATGTCACACGTCGAAGCCCCGAGCGCCGCCGCAAGCGCAACGGCCGTCGTATCGGAGCCTCCGCGTCCAAGCGTCGTGGTGTCGCCGTCCGGCGTCATTCCCTGAAATCCGGCAGCGATAACGATGAGACCGGCTTTGAGATGTTTGAGAATTCTGTCGGTGTTGATATCGACGATTCTGGCTGTCGTGTGGATGCTCTCGGTCGTTATGCCGAGCTGTCGTCCGGTCAGAGAAATCGCAGTCGCGCCAATCTCCGAAAGGCTCATCGCGACCAGCGCAGCGGATATCTGCTCACCGGTTGCCAGTAGCGCGTCGAGCTCGCGGCGATTCGGTTTTTCGCTTGCCTGATTGGCGAGCTTAACAAGATAGTCCGTCGTGTCGCCCATCGCCGATATCACTGCGACGACCGAGTCCTGTTTCGCAGTGCCTGCGATAATTGACGCGACGTTCTTGATCCGCGCCAGCGACTTGACGGACGTTCCTCCAAACTTGAGAACGATCATAGAAGTGCTTCTGATCTGGTTTAGTTTTGTTGTTCGGCGCTTTCCATTCGGGGTACTGTTTTACAAGGTTGCGTGAATTCACATCAACCTTGAAGGACGGCACGAGTCTCGAGCGCTGCGCCAGAATTCTCCAGGTCTATTCGAAGACTCGCAACACTACACCGATCTGTTTTGTCGACGGCTGGGCTTCAATCTCGGCAATTGCGCGAGCTAAATTCCGCTCGCTCGCCCGATGCGTCAGAAGGATGATAGTTGCGGGTCCGGCTTTCGGGACGCCCCGCTGAAACAAGCTGTGCACGCTCACCTGATTGCCACCCAGAGCATGACCGATGTTACCGATCACTCCCGGTGCGTCCTCGGTTTCGAGTCGAATGTAAAACGCGCTGTCGCTATCTTCGATCGGGCAGAGCGCCGCTTCGCCTGTTTCGATGACTGGCTGAAAATACGGCGCGAAGTCTGGAAGTCTGAGCGCGCTGGCCAGATTGATAAGATCACCGACCACCGCGCTTGCGGTCGGCATTTGTCCGGCGCCGGGTCCGACCAGCATCACCTCGCCGACTGCGCTTCCGCTGATGAAAATTGCGTTGCTCGCACCCTCGACTGACGCTAGAAGATGGTGAAGCGGCACCAGCATCGGGTGTGCACGCACGTCCAAGCCGCCGACGCCGCGACGCGCCAAACCGATCATCTTAATCCGATAGCCGAATTCGTTGGCCATCGCGATGTCGAGATCGCTGATTTGGGTGATGCCCTGTCGATGAACCAAACCGGCATCTACAAACTTGCCGAACGCCAGAGACGCAAGGATCGTGATCTTGTAGGCGACATCGAAACCTTCGACGTCGTTGGTCGGATCGGCTTCGGCGAATCCAAGCCGTTGGGCGCCGGCCAAAGCATCGGCGAAACTCGCGCCGCGTTCTTCCATTGAGGTGAGGATATAGTTGGTGGTTCCGTTCAGTATTCCCGCGACGCTGGAGATTTCGTTAGCCTGGAGTCCGCGCTGGATTGTCGATATCAGCGGGATGCCACCACCGACTGCGGCTTCAAAGAGGACGGTCACGTTGTTACGATGAGCGAGTTCGAAGATCTCCGAGCCGTGACGGGCGATCATCTCTTTGTTGGCAGTGACGACGTGTTTCCCGTTCTTGATCGCCCTCGCGATTGATTCATAGATGTGTTCGATGCCGCCTGCGACCTCGACGACGATTTCGACTTCGGGATCCGTGACGATATCGTCAGGCTGATCGGTAACTCTGATCGAAGAAAGATCGACTGTGCGCGGTTTTGATTTGTCGCGCACTGCGACCCATTTGATTCTAAATCGAGGATCGTTTGCGAGGAGCTTAACGACGCCGCTCCCGACAGTACCCAGCCCAAGAATTCCTATCGTTATTCGTGCCATCCTAAATGCTCCGCGGAATGAGCGAGAGTAACCGAGATACGAGAGTGGAGGCAAACGGGGGCAGGGGTCGGGGGGTGGGAAGTGAGGACGGGGAGCAGAGGAGCTGAGGGTCGGGAACTCCAGAAGTGACGTCTTCTATCTTCGATCCTCAATCTTCCATCCGCGATTCGTCCCCCGTCCCCCCGTCTCCCAGTCTCCCCGTCGCTCCCCCTGACCCCTGACACCTTTTCCCTCATCTTTGACTTCAACACCTACCGCGCCTAGAATGGCTCTCGCTTTAACGACAGGGATGCGAATAAGTAAGGTCTACACCAAAACTGGCGATCAGGGGCAAACGTCTCTTGTGGGAGGCGCTCGCGTCAGCAAGTCCAGCCTCAGAGTCGATGCCTACGGCGATGTCGATGAGTTGAATTCGATGATCGGCGTTGCCCGCTCGCAACCCAACGACGAGGCGATCGACGAAGTTCTCGGGCTGATTCAAAACGATTTGTTTACGTTGGGAGCCGATCTGGCAAGCCCCTCTGAGATTCAGGTGCCTCGCATATCCGAGCCGTTCGTCGCAAAGCTGGAAGAGATTTCCGATCGTTTTCTGGCCGAACTCGAGCCGCTAAAAGAATTCATCCTGCCTGGCGGTTCGAAAGCCGGCGCGATTCTTCATCTTGCTCGAACGGTCGCGCGGCGAGCCGAGAGACGAGCAGTGGCGCTCGCCGAACACGAGGAGTTGAACCCCGAAGCGATCGTGTATCTCAATCGGTTGTCAGATCTGTTGTTCATTCTTGCACGAGCCGTCAACCACCGCGCCGGTGTCCCCGAGAAGATGACTGATTTCAGCAACAGATCGAAATGAAGATCGACGATTGGAATATCGCCTTCATTCGCTATCATAGAATTCAAAGTTCCCTATGACCTGGTTTAAGAAAAAAGACCGACCAAAGAAACCGGACGATAACGAAGAGAGAACCGTTCGTACTGAAGGTCTGTTTGTAAAGTGTCAGGGCTGTGAAGAAATGCTGCTCAAACGTGAGATCGAAGAGAATCTCAACGTTTGTCCCCGTTGCAACCAACATCATCGTATCGGTGCGCTCGAACGACTCAATCTCACCTTTGATGACGGTGAGTGGGTCGAAATGGATGCAGGGCTATCCTCGACCGATCCGCTCCATTTCGTCGACACAAAAAGCTATCGTTCTCGCCTGTCGCAGATGCAAGAGAATACGAAAATGCAAGATGCTTTGTTAACTGCGCAGGGCAAAGTCGGGGGCCGTGTCACCATCGTGTGCGCGATGGAGCTGAGTTTCATCGGTGGCTCGATGGGCACGGTTGTAGGCGAAAAGATCACACGCGCGATCGAACTCGCGATCGATACTCGTTTACCGTTGATCGTTTATTCGGCGTCTGGCGGAGCGAGGATGCAGGAAGGCGCGATCTCGTTGATGCAGATGGCCAAAATCTCCGCGGCGCTGGCGCGGCTTGATGAAGCGGGTCTTGCATTTATTTCAGTACTGACCGATCCGACCACCGGCGGCGTCACAGCGAGTTTCGCGATGCTTGGTGATTTGAACATTGCGGAACCTGGCGCCCAGATCGGATTCGCCGGTCCGCGAGTCATCGAGCAGACCATCAGACAAAAACTGCCTGAAGGCTTTCAGCGCGCTGAGTTTCTGCTCGATCACGGAATGCTCGACGCGGTTGTCGAACGAAAGGACCTCAAAAACTTTATTGTTCAATCGTTGAATTTCATGAGCCCGAACGGACTGCCGCGGAGTAAGTAATAATTCTTCACGGGCGTCGTTCGGCGGACGCGTTCACGTCAGTGCTGCGATGAATGCGTCTGCGGATCGACGCCCGTATACTTATCGGAGTAGAGAAGTCCGATGGATTTTGCAGAATCGCTGAAGTATTTGTACTCGCTCGGGCACGAGGTGCTTGCGGCGAAGTATGGTCTGGAAAGCATAAGTCTCTTGCTGGATCGGTTGGGTCACCCGCAGCGATCGTTTAAATCGGTCATTGTCGCGGGAACGAACGGCAAAGGCTCTGTTTCGGCGATGCTTTATTCGATCGCTCGCGCGGCGGGGCATCGTACCGCACTTTTCACCTCACCTCATCTGGTGCGGATTCAGGAACGAATTCGATTTAATGATGTCGAGATTTCGGAAGCGGACTTCGCTCGCGTGTCTACGCTGGTTAGACAAGCGGGCGAGGCGCTGGTCGATGCGGGCAAGTTGTCCGCGCCTCCGACTTTCTTCGAACAGATCGCTGCCATAGCCCTTTGCTATTTCAGAGACTGCGGTACGGACCTGGCGGTGTTGGAGGTCGGTCTCGGCGGGCGTCTCGATGCGACAAACGCCGTAGATCGATTGGTCTCTGTGATTACTGCGATTGACCTCGATCATCAAAACATCCTCGGCGACACGATCGAAAAGATTGCCGCAGAGAAGGCGGCGATTATCGTTCCCGGAGCCCGCGCGGTCTTAGGACGGCAGCACTATCTCGAGGCAAGCGATGTGCTAATGAGGAGATGTCTCGAAGCCAACGTGTTGCCGGTGTTTGCGAATGAGCCTTCAAATCTGGAGACCAGCGATTTTGGCCGCATAGCTTTCGACTACGATTCTGCGAGATCGAACTATGCGAGCGTAAAGGTCGGGCTTCGTGGTAGACATCAGGCGGACAACGCAGCAACCGCGATCGAAGCGGCAGAGCTATTGGATGAGTCGGGTTTTGCGATATCACGAGACGCGATCATAAAGGGACTGCGCGATGTAAGCTGGCCCGGCCGCTTGGAATTGATTGATGAGCGTCCTGCGATATTGTTGGATGGCGCGCACAACCCTGGTGGCGCGAAATCCCTGAGGATGTACCTAAATGAGTTCTGGCATGGCTCGATAACTCTGATCTTCGGGGCGATGAACGACAAGGACATCGGTCGGATGGCGGCTGAATTATTTGATGTTGCCGGCACCATCGTACTGACGCGAGTGAGAGATAGCCGCGCAGCCGATAACGCGCGTCTGGGCGCTGCCGCGCTTCGATCATCCCGCAATGTTATTTTCGCTGAGACTGTCAAACAGGCTGTATCGTGGGCTCGAAGCGTGACGCCATCAGAGGGTCTGATTTGCGTCGCCGGTTCTCTGCACCTGGTCGGTGAAGTAAAAAGGCTCATGGAAGAAGAGGACTCGCAGGCGGCGGCGCTATGAAAGAAGTTGTGCTGGAATTGTGTGCCAGGACCTGTGGTCCGAACACGATTGAGAGTGCGATTGTAATTAACAGCTTTCGGATCTCTGTCTTCACTTTCTTGCGGTAAAAGCGATCGCTTCATTCAACAGTCTTAAAGCTTCAGCATACAAATCTATGTCACACGAGCTGATAGAGCGTCGATATGTTCATCGCGGAAGGGTTCTCGATCTTTCGCTAAGTAAATTCAGTTCCGAGGCGAAGGGTGAAGTTGTGATCGAGATCGTGCATCACAACGGCGGCGCAGGTGCGTTGCCGCTTTTTGAAGACGGAACCGTTGGACTCGTCCGGCAGTGGCGATATCCACTCGGACATTATTCGCTCGAGATTTCAGCTGGCAGGATCGAGCGCGGGCACACTCCCGAAGAGACGGCGAAGCGCGAGCTCGAAGAGGAAATGGGCTACAAGGCCAGCGAGTTTCAGGAGCTTTGCTCGTTTTATGTTGCGCCGGGATACTGCGAAGAGAAGATCTCGGTTTATCTGGCGATCGGTCTTGAAAGAACCGAGCAGAATCTCGATGATGATGAAGAAATCGACGTAGTTCGGATGCCGATTGAGGAAGCTCTCGAGCTGGTGAAGTCGGGTGAGATAAACGATGCCAAATCGATCATCGCAATTACGCAGGCTGCGGCGGTAATTCAGTCAAAGTTCGGTCCTGAATAATCTTGAAGACAGTTCTCGTTTACCTGTGGGCTCCGTTCGCCAATCTCCTGTGGTATACCCACACGGTAGTAATGGCTACAATTTCGCTGTTGTTGTGGCCGTTCGATCGAACGGGCAACTTGCAGCACTGGTGCGCCAGGTGGTGGTGCCGTCTGATCGCGTTCAGCATTTTTGCTCGCATTCACGTCTACGGGACCGAGAATGTTCGCGCCGATCAGAACTATGTCTACATGGCGAACCACTCGAGTCTGATCGATATCCCCGCGCTGTTTGCCTACCTGCCTTATCAGTTTCGAATAATGGCGAAGAAGGAGTTGTTTTATGTGCCGTTTATGGGATGGCACCTGTGGACGGCGGGGAATTTTCCGATCGACCGCAGCGATCCACGCAAGACCGCGAAGAGTCT
>Ga0075425_100008431_pt1 | contig 10931 bp, 18 predicted proteins | sample SoiMethybrSBSTD4_FD_75300 | JGI IMG/M metagenome (GOLD analysis project Ga0075425, IMG submission 75300) | Bulk soil microbial communities from a Populus tree surrounding site in Tennessee, USA - Soil MetaG P. TD hybrid SBSTD4 | ecosystem: Environmental > Terrestrial > Soil > Tree plantation...
CGCACGAGGTGGCGGTGGTCGCCGAGGCGCGCGTTGTCGACGAGGAACACCCGGCCGTCGGGCTTCAGCGCGCGGCCGACGAGCTGCCAGAACGCCTCGAAGCGCCGGCGCGGTACGTGCGAGTGCCAGAAGCCGAAGAAGCAGACGTCGAACTCGCGTGGCGGCTCCCACTCGAAGACGTCGGCGAGGACATAGTCGGCCGCGCCGCCTGTCCGCTCGCGGTTCAGCTCCAGGACCTCCGCAACCGCGTCGACGGCGGTTACGCGATCCGCGTGCCGGAGGAGCTGCCGGGTCCAGATCCCGGTCCCGGCGGCGAGCTCGAGCACATCGCCGCGCGGCCCGAAGGCCTCGAGCGCCGCCTCGAGCTGCCGCACGTCGGCGAACCAGCGTGCTGCGGTCTCCGTGTCGAGAGCGAAGCGCCCGCGCCGGAACCACCAGTCGTCGTATTCGGGAGCCCGCTCGCGGTAGTAGCGCCGCTGCTCGGCCAGCAACCGGTCGTCGGCAGACGCCGGCTTCACGCCGCGATCTTCTCCAGCACCGCATCGATCCGCGTGAAGCCCTGCTTCGCTCCCTCCTCGACGCCGTACTGCATCGTGGTGTCGCGTTCCTCGGCGGTCTCGAAGCGCATCGTCTGCGTCAGCTTCGTCTGCTCGCCGAGATCCTCGAACTCCAGTGTCTGCAGGTGGTTCTGGAACGTCTGCACAAGGCGTTCCGGCGGCTCGACCTCGCGGAACTCGCCCTCGACCGCGCCGTACGCGGTCCGGAAGCGGTACGTGCCGCCTGGACGGACGTCCATCTCCTCGACGACGGTGCCGTCGCCCCACCATTGCGGGATCAGCTCCGGGTCGGTCCAGACGGAGAAGACGTGCGTGCGCGGCGCGTCGAAGACCCGCTCGACCCGGATCTCGACCTCGCTCGGGGTGGTGACGGTCGTTTCGTTCATCGTCAGCTGACCGCCTGCTTGACGAGCTTCGCGATCCTGGCCTCGTCGGCCTTCGTCAGCTTCGTCAGCGCGTAGGCGACGGGCCACATCGAACCGTCGTCGAGGTTCGCGTTGTCCTGGAAGCCGACCATCGCGTAGCGCTCCTTGAACTTCTCGGCGTTGCGGAAAAAGACGACGACCTTGCCGTCCTTGTCGGCGTACGCGGGCATCCCGTACCAGGTCTTCGGCGTCAGGTCGGGGGCGGTCTCCTTCACGATCGCGTGGATCCGCTCGCCTAGCGCGCGATCGTCGGGCGACATCTTCGCCAACGCGGAGGTCACGGCCTCTTCCCCCTCTGCGGCCTGCTTCAGCTCCTTGGCGCGGGCTCGCATCGCGGCCTTCTCCTCGGCCGTGAATCCTTCTTTCTTCTTGGTCGGGCTCATCGTGCTCCTTTCGTCCGTTCGACGACCTGGGCGAAACGGTCCAGCCGCTGCAGCCACGTGCTGATGCCTTCGAAGGCGTAGGGCACGAGCGTGCACCTGCGGACACGGCCGACCTTCTCGGTCGTGACGAGCTCCGCCTCCTCGAGAAGCCGGATGTGCTTCTTCATTCCGGTCAGCGACATGGCGAAGGGCTCGGCGAGCTCGCTGATGCTCGCGCTGCCGGCGCCGAGCCGTTCGAGCACGGCGCGGCGGGTGGGGTCGGAGAGGGCCGCAAACGCGCGGTCGACGGTTGTGGGATAGTGAACCATTAGGTTCACCATAGCAACGCACGCCTGCCGAATGCAACCGGCAGCCACAGTTGGCGGGGTCTAGAGGTTGTCGCGGTGGAAGGCCATAACTGGCCCACTGCGGGCCTGCGCGATGAAGCAGGCGGCACTGATCGCCGGCTACTGACCGCAGGAGGCTAACGATGAGGAGGCTGACTATGAGCAAAACACGAACGTCGCGGGCGACGACCGTTGCCACCACAGCGGTCCTGTGCGTGCTGTTGGCCATTGGTCTGGCCACGGTTCAGGGTGCGAGCGGCGGAACCGCCAAAGCGACTCGAGGCCATTCGACGGATCACGGTCGGATCAGCCATTCGGCGCTCGTGTTCCATGACGCAATGCGCAAGCTTTGGGAGGACCACATCACCTACACGCGCAACGTCATCATCAGCTTCGAGCTGAACGAGCCCGATCCCGGGACGGTCTTGCCCGACCTTGGGACGGTCGGGGACCGCCTGCTCCAGAATCAGGTCGACATCGGCGACGCGATTGAGGCCTGGTAGGCGAACGCACACGAGATCGCGGTCTTCCTGCACAACGCAAATCCGCGGAACTGGCCCCTCGCCGAGATGGATCAGATGATGAGAGAGCATCTCGACACGACCACCGCAAAGGCCGTGGCGCGCCATCAAGCCGACTGGAGTGCCGACGTGGCGGCCTACGACAGGGTGCACGAGGTGATACTCGAGATGGCGGACATGCTCAGCGACGGCATCATCGCCCAGTTCCCAAACCGGTTCCGGCATTAGCAACGACCAAAGCGACTTCATGGCCGCACTGGCCCAACTCGGCCTCGTCCCGGAGGGCGCAACCGCGTGGCCGAGCTCGACGTCGAGCGCCCGCCGGCCTTCCAGCGGGCGGTGGGTGTCCGCCCGCCTGCGCATCCTCTACGCGATCCCGAGCCTGATCGTGCTCGCAATCCTGCTCTTCTTTGGCGCAGTCGCCTGGGTGATCGCCGTCGTCTGCGTGCTCGTGAGCCAGCGCTACCCCGAAGGGTTGTGGCGATTCCTGCTCGGGATCGTCCGCTGGGAGGCTCGCCTGTTCGCCTACCTCGCTTCGCTGGTCGACCGCTACCCGCCGTTCACGCTGGCGACGAGCCCTGTGTCTCCTGCCGCGCCCCCGAGCTCGTAGCCACTACAAGGGTCAAGCCTTCGATGCTCAGGATGCGGACCTGCTCGCCAATGTCAGCGCCGTCGTCGCACCGCGCTCGCCACAGCTCGCCCTGAACCCGGACCTCGCCGAGAGGACGACACGCGGAGACGACCCGCGCTTCCATTCCGATCATCGCCTCGGCCCCCGTCTTCGGCTTCCAGCGCCGGGCCAGGCTCAGGCCCCACGCAAGCTCGCCGGTCTCGATCAGGAGCCCGCCGAGGATCATGAGCAGGTTCCACGGCCAAGGCAGGAAGACGAGGGCCAGCACGATCGCCACGGTCAAGGCCATGGCGGGAGCGTAAGGTGAGCGCGTGTCCGACGCCGAGCTCGAGGCCGCGCCCGACGCCGAGCATCAGATCACCCCGCTCGAGCTCTTCTTCGACCTGGTCTTCGTCTTCGCGATCACGCAGGTCACGAGCCTGCTGGCACACACCCCCACCTGGAGTGGAGTCCTCCATGGAACGCTCGTGCTCGCGGCGTTGTGGTGGGCGTGGACCGCTTACGCCTGGCTCACGAGCACGATGGACGTCGACGAGGGCGGCGTCCGCCTGGCGATGCTCGCCGCGTTGGGCGCGATGCTCTTCGCTGCCCTCGCGGTGCCCGGCGCGTTCGGGGACGACGCGGTGCTCTTCGGAGTCAGCTACCTCCTCGTCCGCATCCTCCACGTGGTCCTCTACGCGATCGTCGGACGCGACGACCACGACCTGCTCGGCGCGGTGCTCCGGTTCGCGCCCACAGCGATCTTCGCGGCCTCGCTGCTCGTTCTCGCGGGCTTCCTCCACGGCGACGAGCGGATCGCAGTCTGGATCATCGCCCTAGCGATCGACTACCTCGGCCCGGCGCTGATCGGCCGCGGCCGCGGGTGGCGGATCGCGCCCGAGCACTTCGCCGAGCGGCACGGCCTCATCATCCTGATCGCGCTCGGCGAGTCGATCATCGCGATCGGCGTCGGCGCAGGCTTCGAGCTGGTGACACGCGCGCTCGTGGCCGCGGGGTTCGGGATCGTCGTGGTCTCGGCCCTTTGGTGGCTCTACTTCGATGTCGCCGCGATCATCGCGCGAAGGAGCCTCGCGGAGACGCGCGGTGCCGAGCAGGCAAGGCTCGCGCGGGACGCGTACAGCTACCTCCACCTGCCGATGGTCGCCGGCATCGTGCTCTTCGCCTTCGGGCTCAAGGTGACGATCGGGAACACGCGCGAGGAGCTCGACATCGTGCCGGCTGTAGGCCTTTGCGGCGGCGCGGCGCTCTACTTGCTCGGGGACGTCGCGTCCCTCTACCGTGCGACACATTACGTCTTCCGGCGCAGAACGATCGGCGCGCTCTTGCTGCTCGCACTGATTCCAGCAGCGATCGCGATCCCGGCGCTCGCGGCGCTCGGGCTCGTCAGCGCGGTCTGCGCATCGGTCGTCGCATACGAAACGATCCGCCGCCGGGAGAGCCGCGCACGCGTGCGGCACCCCGAGCTCGCGGCCTGACAACCACAAACCGGGGAGCAGGCGAGCACGACGCGACCTGTCGGGTGTACAGCAGCGCAGGTGTGTCACGCTGCCCGAACCATGCAGATCACCAGGAACGGCACGGACACCGCTGCCGGGCCGAGCGACTGGTTCACGGGAGCGGTGTTCATCGACTCGGTCGCTACGCCGTCGGACGGATCGCGAGTGAACGCGAGCAGCGTCCACTTCACGCCCGGTGCGCGGACGGCCTGGCACGCGCACCCGAACGGCCAGACGATCTACGTCACGGAGGGCATCTGCCTCTGCCAGAGCCGCGGCAGCCCGGCCGACGTGATCACGCCCGGCGACCGGGTCTTCTTCGAGCCCGGCGAGGAGCACTGGCACGGCGCCGCACCCGACCGGCTCATGACACACCTCGCGGTGCTCGAGGTGGACGAGGAGGGCAATCCCGCGACCTGGGGTGACCACGTCACCGACGAGGAGTACCAAGCGGCATGTGCGCAACTGTGATCCACGGCGCCGGCGGTGGCCGTCGTTTCTACGACAACGTCACGATCAGCCGCGGGCCTGCGCCGGCCCGCGCGTACATCGACGAGCTGCTGACGGACATCCTCGACGGCAAGATCGAGCCCGGCCGCGTCTTCGACCGCACGGTGCCGCTCGACGAAGTGCCCGAGGGCTACCGCGCGATGAACGACCGCAAAGCGATCAAGGTCATGGTCGATCCGCGGTGAGCGCGTGGACGAGCGACGAGCTCGAGACGATCGGATCGGCGGAGGAGCTGGAGCTCGCCTCCCTGCGGCCAGACCGCACGCAGCGGCGTCCCGTGACGGTCTGGGTCGTGCGCCTCGGCGACGACCTTTACGTCCGCTCCGTGTACGGGCGTGGCTCCAACTGGTTCCGCGGCGTCCAGGACCGCCACGAGGGCCACGTCGGCGCCGGCGACGTCGAGAAGGACGTCCGCTTCGTCGAGCTCGACGACGACGACCTCATCGACCTGATCGGCGAGGCCTACCGGACGAAGTACGCGGATCAGCCCGCCGCCTACGTCGATCCGCTGCTCACTCCCGAGGCGCGACCCGCGACGCTCAGGCTCGAGCCACGCTCCTAACGGGCGCGCCGGGGCTCCGTGCTGGAGCCCCGGCCGTTGCGGGCTGGTTACTCCTCGCCCTGGAACTGATGGTCAGCGTTCGGGTTGCCCGGCTCGTCGGCGTGGTCGTTCGGGCCGTCGTTCCCGGGGACCTCCGAGCCGGATTCGCCGACCTGCTCGCCGGTCGACTTGCTGGAGGCCTGTTCGGAGCTCTGTTCGCCTGACGGTCCGTTGTCCGGCGCCGACTGGTCGCCCTGCTGGACGTTGTCCGGGTCCGTTGCCGTGGCCCCCGCCTTCGCAGGTGCCTTCGCAGGTGTCGACTTGCTCGACGCCGAAGCGAGGGTCGCGCCTCCGACCGCGAGCGCGGCGACCGCCGCAAGCCCGGCCATCAGCTTGGTGATCTTTCCGCGCATGTCGTCACTCCTTTCTGGGCTTTGTTTGACATGCGCCACCGACGGTACGGACGCCAGTTTGGGCGAACGTTAGAGATGAGAGCCTGATCGTTCTGTAACCGTCAGCTAATCCTCGGTTGCTTCCATGTGCCCAGGATGAAAGTCCTTGTCGTCGAAGACGAGCTGAAGATGGCAAGCCTGCTGCTGCGCGGCTTCCGCAAGAACGGCCATGCCGCCGACGTGTCGCGCACGGGCGAGGACGCGATCTGGATGGCCGAGGCGCACGACTACGACGCGATCGTCCTCGACGTGGTGCTGCCTGGGATCGACGGCTTCCAGACGCTGGCAGAGTTGCGCAACGCCGGTCGCTGGACGCCGGTTCTGATGCTGACCGCTCGCGATGCGGTCGAGGACCGGATTGCCGGCCTCGACGTCGGCGCGGACGACTACCTGACCAAGCCGTTCACGTTCGCCGAGCTTCTCGCGCGGCTGCGAGCGATCGCGCGGCGCGGGCCGGTCGCGCGGCCGACGGTGCTCGAGGCGGGCGACCTCCGGCTCGACCCGGCGACGAGGCAGGTCTGGCGGGGGACCGCCGAGATCGACCTGACCGCGAAGGAGTTCGCGCTGCTCGAGGCGTTCATGCGGCGCCCGGATGAGGTGCTCTCCCGCGACTACCTGCTCGAGCAGGCCTGGGACATGGGCTACGACAACCGCTCGAACGTGATCGCCGTGTACGTGAACTACCTGCGCGACAAGGTCGACCGACCGTTCGGCGCGCGGTCGGTCGAGACCGTCCGCGGCGCGGGCTACCGCCTGCGAGTTGAAGGCTGATGGACCGGATCCCGATCCGCATCCGCCTCACGCTCGCCTTCACGATCGTCATGGCCGTGGTGCTCGCGGCGGCCGGCACCTTCCTCTACCTCCGGCTCGGCTCCGGGCTCAATGCGACGATCGACCGCGGCCTGCACGCGCGGGCGACTGACATCTCGGCGCTCGCACAGCAAGCCGACACGGGCCTTCGTGACTCGCGGGGCAACGGCTTCGCGCAAGTCCTGACTCCGAAGGGCGCGATTGTCGACGCGACCGCCGGGCTCTCACGCCAACCGCTGCTGACCGCCCGCGAGCTCGCCGGCGCGGAAGGCAAGCCGATCTTCGTCAACCGCGGCGAGGCACGCCTGCTTGCCCAACCGGTTCTGGCCCAGGACCGCCGGCTCGTGGTGGTCGTCGGCGCGTCGCTCGAACCGCGAGGGGAGGCGCTGGCCGATCTCCGCCGGCAGCTCTTCATCGGCGGTCCGATCACGCTGCTCCTGGCTTCGCTGGCCGGCTACCTGCTGGCCGCGGCGGCGCTGCGGCCGGTCGAGGCGATGAGCAAGCGAGCAGCGAGCATCTCCGCGGCGCGGCCGGGCGGGCGGCTGCCGGTGCCGCGCGCCGACGACGAGGTGGGCCGGCTCGGCCGCAGACTGAACGAGATGCTCGAACGGGTCGAGGGAGCGTTGGAGCGCGAGCGGAGTCTCGTCTCCACCGCGAGCCACGAGCTGCGCACGCCGCTCGCGCTCATGAAGACCGAGATCGAGCTCGCGCTCGAGCAACCGGGGTCGGCGCCGGCGCTAGAGGCCGCGCTCCGGTCCGCGGCCGTGGAGACCGACCGGCTCGCCCAGCTCGCGGACGACTTGTTGCTGCTTGCGCGCGTCGACTCAGGCGGGCTGCCGCTGCGAAGATCCGAGGTCGGCGTTCGCGAGCTGCTCGCCGCGATCGCGGTGCGGTTCGACAGGCGCGGCCGGGAGATCGAGGTCGCGGGTTCGCAGGACGTGACGGTGCTCCTGGACCGGCGCCGCGTGGAGCAGGCGCTCTCGAACCTGGTCGAGAACTCGCTCCGCCACGGGAGGAGCAGGGTCACGATCTCGGCATCTGTCAGGGACGGCGTGCTCGAGCTGCGGGTCGCCGACGAGGGCCCGGGGTTCGAGCCGTCGTTCATCCCGCGCGCCTTCGAGCGGTTCAGCCGCGGTGACTCCACTGACGGAAGCGGTGCCGGTCTCGGGCTCGCGATCGTCGCCGCGGTCGCGCAGGCCCACGGCGGGGACGCAACCATCGCGAACGCGCCGTCGGGCGGCGCAGTCGTCACGCTGGTGCTGCCGGCTGCGGTAAGAAACCGCCGTGGCCTCGCTCACGTATCGTGAGAGGCCGGCCGGAAGGGTCCCGGCCGGCCTGCTCGTTCTCCATCACGGCCGCGGCGCCGACGAAGGCGACCTGCTTTCGCTCGCCGACCACCTCGATCCCGAGCGGCGACTCCACGTCGTTGCTCCGCGCGCGCCGCTCCAGCTCGGCGGGCCCGGCTACCACTGGTATGTCGTTCCACGGGTCGGCTACCCCGACCCCGAGACCTTCCACGCCGCGTACCGGCAGCTCGCCGAGCTCCATGACGAGCTTTGGGAGCGGCTCGGCCTCACCCCGGAGCAGACGGTGCTCGGCGGCTTCTCGATGGGCTCGGTGATGAGCTACGCGCTCGGCCTGGGCGCGGACCGGCCGGCGCCGGCCGGAATCCTCGCGTTCTCCGGATTCATCCCCGCCGTCGACGGCTGGAAGCCGGCGCTGCCCCGGCCGACGAGGGTGTTCATCGCGCACGGCCGCCTCGACCCCATCATGGAGATCGGGTTCGCGCACCGCGCGCGGGCGCTCCTCGAGGAGGCCGGGATGGAAGTCGAGTACCACGAGGCGGACCACGGCCACTGGGTCGAGCCGGCGCACGTCGCCGAAGCGCGGCGCTGGCTCGCGGAGACGCTCGCCTAGATCGCGACCGGTGTCGGCCGGAGCAGGCCGAGCCGCGGCCACATCCGCCAGCTGGCGAGTGCGGCCACCGCGAGGAGCAGATCGACGAGCGTGGTCGCAAGCTGAGCCCCTGCGGAGAAGGCGACGAGCGACGCGCTGCCGAACGCAGCCCCGATCAACGCTTGCTGGGTTCCGGCTCCGGCCGGCGTCACCGGCAGCGAGCCGGCGAACAGCTGGAGCGACAGGACGACCGGAGCGACCGTCAGCGCCGACGGCACGTGGAACGCTTCGAGCAAGAGCACGAGCGAGCCGAACCGCAGCCCCCACGCGAGGAGCTGCCACGATGCGACGCCGACCAGGTAGCGCCGCGGCTGCCTGAGCACTCGTAGTCCTCTCAGAACTCCGGCGAACCGGTGCCGGTACCGCCAGGCAACCAGCGCGGCCAGCCCGACCCCTCCGCTCGCGACCGCGAAGACGGTGAGCTGTCCGCGGAGCACGGCTTGAGGGAACAGCCCCGTGGTCAGTCCAACGGCGATCACAGCACCGGACGCGACGATGTCGAATGCCCGCTCAACCGCGAGCGAGCCCACGATCGTCGGGGTCGCCCGCAGCCGGGTCCTGGCGAGCGCGACGCGCAGCACTTCGCCCCCGCCAAACGGGACGAGGGTCCCGGCGGCGGTGCCCGCGAGATACGGAACCGCGGCGTCTCCGAATCGCACCCGGGTCTCGGGCAGCGACGCGCGCAGTACGTTTTGCCAGGCTCGGGCCCGAGCGACCAGCTTCAGCGCGTGGAGCGCGAGCCCGGCGAGGACCAGTGGTGTGCTGACGCCGGCCAGTCGAGCCCCGATCGTCTCGGTCAGCGACCACGCTCCTATGACGAACTCGTTCACCTGGCCCCACGGTAGGGACGAATCGTTAAGGCCGGATGAATCAACGCCAGATGCCCGTGATGGGCTGCGCCGTCGCGGAGTGGCCGAGCAGCTGCAGGTCCCAGGACTGCTCGATCGTCCGGAGCAGGCTGTAGTGGTCGAGCGGCTCCGCGGTCAGGCTGTCGGGCCGGACGAGCGGGCCTACGACGAGCGCCGGCACCTGGCCGCCGCCGCCGCGGTTGTCCGGCCGCTTGGCCTCGTCGAAGGTGATGAAGACGACGGTGTGTGCCAGCTCGCCCGGCCGGAGGAGCGGACGCATGAAGCTCGCCAGCCACAGGTTTCCGGTCCGAACGGAGCAGTTGTGCATGTCGTGGCAGAGGTCGGGGATGACGAGCGAGAAGCTCGGCAGCCGGTCCGCCCGCACGTCCCGCTCCCACGCGGAGAGCGGAACGATGTCGCGCATCCGCCGCGGCGAGGACAGCACGTCGCGGAAGTAGAGGAACGGGATCCGCGCCTTGACCGCCGGGCGCCGGACGTGCTCGAGGTTGGGCGGAATGTCCTCGACGTACGTCCTCCACGTGAGCGAGCGCGCCGCGAGCGTGTCCGCGAGGTTCGGCACGCGGAAGACGCAGGCAGTGCAGTCGGTGTGGAGCCCGAAGGTGTAGCCGGAGACGAGGGCGAGGTAGTCCGGCAGGCTCGGGTGCGCGACGGCGTCGTAGTTCTCGAGCGTCGCGTAGCTCTCGCCGAGCCGGCGGAACGTCGTGGCCAGGGGATCCGCGAGCACCTGAGCGGCGCCGTGGTTCTCGAACATGACCACGATCACGTGCTTGAACCGCGGGACCTGTGGGGACTCAGCAGCGCCACGGGCGACCGCGACTACCGCCCCGAGGAGGACTGCGGCAATCGCCACGGCTGTTCGCTTCCGGATCATCCTCTGGGCGTGCCGCAACGTACCCAGGGCACTGTTAAGGGCGGGTTACGCGCGCGTGGCAGCTAGCGTTCGCCGCATGAGGGAGGCCGTATCGCTGATCACGCTCGGCGTCTCCGACTACGAGCGCGCCAAGTCGTTCTACGAGGCGCTCGGCTGGTCGACCGCGCTGGAGATCGAGGAGACAGCCTTCTTCCAGGCGAACGGCGTCGTCCTGGTGCTCTGGGCACGGGACAAGCTCGCGGCGGACTCGGGGATCGACGACGACGGCTCGAGCTGGGGCGGGATCGCGCTCGCGCACAATGTCGCGTCCCGGGAAGAGGTGGACGCGATCGTCGAGCAGGCGCGGACGAACGGGGCGACCGTGACCCGTGAACCTGCAGAGACGTTCTACGGCGGCTATGCGGGGGTCTTCCGCGACCCGGACGGCCACGCGTGGGAGATCGCGCACAACCCCGGATTCGGCCTCGCGCCCGACGCCAGCGTCATTCTCCGCAAGGGTTAGCGGTCAGGCGTCCCCGCCGGGCCACGGCATCGCGCTGTCCCGCTTGAAGACGAGATCGTCCGCCTCGTTGCCGGGCCACAC
>Ga0075425_100008432_pt1 | contig 10929 bp, 5 predicted proteins | sample SoiMethybrSBSTD4_FD_75300 | JGI IMG/M metagenome (GOLD analysis project Ga0075425, IMG submission 75300) | Bulk soil microbial communities from a Populus tree surrounding site in Tennessee, USA - Soil MetaG P. TD hybrid SBSTD4 | ecosystem: Environmental > Terrestrial > Soil > Tree plantation...
GACGACCCAGCGCGCGCCCAGCTCGCGCGCCGCGCGCGTGGCCTGGGCCTCGTCGTCGGGCGCGCCCGTCGATCCCATCTTGCGCACCGCCTCCCACACGCGCTCGCGCCCGACCACGGTCAGGCCCTCCACGCACTTGAGGTCGGCGGTCACCGTCTCCGCGATGCCCGTCCCCAGCCAGTCGTCCTCCGGGCTGCCCGTGATGTTGGTGAGGCTCATGACCGCCACCACGGGGGAGGCGGGCGCGAGCCCCAGACGGGAGGCCGCGCCGCCGATGGCGTCGAGGTCGCGGGACAACTCGCGCAGCGACTGGTAGCGCTGCTCGCGGTCCTTGGCCAGCATGCGGCGCAGGATGCGCTGCAGCTCCGCGCCGCCGCTGCCCGCGCGCGGCACCGCCGCCGCCGGCTCGCGGTGCAGGATCCCGTCGATGACCTGCACCGCGTTGTCCCCGGGGAAGGGGAGGGCGCCCGTGACCAGCTCGTAGAAGACGACGCCCAGGGAGAAGATGTCCGTGCGCGCGTCGAGGTCGCGCCCCAGGGCCTGCTCCGGCGACATGTAGGAGACGGTGCCCACCAGGCCGCGGCCGGCCGCCTCCTGGGGGGCGCGGCTCCAGGTGCTCGCGGTGTCGTCGGTGCGCGGAGAGTACTGGGCCAGGCCGAAGTCGAGGACCTTGACCCGGCGGCTCTCCGTCACCATCACGTTCGAGGACTTGACGTCCCGGTGCACGACGCCGCGGTCGTGGGCCTCGGCCAGGGCCTCCGCGACCTGGCGCACCAGCGCCACCGCCTCCTGCACGTCCAGGGGATGGGCGCGCACGAACTGGGAGAGGGTCTGTCCGGGCACGTACTCCATGGCGATGAAGCTGCGCCGCCCGTCCTCCGCGTCCATCTCGTCGATCTCGTAGATGACGGCGATGTTCGGGTGATTCAGGGTGGAGGCGACGCGAGCCTCGCGCAGCAGCCGGTTGCGGGCGCCCTCGTCTCCGCCGCTGCGCAGCATCTTGAGCGCGACCTGCCGGTGCAGCCGCAGGTCCTCCGCGAGGTACACCTCGCCCATGCCTCCGCCGCCGAGGCGCTGCAGGATGCGGTAGTGGGACGCCGTCTCGCTGGCGATCGCGCTCTCCGTCCCGCTCATTATGCGGCCGGCCCGGCGCTATACTCGCCCCACGCAGCCGGGTGGGGGGTCCTCCGGCTCCGCGTCCGGAGGGATCGTGCACGAGCGCGCACGGGCGGCCCCCATCGCTGTGGCCGCCTTCGCCCTGCTCGTGCCGAGCCCCGCCGCGACCCACGCGACTCCGCGCGCCGACGACGTGATGACCTACGTGCATCATCCGCCGGAATCCCCGCGCGACGTCCGCTACGTCTACCAGTGGCAGGTGCTGCGTACCGCCCTCGAGAAGACGACGCGGGAATGGGGTCCCTACCGCATGGTGACCTCCGAGGTGATGACCGAGCGGCGGCAGGCCTACGAGCTCCGGAATGCCACCGGGAAGCTCACGGTGATGTACCTCGGCAGCACGCCCGAGTTCGAGCGGGAGCTCCTGCCCGTCCGCATCCCGGTGGATCGCAATCTCGGTGGCTACGGCATCTTCCTCATCCGGGCCGGGGAGCAGGCCCGCTTCGATGCCATACGCAACCTGGCCGATCTCAAGACGTTCACCTACGGGCAGGGGCTGGGCTGGATCGACGTCGAGATCCTGAAGTCGAACGGATTCCACGTCGTGACCGGATCCAGCTACGACGGGCTCTTCGAGATGCTCGTCAACCGCCGGTTCGACGTGTTCCTCCGGTCGGCGGTGGAGATCCTCGACGAGTACGACCAGCGACAGCCCGAGATGCGCGACCTGCGCATCGAGGACAGCCTGATCCTGTACTATCCGTGGCCCATGTACTTCTGGTTCGCCCAGACCCCGGAGGGCCGCCGCCTGGCGGAGCGGACGGAAGCGGGCATGCGCCTCATGCTGGCAGACGGCAGCTACGACGAGATCTTCGCCCGGTTCCAGAGATCGAAGATCGAGCGCCTCCATCTCAAGACCCGGACCACCTACCGGATCGAGAACCCCTTCCTCGGCCCCGAGACGCCGCTCGCGGACAAGCGGCTCTGGTTCGACCCCCGGACCTACCGCTAGCTCGATCGAGCACGCATGAACGCCCGCCGCCCTTCGGTCGCCGTCGTGGTCGTGGCCGCCCTCCTCGGAGTGGCCACCCTGCTCCTGGTCGCGGCGGGCGCAACCAACTACGGCACGTACCGGGCGCACGGCCAGGGCGCGCTCCGGCGTGACCTCGCCACCGAGGCCGATCAGCTCGCGGTCGGCCTGGCCCTGCCCGTGTGGAACATCGATCGCCCGGGGATCGACCGCGTCCTCGCCGCGGAGGAGGCTGACCGCTCCGTGTTCGGGGTCCGTCTGGAGGCGGCGGGCAAGAGCCACGCCTGGGTTCGCGACAGCCAGTGGCAGATGGTGCCCGCCCGCGTCCCCTTCCCGACGGCGGGCCTCCTCGAGGAGGAGCGAGAGGTCACGTTCGCGGGAGAGAAGCTCGGGTCCTTCAAGATCTACGCGACGACGCTCTTCCTCGATCAGGACCTGGGCCGGATGCGAAGGATGATCGTCATTCGGATCGTCGCCTTCGACGCGCTCCTCGTGCTCTCCCTGTATCTCCTCCTGCGGCGCGCGGTGCTCAAGCCGCTCACGGACATCGAGCGCTTCGCCACCGCGGTGAGCGCGGATGACGGCGGGCACGCCGCCGCGATCTCGCTGTCGGCGGGAGCGGCTCGGGAGCTGGCCGGCCTGCGCGACTCGATCGAGAAAATGGTGCGCCTCGTCGAAGAACGCTACGAGGCGGTGCGCGCTTCGGCGAAGAAGTATCGCGACATCGTGGACTTCTCCCCCATCGGCATCGTCCGCGCTCAGCCCGGGGGAGCGATCATCACGGCCAATCAGGCCCTGGCCCGCATCCTCGGCTTTGCGGATGTCGAGGAGCTCCTGCCCTTCAAGACCACCGACTTCTTCGCCGATCCGGAGGACCGGGCTCGTCTCCTCGCGCGATACACGGTGATGGGCTACACCGAGCGCCTCGAGCTCCGCCTCAAGCGGCGGGATGGCACGCCGTTCTGGGCGGAAGTGGCCTCGCGACTCGTGAGCGACGAGGCGGGGCGGCCCGTCTACTACGAGAGCTTCGTGCAGGACGTCACCGCCCGGAAGGAAGCGGAGGACGCGTTACGCGGCTCCGAGGAGCGCTACCGGCTGCTCTTCGAGGGCAATCCGATCCCCATGCTCGTCTACGACCTGGAAACGCTGGAGCTGCTGGCCGCGAACCGGGCGGCGGTGGATCAGTACGGCTACACCCGCGAGGAGCTCCTGCGGCTCAGCGTCACCGATCTCACCCTCCCCGGAGACCCGGACCTCGCCCCCTTCCTGGTCACCCGCTTCGATCCCCGCCCCCAGATCAAACATGTCGGGCCCCGGCGGCAGCGCCTGAAGGACGGGAGCGCCCTCCACGTCGACATGACCAGCCTCACCATCGTGTTCGAGGGCCGCTCGGCGCGGCTCCTGCTCTGCCGGGACACGACGGCGGAGACCGAGGCGCAGATGGAGCAGGAGCGGCTGCAGGAATCGCTTCGGCGCAGCGAGAGCATGGCCGCCATGGGCGCCCTGGTCGCGGGCGTGGCCCACGAGGTGCGCAACCCGCTGTTCAGCATCTCCGCCACCGTCGATGCGCTGGAGGCGGACCTGCGCGATCGGCCCGACTTCATGGAGCTCGCGGGTCTCCTGCGCTCGCAGGTGGGCCGGCTCACCCAGTTGATGCGGGACCTCCTCGACTACGGCAAGCCCGCGGAGCTGAGCCTGGCCGCGGTGCAGCCGGGCGATCCCGTGCGCGTGGCCGTGCGCTCCTGCGCCGCCCTGGCGCGCGGCAAGGAGGTCGAGCTGAGCGTCCAGGTCGCCGCGGGTTTGCCCGCGCTCGCCCTCGACGCCGGGCGGATGGAGCAGGTCCTCGAGAACCTGCTGGCCAACGCCGTCCAGCATGCTCCGCGCGGGACGGGCGTGCGGCTGACCGCCGATCTCGCCGACGGAGGGGAGGCGGTGATGTACCGCGTCGAGGACGAAGGGCCGGGGGTTGCGACCGTCGACCTGGAGCGGCTCTTCGAGCCGTTCTTCAGCCGGCGGCAAGGGGGTACCGGCCTCGGCCTCCCGATCGTGCAGCGCATCGTGGACGCCCACGGCGGGGTGGTCCGCGCGGCGAACCGGTCCCAGGGCGGCGCCGTCTTCACCGTGACCCTGCCCGTCCCGACCCCGGAGGTGCTGAACGCGCTGCGCGACCGTCCGGCGTCGAGTGGCCCGGGCAAGTCGACGGCAGAGCGCGGCAGGACCGCCTGACCAGGGCAAACCAAGCGCAGAGCGAGGCGCCGCCGCCCGTTGGCGGCGGCGATCTCGCGAGGGGGTGGTCGCAAGTGCCCCCCCTGACTTGAGAAGTTTGTGAGTGCCCCCCTGACTGAAAAAGCTATGACACATCACCCCCTTGCAAGGCCGGCCGCCCTGCGGCATATTGGGACCCGACATCCGGAGCGGCCCGCCTCATGCAGGCCCGGCAACCTGGGGGGACATCCCAAGGTGCCGTTCTTCCCGGCGCAACGGGAAGGAGATGCGGCCCCTCGTACAGGGGCAACGAAGTGTCCGGCGCGGTGGCCCCGCGCTCTCCGGGTGTATTCGAGAGGGTTGGACATGCCCATCGAGACACCCGCGGAAAGTACCCGCGGCGCACTCTCTCCGGCGGAGCAAGCCCAAGGCGATCCCGATCATCACCTCTGGCGCAACGGACGCCTGTGGTGGATCGCCTTCACCGTCCATCTGCCGGGCTGGCAGAAGGAGCGGGTGCGGGTGTCGCTTCACACCGCGGACGTCGTGGAGGCGCGACGCCGCCGGGACGAACTGCTCAGCCGGTATCCCGAGGAGCGCGGCTGCGCGCTCTCGCTCCGCATCGGGGCCCGCGCCACGCGCGGGACGCGCCGTTCCTCGTCCATGCGTTCGCCCGTCGCGGCCTGAGCCGCGGCAGGCCGGGGACATCCCGGAGGGCTCGCGTCAGGGATTGGCTTCGCGCACGCAGCGCAGGCCGATGAAGTCGCGGCTCTCCGGGCCCTCGTACCATCGGCTGCGGATGGACGCGCGCAGGAACGCGGGCTTGTTCACCCACGCCCCGCCGCGCAGGACCCGCCGCTGGCGTCCTTCGCCCGCCTCGTCACGCCAGACGTCCTGGGTCCACTCCCAGACGTTCCCGGCCATGTCGTAGAGGCCGTAGCCGTTGGCAGCGTAGGCGGCGACCTTCTCCGGTCCGGTGTCGCGGCAGTCCTTCTCGTCGTCGAAGCGTGCGCCGTTGGGAGCGCCGGGCCGGCAGACGGGCTCGTCCTTGCCCCAGGGGTAATACCAGTCGGCGTGCCCTCCGCGATCGGCCCACTCCCATTCACCCTCCGTGGGAAGCCGGCCTCCGGCCCAGGCGCAATACGCACCCGCGGTCTCCCAGGGCACGTTCACGATAGGAAGCTCGTCGCGCTCCCAGCCCTTGTTGAACGAAGGCGCCTTCGGCATCTCGCGCCCCGTGGCCGCGGCGAAGCGCTTGTAGGCGGCGACGGGGACCTCGGTGCGGCCCATCCAGAAACCGTTGGGGATGGTCACGTCCTGGTAGGGCAGCGTGGCGGGATCGCAGTTCGCATCCCCGGGCGTGCACCCCATCGGGTAGCGGCCGGGGGGGACCCACGCATAGTCGAGCTCGTCGACGGGGTTCGACCAGGTCTGGCCGGGGCGGGCCTCGTCGCGGCGGGGGGCGGGAGCGGAGCCGTTGCCGCGGCCGCGGGAGAGCACCGCGGCCCCGAGCAGTCCGGCCACCACCAGAGCCCCACCGACGAGGAGGGCGCGCTCACCACGGCGGCGGACCCGGAAGGTCTTCTTGCGCACGACCCAGTCCTGCTTCGGCCTCTCGCTGTAGGCGATCCCGGGCGGATCGGCGACGCGCGTCGTGTGCTCCTCGGAAGTCCCCCCGTCCGCGGGGTGCTCAGATGGACCCTCGACGGCAGGTCCCGCGACCAGCTCGCGCATCGGCTCCAGGACCTCGCGGATCGACCGCATCGTGGTGCGGACGTGGGGATCGGGGTCCGTCGCGCGCCAGATCTCCTCGCGCAGCGCCTGCGGGAATCCCGGGCCGACGTCGAGCTTGCCGTGCTGGAGCTTGCGCGCGCCCACCGCCGCCGCCACCGCGGCCGGCGTCAGTCCCGACGCCACCGCGAAGGGTCGCTGGCCGGTCAGCGTCTCGTGCAGGCACTGCCCGAACGCGTAGACGTCGAGCGCCCTCGGGTCGCTCTTCTCGCCGCGGAAGATCTCCGGAGGCAGGTACGAGAAGGTCCCGACGTGGCCGGAGGCGGTCAGCGCTTCCCACGACTGGGCCATGGCGATGCCGAAGTCCACCAGCTTCACTCCGCCGCCCGGGGTCAGGATGATGTTCGCGGGCTTGACGTCGCGGTGGAAGATGCCGGCGGCGTGCGCGTGCTCGAGCGCGGAGGCCAGCGGCGCGAACGCGGAGAGGGCCTCCGTGATCGGCAAGGGTCCCCGCTGGAGGCGCGCCTTCAGGGTCTGGCCGTGAGCCAGCTCCATGGCCAGGTACGGAAGCCCGAGAGCGGAGTCCTGGCCGACGGCCATGACGCGCACGATGGCGGGATGGCCGAGGGTGCTGAGGGCCTCGGCCTCCCGGATGAACCGCACGCGCGCCTCGCCGTCCGCGCTGGGCTTGAGGATCTTGAGCGCGGCGACCACGCGGTCGCTCATCATCGAGTGCACGCGGTAGACCGCGCCCATTCCGCCCTCGCCGAGGCGGTCCTCGACCACCCAGTCGCCGACGCGGTCCCCTCTGCTCAGCACTCCTTCACGGGCCCGGTGCAGGCGGGGAAGGGGACGGCGCTTCGGAGGGCGGCGGCGGCGGCGTGGTGGTCGTCGGAGGCCGGGGCGTCGTGGCCACCGGCGGGCGCGGCGTCGTGGGCGGAGGTGATGGACGTGGCGAGACGGCCGCCGCCGGGGCGGCGGAGCCGGCGGCGGGGGAGGCGCCCGGCACGGGTGACGCGGGCGGGGCCGCAGAGGGCGGTCGCACCGACGGCGGCGGCGTGGCCAGCACGGGCGAGACGACGGTGATCGGCGCCTTGCCTCCGGGCGTTCCCGGCGCGGGCGACCCCGTCGCTCCCGGCGTCGTGGGGGCTCCGGTTTGCGCGGGCGCCGCGGGCTTGGGCGTGATGTAGCCCAGCGACTGCGCGGCGGCCAGGATCTCCATCGCCGCGGGACCGGAGACGCGGGCGCCCAGGCCACCGCGCGGGACCACGACCGCGGTCACGATGCGATGCGGGGTGATGGCCTGGTCGGGCTCGGCGTGTTCGTCTTCCGCGATGCCGAGGAACCACGAGTTCGGCGGGCCCCACTCGTTGTAGGGCACGCCGAACACGATCTCGTCCTTGGTGCCGATGGCGTCCGCGGTGCCCGTCTTGCCGTAGAGCCGCATGCCGGGCGGCTTCTGCAATCCGCGCGCGGTTCCGGCCAGCACCACCTGCTCCATCCCGGAGAGGATGGGCACGGCGAGGTCGGGCTCGGCCAGGATCTTGCGCTCCTCGCAGGGCGCGCTCAGGTCCATGCCCGGGCCGCACTTCCGGTAGATGCCGCCGCTGGCCACGGTGCCGCCGACGCGCGCGAGCTGGGAGACGCTGAGCAGGGCCGCCGCCTGGCCGAACGCGGTCTCCGCGAGCTCGCGGCTGCCCGCCTTGCCCGGGCTGATGACCTTGCCGTTCCACCCGATCTCGACCCCGTCCTTCACGAGGTTGATGAAGGCATCCGGGCCCAGGGCGAGCCCGAGCTGCCCGAAGTACACGTTGCAGCTCACGGCGAGGCCCTTGATGTAGTCGATGTTCCCGTGGATGGGATCTTCGGGATGGTCGTGGATCGGCTTGTACCAGCCGGGCCGCGAGAAATAGGGGCCCTGAGCATCGCGCTGCAGGCAGCCGAAGATCGGGCCCGTCTTGGCCACGCGCTGCGTGGCCTTGCCCAGCAGCCCCGCCCGCGCCGCCGCCAGCGACGTGACGACCTTCGCCACCGATCCGGCCTGGAACACGCCGTACACGCCCGTCTTGTCCCGCCAGGGCCCGTAGACGCCGGTGAACTTCTTGTCCTTGACCGGGAAGTCGGGGTCGGTCAGGCGCCGCATGAACTTCTCGCTGCCCGGATCGAAGTCCGGCCACTGCGCGCGCGCGAGGACCTGGCCCGTGTCCGCATCGAGCACCACCGCCGCTCCCGCCTTGCCCTTCTTCGAGGCCTCCTTGAGGATTCCCGACACCTGCGTCTGCAGCTTCGCGTCGATGGTGATGCGCGTGGTGCGCGAAGGGATGTCGCCGTAGAGCTTGTCGAGGGTCTCCCGGCTCGCGCGCATGTACGGGAGCAGCGGCCGGAAGTCCGGGGAAGCCAGGGCGAGCAGCCGGACCTCGTCGCCCTCGGCCATCTTCACGGCCTTGTCGTGGTCCTCCGGCAGTGGCTCTCGTGACTTCACGACGAACAGGAAGCGCTCGCCGCCCTCGGGCTTCTCGGCCATCCACACCGCCGGGCCGTCGTCGAGGTCGGGGTAGCCGCGCAGCTTGCCGTCGAGCTGGCGCTCCAGCATCCATTCCGGCCGCAGGACGATCGCTTCCGAGGGCCCGATCAGCGTGCCCATGGCGTCGCCGAGCGGATACGTGCGCTCGCCCGTCTCCGCGTCCGTGCCCGCGACCTTCTCGCCGTTGCGGTCCAGGATCTCGCCGCGCTTCATGCGGTCGGCGATGATCTGCAACCTCGGATCGTGGAGGTTCACGATGCGGTCGTAGGGGTCGCCGGGCTGGGCGGCGAGCAGGGTGACGCAGCCGCGCACGGTGGTGGCCGGGCCCCAGACCACCGCCTCCAGGAAGATCACCACGACGCCGCCGGCCAGGAGGAGCAGCTCCCCGGCCAGCGTGGCCATCGTGCCCTTGCGCACCTCGTCGAGCTCGGTGGTCATCTCGCGCGCGTGGCCGCTCTCGGCCAGGCGGGCGATCATCGCCGCCGTGAGCATGAAGACGATCATCCCGGTCTTGCCCCACGACAGGTAGGGCACGACCACGCCGGTGAGGGGTAGGAGGCCGGTCGTCCCCGCGAAGATCACGAACCACTGCGCGATCAGGAATATCGAGAGCCCCCCCGCCAGCAGCATGCGCTCCGGGGTGCGGTTCCAGGCCGCGATCCAGAGCCCCTGGCCCGCGATGGCCATGAGCAGGACGAGGTAGACGATCATCCCGGCCGCCCCCATCTCTTCGGTGAGATGGGCCTGCACGAGGTCGGTGTGGCCGGCGGGCAGGGCGGTGGCGGGGGCGGCGCCCAGACCGCGTCCGGTCAGGCCTCCGGCCGCGATGGCCCAGCGCGCGCGCGCCGTCTGGTCGCCGAACGGGATCGCATTCAGCCAGGGGTCGAGCCACATCTGCAGCCGCAGGGTGACCTTCGGGGACTGCGTGATGGCGGGCACGTGGGTGGCGACGGCGACGCCGCCAGCCACGATGGCCAGGGCCAGCACCACCCAGCCCCCTGCGCGGGTCACGATGTAGAACATCGCGAGGAAGAGGACGGAGAGGATCAGGGTCGCGCCCAGGTCCTTGACCATCACGAACGCGCCGAAAAGCGCGATGAGGATCAGCACGGCCGGGATGAGGACCTTGCGTCGCGGGAAGTCCACGCCCAGGAAGCGGTCGCGCTGGAAGCGCAGCTTGGCCGCGCGCTTGCCGAAGTAGAGCGCGAGGTACAGCACGAACACGAGCTTCAGGATCTCGAGGGGCTGGATGGGGCCGAGGTTGATCAGGGTGTCCGGCGCCGCTTCCGTACCCTTGCCGAACAGGCGCAGGGCGATGAAAGTGGCCAGCATCAGGAAGGGCAGGAGGAACTCGACGGGGCCCGTGATCTCCACGGGGTCGCGGGGCAGCACGATGATCACCGCGCCGAGCGCGGCCGCGATGAGGATGCCCTGCGCGAATTGCGGACCCGGCCAGAACTGGTGGGTCAGGGGGTTGCCGTAGCCCATCTGCAGCGCGAGTCCGATGCCGGCGGCCATCATCGTCGCCGGCATGACGAAGGGCGAGAAGATGTTGCCCCGCCCGCGCTTGAGGCTGATGAGGCGCGCGAGGGCCACGGCGCCGACGCCGGCCGCGAACATGAGGTAGCCCAGGCGGGCCGCCGCCTGGACCTCCTCGATGCTGCGGATGCCGGCGGTCGCAGTCTGCGCCTTGATCGTCGCCGCGTCGACTGCGGCGTTGACGCCGAAGTAGCCGGCGAGCGCCACCAGCAGGAACAGGCTCATTTCGATGATGATCGGCACCGGGATTACCTTTTCTCGTTGCGGACGAGCGCGGCCGTCATTCGGGCTTCACGGACTCGGGGGGCGGGTCCGGTTTCTCCGAGGCGTCGGGCTTTCGCTTCATCCAGGCCAGGATGTCCTTCTTCCAGATCGAATCCTTCTTGGGCGCCGGGACCAGGCAGCGGACGACGACCACGGTCGAGTTGTCCCGGGTGCCGCCGGCCAGGGCGAGCGACACGAGCTCCTCGGCCAGGACGTCCGGCGGCGTGGCCTGCTTGCGCGCCTCGCGCATGCGGCCGAAGAGACCGGCGGACTCCAGGGCACCGTGCACCCCGTCGCTGCACAGGACGAGGAGGTCGTTCTCCTCCAGCTTGACCTCGCAGTTGTCGATCCAGTCGTCCCCCGTCCGCGACTGGCCACCCAGGTCCCGCGTCACCTGGTTCTGCCCGCCGATCTGCCTCGCGCCGCTGTCCGGGATGCCGAGCTGCTCCTGCGCGTGCGCGGCCACCGTGTGGTCGCGGGTGAGCTGCTCGCAGCCCGCCTCGCCCGCCAGGTAGACGCG
>Ga0075425_100008433_pt1 | contig 10928 bp, 9 predicted proteins | sample SoiMethybrSBSTD4_FD_75300 | JGI IMG/M metagenome (GOLD analysis project Ga0075425, IMG submission 75300) | Bulk soil microbial communities from a Populus tree surrounding site in Tennessee, USA - Soil MetaG P. TD hybrid SBSTD4 | ecosystem: Environmental > Terrestrial > Soil > Tree plantation...
GCACGTCGTTGAAGGGCGGTCGGTCCGTGCGCATCGAGATGTGGTAGTAGACGTTGTTCACGAACTCCTCGACGCGCAGCGACGGCCGCTTCTGCTTCAGCGTGTCCTTGATCTGCACCCAGTCGGTGCGCAGGAGGCCGCCGGGGAACTCGTAGCCGATGTCGTACTTGCCGGCGATGAAGGCCGCGGTGCGCGACGCCGGATCCTCGTCCACGAACCCCTCGATGCGGTCGATGTAGGGCAGCCCCGGCTGGAAGTAGGTCGGGTTGCGCACCCAGGTGAGGCTGACGTTCGGCCGGTAGGCGTCGAGCATCCACGGGCCCGTGCCGACACACGCCTCGGCCTTCTTGAGATCGCCGAACTTGTCCACGCACTCGCGCGCGACGATGGCCACGGCCATCGGGTTGGCGAGGATGTCGAGGAACCAGGCGTACGGCTCCTTCAGCGTGAATTTCACGGTGTGCTTGTCGACGGCCTCGACCTTGTCGACCGACTTCAGCATGTACGCGTACGCGTTGCCGGGCACGGTGAGGAACCGCTCCACGGTGTACTTGACGTCCTCGGCCGTCAGCTCGCGGCCGTTGACGGGCGGCTTGTTCTGCCAGCGCACGCCGCGGCGCAGCTTGAAGACGTAGGTCGTCTCGTTCGGCTGGGTCCACGATTCCGCGAGGTCACCTTCGATCGGCATCGTGCCCGGCACCACGCCGGGTCCGGCCTTGTAGCGCACGAGGCGGTTGTGGGTGAACGTGAGCGGGATGTGCGTCTTGTAGGCCACCTGCAGCATCGGATCGAAGTGCGGGGGATCCCACAGCCGCAGCGTGAGGGTCCCGCCGCGCTTGGGCGTCTGCGCCCGGCCCAGGGTCGGCGCGAGGGTCGCGCCCGCCAGCGTCGCACCACCGAGCGTCAAGAGATCGCGTCGGCTGAGATTCATCTTCGGGTGTCCTCCTCGGGAAGGTTGGTGGATGATACCGCGGGCGGGCGGGCCCTCAAACTTGCGCGCGGAGTTCCTTGCGGAGGATCTTGCCGATGGGACTCTTGGGCAGCGTGTCGACGAAGCGCACCTGCTTGGGGCACTTGTACTTCGCCAGCCGCGTCTGACAAAAGGCGATCAGCTCCTCGGCGGTGGCGGCCATGCCGGCCTTCCGGACGACGAAGGCGAGCACGTCCTCGCCCATCACCGCGTCGCGGATGCCGATCACCGCGGCCTCGGCGACGGTCGGGTGCGCATAGAGCACCTCCTCGACCTCGCGGGGGTAGATGTTGAAGCCCCCGCGGATGATCAGGTCCTTCTTGCGCTCGACGATGTAGAGGAAATCGTCGGCGTCGAGGCGGCCCATGTCGCCGGTGTGCAGCCAGCCGTCGCGGATCGTCCGGGCCGTCTCGTCCGGCATCCGGTAGTACCCGAGCATGACGTTCGGCCCCCGCACGCACACCTCGCCGACCTCGCCCGCGGGAAGCGCGCGATCGGCGTCGTCGAGGATGGCAACCTCCACGCCGGGGATGGGCTGTCCGACCGAGCCAAGCCGCCGCTCGCCGGAAAAGCGGTGCGCGGAGACGACCGGCGACGCCTCGGTCAGACCGTAGCCCTCGAGCAGGCGGCCGCCGAAGCGCTTCTCGAAGGGCTCGACGATCTCGATGGGCAGGGGAGCGGCGCCCGAGCCCCAGAGCTTCATCGACGTGGTGTCGAAGCGGTCGGCGTCAGGAAAGTTGAGCAGATAGACGAACATCGTCGGCACGCCGGCCATCTGCTGGACGCGGTAGCGCTCGATCGTCTCGAGCACGAGCTCGGGATTGAACCAGCGCAGCAGCACGGCGCGCGTGCCGAGGATGTTGGCCGCGTTCATCAGCGTGAGCCCGTACGAGTGCGACAGCGGCAGGACGGCCAGCGACCACCGCTCACGGTCGAGCTCGTAGAGGCTCGCCGCCGAGCGCGCGTTCGACAGGAGGTTGTCGTGGGAGAGCGCGACGCCCTTGGGCTGCCCCGTCGTTCCCGCCGTGTACAGGATGACGGCGAGCGCGTCGGGCCCGCGGTCGACCGTCGCGAAGGCGTCCGCTTCCGCCGTCACGAGGTCGTCCCAGGTCAGCGCGCCTGTCGCGTGCCCACTCACGAGGACGATCCGGCCGGCCCAGCCCTCGGCCTTCCACGCGAGGTCGGCAGACGTGATGAGGAGCTTCGCGCCGGAGTGATCGAGGATGTGTCGGATCTCCTCGGCCCCCAGCAGGAAGACCACGGGGACGATCACGGCGCCGAGCTTCCAGATGGCCGTGTAGGCCTGCAACACCTCCGGGCAATTGGCCAGCATGACCACGACCCGATCGTCCGCCTCGACGCCCAGGCGGCGCAGCGCGTGCGCCAGCCGGCTCGCCGCGCGCTGCTGGTCGACGTTGGTCAGCTCCCGCCCCTCGAAGACCATGCCGACGTGTTCGCCGTAGCGCCGGATGCTCTCCTCGCCGAGGCTCGCCAGGTTCACGGCGGGGAGGATCGCACGGCGGAAACGGCTCGACAAGCCGAGGGAAAATCGTCAACAATCCTCCCACACGTGAGGCCCGGGGGGATCGACATGGCGACAATGACGCGTAGGCAGTTCCTTCGGACGTCGGCGGGGGGAATCGGGCTCGGGGCGCTGGCCGGCTGCGCGGCGCCGATGACGGGCGATGTCGCGCCCAAGTCCGGCCGCCGGGTCGTCGTGATCGGCGGCGGCTGGGGCGGCGCCAGCGCGGCGAAGTACCTGCGCCTGAGCGATCCGTCGATCGACGTGGTCCTGCTCGAGCCGAACGAGCGCTTCGTCTCGTGCCCGTTCAGCAACCTCGTGCTGAGCGGCGTGCGCACGCTCGACAGCATCACCTTCGACTATCGCGGGCTGCGCCGTCACGGCGTCAAGGTCATGCACCGCGAGGCGACGGCGATCGAGCCGGACGCCAAGCGTGTGCGGATGGGCGACGGCTACCTCCAGTACGACCGCCTCGTCGTGGCGCCGGGGATCGAGTTCCAATGGGACCAAGTGGAAGGTCTCGCCCAGGCCAAGGACACGGTGCTCCACGCCTGGAAGGCGGGGCCGCAGACCACGGAGCTGGCCAGACAGCTCGAATCGATGGCCGACGGCGGGGTGTTCGTCCTCACCGTGCCTCCCATCGCCTACCGCTGCCCGCCCGGCCCCTACGAGCGCGCGTGCCAGGTCGCCTGGTATCTCAAGACCAAGAAGCCGCGCTCGAAGCTGATCGTGCTGGACGCCAACCAGAACGTCGTGTCCAAGACGGCGCTCTTCCGCGGCGTGTGGTCCAAGGACTATCCCAACCTCGACTACCGGCCGTCGAGCAAGGTCGTGAAGGTCGACCCGAGCGTCCGCGAGGTGCAGACGGAGATCGGCGACAAGGTCAAGTACGACGTCCTGAACCTGATCCCACCGCAGCGCGCGGGCACCATCGCCGTCCAGGCCGACCTCGTGGGCGCGGACAAGCGCTGGTGCGAGGTCAATCACCTCACGTACGAGTCGGTGAAGGTCAAGGACGTCCACGTGGTCGGGGACTCGACGATCGGTCTGCCGGTGCCGAAGTCCGGCAACGTGGCCAACAACATGGGCAAGGTCGCCGCCGTCGCCATCGCGAGCCTGCTCAACGGCAAGCAGCCGCCGCCGATGGCGCCGGGGAACACGTGCTACAGCTGGGTCAACGATCGCGAGGCCATCGCCGTCGTCAACTCGTATCGCATCGCCGACGGCAAGGTCGTGCAGATCGAGCAGAAGCTGACCCCGGGGCCGAGCCCGGAGTGGGGACAGAATGCGATCGGCTGGGCGACGAGCATCTGGAACGACATGCTCGCGTAGCGCACACGAGAGGAGAACGATCATGCACATCGTGCTCGGTATGCTCGTCGTCCTCGTCGCGGCGAGCGGCGCCTTCGCGGGGCCGCTCGACACGCCGGGCGCCACCAAGGCGTTGACGTGTAGCGCCTGTCACGGCATGGGGGGTCAGAGCCCGTCGAACGCGATGCCGATCATCGCGGGCATCGACCGCGCGTACTTCAAGAAAGCGATCGAGGACTACGCCACCGGCAAGCGGCCGTCGCCGGAGATGGAGCCCTACGCGAAGATGGTCCGCGATCTCGGTGTCGACGACGTGGGCGCCTACTTCGCGGCGCAACCACGGCGGCCGACGTCCCTGCCGGTGAACGCCGCCGCCGCCGAGCGTGGCAAGGTGGCCGCTGCGCAGTGCGCGGTGTGCCACGGACCCGACGGCCGCGGCGACGCCGCCAAGGGCGTCCCCGACCTCCGCGGCCAGCCCGAAGGGTACCTGCGCCAGCAGATGATCCTCTTCAAGGCCGACAAGCGGAGTCCGGGTGATCCCAATCTGACCGCGCTCAAGGCGCTGATGAAGACGATCCCCGACGACACGCTGAGAGACCTCGCGGCGTACTTCAGCAGCGTGAGGTGAACCGGGTCGAATGACGGCCGTCGCGGCGGCCGGGCTCGTCGGCCTCGGGGTCGTCATCGGCGCCTTCGGTACGCTCATCGGCGCGGGAGGCGGCTTCCTGCTCGTGCCGCTGCTGCTCCTCGTCTACCACTTTCCGCACCCGGCGGCGGTGGGCACCTCGCTGGCGCTGGTCTTCATCAACGCCACCTCGGGGACGGTCGCGTATCTCCGGCAGCGACGGGTCGATCTCTCGCTCGGCTGGAAGTTCGCCGCCGCGACCATCCCGGGCGCCGTCGCGGGCGCCTTCGTGTCCCGCTCGCTCTCGACCTCGGCGTTCAGTCTCGTCTTCGGCGCCGTGCTCCTCGGGATCGCGCTCGTCCTCGCGACCGGCCGGACGATGCCGCCGTCGCGGCGGGCCGACGTCCGGCGCGTCGTCGACGCCAGGGGAGAGACCCACGCCTACGCGGTCGATGTCTGGAAGGGCGTGGCCGTGAGCTTCGTGGTCGGGCTGATGTCGAGCATCCTGGGGATCGGCGGCGGTATCGTGCACGTGCCGTTCCTCATCGTCGTGCTGAGCCTGCCCGTCCACGTGGCCACCGCGACGTCGCACTTCGTGCTCAGCATCTCGGCATTCGTCGGCGCCGCGACGTTCTATGCGCTCGGGGACGTCGACGTCCCCACCACGCTCCTGATGGGCGCCGGCGTCCTGGTCGGCGCCCAGATCGGCGCGCGTGCCTCGCTGCGCGCCAGCGCGACGACGATCCGGTGGATTCTCGCCGCCGCGCTGGCGCTCGTCGGGCTCCGGATGGTCCTGCATGCCGTGCACCTCGTGTGACGGCGTCGTGTGACCCTCGCCTTCGTCGTCACCCTGGTGGTGCTCGGCGGCGCCGGCGCGTTCGTGGCCGGCCTGCTCGGCGTCGGCGGCGCCATCGTGATGATCCCGCTGCTGCTCTACGTGCCCCCCCTGCTCGACGTCGGCAGCCTCGACGTGAAGTCGGTGACGGGGGTGACCATGGTGCAGGTGTTCGTCGCCGCGCTCTCGGGCGTGCTCGCGCACCGGCGCGCGCGGGCGCTCCACGGAGAGCTCGCCGTGATCGGGGGCATGGCCATGGCGCTCGGCTCGCTGACGGGGGCGCTCGCCTCCAAGCACGTGCCCGCCGGCTTCATCCTCGTCATCTTCGCGGTGATGGCGACGAGTGCGGCCGGCCTCGTCGCCGTCCGCATGGAAGCGCTGGAACGGCCCATCTTCGCCGAGCACGTGCGGTTCGACCGCTGGCGCGCCGCGCTCGTGTGCCTGGCCGTGGGGATCGGCGCCGGCCTCGTCGGTGCCGGAGGCGCGTTCCTGCTCGTGCCGCTGCTCGTGACCGTGGTCGGCATCCCGCTGCGCATCACCATCGGCAGCTCACTCGGCATCACCGCGCTGGCCGCCACCGCCGGTCTGGCGGGCAAGCTCGCCACGGCGCAGGTGCCGTGGTTGCCGGCCATCGCCGTGGCTGCGGGCGCGATGCCGGGCGCGCAGCTCGGCGCCTACGTGAGTCGCCGTCTGCCGCCGCGGATGCTCAAGGCCGCGCTGTTCGTCGTGGTGCTGGCCACCGCCATCGGCATCTGGTGGGACGTACTGTTCGGCTGAGGCGGCCCCGAACGTTTCGTCGGGATGCCGTTGCCGCGGACGTCCTGCGGCGCGTTCCGTACTTCGCTCGCCTGCCGGCCCGCGAGCTGAAGCGGCTGGCCGGCGTGTGCGCGGCGCGGGAGCTCGAGCCCGGGCAGATCCTCTTCGAGGAGGGTCGGCCGTGCCGTGGCCTCTACATCGTCGTCGACGGGCGGGTCGAGATCCGGCAGGTCTCGCTCCGGGGCCGCGAGCAGGTGTTCCACACCGAGGGGCCGGGCGCCACGCTCGGTGAGGCACCTCTCTTCGACGGAGAGGGCTACATCGCCACCGCGGTCGCCCTCGGGCCGGCGCGCGTGCTCTTCATCCCCCGCGCCGAGGTCGTGAGCCTCTGCCGCCGGCGACCGGCGGTCGCGCTCGCGATGCTCGAGACGATGGCGCGTCGGCTACGTCGCTTCGCGGGGATCGTGAGCGATCTCGCGTTTCACCCCGTGACCGAGCGGCTGGCCCGACATCTGGAGACGGCGGCCGCGCGACCGGTCGCGGCCGGTGCCCGCGTCGATCTCCCGTTGACCCAGGCCCAACTGGCCGCGCGGCTCGGCACCGTCCGGGAGCTGGTGGCGCGCGCGTTCGCGCAGCTCGAGGACCGCGGGGTCATCGCGCGTGACCGGACGCGCGTCGTCATCCGCGATCCCGCGCGTCTGGCCGCCCTCGCGCGGGGCGACGACGCCGGCGCGCGCGACGTGTGACGTAAGTCATAGCCTCCGCCCGGCCGCGGTCTGCATACTGCAGACGACCCATACCGAGGAGGACGACGATGAGAGTCCGGACCGCACTGACTGCGTTCGCGCTGGGGACGATGACGCTCGTGCTCGGCCCGGCCGGCACGCGGGCGCAGCACGGCGGGGCGCAGCACGGCGCGGCCGCGCTGCCGCACCACAAGCTGGCGGAGGCGTGCGCCACCGAGGGCGACAAGAACATCGCGACCGGCCGCGGGTTCGGCATGGCGTTCGTGGCCGACCAGAACGGGTATCCCGGACCATTGCACGTGCTGGAGCTCAAGGATCGCCTGAAGCTCACGGCCGAGCAGGAGGCGAAGGTCCAGGCGATGCTCGCCGCCATGTTCGCCGAGTCGAGGCCGAAGAGCGCGCGGCTCCTGGCCGCCGAGGCGAAGCTGCGCCAGCTCTTCGCGAGCGGGCAGGCCGACGAGCCGGCCGTGTTCGCGGCGGCCGCGGACGTCGAGAGGGCACGCACCGACGTGCGCCTCGTGCACCTGATGTTTCACCTGCGGACGCGCGAGGTGCTGACCGACGAGCAGCGGCGGGTCTATCACGAGGCGCGCTGGAGCGGTCGGCCCGATTGAGATCGCGCCCGCGAGGTGCTGAACTGGGCGTGTGATCGGTCGGACCCGCCTCGTATTGCTCGGTCGTCTCGCGTGGCCCGGGGCCGCGCTGGGCTCGGTCGTGGCCGCCCTCCTGCTCGTGGCCGACATCGCGGTGCATCTGCGCGCCGGCCTGGGGACGGCGGTCGACGTCGCCGTGGCCGTCGTCGCGGCCGCGCTCGCGATCGCCCTGCTCGGCGTCGCCGTGATCGCCGTCTGCGCTCTTCTGAAGCGATGGCCAGCGCTCTTCTCGGCGGCGCTGCTCGCCTCGTTCGCGTTCGTGTTCGTCCTGCTCGACGTCGTCTTCGACGCGGGAGGCGGCGTGAGCGCGCTGTTCGGCGGGACGCTGATCGCTCTCGGCGCCACCCTCGGCGCGGCGATGAGCTTGCTCGCGCGCGGCACGACCGGCGCGGAGCGCGCTCGGCGGAGGACGGGCTGGGCGTTGCTGGCCGTGAGCCTCGCCGCCTGCGTCGCGCTCGCCGCCTGGCTCGCGCTGCCGGGGACGGATCCGTACGTCGCGGTCCAGCCGCCGCCGAGCGTGTCCGACGTCCGCCCGCTCGCCGCCGAGGATCCGTCCCGGCGCGGGCGCCACGGGGTGCGGACGCTGTCGTACGGCAGTGGCACCGATCGCCGTCGCCCCGAGTACGGCAGCGGCGCGGCGCTCCGGACCGAGACGGTCGACGCGTCCCAGCTCATCAAGAACCTCACGGGCGTGAAGGCGAGGCTCCGCGCGTGGTACTGGGGGTTCGGCGCGGACCGGTTTCCCCTGAACGGCCGTGTCTGGTACCCGGACGGTAGCGGCCCGTTCCCGCTCGTCATCGTCGTGCACGGCAACCACCGCATGGAGGAGTACTCGGACCCCGGCTACGCTTACCTCGGTGAGATGCTGGCGTCCCGCGGCTTCATCGTCGTCTCCGTCGACGAGAACTTCCTGAACCAATCGTGGAGCGGCGACATCGGCCGCGAGACGGGCGTCCGCGCCTGGCTGCTGCTGCACCATCTCGCCGCATGGCGCCGGTGGAACGGCACGCCGGGCCACCCGTTCCACCGGCAGGTCGACATGGAGCGCATCGCGCTGATCGGCCACTCACGGGGCGGCGAGGCGGTGGCGCACGCCGCCACGTTCAACCGGCTGCCGTGCCTGCCCGACGATTGCCGGGTGAAGTTCGACTTTCATTTCTCGATCCGGAGCCTCGTCGCCCTCGCGCCCGTCGACGACGGGTACCGCCCGGCCGGCCAGTCGGCGCCCATCGAGGACGTGAGCTATCTCGTGCTCCACGGCAGCCACGACGGCGACGTCCCGAACTTCGAGGGACTGCGCCCGTTCAAGCGCGTGAAGTTCGACGAGACGCCTTACCGCTTCAAGTCGGCCGTGTACGTCTACCGGGCGAACCACGGTCAGTTCAACACCGTGTGGGGGGACGACGACCTCGGGCCTCCGTTCACGCGCTTCGCGCTCCGTCGGGCGCTCCTGACGGGCGAGGAACAGCGCCGGACCGCCGAGGTGTTCGTCGGCGGATTTCTCGAGGCCACGCTCAACGATCGCCGCGAGTACCTGCCGATGTTCCGCGACGTGCGCACGGCGGCGGCTTGGCTGCCTCGGACGACGTACCTCACCCAGTTCGAGGATTCGACGTACCGGACGGTAAGCGACTTCGACACAGGGCTGGATCTCACACGAGGCGCGCTGCCCGGCTCGATCCAGGCCGGAGAACACCTGACGGTCTGGCGGGAAGGAGATTTCAAGGGGCGCGGCGCGTGGCCGTTTCGCGTGAGGACCCTCTATCTCGGCTGGAGCCGCCGCCCGACATCGGCGACGACGGCCAGCTATCGCATCACGCTTCCCGAAACCACGGCGGCGGACTGGGCACTGAGCTCCGACAGCCGGCTGGTGTTCGCGGTCGCCGACACCCGCGACGAGCCCGACACGCGCCGCGACGCGAAGAAGCCGTACGAGCCCGTCGACTTCACGATCGAGCTCGTGACGTCCGACGGCGTGGCCGCGCGGGTGCCCCTGAACCGCGTCTTCCCGCTGCCGCCCATCCTCCGCGTGGCGTTCACGAAGTCGCGATATCTCGACCGCGCCTTCTATGCGAGCAAGACCGAGCCGGTCTTCCAGACCTACGAGCTGCCGCTCGAGCTGTTCGCCGCGCCCGGCTGGCACCCGGCCCGGCTCCGCGAGATCCGGTTCGTGTTCGACCGGACGCCGACCGGAAAGATCATGGTCGACGGCGTCGGCTTCGCGCGTCCCTAGCTCGTCCGATCCAGGCCCACGACGCGATGGGCGGCTGGCCGCTTCACAACCCCTCGTACAGCGCGGTGCTGAGGTAACGCTCGCCGGAGTCCGGCAGCACGACGACGATGGTCATCCCGCGAAACGCCGGCTCCCGGGCGAGCCGGACCGCGACTGCCGTCGCGGCGCCGGACGAGATGCCCGCGAGGATTCCTTCCTCGCGTGTGAGCCGTCGCGCGGTCTCGATCGCCTCCTCGTTCGAGACGGCCTCGACGCGATCGACAAGCGAGAGATCGAGCACGTCTGGCACGAACCCCGCGCCGATGCCCTGGATCTTGTGCGGGCCGGGCTTGGGCGACTCGCCCTTGAGCGTCTGGGAGATGACGGGGCTCGCCGCCGGCTCGACGCCGACGGACAGGATCTTCTTGCCGCGGGCCTGCTTGATGTAACGCGACACACCGGTGATCGTGCCGCCGGTGCCGATGCCCGCGACCAGCACGTCGATGGCGCCGTCGGTGTCCTGCCAGATCTCGGGCCCCGTCGTGGTGAAGTGGATCTGGGGGTTCGCGGGGTTCTTGAACTGCTGCGGCATCAGGAAGTGCTGGGGATCGCTCGCGACGATCTCCTCGGCCTTGGCGATCGCCGCCTTCATGCCGAGCGCGCCGTCGGTGAGCACCAACTTCGCCCCGAACGCCGTCATCAGCCGCCGGCGCTCCATCGACATCGTGTCCGGCATGATGAGCGTGAGCCCGTAGCCGCGCGCGGCGGCCACGAAGGCGAGCGCGATCCCCGTGTTGCCGCTGGTCGGCTCGACGAGCTCCATGCCGGCACGCAGGGCGCCGCGCTGCTCGGCGTCCCAGATCATGGCCGCCCCGATGCGGTCCTTCACGGAGTAGGCGGGATTGCAGCCCTCGATCTTCGCCAGCACGGTGGCGCCGGCGCCCTCGACGAGACGGTTCAGCTTGACCAGGGGCGTGCGTCCGATGCTGAGCGAGTTGTCGTTGAAGATCATGGTCGCCTCCGCCTCGATCATCGCACTTCGCGCGGCGGCGGGCCTGAATCCGCGAGGCCCGTCGAGGGCCCGTCCGGCGGGGCAACGGCGCTATACTGAGGCGACGTCATGGGCTACAACGCGTGGTTTTCCTGCATCAACGGCTGCCCCGGGGAGTACAGCCTCCTCGAGGTGATCTATCGCTGCCCCACCTGCGGCGATCTGCTCGAGGTCCAACACGACGTCGACGCGCTGCGCACGCGGTCGGCCGCGGCCTGGATGCACCTCTTCGACGACCGCTATCGTC
>Ga0075425_100008434_pt1 | contig 10927 bp, 10 predicted proteins | sample SoiMethybrSBSTD4_FD_75300 | JGI IMG/M metagenome (GOLD analysis project Ga0075425, IMG submission 75300) | Bulk soil microbial communities from a Populus tree surrounding site in Tennessee, USA - Soil MetaG P. TD hybrid SBSTD4 | ecosystem: Environmental > Terrestrial > Soil > Tree plantation...
GCGTCGGGTTCTGTTGATGCGCGGCGAACTGTAGCGCTTGGGATTTGGATCTTGGGATTTGGGATCTGGGCGTTGGTCTTTCTTGAATGGTACCGGTACGGGGATTCGAACCCCGGTCCCGTGGCTGAGAACCACGTGTCCTGACCCCTAGACGATACCGGCTCAGAGGGTGCCACGCCGACGTGCTCGGCGAAGGGCCAACCTCAAAATGTTACCACGCGCCTACACACGGACCTTGTAAGCTCCGCCGCCCCTTGTCATCATGAGCAGGTGCGTGGCTTCGCGAAATTCCTTGCCTTCCTCCTCCTCCTCATCGTCATCGTCGCCGGCGCCGCGTGGTTCTGGGCAGGACGACAGCCCGGTCCCGCGGTCCAGTTCCGCCAGCCGGATAAATTCATCGGCCAGACGAGCGAGCTCGACCTGATGGTGCAGTCGCCGCAGGGACAGCTGTCGCGTCTGGACGTCACCATCGAGCAAAACGGGAAATCGTTTCCGGTGTTCGCGCTCAACCAGCCGACACAGGCCACCACGCGGCAAGACTCCGCCGATCGGTTCTACGTGATGCGGCCAATCGGCAAGCGCTCGATTCCAGAGCTGCAGGCAGGGCCGGCGCGTATCGTCGTGCATGCGGCGCGGCCGGTGCTGCGGGGCATGCGGCAGGTGGAGACGCAGACGACGCGCGACGTGCAGGTCCGGCTCGAGCCGCCGCGCGTCGCGGTGGTCTCCACGTTCCACTACGTGAACCTGGGCGGCGCCGAATTCGTCGTCTACCGCGCCACGCCGGCCGACGTCGAATCGGGCGTGCGCGTCGGCGATCGCGTCTACCCGGGATTTCCTGGCAGCGCCGTTGGTATCAAGACCGACCCTGCCATCCGCGTCGCCTTCTTCGCGCTCGCCTACGACCAGGATCTGAAGACGCCGATCAGCGTCTACGCGCGCGATCCGGCGGGGAACCTCGCGGTCACGGCTCTCGACCACATGCCGTTCCCGAAGCCGTTTTCACACAGCACGATTCCGATCGACAGCTGGGTCGAACGTGTCGTTCCGCCTATCGTCGAGAACACGCCGGAGCTGAAGCAGGCGGCGGCGTCCGACGATCTTGTGCAGACGTTCGTGCACATCAACAGCGATCTGCGTAAGGAGAATACAAAGACGATTGCGGATCTCGCGAAGAAGACAGCGCCCGAGATGATGTGGAGCGAACCGTTCGAGCCGCTCGTCAATGCCGCGGTCGAGGCGAAGTTCGCCGACTTTCGTACCTACACGTACAAGGGCAAGGAGATCGATCGCCAGGTGCATCTCGGGTTCGACCTCGCGGTCACCCAGCAGGTGCCCATCAAGGCCGCGCAGCGCGGCGTCGTCGTCCACGCCGCGTATCTGGGCATCTACGGCAACTGCGTGATCATCGACCACGGTCTCGGCGTGCAGACGCTGTACGGGCATCTGTCGTCAATCGGCGTGAAGGTGGGCGACAAAGTGGAAAAGGGGCAGGTCATCGGACGCAGCGGCATGACTGGCCTTGCCGCGGGCGATCATCTGCATTTCACCGTGCTCGTCAACGGCACCGCCGTCAATCCGGTCGAGTGGTGGGACCTGAAATGGATGCAGGACCGCGTGTTCCGCAAGATCATGGAAGCCGGTGGCAGCGTGACATAATGAGCAGTTCGGGAGACGCTGAATGAGACGACCGTTCGACCATCTGTTCCGTACCGTTGTGTGCGCATCCGCGATCGCGGTTGTCGCGTGTGGCGGCGGCAACCAGCCCCAGCAGAACACAGCGCAACCGCAGGGAGCAGCCACGCCGCCCAGCGCAGGTGCTGGGGCCGCACCGGCAGCCGCGGTTGATGCGGCCACGGCCGCGACCGTCACCGGCAAAGTTTCGTTCATGGGGACGCCACCCGCCGTGCAGGCCGTGAAGCTGAGCTCCGACCCGTACTGCGAGAAAGCGAATCCGGGCCTCAAGACCGAAACCGAGGTCGTCGGCAGCGACGGCTCACTCGGCAACGTGTTCGTGTACGTCAAGGACGGGCTCGGCAATCGCACGTTCACGGCTCCGTCCGACCCGGTGATCCTCGATCAGAAGGGTTGCCATTACACGCCGCACGTGCTCGGCATCCAGATCGGCCAGCCGCTGCAGATCGTCAACAGCGACGACACGCTTCACAACATCCACGCCCGTCCGATGGCGAATAAGGAGTTCAACCAGGGCCAGCCGATCCAGGGGATGAAGATGACGCACACCTTCAGCACGAAGGAAGTGATGGTCCCCTTCAAGTGCGACGTGCACGGCTGGATGAACGCGTGGATCGGTGTCCTGGACCACCCGTACTACGCGGTGACGTCCGCGGACGGCACGTTCTCGTTGAAGGGACTGCCACCGGGGACCTACACGATCGAGGCGTGGCACGAGAAGCTCGGCACGCAGACACAAACGGTCACCGTCGGCGAAAAGGAAACCAAGAACGTCGCATTTACCTTTAAGGCGTAGGACGCGTCCCTCGGGACCCGCCGATCGATATGCTTCCTGTTTTTGCCGCGCTGGTTGCGGCGTCCACTGCTTTGCTGATCTTCGCGGGCGGGCTCGTCACGAGCACCGGCTCAGGCCTGTCCGTTCCCGACTGGCCAAACACCTACGGCTGGTTCATGTGGACCTTCCCGCTGAGCAAGATGGTCGGCGGAATTTTCTACGAGCACCTGCACCGGCTCATCGCCAGCACCGTCGGATTTCTGATCGTCGTGCTGGCAATCTGGCTGGCGCGTGCGGAGCCGCGCGCGTGGGTTCGGCGGCTCGGCTATCTTGCGCTCGCAGCGGTGATCACGCAGGGCGTTCTCGGCGGCATCACGGTCCTGTGGTACTTGCCCGACGCGATTTCAATCGCGCACGCCAGCCTTGCGCAGATCGTCTTCTGTCTCACAACCACGATTGCACTCGTCACGTCGCCGCGGTGGAAGCGCGGCTACATCGAACCTCGAATCCCGAATCAAGAATCCCGAACCCCGGACCGGATTCTCGAACGCATCGCCATCATCACGACCGCGGCAATTTACGTGCAGATCGTCATCGGCGCGACGATGAGGCATACAGGAGCGGGGCTGGCGATTCCGGACTTCCCACTTTCCTTCGGCCATCTGATACCGACGCACTGGGACCCGAAGATTGCTATCCATTTTGCGCATCGTGTGGGCGCAGCGGCGATCACGGTGCTCATTGCGGCCACGAGCGGTCACGTTCTCTACCATCACCGCCGGCGCCGTGAACTCGTCGGCCCGGCGGTCCTCCTCGTGACGCTTGTGGCCACACAGGTCACGCTGGGCGCGTTGACGGTGCTCAGTCAGAAGCAGTTCATCATCAACTCGCTCCACGTCGTCAACGGTGCGCTCGTACTGGTGACGTCACTCGTGCTCACGCTCAGGGCACATCGCGCACGCTTTGCTGACGTGGCCGCGCGGACCGTAAAGGTCCGCGCCACAGGTGAAAGAGCTGCGTCCAGCACCAGGGTTCGCGAGGTTGGTGCATGAAGAGTTCTGCCGCTGTCGTCACGCCGGTCACCGCTCCCACGGATGCCAAGCGCGCGCAACGCACCGCGGACTTCGTGACGCTCACGAAGCCGCGCCTCAACTTTCTCGTTCTGATTACGACGCTCGGCGGCATGTACCTCGCCGCCCCTGAAGGGGTCGCCCTCCCGCTGCTCTTTCACGCGTTCGTTGGAACGGCACTCGTGGCCGGCGGCGCGGCGGCGCTGAATCAGGTGTGGGAGCACGAAACCGACAGTCTGATGCGGCGAACACGCCGGCGGCCCATTCCCGGCGGCCGCCTCCGACCAGCGGACGGCGCGTGGTTCGGAACGCTGCTCTCCGCTGCTGGACTGATCGAGCTGACATGGAAAGTGAATCCGCTTGCGTCAGCGGTCGCCGCCGCGACGCTCGTCAGCTATGTGTTCGTGTATACGCCACTCAAAACGCGCACATCGCTCTCGACGCTGGTGGGCGCAATTCCAGGCGCGCTGCCTCCGGTGATCGGTTGGGCCGCGGCGACGGGAACGATTTCGCTGGGCGCCATCGTGCTGTTCGGCATCGTGTTCCTCTGGCAGATGCCACACTTTCTCTCGCTGGCGTGGCTTTATCGTGATGACTACCGGCAGGCGCGCATCCCGCTGCTTCCCGTCCTCGAGCCCGACGGTCGCCGCACGGGACGCCAGGCGCTGCTCTACGCCGCCGCACTCTGGCCGGTGAGTCTGTTGCCTGCGGCAGTCGGACTCGCTGACGTGCCGTACAGCATTCTCGCGACGCTGCTCGGTGCAGGCCTGATTGCGCTCTCGGCGATGTTTGCGCGCGAGCGTACCACCCTCACGGCCAGGCGGCTGTTCCTGTATTCGATCATTTACCTGCCGCTGCTTTGGACCGCGCTGGTTCTCGATCGACTCTGGATCTAAACCGGAAAAACGGAAGGGCGGAAAGCTGTTGGCGAAGCTAAAAATGTGATTTCGATTTCCAATTTGCCAGCGTTGAACGCAACGCTCAATGCGGTGTCGGCCGTGTTCCTCACCGCTGGCTACATTTTGATCCGCCGCGGGCGCCGTGGCTTGCACAAGAAATGTATGCTCGCGGCGCTCGTTACGTCATCCGCCTTTCTGACCTCGTATCTCATTTATCACGCGAACACCGGCTCCCGACCCTTTCCGGGACACGGAACGATCAGGACTGTGTACTTCGGGATTTTGGTTTCACACGTTCTTCTGGCAGCGACAATTCTGCCGCTTGCGCTGACCACGGCGGCCCGTGGATTGCGTGCACAGTACGGTCGTCACGTGAAAATTGCGCGGTGGACGCTGCCAATCTGGCTGTATGTGTCGGTCACCGGCGTCGTCATTTACGTGATGCTCTACCACCTGTATTGACGGCTTCGCTTCGATGCTGAAGGGCAAATCCCCGCGGGTGTTCTGGGCACTGATTGCGATCGCGGTTCTTGGTCCGCCGATCATGTCGCTTGCTCTGCACTCGGCTCCCGATCTGCTCCAGGGTGTCATCCGCAGCATTCCCGAACCGCAGCCCGTGGAGATCCGCCCGCGCCTGTTCGTCGCCTACGGCGCACTGATCGCCGCGTCGACGCTTGCGATCCTTTATCTGTACCGCGGCCGCGGATTCGTCGTGTACTGGATCCTGAGCTGGACGATGCTGGCGGCGTCGAACACGCTGAATGCGCGCGGTTATGCGGACGCGCTCCTCGGGAGCGTCATGATCGGCCTGTCGCAGCTGCTCGCTGTCTGGTCATCGGCGCTGATTCTTCTCAGCGTGCCGCCATTTGCGAAGCGGGATCGCCAGCGCTGGACGATTCCGGTCCAGGCCGGCGCGATTACGGCTGTCTGGTTTCTTGTCTCGCCGTTCGTCGTGCCTCTGTCAGCGGTGCTCTACACAGGGGGAGCCACGTCGGCGCTGCTGAAAGGAGCGGCGGCGGGACGATTCGCGCGGGTGGCCAGGCGGACGCCGATCGTCGGCGCGTTCATGATCAGCGCCGCGCTCGGTGTGATGAGCGTGCTGGAAGCGGCCGGCGCGATTATGTCGTACCGGCCCGAGTGGACCGCCGCCTACGCCAACACGCTGCTCGCATTCACGATTGTCATGAGCATCGTCATTGCGTTGGCGATGCATCTGCTCGTGTTCGAGGACATGACGGACGAAATCCGCCGCACGAACCTCGCGCTCGCCGCCGCGAACGAGGAAGTGAAGCGGCTCGCCATCACCGATCCGCTGACGGGCTGCTACAACCGCCGCTTCTTCGACGAGATCGGCCGCCGCGAGCTGGAGCGCCATCGACGATACGGCAAAGCGCTGACCGTCATGTTCGTGGACCTCAATCAGTTCAAGCATCTCAACGATCGATTCGGGCACGACGCGGGAGACCAGGTCCTTCGCACGCTTGGCGGACTCCTGCAACGGCAGGTTCGCCAATCCGATTACGTGATTCGCTGGGGAGGGGACGAATTCCTGCTGCTCCTGACGTGCACGGCCGACGAGGCCATGCAGAAGGGCGAGGAGTTGAAGAGTGCGTTCGCTATTGAACGCGACGCCTTCGGCTTGCCCACGGACACCGGCTTGAGCGTGGGGGTCGCGGCCGTTGAGGACAGCGCGGAGACGCTGACCGATGCCATTCGCGCCGCCGACTCGGAAATGTACCGAGACAAGCTCGCCGAACGTCGGCCCGCCTGACCGACGGGCCCCGACCGCGGCGACCGTGAGTGCTTCTGCTAAGATCCGCCCATGCGGCGAACTCTTCTCTTCGCGATGCTGACCCTCACTGTGGCGGCATTGGCATCGGCGCAGACTGCCGGCAGGATTACCGGCACCATTAAAGATCCCGATGGCAAGCCGATTAAGGGCGCGACCGTCCGCGCCACGAACGAGGCCGTGAACGCCCGAATCACGTCCACCACGGACGACAAGGGACGGTTCGCCATGATTGGGGTCCGCAGCGGCCGCTGGGTAATCATGGCGGAAGCGCCGAACTTCCTGCCGATGCAGGGCACCTCCGACGTAAGCTCGAGCGTGATGCCAGTGCTTTCGTTGACGTTGCAACGCGACCCGGGACCACCGCCAGGGTCGCTGTCGAAGACGATCAGCGAAGAACTTGCCGCCGCCGAGGCACTGCACGGCGCCGGCCGCTATGACGACGCCCTCTCCGCCTATCAGGCGATTCAATCGAAGAACGCGCGGTTGACGACGGTCGATCTGATGCTGGCGACGCTCTATCGCGAGAAAGCGGCACAGGAGAAAGATGCGGCGGCGCGGCAGGCGCTGCTCGCCCGTGCGATCGCGGCGTATACCGACTTCCTGAAGAACGATGACACCAACCTCCGGGCACGCGTCGAGCTGGGCGTGACGCACATGGCGGCCGGGAATACCGACGCTGCCGCCAAGTCCTTCGAAGACGTGATTTCCGCGAATCCGAAAACGTCGGCGGCGGCCGAAGCAGCCGCACATCTCAAAGAAATCAGAAAGTAAGTGACCACGCGCGCGCCTGCCGCGCGGAAGCGCTGGCAGGCGATTGTCATCATCACGCTGTTCATGCTCGCGGTGGCCGGCGCCGCGTTCACGGGGTGGCGCTTTGCGCGCGAATCGGCCCCGCATCAGGGCCCGATTGTCCTGGTCACCATCGATGGACTGCGCGCCGACCGCCTCCCCGCGTACGGTGGACCTGCCGGAGCGACGCCCAACATCGACCGTCTCTCCGAGCGTGGCATCGTGTTCGAGCGCGCGTACGCACATTCACCGCTGACGGTCCCTGCGCATGCGGCGCTCGTCACCGGGCAACTTCCGTTCGACAACGGCGTTCGCGACGAGGGCGGTTTTGCACTCAAGGATCAGGCGCGGACAATCGCCAGCCTGCTGCGCAACCGAGGCTTCAGCACGGGCGCCGCCGTTTCCTCTTTCTTGCTGCGTCGAACGACGGGGCTGGCACAAGGTTTCTCCTTCTACGACGCGGACATCCCTGACCAGCCGCTCGAGGAAGGTGTCCTGCCGCAGCGTTCAGGCACGGCGACGTTCGAAGCCGCAGAGCGGTGGATGAAGTCGCAGTCTGGACAGCGTTACTTCCTGTTCCTGCAGATCGACGCACCGTCGGCGGACACCGTCGTCGGACGTCTGGTGGACGCGCTCAAACAGACGAAACGTTACAACGACTCGACAATCGTTCTCACCGCGGATCATGGCGACGCGAGCGACGGCACCACGCTGGACGACAGATCGCTGCGAGTGCCGTTGATCGTCAAGCAACCCGGTGAAGCCGGCGCCGGACGACGCGTGCCGCTCCCCGTCCAGCACATCGACCTGCTGCCGACGTTGCTCGATCTCGTCAGGGCACCGATGCCATCCGGCCTCCGCGGGCGTTCGCTGCGGGCGATTCTCGACAAAACCGGCGGCTTCGTGCCGGATCAGCCGATCTACGCCGAGCTGCTGGCGCCCTCCCTCCGCTTCGATGGGCGGCCGCTCTTTGCGTTGTCCAATGCCTCGTACCGGTTGATTCGCGGCGCAACCGATGACGTGCAATCGCTGGTCGCGGACGCCCCGAAGCCGGATTCGATGCGGTATCAACAGTTGGGCGCTCTGCTCGACAAGCTGCTGCAGGGACACATCGTCGAGGCGTCCATGCCCGTTGCCCAGGCGGATGAAGATCGCCTCGCCGCCTTCGGGTACCTTCGCGGGCTTCGTCCAGCACCAGTGGCACCTCTCGCACCCGTTGCACCTGTCGCACCTGTTGCACCTGTTGCACCCCTCGCACCGACCATCAGCCCTGACGTCCAGCGCGAGGTCACCGCGTCGCACCAAAGGGCCGCCACGCTGGTGGCGCAGCGCCGGTATTCGGCCGCGGTCGATGCGCTGCGATCCATTGCCGCCCGACATCCTGACCTCGTGAGCATCCAGTATCAGCTCGCGCAGCTGCTGGCGCGCATGGGGCGCACCGACGACGCCGTGAAAGCGTTCGACACGGCAGCCAGCTCGCGTGCGGACGACCCGGAAATCCCGCTGGCGCTCGCCTCGACGCTGCTGCACGCGCGTCGCGCCGAAGAGGCCGCGATGCAGGCCGAACAGGCGGTGCTGCTCGCGGACACCACCATGGATGCGCGCATGAAGGCGGCGGCGCACGAAATGGCGGCGCGGGTCGCGCTCGTGCGGGACGAATTCGATGCCGCCAGGCAGCATGCGGCTGATGCCAGGGCAGCGGATCCACGCGACCCGATGCCGCAGTTCGTGGCCGGCTCGATCGCCTACATCGATGGAAAGTACGAGGACGCTCTAGCGGCGTTCAAAGAGGTGGCGGCAGCCCTGCAGCCATCGGGGATGACGCTGGCGGACCTGCATCTGAATCTCGGCAACACGTACGCGCGTCTCGACCGATACGCGGAGGCCGAAGCCGAATTTCAGGAAGAGCTGCGAGAGTATCCGCACAACATCGGCACCTACGCCAGCCTCGCGATGCTGTATCGCGCTTCGAATCGTCAGCAGGCCGTGGAGCGGGTGATTGGCGATCTGGTTGAGGCCGCGCCGACGCCCGAGGGCTATTCGATGGCCGCCAGATTGTGGGTCATCGTCGGCGAGCGCGGACGCGCCGAGGCGCTTCGTTCAGACGCGCGGCGTCGGTTCCGGGGCGACCCGTCGCTCGCCCTCCTCGGAACGTCCCGATAACGCAACCAGCCCGAGCCCGATTCCAGCCCAAAACAGGTTCCTGACTTTTCTCACGACGGCCAGCGCAACGCCTGCGGCCGGATTCAGCGACAGGATCGGCGCCAGCGCGCCCGACGAAGCTTCATCGATCCCCACGCGGAAGGGGACGAACTTGAAGACGGCCGTGATCACCCGGTTCAACGCCTCGAACCCGATCGCCTGCACCAAGGTTGGACTTCGGGCGCCGAGGAGCCACTCCAGCGTGATGAACACCTCGACCACCGCGAGCGCGTGAAACAGGAGATCGAGCACGAACACGCGCCAGAGGCGACGCGGGTGACCTCCCGAGAAGCGGACGGCTTCGTCGCGAATCGTGGCGAGCCGTTCGCGCCACCGCGGACGCGCGCCTCTCGCCGGGTTCCAGGTGCCGCGGATCGCACGGAGGGCGCCCGCCGTTCCCGCGATCATCGCCGCAAGCGCGGCGACACCAGCGGCAACCCAGCTCCGAGGCATCGGCACGTTGATGACCAGGACGAGGACTCCGATGCCGACCATGGCGAGCACCGACGCGGCGTAGACCAGGTTTTCGACGGCAAGAGAGGCGATCGACTCGCGAGGCGCAAGGTGATGTCGCGTCAACAGCACTTTCGTCGGCTCGCTGGCGAGCAGGCCGAGCGGCGTCACGTTACCGACAGCGTCGCCGGCGACAAACGCTGCGAGCGCGCGCGGCAAAGGGAACCGGACGGTTGGCGGCAGGCACCACCGCCAGCATTCCGCACGGATGACAAACCGGACACCCGCGAGAGCGAGAATGAGAACGAGGCCCCAGCCGACGCGCTGGATACCATCGACGATCTCGGCCGTGCCAGCCCGGCGGACTGCGTAGGCGAAGAGCGCTGCGCCTGCGAACGCTGAAGCGAGGGTGATGAGGTGACGGCGCATCGCGAGCTCAAGGCTCAAGGCTCATGACTCAAGCCGCTCTGAAGCCTTGAGCCCTGAGCCTATCAGCGAAGGCGTGACGCTTCGAGCTGCTTGAACGTCTCTTCGATGAGCCGCTCGTTGTCTTCGCGGGAGACGTTGCGCTGGAGGATCTTGGACGCAATCCCGACGGACAGATCCACCGTCTCCTGGCGAATCTGCTGCACCGCCCGGGTGGTTTCGAGCTCGATCTGACGCTCGGCGTTTCGAAGCAGCGAGGCCGCTTCGGCGCGCGCCTTCTCCTTCATCTCCTCGCGGAAGCGGTCGGCGTCGGAGCGGCTGCGGGACACGATCTCCGCTGCCTCGCTTCGTGCCTGTGCGAGCAGCTTCGCCGACTCAGCGTGAATGCCTTCGAGCTCCTGCTTCGCCCGCCGCGCATCGTCGAGCGCCGTGCGGATCGACTGCTGCCGGTTGTCGAGCGCCTCGAGCAGCGGCTTCCACGCGAACTTCGCGAGGAGCGCCACGAGGACCAGGAAGACGAGGATGGTCCAGATGTAGAGCCCCGGATCCGGCTGGACCAGTGGGTTCATGACACGCTCCCTATTTGAGAAGGACGATCAGCAGACCGAACACTTCCGCCAGAATGGCGACGCCTTCGAGCAGGAAGAGCGGCAGGTACGCCGCACCGGTGATCTGGCCGCTTGCGCTCGGCTGGCGGGCCACGCCTTCGGCGATTGCCGCCGCGAGCCGGCCGATGCCGATGCCCGCGCCGATGACCGTCAGGCCGAATCCGATGCCGGCCCCCATGTATGCCAGTGCGATGTCCATTCGTCTCTCCTCCGCGTCAGAA
>Ga0075425_100008435_pt1 | contig 10927 bp, 7 predicted proteins | sample SoiMethybrSBSTD4_FD_75300 | JGI IMG/M metagenome (GOLD analysis project Ga0075425, IMG submission 75300) | Bulk soil microbial communities from a Populus tree surrounding site in Tennessee, USA - Soil MetaG P. TD hybrid SBSTD4 | ecosystem: Environmental > Terrestrial > Soil > Tree plantation...
GTGGCCATCGCCCTCGCGCGAGGATCGGGCGGACCGGGCACGGCCTCGCTGGCCCTCGCGGGAATCGTAGGCTTCGTCGGCTACGGCGTGAGCCTCGTGCTGTTCGTCATCGCTCTGCGCCACCTCGGCACGGCACGAACCGGCGCGTACTTCTCCCTCGCCCCCTTCTTCGGCGGTGTCCTCGCGGTCCTCGTCCTCCACGAAGCCGTCACCGCGCGGCTGCTCGTGGCCGGCGCCCTCATGGCCCTGGGGGTGTACCTGCACCTGACGGAGCGTCACGAGCACGAACACGAGCACGAGCAGCTCGCCCACGAGCACCGTCACGTTCACGATGAGCACCACCAGCATGTCCACGACGGCTCGGAGCCGCCGGGAGAGCCCCACTCGCACTGGCACGTGCACTTGCCCATGCGGCACAGCCATCCGCACTATCCCGACGTTCACCACCGGCACACCCACTGAGCATCCCGCCTACTATCACCCTCGGGCTGGGTCTTCTCGAGGAAGGAAGACGAGCAGTTGCCGTTGATCCGCCGTGGGCCGGGGTGACGGCGTGGCCGGCCGAGCTATTCTGGCTCCTGCAGTCCAGCCTCCGCGCGAGCGAGCCAGAATCGCATGTCCATCTCTCGGTACAGTCTCGTCGCCGACCTCAGGTGCTCGTGGGCCTTCGCCCACCGACCCGTCCGTTGGAGGACTTCACCGAGATGAAGGTGGCAATGGGCGGCGAGTGGCCGAGCCCCGAGGCTATCGGCGAGGGCGAGCGCTTCCCGGTAGTAGCCGTCGGCTTGCTCGACATCGACGGGATCATGGTGGGAGGCGATCTGGCCGAGCAATCGGAGACACCAGGCCTCGTGATTGCGTTCCCCGTGCCGCCGTGTCAGCGACAAGGCTTCCTGAGCACGGGTCAGAGCCTCGTCGAGCCGCTCCTCGAGGAGATAGGCTTCACTGAGCCACCCGAGCTGCATCGCCCTGCTGACGCCCATTGCGCTCATCGTGGACGCGCTCTCGATCACCTCGGCGAGGAGACGGCGGGCTTCCGCCGGCCTCGCCGAGAGGACGTGCGCGTAACCGAGACGAGCGAACACGGCCCAGGGCGGGAGGCGCCACTCGACGATGAGGCCGCGAGCACGCTCCAGTGCCGCGAAGGCGTGCTCGAGATCTCCCTGAGCGAGTGACACGCTGCCCGCCCCTGCCAGGGCTTCCGCAAGCGTGAATGGGTGGTCAGCGGCTTCCGCTATCTGGACGGCCTCTCGAGCATGCGCTCGTGCGTCCTCGAAACGTCCCAGATTCGACAGGGTCAGGGCGAGCCAGCTGTGGGCCCAGGAGGTGAACAGGACGGATGGTTGGGAGGACTCGTGGCTACTCCTCGCCACGCACCGCGAGAGCAGCTCGAGAGCCTTGCCGAACTCTCCGATGGCAAAGTACGCCTGTCCCGTCCGATACTGCGCCTCGAACTCGAGCTCTCGATCGTCTGTGTCCGCCGCGATGGCTATCGCCCGCTCCCCGACCTCGATGGCTTGTCGATGCTCTCCGGCAACGTTCCGGAGTCTCGCGCAGATGTCGGCGAGGATCCGCCCCAGGCGAGCACGATCGCCGAGTCGGACGGCCAAGCCTTCCGCCTCCCGCATGACCCTGAGAACGTCCTGGTATCGTCCGAGCGCAGCGAGCGCGATCCGCAGCTCGAGTCGCGCGTCGATGGCATGCTCGAGAGTGTCTCGGGTCTCGGGCAGGCGTCCCAGGGCGCGCAGCGCGTCGTTCAGCAACTCGGTGGCGACCACGTATGAGGACCGAGCGATCGTCTTCCGTCCCGCCTCCCGCAGGTACTCGACCGCTCTGTCCCAGGCTTCCGCGCCAACCGCGTGTCGGGCCAGGACCTCGACCTCGCCGGCGGGCTGGTCAGCCGGCCGACGCTCCAGGGCTTCCAGGATGTTCCGATGCAGCCCACGCCGTCGCTCCTGCAAGAGGCTGGCGTGGGTCACCTCGTGGGTGAGGGCATGCTTGAACGTGTACTCGTGCTCCGGGAAGAGCCGCGCCTCGTAGAAGAGCCCGGCCGCCTCGAGCCGAGCAAGCCTTCCGCGCAACTCCTCGTCGGCAGTCCCGCTGATTTCTCCGAGCAGCGCAACCGGGACGTCCCTGCCGATCACGGACGCCGCCTGGAGCAGCCGCTTGTCCTCCGGCGGGAGCCGGTCGATCCGGGCGGCGAGCAACGCTTGCACCGTTGCCGGGACGTGAACATCACGGACGTCCGTCGTGAGGCGGTACGCACCCCGCTCGCCCACGAGAGCTCCCGTCTGCGCCAGAGCGTGGACACTCTCCTCCAGGAAAAAGGGATTACCCTCGGTGCGTTCGATCAGGAGGCGCTTCAGCGGTACCAGGCCGGGGTCCTGTCCCACCAAGCCCTCGAGCAGAGCCTCCGCACTCTCCAGCACGAGAGGAGCGATACGGAGCTCGCAAACGCCGGGCTTGCTCTGCCAACCGGGGTCATGCTCGGGCCGATAGTTCACGAGGGCGAGCACCGGCACCGTCGCCACACCTTCCACCAGGCTGTCGAGGAGGGCCTGTGTCTCAGGGTCGATCCAGTGAAGGTCTTCGACCACGAGCACGAGAGGTTGCATCCGGCTCTCGCGCCATAGGAGGCGCTCGAGGGCATCGAGCGTGACCTGGCGGCGATGAGGCGGCTCGAGGTTCCCGAGTCCGTCCCCTTCGGGAAGGACATCGAAAAGCCAGAAAATGGGCGGGAGGAGGTCTCTCAGAGACTCGTCCAGGGTGAGCACGTGTCCGGTGATCTTGGCGCGGATCGACCGCAGGTCGTCACGATCGTCGATCCGGAAGTAGGCACGTAAAAGATCGATGACCGGGCGATAGCTCTTGGCCTGCCCATAGGAGAGACAGCTCGTCTGGAGGACTCTGCAGCCGCGGACGCTGTCGGAATGCGTCAGCTCATGGAAGAGACGAGACTTGCCCATCCCCGGATCACCCACCACGGCCACGACCCGGCCACGCCCCTGGCGGGCCTCTTCGAGAGCGGACTCGAGCTGCTCCATCTCCGCATTGCGCCCGACGAACTGGCTCAAGCCTCGGAGGACCGCGGCCTGAAACCGAGTCGTGACCCGCCCCGCCGCGATCACCTCGCTGACCTCGACGGGCGTCTCGAGACCTCGCACCGGCATGGTGCCCACCGGCTGGATCTGGACGAAGCTCTCCACGAGACGGCGGGTCTCGGCAGTGATCCAGATCGCTCCGGGCGGAGCGAGCTGCTCCATGCGGGCCGCCAGATGAGTGGTCTGGCCGACCGCCGTGTAGTCCATGCGGAGGTCCGACCGGATGGAGCGGACCACCACCTCGCCGGAATTCAGGCCGACCCGGATTCGCACGGTGATGCCGTGGCTCCGAAACGCCTCGACGGCGTATCGCTTCACCGCTTCCTGCATCCGCAACGCGGCGTAGCAGGCTCGCACCGCATGATCCTCATGGGCGAGAGGGGCGCCGAACAGCGCCATGATCCCGTCGCCCATCACCTGGTTCACCGTCCCCTCGTAGTGGTGAACCGCCTCCATCATGCGCTCGAGCACCGAATCGAGGAGCTGGCGGGCCTCCTCGGGATCACGATCGGCGAGAAGCTCCATCGATCCTCTGAGGTCGGCGAAAAGCACGGTGACCTGTTTGCGCTCCCCTTCGAGGGCCGCCTTCGAGGTGAGAATTCGTTCGGCTATCTCCGTCGGCGTGTAGGCTCGGGGAGAACTGAACTTGCCTTCCTGGACCTCCATGAGCGCGGCTCTCGATTTCCCACAGCCCCCGCAGAACTTCTCGGTATCCTCATTGGCGAAGCCGCACGCCTCGCACACGGAGCCCAACGACAGGCCGCATTCGGCGCAAAAGCGGCGCTCCTCGCGATTCTCGGTCTGGCACCGCGGACACTGCACGTTCAGGCCTCCCCGATGCCTCTCATCGTCGAGGCGCCGTTGATCGTGGACGCTCGCGCGTTAGATCTCCTCAACGTCCATTCCCCAGTGAGCTCTGCGTCCGCGGCCATCCGGCTCAGGCGGAGATCCAGGTCGTGATCAGGCGCCCCGCCGTCTTGAATCCAGCCACCAGGGGCCAGCGGCTCCGCAGGATGCCGAGAGCCGCCCCCGCGATCATGAGCCTGAAGACCCCGAGCTTGGTCAGGGTGAGAGCGAGCAGCGTCGCGGCCAGGATGGCGATAGCGAACGGATCGGGCAGCGCGGCCGGCACGAGCCGTGCGAGGGACACGGTGAGGACACCGATGACGGCGGGGGCCATCCCCTTCATCACCGCGCGCATCCCGGCGAGCTTCCTGACACGATCGAGGACCGGGAGAATGACCAACATGATCACGAAGGAAGGCAGGAACGCCGCGGTAGCGGCGACCACGGCGCCCGCCGCGCCCGCCACCTTGTATCCGACATAGGCCGCGATCATCAGCACCGGCCCGGGCGTGAGCTGACCGAGCGCCAGGCCGTCGACGAACTCGCGCGGGGTGAGCCAGCCGAACTGCCCGACCACCTGATCCTGGATGAAGGCGATCATGGTCAGCCCGCCCCCGATCGTGAATGCGCCGACCTTGAGGAAGTACGCCCCGATGTCCACGAGACTCTGAGGATCCGGCACTCCACGCGCGACGACGGCGCCCGACGCGGGGCCGTTCACCCACCAGGCCGCCACGACCACAGCTACGAATGTTGCCGAGCAGAGAAGCACCGGCCAGGGTCGCCCGGAGTGAAAGAGGACGAAACCCGCGAGGCCGGCCAGGATCAGGATCGCCACGATCCCGACGGGCGTGGCCACCGCGGCGGCGGCCGCCAGCAAGCCGATGGCAATCTCCGGCACGGTGCTCATGGCCGACTTGCCGAGGCGATACACCGCGATGGCGAAGAGGCCGATGACGACCGGCCCCAGACCGTAGAGGGCGCTGCGGGCGACCGGCGTGACGCCCAGGCTCGCGTAGGCGATCGTCAAGCCGAGCATGATGAGGAAGGCGGGCAGGACGAAGCAGAGCCCACCGATCAGTCCGCCCCACCACCCACCGCGCGCGTATCCGAGGAAAATGCCGAGCTGGGTCGCCGTAGCGCCGGGTACCATGTTCGCGACCGACAGGCCCTCGAGGAAGCGCTCCTTCGACACCCATTTCCGCTTCTCCTGCAGCTCGGCCTGCATGATCCCCATGATGGCTGGTCCACCGTAGGACGTGGCGCCGAGCCGGACGAGCGAGGCGGCGACTTCCTTCAGGCCCTCCGAGGGCGCGGCGGCCGGCGTCTTCATTTCGTGGGAATCCCGGTCACCTCCAAGTCCGTGAACTCCGTCACCGAGTCCGCCTTGGTCCAGAGGCCCAGCCACCCGCCCGTGAACGTCCTGTCCTCGTGGTCCAGGAGCAGCGCCTCGTCCAGGTACGCCTGGATCCTCGGCCCCTTCGCGACCACGCGGATGCGGTGCCATTCGCCCAGCTTGGGCTCGGTCACCTTCGCCGAAGCGATGGTGCTCCGCTTCCCGTTCACGATGGTGTAGAGACGGAAGTTGTTTTCGAGCGCGTTGGCCCTCACGAGGAGGTAGTTCCGGCCATCCTTGGCGCGCAGGATGATGCCTCCGCTTGCATCCTCCTTCCCGGAGATGGGGCGAAAGCGTACGGCGACGTCCACATCGTCGAACTTCTTCTCCTCGAGGAGCGCGACGGCCCACGGCTGCGTCTCGACCACCTGGGCGAGCACCTGGCGGCCGCCGGAGGGGCGATGCACCCACTGGCCGGCCACGAACTTCCACTTGGGATTCTCCTTGCCGAGATCGTCTTTCATGGTGATTTTCTCCGGCGCCGTGATGGCAATCGGTTGCACGTCGAGGGCGGCATCCACTGAAAGTGGGAGGGTCACCAGGAGCGCGAGAAGAGCGGTGAGAGTACGTTTCATGGATCCTCCTTCCCCCTGAGGGTCGTCTCTCGTCGGATCATGAGGCTTGCTGGACCGGACGCCACTGAAGACTCGCTGACTTTTCTGTCAGGATCGGCCGAGGGCGCCGGCTCGGCTCAGCATCCCGGCACGGGCAGGACGATCCGGAAGAGCGCCCCGTTTCCATGCTCGCTCTCGAGCTCCACGCGCCCCCCGTTCGCCTCGACGGCCCAGCGTGCGGTGGCCAGGCCGAGCCCCACCCCTCCATGGTCGCGCGATCGCCCGTCGTCCACCCGGTAGAAGCGCTCGAAGATTCGACCCTGATGCGCCGCCGGGATGCCGGGACCACTGTCCTCGACCTCGATGGCGACCTCTCCGGAGCGCCGCTGCTGTACGGACAGCCGGATCGCGCCCGCTCGGGGCGTGTACTTGATCGCATTGTCGAGGAGATTGACCAGACCCTGTCGAAGGATCGCCGGGTCGCATCGCACGGAGACGGGCGAGCCAGCGTCGATGGTCAAGGTCTGCTCCTTCTCCTCGGCGAGGACCTTGAGATTGTCCGCGACGCTCCCCACGAGGGCGTTCAGGCTCACCATCTCGAAGGCAGGCCGGATCCGGCCCGAATCTCCCCGCGTCAGGGTGAGCAGGCTCTCCACGAGGTGCGTCAGGCGGCCCACCTCCTCGAGCATGCTCCCGATCACCTCACGATAGGCCGGCACGCTCAGGCTCCGCTGGAGCGCCACCTCGCCGACGCTGCGGAGGGCGGCGAGCGGCGTGCGCAGCTCGTGCGATGCATCCGCGGTGAATCGCCGGAGCTCCTCGAACGCCGCCTCGAGACGGGCCAGCGTGTCGTTGAAGACGCGGGCGAGCTGGCCGAACTCGTCCTGCTCGTTCTCGACATGGAGGCGCGCCGACAGGGACTCGGCGGTGATGGTGCGCGCGGTCTCGGCCATGGTCGCCACCGGCGCCAGCATGCGGCCCGCGAGAAAGTAGCCGCCCCCCATCGCCAGCGCCACCGCGCACGGGACGCCGGCGGCGAGGATGATGCCGAGTGTCCGGAGCGTCTGCCGCACCATCGCCTCGTCCCGGGCGGCCACGATGTGGTGGGACGAGTCACCGAGCGCGCTCACTCGATATGGTGCCGGCCCAGACGGGGGCCAGCCCGGCGTCCGGTACACGACGGTACTGCCCTCCGTCACCTCGAAGTGCGCAACGCCCATCCGGTGAGCCAGCTCTCCCAGGTCCCCCGTCTCCTCCCGATAGACGGTCTCGATGGTCGCCAGATCGACCTCGATCTGCCGATCGAGCGCGGCGTACAGGCGGGCCCGCACGAAGCCGAAGATCCCAACGGCGAAGGCGCAGATCACGAGGGCGAGCACGCCGGCATGCCACAGGGTCAGCCGCCACCGGACGCTCGGCATCATCCCTCACCGCCCCGCACGACGAATCCCACCCCCCGGACGGTGTGGAGCAGCATCGTCTCGAACGGATCGTCGATCTTCCGGCGCAGCCGGGCCACCGTCACGTCGATCACGTTGTCCAGCGGCGTGGCTCGCGCCGTCACGTGCCACACGTCGCGCGCCAGCATCTCCCTCGAGACCACGTGCCCGACGTGGCGGAGCAGGTACTCGAGGAGCTCGAATTCCTTCACGGTGAGCTCGAGGGGCTGTCCCGCCCTCGTCACCCGGCGCGTCATGACATCCATGGTCAGGTCCTTCAGCTGCAGTCGCAGGGCCTGATCCGGACGACCCCGCCGCAGCAAGGCCCGGATCCGCGCCAGGAGCTCCGGGAATGCGAAGGGCTTGACGAGGTAGTCGTCGGCCCCACTGTCGAGCCCCTGCACCCGATCGTCGACGGTGTCCTTGGCCGTCAGGATCAGCACCGGCGTCTGGTGCCCTCGCTTGCGGAGCGTGGTGAGCACCTCGAGGCCGCCGCGCCCCGGCAACATGAGATCGAGCACCACGAGATCGAAGGCGTCGTGGTTCGCGAGGAAGAAGCCTTCCTCGCCCGTGGACGCGACGGTCACCTCATAGCTCTCCGCCTCGAGCCCGTCGCGGAGGGCCCTGGCAAGCTTCCTTTCATCCTCGACGACCAAGACTCGCAAGGCGCCGCGAGTATAGCCAGCCCCTGCGTGCGTGGCACCTGACATGAATGTCAGGAAGTCTTCAGGAGCAGAAGCGACTCGAGCTCGCATGATGACACCTGGGCCGCACCAGAGTCGGCCCTGACGCGATCACCGTTCACACGCAAGGAGGCACACCATGACCCGCATCGTGGCATTCGCCCTCCTCACCGGCATCAGCCTGGCTGTCTTGTCCTCCACGCTCCCCGCTCGGTCGGAGTCCACCGGCGAGCGAGCAGCCCTGGCTCGCGAGCTCCAGAGCGCCTGGCTTCCGCTCGAGAGCGCCATGGTGCTGAGCCAGAGTGAAGGCACGCCCATCTCCGCCAAGTACGAGATCGACGACGGCACCTTCCAGCTCTCCGTCTACACCATGAAGGCCGCCGGCTTCTCCGAGGTCATCGTCGACTACAGCGCCGGCACGATCACGAAGGTCGAGACGATCACGGACGCCGGTGATCTCGCCGCCGCCCGGGCCCAGAAGGATGCGTTGGCGAAGGCAACCCGCACGCTCGGAGAGGCCACGGCTGAGGTGGTGAGGCAGCATTCCGGGTACCGTGCCGTGAACGCCGTACCGAGCCTCGACGGAGAGGATCCGGTAGTGGAGGTCATCCTGTTCAATGGAACTGATTGGAAGACCGTGACGGGGCGCCTCGATTAGGCGACGAGTCGCTGCCCGAGGCCTGATGGCTTCGCGGACCATGCTCGAGCTGCTCCGAGCTAGCCGCCGCTGCGCCAATCCCACCCGGCGGCCTCGAGCTCGAGCCACGCCGCAAAGCGGCCGCCGCTGGCCACGAGCGCAATGGGTGGTCCCGCTTCCACCACCCGTCCCTTCTCGAGGACGATCACACGATCGGCGTCCCGCGCGCTCGTGAGGCGGTGCGCGATCGACAGCACGGCGACTCCGCGGGTGAGCACCCGCTCGCGGAGCGCTGTGCGGAACGCCGCGTCACTCGCGTTGTCGATGGCTGAGGTAGCCTCGTCCAGCAGCAGCACGGCGGGGCGATGGACGAGCGCACGTGCCAGCGCCAGGAGCTGCCGCTGTCCTGCGGATAGTGCTGTTCCGGCCCCACTGACGCTCCCGCTGAGCCGCGTGCGATAGCCGTGCGGGAGCGCCCGGATGAACGCATCAGCTCCCGCGATCGCCGCCGCCTCGTACACGTCGGTCTCGGCAACCCCGGCGTCCCCCAGCGTCAAGTTGTCGAACACCGTGCCCGAAAACAGCTGAACGACCTGGGGCACGACGCCGAGCACCCGCCTGCGCCGTCCATCGCCAAGGCTCGCAGGATCCTCGCCGGCCACGGCGATGCGGCCGGTCCACGGCCGGTAGAGCCCGGTCGCCAGCTGCACCGCCGTGCTCTTGCCCGCGCCGGTGCGGCCCACCAGGGCGACATGCTCGCCCGGGGCAACGTGGAGCGACACGCCATGCAGGATCGGCTGTCCGTCCGCATACCCGAAGCGCACACCATCGAGGGCCAGCGCCTTCGTGGGGCGATCGTCGCCGGGGTGGCGGCGCTCCGGGGGGCAAGTCTCGTTCGGGGCGAGGGCGAAGGTGTCGAGGATCCGCTCCGCGCCAGCCATCGCGCCCTGCAGGGTCTGCCACTCCTCGCCGAGCGCCGTGATCGGCTGAAAGAAGCGCTGCAAGAGCAGGAGGAACGCCGTCAGCGTGCCGAGGGAGATGCCCGTCGCCCCGAACGCCGGTCCCGTGCCGACGGCGAGGAGTGCGGCAACGGCCGTGGCGCTGAGGATCGCGGTCATGGGCGTGTAGAGCGCCGAGTAGAATGACGAGCGATTGGAGGCGGCCAGCCCCCGGCGTAGGACCTCGCGAAACCCGGCCACGAACTCCGGCTCGCGCCCGAACGCACGGATCACCTCGATGCCCCGGAGATCCTCCTGGAGACGGGTGTTGACGGCCGCCACCGCCACCCGGGTGTCTCGTTCCGCCTGCCTGACGCGGAGCTGCATCATTCGCGTCACGATCACGAGCGGGACCGCGATGACGGCGGCCAGCGCACTCAGCGTGGGGCTCAGCGCCATCATCGCGGCAGCGATTGTCACGAGTCGCACCAGGTTGGCCACCAGCAGGGCGACGCCGGACGAAAACACGGTGTCGAGGGTGTCCACGTCGGCGGTACACCGGCTGATCACGTCGCCGATCGCCACGCGGTCGAAGTAGCTTGCGGGCAGCCGCTGCACATGGGCAAAGAGCCGGGTGCGCAGCTCGCTGAGCAGCCCCTGCGCCGCGGTCGCGGCGATGTACCCGTAGAGGAAGGTCAGACCCTGCATCGCGGCCACGGCCAGCAGGTAGAGCAGCGCCAGCCCTCGCAGGCCGTCTCCGTTGCCCGCAGTGAGATGTCGATCGACGATGTCGCGGAGCACCAGCGGCGGAATCAGCTCCATCGCCGCGGCGGCCAGGACCAGGATGCCCACCACGATCACCGATCCCCGCCACTGGGCCACCAGCGGCCCGAGGCCCCGGAGCACCGGGACGGGGGCTGGCCCGACCGTGGAACCCGTGGAACCCGTACCGGCCATTGAGCTCATCGCGCGGCGGTCTCCGTTGCGGGCGCCTCCGCGACTCGCTGAGCTCGGCAGATACGCGCGTACAGCCCGTCAGCGGCCAGGAGCTCGCCGTGGGTTCCCCTTTCCGCCACCCTGCCGTTGGCGAGAACCACGACGAGATCCGCATGCGGAAAGCCCGCGAGGCGATGCGAGCAGAGGACGATGGTCGCCCGATGCTCAGGTGGGGCGTCGGGTCCGAAGGCGTGCCGTAGTGAGCCGATGATGGCCGCCTCGGTGGCGACGTCCACCGCGGAGAAGGGGTCGTCGAGCACCAGCAGCCCGGGAGCATGAGGCGCCGCGGTGGCAATGGCGCGGGCGAGGCCGATGCGCTGCCGCTGCCCGCCGGAGA
>Ga0075425_100008436_pt1 | contig 10926 bp, 8 predicted proteins | sample SoiMethybrSBSTD4_FD_75300 | JGI IMG/M metagenome (GOLD analysis project Ga0075425, IMG submission 75300) | Bulk soil microbial communities from a Populus tree surrounding site in Tennessee, USA - Soil MetaG P. TD hybrid SBSTD4 | ecosystem: Environmental > Terrestrial > Soil > Tree plantation...
TAGTTGCCCGCGATCTTCCCGCCCTCGTAGTTGTCGGAGCCGATGTAGGAGTCGACGGTGATCCCCGCGTCCTTGGCCGCCTGCGGATCCACGCGCGTGTCCACCACCACCACGCGGATGCCCGCCTTGTTGGCCTTGGCGATGGCGGGCGCGATCTCTTTCGACCCGGACGGGGTCACGAGCAGCACCTTGATCCCGGTCTGGATGAGGTTCTCGATGATCTGCATCTGCTTGTCGACGTCGACCTCGCGCTCGGCCGCCTGCACGGTGAGGTTGACTCCGAGCCGCCGGGCCGCCTCCTGCGCGCCCCGCTCCATGTCGATGAAGAAGGGGCTGTTCAGGGTCTTGAGCACGAGGGCGACGCGCGGGGCCTCCGGCGCCGCGCTCGTCTTCGCCTCTTCGCCGCGCGGCCCGCATCCCGCCGCCGCGAATGCCGCCGCGACCATCACTGCCAACGTGCGCTTCACCATGGTTTCCCTCACTTGGCCGACGGTTTGAGCATCGAGTCCACGAGCACGGCGGTGATGATGACGATCCCGATCACGATCTGCTGGAAGAACGAAGACGTGCCCAGGAGGTTGAGGCCGTTGCGCAGCACGCCCATGATGAGAGCGCCGATCAGGGTGCCGTGCAACGTGCCCACGCCGCCGGAGAGGCTGGTGCCGCCGATGACGGTGGCGGCGATCGCGTCGAGCTCGTAGTTGATCCCGGCGATGGGCTGGGCGGAGTTGAGCCGCGCCGTCAGCAGGGCCGCGGCCAGCCCGCTGGCCACGCCGGAGAGCACGTACACCATCGTCTTGTGGAACCCCGCGCTGATCCCGCTCAGGCGCGTGGCCTCCTCGTTGCCGCCGATGGCGTAGACGTACCGCCCGAACCGCGTCCGCGTCAACAGGAAGTGCCCGATCACGTAGAGGGCGATCGTGATGACGATGGGGGCGGGAATGCCCAGCACCCGCGCCGTCGAGAGCTGCCGGAAGCCCGCGTCGAACCCCGAGATGGGCCGGCCGGACGTGAAGACGAGGGCGGCGCCGCGGGCGATGCTCATCATGCCCAGGGTGGCGATGAAGGCGGGGAGGCGCCCCTTCGTGATCAGGAGCCCGTTGACGAGCCCGCTCGTGCCGCCGACCACCAGGCCGGCGAGGATGGCGGCGGGAACGGGCCAGCCCGCTTGCAGGGCCGAGGCCAGCACGACCCCCGAGAGGGCGAGCAGGGAGCCCACGGAGAGGTCGATCCCGCCGGAGAGGATCACGAACGTCATCCCCAGGGCGATCACGGCGTTGATGCTCGTCTGCTCCATCACGTTGAGCAGGTTCGAGACGGTCAGGAAGTACTTGTTGAGGAAAGACAGCAGGACGACGAGGGCGACCAGGCCGACCAGCGTGCCCAGCTCGCGCGCGCGGCGGGCGGTGGCGCCTTTCAGCACGTGGACTTCAACTGGCCTGGCCGAGGGCGAAGGCCAGGACCTCGGCCTGGGTGGTGCGCGTGGACTCGAGCTCGGTCACGACGCGCCCCCCCCGCATCACGAGCACGCGGTCGCTCATGCCCAGGACCTCAGGCAGCTCGGAGGAGATCATCAGGATGCCCTTGCCCTCCGCGGTGAGCGTGTTCATGAGCTCGTAGATCTCGATCTTGGCGGGCACGTCGATGCCGCGCGTCGGCTCGTCCACGATGAGCAGGTCCACGCTGGCGGCCAGCCACTTGGCGAGCACGACCTTCTGCTGGTTCCCGCCGGAGAGGAGGCGCGCGGGCTGGGCGAGGTTCGGGGTCTTGATGCGCAGGTCGGCGACGCTGCGCCCGGCCAGCGCGGACTCGGTGGCCGCGCGCACCACGCCCCAGGAGGAGAGGCGGCGCGTGTTCGGCAGGGCCACGTTGCGCTCGACGGAGAGGCCGAGCACGAGCCCCTGCGTCTTGCGGTCCTCGGGGACGAGGCCGACCCCGTGCGCGAGCGCGTCCGAAGGATGCCGGATCACGACGGCCCGGCCCTTCAGGGTCACCCTCCCCGACTGCGCCGGCTCCGCGCCCACCAGCGTGCGCGCGAGCTCCGTTCGCCCGGCGCCGAGGAGGCCAGTGAGGCCGAGGATCTCCCCGCGCCGCAGGGTGAAGCTCACGTCGCGGACGTGAGCCCCGCGCGTGAGGTGCTCGACGCGCAGCAGCTCGTCGCCGGGGGCGCGGCGCCGCCGTGGGAAGTGCTCGCCGACCTCGCGGTCCGCCATGAGCCGCACGAGCTCCGGGATGGGCGTGCCCCGCGCGGGGAGCGTGGTCACGCGACGCCCGTCGCGCATCACGGTCACGCGATCGCCGATGCGCGCGACCTCCTCCAGGCGGTGGGAGATGTAGATGATGGATGTGCCGCGCGCGCGCAGGCGCTCGATGGTGGCGAAGAGCTGGTCGATCTCCGACGCGGTGAGCGCGGACGTCGGCTCGTCCATGATGAGGATGCGCCCTTCCTCGGACAGGGCCTTGGCCACCTCGACCATCTGCTGATGGGCGATCCCGAGCTCGCGCACGGGGCGGGCGGGATCGACGCTCACGCCCAGGTCGGCGAGGAGGCGGGCCGCCGCCGTCTCCGCGGCCCGGCGGTCCAGGACGCCCCAGCGCCCCGGCTCCTTGCCCAGGAAGATGTTCGCGGCGGCGGAGAGCGGCGGCACCAGGTTGAGCTCCTGGTAGATGGTGCGGATCCCCAGCCGCTGGGCGTGGCGCGGGCCCTGGATGTCGACGCCCTGGCCGTCCACGCGGATCTCTCCCGAGTCCTTGGCCAGGGAGCCGCTCAGGATCTTCATGAGCGTGGACTTGCCCGCGCCGTTCTCCCCGAGCAGGACGTGCACCTCGCCCGGCGCCACTTCCAGGTCCACGTCGTCGAGGGCGAGCACTCCGGGGAACGACTTGCGGACCTTCTGCATCTGCAGCCGCAGCGGCTGCTGGTCAGGGCTCACGGACTCCCTCGCGCGGCGGAGCCGTGGACGCGCGTACGACGAGGCTGGGGGAGAGGACCACGCGGCGCGGCTCCTCGCGGTCCTGGTCGACGCGCTCGAGCAGCGTGCTCAGCGCGAGCTGGCCCATCTCGACCCGCGGCTGGTGGATGGTGGTGAGCGAGATGTGGCGGAGGGCGGCCAGCGACGTGTTGTCGTAACCCACCAGCGAGACGTCGTCGGGCACCTTGAGGCCGCTCTCCTCGATCGCGTTGAGGGCGCCGATGGCGGCGAGGTCGTTGGCGGCGAAGATGGCGGTGGGGCGGGGCCGTTGGGCCAGGAGCTGGAGACAGCCGGTGTGGCCGCCTTCCTCCGTGTAGGTGCCGGAGACGACGGAGACGAACTCTCCGAGCCCGATGCGCTTCATGGCCGCCTCGTACCCGCGGCGCCGGTCGGGGGCGCCCGCCCCCTCGCCGCCGTCGATGTGCGCGATGCGGCGATGGCCGAGGGAGACGCAATGCAGGACGGCCACCTCCGCCCCCGCATGGTCGTCGTTGGTGACGCTGTCCACCTCCGGCCCGCGGCCCTCGCGGCCGACGAGCACGATCGGCACCTCGCGGCTCGCGCGCCGGATCACCTCGTCGTCGAGCACGGGGCTGCCCAGGATGATGCCGTCCGCGCGCAGCTGCAGCAGCGTCTCCATGGCGTCCGCTTCCCGCGCCGCCGCGCGGTTGCCGCTGTTGACGAGCACCTTGTAGCCGGTGCGCGCGGCCTGCTCCTGGATGCCGGCCACGACGTCCGCGAAGAAGGGGTTGTGCAGGTCGGAGACCATCACGCCCACGAGGTGCGTGCGCCGCTGCACGAGGCTGCGCGCCATCGCGTTCGGCCGGTAGCCGAGCTCGGCCGCGGCCTTGGTCACCGCCTGGCGGCGGCCGGGGCTCACGTGATCCGCGCCCCTCATGACCAGCGAGACGAGGGACTTCGACACCCCGGCGCGGCGCGCCACGTCGGTGATCGTCGGCTTGTCCGGCTGGACCTTGGAAGCCACTGGAACGTTCCACCCGAAGACGACGCACTCTACGCCAAATATCGCCTGGCCCCAACCCGAACGGACCGTTCAGGCGTCTCCTTGACCCTCGCCGGCGCCCTTCCTAGATTCGACACTCCGATTCATCCAAGGGAGGGTGCGGCATGCCGCTTCGACTCGATGCAGGTCTCCTCGTCGTGATGCTGGCCGCGGCGACCGCGCTTCCGGCGAACGCGCAGGACTACAAGGTCCTGCAGCGCGCCACCCTCGGCGGAGAGGGCGGATGGGACCTGTTGACCGTGGACGCCGCGGCCCATCGCCTGTACGTCTCCCGCGGCTCGCGGGTGATGGTGATCGACGCCGATACCTTGAAGCTCGTGGGCGAGATCCCGGACACCGCGGGCGTCCACGGCATCGCCATCGCGTCCGACCTTGGCCGGGGCTTCACCTCGAACGGCCGCACCTCCAACTCGACGATCTTCGACCTGACGACCCTCAAGGCCGTCGGCGAGGTCAAGACGGGCGAGAACCCGGACATGATCCTCTACGAGCCGAAGAGCCATCGCGTCCTCGCCTTCAACGCACGGAGCAAGGACGTGACCGTGATCGACGCGAAGGCGGGCACGGTTGCGGGGACCATCCCTCTCGAAGGACAGCCGGAGCTCGCGGTCCACGACGACAGGGGCACCGTGTTCGTGAACCTCGAGGACAAGAGCGAGGTGGTGGCCCTCGACCCGGTCACGTTGAAGGTCAAGGGACGCTGGGCGCTGGCCCCCTGCGAGGAGCCCACCGGCCTCGCCATCGACCGCGCGCACCGGCGGCTGTTCGCGGCCTGCGCCAACAGGCTGATGGCGGTCATGGACGCGGACAACGGAAAGGTGGTCGCGACCGTGCCCATCGGCCAGGGACCGGACGGCGCCGCCTTCGATGCCGACCGCCAGCTCGCCTTCAGCCCCAACGGGCGCGACGGGACGATCACGGTGATCCACGAGAACGCGCCCGACACGTTCGAGGTCGTGCAGACGGTGGCGACCTCGAAGAGCGCGCGCACCGTCGACCTCGATCCGAAGTCCCACAAGCTGTACCTCCTGGCCGCGCAGTTCGGACCGCCCCCGTCTCCGACCGCGGAGCAGCCGCGACCGCGGCCCCCGATGGTGCCCGGCACGTTCGAAGTGCTCGTGGTCGGCCGCTAGCCCGGCGCCGAACCGCGGCCACCCGGCGGGATATAAGATTCCCGTCATGAGCAGTCCGACCCCTGGGTCCCGCTGGGACGTGGAAGCGTACCTGCCCGCCGCCGTCCTGGACGAGATCACGGACATCCGCATCGAGCACCCGCGGTGGGTGATCAAGGAAGCGCGCCGGCGCAAGCGACGGAAGACGCTCGCCCCCGACGGCCGGCTGGTGCTGGCCGCGGTGGACCATCCGGCGCGGGGCGTGAACGAGATCCGCGGGGACGCGCTGGCCATGGGGGACCGCCACCAGTACCTGGCGCGCGCCCGGCGCGTGCTCGACGACCCCGAGCTCGACGGGATCATGGCCACTCCGGACGTCCTGGAGGAGCTGCTGATCCTCAGCCACCTCGAACGGAAGAAGAAGGGCAAGGGGTTCCTCGACGGCCGCGTGATCGTGGGCAGCATGAACCGCGGCGGGCTGGCCGGCACCGCCTTCGAGATGGACGACACGTTCACGTCGATGAGCGCGGCGCGCATCGCGGAGCTCGGGTTCGACGGCGGCAAGATGATGTACCGCCTCGATCCGCAGGACCCCGCCTCCGGCCGCACCATCCAGGCCTGCGCCCAGGCCCTCAACGACCTGCGTGAGCACGGCCTGCCCGGCTTCTTGGAGCCGCTGGGCGTGGTCAAGCAGCCGAAGGGGTACACGCCGGCCAAGGACGCGGAGACGCTGGTCCGACAGTGCGGCATCGCCGCGGGGCTGGGCGAGTCGTCGCTGCACCTCTGGCTGAAGGTCCCGATCGTGGACGACCTCGCGCGCGTCTGCCGCGCGACGACGCTGCCCTTGCTGCTCCTGGGCGGGCCCGCGCGGGGCACGGCCGAAGAGACGCTGCGCGATTTCGCCACCGCCCTGGCCGCCGGACCGCGCATCCGCGGCGCGATCATCGGCCGCAACCTCCTCTATCCCGGCGACGCGGACCCGTTGCCCCTCTCGCGGGCGCTGACCGCGCTCGTGCACCGGGGCGCCTCCCTGGAAGACGCGCTCCGGCGCCTGGCCGAACCGCCCCGTCCCCGCCGCAAGTCCGCCGCCGCGCGCGGCTGAGGAACCCGTGGCCGACGCTCTCGACGTCTGCGTGCTGGGACGCGTGGGCTACGACCTCTACGCGGTCGAGCCCGGCCGTCCGCTGGCCGAGGTCGAGCACTTCTCGCGTCACCTCGGCGGGTCCAGCGCGAACATCGCCGTGGGCCTGGCCCGTCTCGGCCGCCGCGTCGCCATCATCTCCAGCGTCGGGGACGACGCGCTCGCCGACTACCTGATCGGGTTCCTCGACAAGGAGCGCGTCGACGCCAGACGCGTGACGCGCGTGGCCGGCTACGGCACCTCGCTCTGCCTGACCGAGGTCTCGCCCCCCGACCGCTTTCCCCAGGTTTTCTATCGCTACAAGCCCGCGGACAGCCAGGTGCAGGTGGGGGAGGAGGAGCTGGCCCTCGTCCGGAGCGCGCGCCTGTTCGTGACCAACGGCACCAGCCTGTGCGCTTCGCCGTCACGCGAGAGCACCGTTCGCGGCGTGGAGGCGGCGCGGGCCGCGGGCGCGCGGACGGTGCTCGACATCGACTACCGCCCGAGCTCGTGGGCCTCTCCGGAAGAGGCGGGCCGGGCCGCACGCGCGGTGCTGCCCTGGGTCGACGTGGTCATCGGCAATGAAGACGAGGTTGCCCTGCTCACCGGCGAGAAGGACGCGCGCGCCCAGGTCAAGGCCGTCCTCGACGGCGGGGCCGGCCTCCTCGTGCGCAAGCTGGGGGCGGCGGGGGTGGAGGCGTTCTCGCGCGAGACGTCCGCGTCCGCGCCGCCGATCACGGTGCCGGTGGGCAGCACCATCGGCGCCGGTGACGGCTTCGCCTCCGGCTTCCTGGCCGCCTTGCTCGACGGCCGGCCGCTCCCCGACTGCCTCCGTTACGGGAACGCGGCGGCGGCGGTGGTGGTGAGCCGCGTGAGCTGCTCCGACGCCATGCCGTACCCACACGAAGTGGAGGCGATGCTTGCCCGCGGCTGACGTTCCGCGGCTGCACCTGCCCGCGGGAAGCGCGACCGACGGAAGCGACCCCGTGCTCGTGACGCCCGCCCGCGCCGGCTGGGCCTTCTCCGGGCTGCGCGTGATGCGGCTGGCCGCGGGCACCTCGCGTGCCGTCGACACCGGCCCGAACGAGATGATCGTCTTGCCGCTCGCGGGCTCCGCGACCGTGCGCGCGGCCGGCCATCGGTTCCGGCTGGAAGGACGCACGTCCGTCTTCGACCGCGTGACCGATTTCGCGTATCTCCCGCGGGATACGCGGTTCGAGGTCGAGAGCGACGGCGGCGGCGAGTTCGCGCTGCCCATGGCGCTGGCGCGCCGGCGCCTGGAGCCCGCGTATGGACCGGCGGAGAGCGTGCCCGTGGAGATCCGCGGCGCGGGCGACGCCACCCGGCAGGTCACGAACTTCTGCACGCCGGGCAGCTTCGCCACCGACCGCCTGAGCGCCTGCGAGCTGATCACGCCGGGGGGAAACTGGTCCTCCTTCCCGCCCCACAAACACGACGAAGCGCGGGCGGGCGAGGCCATCCTGGAAGAGATCTACTACTTCCGGATCCATGGGCCCGCCGGATTCGCCGTGCATCGCACCTACGCCGCGGACGGCGCCTTCGACGTCACCGTCACCATCGGCGACGGTGACGTGTTCCTCGTCCCGCGCGGCTATCACGGGCCGAGCGTGGCCAGCCCCAACCACGACCTGTACTACCTGAACGTCCTGGCCGGCCCCGGCGCGGAGCGCACGATGGCGTTCTGCGACGATCCGCAGCATCACTGGATCCGGGAGACCTGGGGCGCGCTGGCGCCGGATCCACGCGTGCCCGTGACCAGCGCGAAAGGCAGGGTCCGATGAAGACGCAGCGGCTGACGGCGGGACAGGCCGTCGTCTCCTTCCTCGCCAATCAATACAGCGCGCGCGACGGAGTGGAGAGGCGCTTCTTCCCCGGCGTGTTCGGGATCTTCGGCCACGGCAACGTGGCCGGCCTCGGGCAGGGGCTGCAGCAGGCGGGTGACCGCCTTCGCTTCTACCTGGCCCGCAACGAGCAGGCCATGGTCCATCTCGCCGCCGCCTACGCGAAGATGGCGAACCGGCTGGCCACGCTCCCCTGCACGACGTCGATCGGGCCCGGCGCCACCAACATGCTCACCGCGGCCGCCGCCGCGACCATCAACCGCGTCCCCGTCCTCCTTCTGCCCGGCGACATCTTCGCGACGCGCCGGGTCGCGCCCGTCCTGCAGCAGCTCGAGTCCGCGCAGACCCAGGACATCTCGGTGAACGACGCCTTCCGCCCCGTGTCGCGCTACTGGGACCGCATCTACCGGCCGGAGCAGCTCGTGACCTCGCTGCTGGAGGCGATGCGCGTCCTGACCAGCCCCGCGGACACGGGCGCGGTGACCCTCGCCATTCCCCAGGACGTGCAGGCCGAGGCCTTCGACTTTCCGGCCGAGCTGTTCGCCAAGCGCATCTGGCACGTGCGGCGCCCGGTACCGGAGCCGGAGGTCTTGCGCGCGGCGGTCGCGCAGATCCGATCCGCGAAGCGCCCCTTGATCGTGGCCGGGGGCGGGGTTCTCTACTCGGACGCGACGGCGGCGCTGCGCGCGTTCGCCGCGGCCACCGGGATCCCGGTCGGCGAGACCATGGCCGGCAAGGGCGCGCTCGCCTACGACGACCCGCTGGCCCTGGGCGCGATCGGCGCCACCGGAACGCCGGGCGCGAACATCATGGCCCGCGAGGCCGACCTCGTGATCGGCGTGGGCACCCGCTACTCGGACTTCACGACCGCGTCCAAGACCGCGTTCCAGGACCCGGGTGTGCGCTTCGTCAACGTCAACGTGTCCGAGTTCGACGCTTTCAAGCACGCGGCGCTGCCCGTGATCGCGGACGCGCGCGTCGCGCTGGAGGCCCTCCGGACCGCGCTCGAGGGCTGGCAGGTGGAGCCTTCCTATCGGGAGCGCGCGGCGAAGTTCAATCGGGAGTGGGATGCCGAGGTCCAGAAGCACTACGACCGCGGGCACGCGCCGCTTCCGAGCCAGGGCGAGGTCATCGGCGCCGTCAACACCTTTGCGCGGCCGCAGGACGTCGTGGTCTGCGCGGCGGGCAGCCTGCCCGGCGACCTGCACAAGCTCTGGCGCACGCGCGACCCCAAGGGCTACCACCTCGAATACGGCTATTCGTGCATGGGCTACGAAGTGGCCGGCGGCGTGGGCGTGAAGATGGCGGCGCCCGAGCGCGACGTGTACGTCATGGTGGGCGACGGGTCCTGGCTCATGATGTCGTCCGACCTCGTCACCGCGTTGCAGGAGGGGATCAAGATCACCGTGATCCTCATCGACAACGGCGGGTTCGGGTCGATCGGCAACCTCTCGACGTCGGTGGGCTCCGACGCCTTCGGCACCAAGTACCGCTATCGCGGCCCGGACGGCCAGCTCTCCGGCGACCGCATCCGCGTGGACTTCACCGCCAACGCGCGCAGCCTGGGCGCACACGTCATCGCCTGCCGGACGGTGGCCGACCTGCGCAACGGCCTGGCCGAAGCGCGCGCGCAGACCCGCGCCACCGTCCTCACCATCGAGACCGATCCCTCCGTGGGCGTCCCCGGCTACGAGTCGTGGTGGGACGTGCCGCCGGCCGAAGTCTCCGAGATGGACAAGGTCAAGGCCGCCCGGCGCGCGTACGAGGACGCGGTCAAGAAGGAGCGCTGGTTCCTGTGAAGATCCGCCGCACGCTCGTTCCCCTGCTGGCCGCGGGGGTGGCCGTCTTCGCCCTTCGCCTCGGGCCGAGTCCGAACGCCCGCGCCGCCGGCGCCCCCCGGCTGGTGTTGTTCATTTCCGTAGACCAGATGCGGTACGACTACCTGACGCGCTTCGCTCCTCTCTACCGCGGGGGCTTCAAGACCCTCATCGACCGCGGCGCGATCTTCTCGAATGCGCTGTACCGCCACGCGAACACGGAGACGGGCCCCGGCCATTCCGTCCTCCTCTCCGGCCGCAACGGCTGGCACTCCGGCATCGTGGCCAACCAGTGGTTCGATTCCTTCCTCAAGAAGGACGTGAACGTCGTCGAGGACCCGGCGGTCGTCAACATCGGAGGATCGAAGGGCGGCTACGGCGCGTCCCCCGTGAACTTCAGCGGGTTCACCGTCGGGGACATGCTGAAGAAGCGCACGCCGGGCTCGCGCGTGGTGGGGATCTCGCTGAAGGACCGCTCGGCCATCCTCATGGCGGGGCCGCGCGCGGACGCCGCCTACTGGTTCGACACCGGCAGCGGCGGATTCGAGACGAGCACCTACTACGCGAAGACGCCGCCCGCCTGGCTGACGCAATGGAACGCGCGACGCCTCGCGGACTCCCCGCAGTGGCGGATTTGGACGCGGCTCCTGCCCGACGAGGCGCCGTACCTGAAATACGCCGGACCCGACGCCGTGAAGGGCGAGTCCGACAACGTGGACATCGTCTTTCCGCACCGTTCGCGCGAGGCGCCGCCGTCGCCCGTGTTCTACGACGACCTCCGGCACACCCCGTTCGCGGACGAGCTGCTCCTCGACGCCGCCCTGGCCGCCATGACCGCCCACCAGCTCGGTGCGGACGATGATCCCGACCTCTTCGCCGTCGGGTTCTCGGCGAGCGACGTCATCGGCCACACCTATGGCATGGACAGCCAGGAGGAGATGGACGAATACCTGCGGCTGGACCTCACGTTGGGCCGCCTGCTCGCGGAGGTCGATCGCCGCGTGGGGCTCGATCGCGTC